>Ga0099828_10000966_pt1 | contig 18382 bp, 20 predicted proteins | sample CZO8metaG_2_FD_79338 | JGI IMG/M metagenome (GOLD analysis project Ga0099828, IMG submission 79338) | Vadose zone soil microbial communities from the Eel River Critical Zone Observatory, Northern California, USA - CZOApr15con2H1.8 metaG | ecosystem: Environmental > Terrestrial > Soil > Vadose... | reverse complement strand
TTGAGGCTCCACCCAACCGTATAGTCCCCGCTCGGCATGGCTGAGCTTGAGCCATGAAGTGTCGAGGCAAATCGTTTTTTCAGCCCCCTCAACCAATGGTCTATCCGACTCAAAGCCGGGCCAGATGCCATGAATTGTGGGCCAGACTGTCACGCTTCGGGCAACGACATGTGGCTTAGCGACCTGTTTTCCATTAACGTCAACGACTGGACCTACTTCGATGCGGGTAGAGCCAGTGGGTGGTTTGCGCACGTACCAAAACTCGCGGTCAGCCGAATCCCTTCCAGTTCCAAGATAGTGCTTGTCAAACTCTGCGTCCACGTCACCAACCTTCACGGTTGTTATTCGTCGTCTGGTTGTGAAGTCGCCCCACGGACCCGGCGCTTTGAGAACAATACACTCAACGACCAAGACCTTCGCGTTTGAGTCGATTTCGTGCGTCCAAGAACATTCGAGCGGATTGCTTGCGCTGGTGATCCCGTAAGCCACGCTGAGCGTTCGCGGTCGCATCACAAGTGACAAATTACCGCTCCGCCCCTGTAACCACGCAACCCGAAATGTCGATGCGTCCACTATAGGGAGCCAGAGTTTCAAGCGTCATCTGTTTCAAGGTCCATTGTACAATGATGGACCCTACGTCGCCAGCACGCATCTGTCTTGGAATGTTCGATTCCACCAGTTTCAAGTCCCCTGAGACTTGAGGCTGACCGTCTGGAACAAAGAGCAATGTTGGACGAGGCGGCTGGAATTTGACATAACAAACCTCTTGTTCCGGCTTGTCCATCAATGGTTCTTTGTTGAACAGGACTGGAATCGAGGACCCTTCGAAATCTACGGTCTCAGCTTCCTTGGTCAGCTCTTTATCGTGGAAGAAACGTAGAACGTTCTTGTTCATTTGGTATCTTTCCTTCCTACTTGCGTCTGGGTTGAAGCCCGCGCGAGCACTTGAGAGCAAACGGGAATTGAGGTAGAGCGTCGAGTGTGGATAATAACGTCAAAACGTACCCCCGAATCTTCTACCCCGTCTGTGATTTCCTCACTCATTGCGCCAGCACTCCAATGGTGGTCTCTTTGTTCATTAGATCGGCGACTCGCCTGAACCATGCCGATTCGGTGGGGGTCAAATGTATCTCCTCGGTCAGAATGCCTTGTTGGGTCACTGTGACCAGAACCACGCAGTTATCGGATGGAAGCGGCGTCCTGAATTTCATTGAGACCGTCCAACATTTTCAGACAGTATTCAAGCCCGAAGCGAAAACCGAGTCTCCAATATTCCAGCGACTCGGCTTTAAGCGGATACTTCTTGTGATTTGCATTCTTCACCAGAACTGTTTTCGCATTCATTAGGTGGACACGCCGAACCTGGTCCCGATGTTGCTGAAGATTCTCGGGCGGCGGCGCAGACGATTGAACCATGACCGGTTCGAGAACCCCTTCACTGGTCGGCATTTTTGGACTCCCTAACATAGACCGGGCTCCGAAGAACTTGGATCGCGTCTGCTACGCCCTGTTTGTAGCCCGCCGCAAATACTCCCGGGTTTCCTCTGGCGCTGATGGAGTTGAATCGTGTCCGGTTTTGCATTTCTTCCAGTTCGTTGATAGCGGACTCTCTGACGCCCTTCCAACCGCTTTCCTTTGTGATTCTGAGGGTGATCGGGCGCGACGGTTCTGGGTCGGATTCTTCTGTAGGTGTAGTCGATAGGTTTACGGACGAAAAAAGCTCGCGCTGGCGCTTGACCGCTTCAAGGGCGAACTGTCTTGAATTTAGAAACTCCGGCGACGGAGGCGTTTTCTTCCACTCGTCATTATAGATTCCGATTCCAAACTTCTGAGCCATCTTAGTCAGTAGTTGTCTCGTGGGGTCGTCCTGTGACAACTCTCGAACCGCGAGTTGGTAGCTCCCCCAGACTAACTGAGGATCAACCGAGCCTTCAGCATCAAGTACCAAGAATCGTCGTCCCTCGTAGTCCGCATAGGCCGTGAGCGGGGGCGCATCGGTGAATGGATGCGAGTTTGTAGCGCGCGGGGCGTTTAGTAGTTTTGAACGATGATAGGCGCGGGCATCATCAATAATGCTCGGCTTGAGAACCTCATCATCTCCGCCGACTATGACATTGCCATGCGAGTCAACAATGATCTCGCCGCGCTCGTTAGAATCCGGGATCATACGCCGGTATGGGGGCTTCTGAAATATAACTCCGGCGGATTTTGTTTTTCGTTGTAACCCGAGATCGTGATCGTTGGTAACATCTGCTACTCCATGCGCCCGACCCAATCGCTCGTAAAACTTGTCGGGCTCCATTCCTTAGCAGACAGACTACTATTGCCGGGTAGTCGTACCGCACTATGCCTGTTTTCAAATTCTGTGATTTGTGTTTGCGGCCCTCATTGACCGCCCAACTATCACTATGCCCGACAAAACTCCCAAACATTGAGTCGGGCTCTTTTGTAACGTCGCCCCCTACTCTTCAATGTGGGAGCGTTACAGACTGTCTATCTTCAATGCTTCACGAATGTTCTGCGGAGTCTTGAGTTTTCATGTGACAGAATGACGGGCTGTTCCGGGATGGTTGTGTCTATCTTCAATGGTCCACGAATGTTCTGGTGAGTTTTGTAACCTCGCGTGACAGTTTGCGCCGAGCGTTTAGCGGATAAGCAAGATTTTGTTCTGGGAAATTTTTGAAGCAAGAGTTTGCGGCCGCGAGCCAGCTACAGACGAGGTGAGTGTTCTGGGCTTATGGCTTCAAGAATCAAGCCGTACGTCAAGCCGCGAACGAATCGTGCAGGGACACGCGAATATCCCAGCACGCTGACGCACTCTCAAACGCTCGGGCGATCTGGAAACCCTGACGCTACAGGCAAGCTATTGATAGATAGCCCGGGCAAGCCGAGCAAACAAAGCAAGGTTGAGGGCACGCGAGCACACGCCCCTGTAATATCAACTCCGAGATGCCAGAAGAAAAAAAGGGAGATAGTTCGAATCTACGGACAGGCTATTTGGTACGCGGCAAGGGAGGCGTCGAAGTCTCTCCCATAGTCTTGGACGACCCAGAGGGCGCAGTTCGGGGCGAAGGTTACAGGGTCAAAGGAGAGGTCCTCTGCCGATTCGTGGTTTCCACTGACGCTCACTGTTGGAAAGCTTGATACAGCTTTTCCTTGAAGCGTTGTCTTGACGATGGTCCGCATTCCGGGAGCGAAACCCTCCGTCGCAGTGTAGAGGAAATCTCCGACCTTCGCAACGCCTGAGACACCGAACGGGAACTGGATTCTGTTTAAGAGTTTGCCTGACGTGTCCACGTTATAGGCGAAGCCAATCGAGTCCACGTTGTTGGTGAACTGGAAGGCGCAGCCGATGTCGGGGCTGACCCAGAGGGTTCCGGTCGCCGAGTCAAAGTCGAGACCGTCTATAAAGTTGCAAAGCCCCATATTGTCAGCGGCAAATATCGAGGTCAGATCCAGTGTCTTCAAGACCGCTCCTGTGGCCGGGTTCACCTGGAAGACTAGACCGCAACCGCTGACGCTGCTGGTGCAGGAGGTTATGCTGAAGATGCCTACCCAGAGGTTGGTCCCGTCCCAGGCTAAGGCTCCGGCAGAGTTGATTGATGAAAGTGTACTCAGAAGGACGCCGGAGGTAGTGGTCAGGAAAATATCCTTTGTCGAACTGACTCCGGGTTGCGAGTACCAGAGATTTTGCCCGTTGAAAGCTACGCCTATTGGCCAGTAAACCGCCCCCGACGGGTTGCAACAATGGTTGAAGTGTTGTGGAACATCGAATCCTCGGAGGAGGGTGCCTGGTGTGCTACCCGCGGATACACTGGGCAGGATCGAGACCCCGATCAGTAACAGAGCAAAGACAAGTACTGCTTCGATTTTCCGTTGAAAGAGCATATTTTTCCAAATATCCCCTTCATTTCCACCGATAAAGCGTTATCCGACAAGAGGCTATCTCTGTCTTTCCATTGTCTCCCCAGTCTATCCAACGTCTACCTTTGGTAGCCACTCATAGGATAAGCATAAGAAACGATTTTACGACCTTGCTAGAGAAAATTGCTTGACAGCAAACAAGATACGAATTTTCTTGATCGCAGGAATTCTCGCGCTCACTATACCATCGCTTCCATTGAGTGCCCACGCCCAGCCCGTCCGATTGTTAGACGCGTTCGATATGCCCGGCCATTTGCTGAACGTTGAGCCGGGCCGAACAGTCGCGACCAGAACGAGCGTTTGACTGTGACGTTTTCAATCGCGTCTATTGCTGGCAATGTGATCGTTGCTACTGTCCCATGAGGATATCGCCCGGACCAAACGAGACACTTCTCAATCGCCCAATCACGCGAGTATTCATCAAGTAAGCAAGGGTCGAAATACCGTTTCAGGATCGAACGGTCATATGGGTTTGTGGGAATCGATTTGAGAATCAACATGTCGAACGTATCTCGTAAGTTCTTGTCGATTCCGTGAAACGTGTGTGAATTGAATACCGTTATCGCGAGCCCCTGGTTGAGGCCCGTGTTCTGTTGGATCAAGTGTCGGACCTGGAAGAATTGGCTTAGGTCCGTTTTCGGAACCTTCGCGAGCGTCAAATCTTCACCAACCAGAATCCATGCCTTGCTTGGTTGCTTTGTTGCATAACCGAGTAATTCCCGCACTCCACCAACCTGTAACGCAAACGTTACGTTTGACGCTCCATATTTCCGAGTAAGTGTAAGCGCTAACACTCGGGCAAGTGTTGTTTTGCCGGACCCTTGCGAGCCCATGATCATGTTGTTCTTTGGTCTTGTAATAGCTTCTGTAGCTCGCTCAGTCTGGCGATGTCCTCTGGTTTCAACGGGTCAGCGCCCTTGGTGAGATTGTCGATCATCATTTGTGTTACTTGTGCTAATCCTCGTTCCAGGTTTGCGTAGTGTTCACGATCTTGTTCGTAGACGCTCCGCTGTGCCTTTAAATCGCTCTCAAGTTTCAAGACTCTCGTGCCGTTCGATTCTTCAGTGACCGCGATTCGATGCATGGCTGATTCGTAAGCGTGTCTGATCTCTTCCAGGTCGAGGTATCGTCGCCCGCTGTAATGGTCTGCTATTGCGTTGGAGTGCCCAATTATCACGTTCACCATAACACTGTTGACGCCAGAAGCGTCGAGTGTGGAGTGAAGATATTTCCTTAAACTGTGTGGACTGACGGCTCTTTCGCTCTCCGGGTCGAATGTGATGCCTGTCTTGTCTCGGACTCTCCTGAAGACGGCTTCTATGCTGTCGTCGGCTAATGCATTACAGGCTATGTCTATGACTTCGCATTCCACTTGTCCGTGATTGGGGGTCGGTCCCGCGGTAGTGCCCCCGCCGCCCAATGTTGCAGTTGCCATGACTTTCGTGCCAGTGCTGGCCCAGCTATCCCTGTGGCGCAAAATGATTGGCCCATTGGGCAATACGCGTAGCCTTACCCGGAACGTGGGGAATATCGGGCTTCTGGCGCTAATTGGTTCGCCGAGCTTCCGGCGTAGTTGGAGGTATTCTTTCAGCAGTTTGATGAAGTCTTTGCAGACGAAGGTGATGCCTTCGCGTTTCCGGCGTGCGGTGTAGAATCTTGTTGGTAGGTTTATTCTGGTTGGAATGGTCACATTGTCTAAGTCTTCGATTTTCTGGCATGGCGTTCCTTCCCGTGATCCGTCCTCGATAGCGACTATGCTTCCGAGGGTTAGTGCTTGGAGTCCTTGGAGTCTTAGACCGCTTTCTGCTCCGCCTACCACTATTAGTTTGTCTCTGTAGTCGCCAGCGAACGTGTATAGACGAACAACTTCTTCTTTGGTAAGCCGCTTTGCGCCTTTGTACTGGTCTGCACTAAGGTTGGGGAAGGTAGCGAATACGAGAGCTTGGTAGTTGTGTTTGAAGAAAGACACTATGCTAATGAGTGCTTTCTGTCCTGAGCCTGGGGCAAGTCCGCGGTCCCACAAGGCTTGGCGATATTTCAGCGAGCCGATTTCTTCAAGTCTCGCTTCTGGGTCCTTAGCCCGATTTGCCCTTCTTTCCGCCAATATAGCGTCCGGGTCTTTCTGTCGCCAGACACAGTATCCGTATAGATCCGACTTTTGTCGTCGCCATGAATTTGCGCTGGCTGGTTGCATGCTGTTCTTCCAAGCCTTGACCGACTCGTATTCTTCCAACTCTTTGCCGTAGACTTGGATTTTCGGAATGGTCTGAGTTGTCAGTTGGTTTGCTCTCCCAGCATCAGGCTGGAAGATACAACGGTGAATGTTGCTCCATGCAAATAGATCGTCGGCAACGTCAACGTTCGCTTTATTAGATCGGAACTTCCGTTTCTCATACCTGAGTACCAAGAGATAGAATGACGTTACAGAGATTTAAACCCTGACATTTCATTTGGTGTTTGGATGAAGATTAGGTTCATGGGTGCCTGCCAAGAAGTAGGCAGGTCAGCATTCGCCGTTAGTATGGGCGAGAAGTATCTCGTACTAGACTATGGTGTGATGATCAACCATCACGTCGGCTTCCCTATGCACATTGCTCCAAAAGAAGTGGAGGCTATTGTGCTTACGCATGCTCATCTTGATCATGTTGGCTCTGCGCCTATCTTCTACATTGCTGGTGGCGTACCTCTCTACGGCGTTCAGCCGACTTTCACTCTAACCAACCTCATCATCAAGGATTTTCTGAAACTGAGCGGGTACTATGCACCCTACGAGTACATCGACCTGCAGACGATGCTGAAGCATCAACGTGATCTGCAGTACAAACAAGCGACCGATATTGGGAACGGCTCAGTGACTCTGATAAACGCGGGGCACATTCCGGGCAGTGCGCAGGCGATTGTCCAGAGCGACGGGAAGAGGATTCTATACACGGGCGACTTCAATCGCCAGCCTACTAGGCTGGTCGATGGCGCGGATCCAGAATACAAGAACCTGGACGCGATTGTCATGGAGGGGACGTATGCTATGGAGGATCATCCGATTCGGGATGGTCTTGAGAAGGAGTTTGTTCAGAAGGTGACGGAGGTCGTGGAGGGGGGCGGGACTGTACTGGTGCCGGCCTTTGGCGTTGGCAGATCGCAAGAGCTGCTCAGCGTGCTCTCTGCATACCATTTCGAGCATCCGGTTTTCGTGGATGGAATGGCGTTGGATGCTATGGAGTTGCTTCTGAAGAATCCGACGGCTCTGCGTGATGCGAAGGTGTTCGAGCGGGCGAGTAAGATGGCGCACTGGGTTGACGGCTGGAATGATAGGCGGCGGGCTGCGAAAACTCCAGGTGTGATCATTTCTCCTGCGGGTATGCTGAAGGGAGGCGCGTCAGTCTTCTACATGGAGAATGTAGCGGCGAAGAAGGAGAATGCTGTCTTCATGGTGAGCTTCCAGGTTCCGGGGAGTCCCGGACGGATTCTCCTAGATAGACGAAAGTTCGTCATTCACGGGAGGGCTAAGCCGGTCGACGCGAGAGTCGAGCGTTTCGACTTCTCTTCGCACGGTGGGAGGAGGGAGCTTGAACAGACGCTGTCGGATTTGGACAAGAAGACGCGGGTGTTCGTTGTGCACGGGGCCGAGGGGAACTGTAAGAAGCTGGCTGAGTGGGCTTCATCCGAGCTCGGTTTGAACGCGAGTGCCCCGAAGACCGGTGATGTCGTCGAGATCTAGAATCCCATGGCAGAGAGCGAGAGCAAGGGCTTCAAGCCTCGTCCTAAGCATCTTCTTCCCGTAATCCTGGGTCTACTAGCCACCGGATTATTGGCTTATCCCATATCGTTAGTAGCGCCGCCTCAAGCCCAGGTCACTCCTTTTGATGTAAACTCGGTTACGGGTGCGTCTCTTAACGCGGTGGTCTTTGTCTTCGCGCTCGGGGCCAGCGCTACTGTAATGTTTCTGTTGATTCGTAGAGGGCGGATGGGGTTTATTCGTCGGCTGGTTAAGGGGGCGCTGGTCCTCGTCTCCTTCGCAGTGGCGTTCTGGTATTCAACGTCGATTCTCGCTTCGGTGGTCGATTTGTCGACCAACTTGTGGACGTTGGTCTCGCTACTACTCTCCTTGGGAATCGTTGCTGCGATCGGCTTGACGGTTTTCGGGAAGGGACAGACTCGTCAACTATCTGGTGTGACTGCGCTGGGAGCTCTTACCGGCGTCTTTCTCGGCTACTCCATTGGTCTAGTCACTGCGCTCGTCCTCGTGGGTGCACTTGTTGTCTATGACATTGTTGCTGTGTTTAGGGGACCGGTGGGAGCGTTGGCTAAGGCTGTTGAGGCTGGCGATCTTCCGGGGGCGATGTACACGTATGGTGAGTTGACGATTGGCATGGGGGACCTCGTCTTCTATTCGCTAGTGGCGACAACGGCGATGGTTTCCTTTGGCGTCTTTTCGTTCTTCGGGGCGGGGCTTGGTATCCTCGCGGGATCCTACCTGGGTTTTAGGGCATTGTCTAGGTTCGAACTGTTTCCCGGGCTTCCCTTCTCGCTGTTGTTGGGTGTTGCTGGAATGTTGATAGTTGCTGTAGCTACACGGACTCTAGTTCTCTAGACGCGTCGCTGAGCGAGTGGAAATGATAATCAGCTAGGCTCTTCTCGACGCGGTGTCTCCTGTCCACTAGAACGGTTTTGAGTCCAGCGATGTATCCTCCTCCAATGTCATGTATCTCCGAATCGCCAACAATGACCGCTTGTTCGGGTCGGACCTTGAACTGCATGAGCGCGTAGCGAAATATTCCTGGATCAGGCTTTCTTATCCCGACACTAGCCGAGGTTATGACCTCGTCGAAGTATTTTGTGAGTTTGACGTTGTCGAGGATTCCGAGGGCGACCTCGTGCGATGAGACGTTCGAGATTATTCCTAGCTTGACGTCTCGTTTCGAGAGGTGTTTGAGGGTGGAGTGGGCATCGTCGAATGCGACTGCGTTTGCGGCGCGTGCCTTCACGATGATCTTGATGGCTCTGCTGACCAGTCGGTCTGATGGGCTGTCCTCGATCACTCGCTCTAACAATTGTCTCATCCAGACCTGAATCGGAATCTCCACGTGATGTCTTGATCTAATTGTCTCGTTGATCTTATACCCTTCGCGGTAGAGTTCGAAAAATTTCTTGGGGGATATTCGTTTGGGTAGTGTGGGGCCGATTTCTCGAAGCGCGTTCTTCGTGACCATGTTGTCTTCTATGTTCTGCGTGACGAGGGTCTCGCCTAGATCGAAGAAGATGACCTTCGTCTGTTGAGGCATTGTCTATCGAGTCAGCGTAGACTCTGGCAAGGAATAAGGTCTATTGCTTGTCAAGAAATGGAACCGTGCCTTCGACTCGATTCTCGCACATTTCGCTACTCTGTGTCGCGAGACTGGACTTCTTTTGACAATATTTGATTGGTAACGGGTTTGGTAACCGTGAATGGTAACGGTAGGGGTTTCGTATCGTGGAACTGTTCGACAGGGATATGCTTTTTCGAGTCTGCGTGTTGCGGGATTCAGGTCTAGTTGGCGCCGTATCGTAGTATTGCTGCGACTTTGCCGAAGGAGTCGCGGAGCATCCGTCCCTCCTCTGTCTCTTCCGAGATAACCTCAACCTTGCTTGCTGATTTTTCAGCGTATTCCAGGAAGCTGTCGATGATGTCGTCATGGTCGGTGGACTCGAGCATTGACTTGCCGCAATTCTTGCAAGGTCTCGTTGCCAGTTCGTTCAAAACTGCGTGGGCTTCGTATCTCGTTCCTCTGAACTCTTCAATGTTCCCGCAGTTCTTGCACTTTAGCACTACTCGCTCTCCTTCCAGTTTCTCCGAGATCAGGAGCATGTCGACTAGTCCCTTCTCAAGATACTCCTGGACCTTCTTCTCCCCGAACGCCGCCTTGCCCGTCTCATGTCCCAGCTCGTAAAGGAATTTCTGGACTAGCTGCTTCTCTTCCCCGTATCTGACGCCTTTGAGTATCTCGCTACTCTTCTCTACGACTTCCTCGACTCCCGCTTCGCTAGTGTAGCTAGTATCGATTAGTGAGAGGACTTTCTTCTTGAGCGTATACTGAAGATACTCGCCTTCCTCAAAGACGTACTTCGTGGGTCCAGGTCCGCCGATGATGATTCCTTTCAAGTCTGGAATTTCCAGCATCATCTCGTTGAAGTGCTGGCCGACGCGCTTGTAGTAGTCGTTAATGACCTGTTCTCTGATCCGCTCGAACCTTCGAGCAGACTGTCCACCAGCCCTGCTCTTGCCGGGCGTTCCCGACGTGAAAGTCTTCAAAATCTCTACTCTACGTCCCTTCAATGTGGCGACGACCGCTTCTGTCCCGTCAATCACTAGTATCCCGTACGTGTCTTTGTCGGCGACGAGTGCGAGTAGGGGTTCGACGTGGAATCGGGCGTCGCATCTGTAGAAGCCAACGGTGATCGGTTCCGGCGGGATCAGCGTGTATGTCTCCATCTTCTCGCTGCCAGCGCCGTTCTGCGGAATCGCGCCGGCGAAGATTACCAGTCCTGTCGGAGGGGGTTCTTTGAAGAGTTTGAGTCGTTGCATTGTCCGTTCGATCCCGTCCTGGACATTATTCCGAGTGGTGCGTGATTTGATGTTGACAGCGGTGCCAAGTTCTTCGCGCAGCTGTCCTAGAACCTCATGGATCTTCCGGTCGGGTGGGACGTAGAGGCTGATGAGTTCTGTTCCTCTGCCCTCCTTCTTTCCGAGCTGATCGAGGGTTCTTTTGAACTTGAATTGTGCGACAGAGTCTGGGCCGGGCATCTAGCGTCCTCCTGCCTTTGAAAATTGGTGTTTTAGGGCTTGGCCAGAGTTGCCGCTATTCGTTCAGAGAGAAACGTTGCGTGTCGAACTGGATTCGACCGGAATCTTACTCGTCACTTTGACCAGTCCTCATCACCAATGATGCTCAGAATCGTATTAAATCCTTGTTTCGGGCGTTCGAAAAAGACCCGACTCCCCACGTTTTGGGGCAGGCGTAGTGGTTCTTTGTACGCCTTCCCCATTCTAATATACCGAATCCGTTTGCTTCTTGATTCCAGACACTGATGAAGGCTGTCGTGAAGCTAGGGGGGGCGCTGTTCAAACGGGACCCAGATGTTGACGCGTTGCGGAGCATGGGAAAGGTCCTGTCAAATTTCGCGGGTGAAGGGAATCAGCTGGTGACTGTTGCCGGTGGGGGTCAGAACGCGAGAGTCTACATTGATGTCGCTAGGAAGCTGGGAGCCGATGAGTCGACCTGTGATCTCCTCGGGATAAGCGTGACTAGGGCTAACGCGGAATTGTTCAGGCTCGCGCTCGGAGGTGTCGCTGTCGCGAAAATTCCTACGATGCTGTCCGAGCTGAATCATTTCGTGGGTCCTGGAAAAGTAGTGGTTCTGGGAGGTCTTCAGCCGGGACAGTCGACGAATGCCGTGGCGGCTCTGGCGGCCGAGATTACGCGAGCCGATTTTCTCGTCAATGCGACAGACGTGCAGGGAGTGTATACAGCGGACCCGAAAAAGGATCCAAAGGCGAAGATGTTGAGGTCGGTGAGTGTTGACAAATTGTTGAGCTGGGCTATGGCCGGAGATGTCTATGCTGGCAAGTATGAACTGTTGGATCCTCTCGCGCTGAAGATTATGCAGCGGGCGAGGATTCCGACGAGGTTCGTTTCGATGGAGGACCCGTCGAACATAACTAGTGCTCTCCGGGGTCGAGACATCGGAACTCTTGTATCTTATTCCTGAGAGGTCTGCTTGTTGAAACTGTTAGATCTGTTTCAATCCAAAGCTCAGGTCAGACTTGTGGAACACTTACTACAGAACCGGGACAAGGTCTTCAACCAGGCAGGGCTAGCACGGGTCTTGGATGTCTCCCCGTCGACCGTTGCAAGGATCGCGGAACCACTAGTCAAGTGTCGAGTATTGATATTCGAGAGATATGAACAAGGAATGAAGATATTTGCCCTGAACAAAGAGGAACCTGCGGCACGCAACTTGATAGACTTTTATGACAAAATCCGTCAACTGTGACGATCAGAACGTCGAAAAATCATACCGCCTGATCTTTATTCGTTCGCACTTGAAAGTTTCTTTCTGACAGACGGGCTTGTTAGCTCGCGGAAAGCATTAGCTGCAATCCATTTCGCAGATCGAGAATCGGAATTTCTTATCTCGGCACAGGTTTTGATCGCTGCCGAGTTTAGGATTCTGTTTCGTTTACCGATCTGTCTTAGTGCCCAGTTCACAGCTTTGTTAACAAAGTTTCGCCCGTCCGAGGCCTCTCTAACTATCAAGGGAAGAAAGTCTAGAAAAGTCTTGTTTGAGGCTTGCTTGTCGTGAACAGCCAGTTCTGCCATTAGGACAAAGCCCGCCCTCTTGACGTATTCCTCTCCTCTCCCAGACCAATCGGGCGCTTTTCTCACCGCAAAGGGTGTTTTGTCGAAGAGGTTTCCGCAACAACCGTCGACAACGTCCCACGAGTCGAAGTCCGCTGCCCACTTCTCCATTTGGTCTTGTGTGACTTGCGACGGATCATCGATCATGCTAGCGAGTATGCGGGCCTCGTGAATGCCAGTCTTCCAAATTTCCAAGGCTAGCTGATGGTTAGTTCCAGCCTTCTTGGCTAGATTGCGGATTTGGGGAATGGAAAGTCCGAAGGCATTGCGTGTCTGTATTCCAAATCTGGACATGCTGTCTACTGCTTTCGGACGTCCCAAGCGTTTGATTTCGTGAACGATCCCTTCGACAGTCTCCTGAGCGGCAGGTGCCGCAGTTTTGTTAGACTCGACAGTCATAAGATTCGTTTATTCGGCGGTGCTTCTCTTTGAGCATTTCCAGTTCTAAGTCGCGTCTGGACGCATCGTGAATCTAAACCAGCAATATTCGGAGAGATCAAGCTCCTCTATGTGCGAGACGCCCCGTGAAAACAAAGTCTGTCTCTTACTTCTTATGGTTCGCGGAATCGTAGTGAGATTATGTAGCTCAAGGTTCTAACTGCCTCTTTGACGCTCGCTTTGCTCTTTCCCGAGACTCTTGGAGTGAAGACTATCGGTGCTTCCTCGCCTCTGAACCCAAGCCGTTTTGACTGATAGACTAATTCGAGATTTAGCTTGAATCCTATGGGGTTCGGCCGGGTTTTCTCGAAGACGGCCTTCCTAGCAACAATGAGGCCAGACATTGGATCGGAAAGCTCAAGCCCCAGGATGACTCGGGCGAAGCGGTTGAAGAGCCAACTCACAACCCTTCTGTATGGAACATCAAGGTTCTTCCCTCCCTCCAAATATCGGGATCCCAGAACAAAATCCTGGGGTCCAAGGTTCTTGACTATTCTGGATAGGTCTTCGGGTCGATGGGAGAAATCGCCGTCCATTACTGCAATCATCTCACCCGTTGCGGCGGCCACTCCTTCCAAAATCGCATGTCCTAGTCCTCTGGAATTCTGGCGAAACACTCTCGCAGAGCTAAGAGAAAGAGGCTCATCGCTCTTGTCAACAACAACAACTTCGTGGTTGACAAACCCCAACTCGAAGTGTACTTTGTCAACGAGAGATTGTATCAATGGTTCGTTCATCGTGGGGATTACTACGCTAAGTTTGGGCAAGTGGGCAGGCGCGAGGTCGACCAAACACTATCTGTCCAGACCGAATTTCGGCGAACGCTCTAAACCTTCCTGAGCTGTCTTCTCTTGAGATGATAAGATTACACCAAAATCATTCCCAAGGTTGAAAAATATATCGCCTTGGTGGTTTGCATTTGTGTACCATCTTCGCGGTCGGTGAGCACAAGTACGACTCTTGAAAATCTCTAGATAGATTGCCCAGTTTACGCGACGATGATTCCGTCTTCTCCGGAGTAAAGAGGCTTCAGACTAGGCCCAACAATAGCTATTAGCTGTCCACTATCACCTAGTTCATAACTTCTTGACGAAGTTGCGTTCGTCATCTTGCGCTTTTTTCGAGACCCGCGTGATTCCCAACCGTGGCATGTGAATTAATCTCTAGCGCTTGGTAGCGTTCTTCGGCTTTCTCGAAGATAGAATCGAGAACCTTGCCATCGAAATCTTTCCCGGCCTCTACCTGGAGTAGCCTCAGGAGCGTGGGGGCCATGTCGAGGATGTTTGCGTCCAACTCGACTCCTCGTTTGATCTGTGGTCCTGCCAACACCCAGAAGCCTTCTCTAGTGTGAATCGAAGAATAATGCGGCGAAAAGCTCCAGAGGCTTTTAGTTCCTACTCTGGGATTCACTTGCACCTTGTCCCTGTCGGTGTAAAGTTCGACACAGAGATCGGGAGCTTCCTCTTGATAGGGGCCTTTGAAGGCGACATCTTTGAGGTGAAACACTGGCCGCAGCTTAGCTCCTGTCTTCGGGTCCGTCAGCTCAACCATCAGATTATGCACCTTAGCCATCACAGTGGAGATGTCCCTTATCCCCTCCTTACTAGATGTCTGCTTTTCTAGATTGTAGTTGACGTAAATGTGCGCTTGATGCCCACCTGTCGAGTATGCCAGAGTCTTGTCCCAATCGACATTTTCAATGATCCCTTCCAGAATCCTATCGATAGAAGCAAAACCGGTGAAGTTGCGGCTGATGAAGCTGGGCGTGATCTTGTATGCTCGCGCAATGAAGCTCGGTGGGACAACTTTCAACATGGTTCGCCTAAGCTTTGCGTATGTCTCTCCTTTCCTCCTGATGCGGTCCTTGAGAGTCAAGAGCCCCTTGCGTTCAAGGTATTCATTGATGTAGAACGCCGACGATACGGCCGCAGAACCATGGTCAGAAAGGGCGAGAATGTGTGTTTCCGGTCCTGCAAACTGACAGAGTTCCCCGACAGCAGCGTCTACTCTCTGATACCAGTCGTGGAGGACGTTTCGATACTGGGAGCCTTCGTCATCCATGTACTTCCAGAAGTCGTGGTGGACTCGGTCGATTGCTTGGAAGGTCATGACAAATACGTCGGGTTGGTACCATTGAATCAGAAGCTTGGCGGCTTGGACGCTCTTTGTATGAAGCCTTTCGACCTGTGCAAGGAATTCGTCCTCTCCCCCTTTTAGCTCACTAGGTTTTGCGAGTGGCACGTCGACTTCGTAGGTTCCCACTGCATTATCGAGCCTCTTCATCAGGGCTTTGGGGTATGACCAGACCTTTCTTGGGGGAACTGGGAAGCCTGAGACCATGAAGCCATTGATGGGGTAGGGGGGAAATGTCCCTGGGACATTGAAAACCCCTACCTTCATTCCCCGAGCGGAGCAAAGGTCCCAGAAGCATCCATGCTCTGGTGTAGTTCTTCCATGCTTGAGTTGCAGGTCTCTTCCTATGTACGTGAACCCGTAGATGCCTATCTTTGCTGGGTTTTTTCCAGTTGCGAAGCACTGCCATGCGGGGACGCTTTCAGGCGGGACTATGGATTGAAGCGTTCCATGTATTCCCTTGTCGAAGAGAGTGTTCAGTGTAGGAAGATCACTGATCCACTTTTTGATAAGATATGGTGAGGCAGAGTCTAGCCCTACGACTAGGGCCTTCATTGGCTTACTCTGTCACTGATCAGAACGGGTCCGATTTTAGTAGGTCCCTTGACGATCGAAGTTATCTGGGACAGGATTATTTTCCCTACGACGGTTGCGGAGGAACTTGCGTCGATTCTTCGGAGGTGAAAGCGATTTGAGAGTTGACGGTACAACCATTGTTCTTTCTCGATGAGATCACGCGTGTGTTCTGGCCGGTACTTCAAAATTCTGTCCGTCGGAGCGTCTAGGACAAACGAAATTGTTGGACGCGGCAACAAGCTCGGAAGGAGGTTCTCAAATGGGGTCACAATGTCTTTGCCTCGGAATGTCACGATGAGGTCGTAAATGTATCGATCGCACAGAACACTATACCCCATGATGTGGCGGAAGCTTATCCCTGCTCGTAGGAAGGGAAGATAGATGAGAAGAATATAGACGGCCCAGAGAATTCGAAAAGGCTTCATTCGCTCCAGTTCGGTCGGTTGGAGGTGTAGAGCCTGCGAGCCCCTTTTGATTACGAAGCCAAAGGGAATTAGGAGGTCAACTTGGCGAATGTATGCTTGTTTCCAACCCAGTCTATTGAGATAGTAGCAGCAAGCTCCGGCGGTTGTAGACTTACCAGTTCCATGCGTCCCACTCAAGGTGATAAGCATCTTATTCACTCACCAAATCCCTCCTCTGCCTCCCGACCGGATAGCACTGACCAGGAATTCAATTATTAGAAGCGGAGGAGCAACAAAACATTTTGTCGAGCTCCTCAACCTCCCGGCCGACGCGTCGCGTCCCGTCTTGAACAGATAAAGAAAGATAATGGCGAGTGTCGGGATGCGATACGGTAGAATCAGACGATCATTCTCGAAGAATCTTAGGCGGTCATATCCGAATCGATCCTTAGCATTTTTCTTAAGCTCTTTAAGGGATAAGTTTTCTAGACCACAAGCGGCCAGAAAGCGATCTACGCAGGCCAGATAGTAGAGAAAGGCCTCACAGATTCGTGCCTCTTGGACTTTTTCTAGGAGTTCCGACTCACTGGCGGTCTCGAGAAGTTTCAAGAAATCTAGGATATCCGACAGCTTGATCGACTTGTGTCGAAAGACGCCATGGATGACTCTGATGAGGATCCTGTCCGAGAGAGAAGCAAACCACGCTTCTCGGCCGTCGATGATCGTTGCCTTCTTCTCATTTACAACTCTGCTGAGGTCAAGATATTTTTCCCCCAGCTGACTAATATTGGGATAGATTTCGAAATCGAGCTTGTAACCTGGCAGGAAACAACTGAATTTCCCAACCATCTTGTCGCAATGCGTGAGTTCTGATGGCCGAACCTTGTAATCGTTGAGCAATAGACTCTCGGCCTTCACAAAGTCGGAGCGGGCTGGGACGAGCAAATCGACATCGTGTCCGATGTCGGGAAGCGAGTCGAACGACTTTATGGAAATGTACGAGACTCCGCGATCTGAGAGTGCGTCACCTATACGATGGTACAACTCAAGAGCTTCTTTGACGTCTTGCTTTGCCGCATTGAGCACTTCAGTCGGGAATGAAAACAGATGAGAGACCCTTAGCAGAGCTTTGTTTCTCCTTACAAGCCGGAGCAGCCGCTCATGATCGTCGAACCTGACAGGGCGGTCGTTCAACGCTGCACGAGCGAGAAGTAACGACTCGGACTCAAGTCTCGCCGTCTTGACTCCCCTTATCTTTTCAAGGAAATTCGGCTTCATGTGACTCACGTTCAACAACCCTTCAGAAATTTAATCTTGAGAGTTGTCTCTCGAGTGTTTGATTGCAACTCAAAAGTCCAAATTCAATTTCACTAGTAGCTGCGACGAAGTGTATGAAGAGAGTAAAGCAGTGCTGTTCAACATTGTCTTCGCAAGCGAGCTGTGCATAGCAAGTTCTTTCCTTTGACATTTGTTGGCCGGGACTTATTAGAATAGTTGTCTGCGTTGAAGGAGGGACTTCTAGGCGATGGCTATATCTGAAGATTCAGTTGTATACACGGAGACAGAAAAATATTGACGAAATGAGGAACCATTAATACTGGGGATTAGCGCGATCGCGCGAAGGCGGCCCATCAACAAACGTGGACAATAGTCTGACCTCTGTCAGTGTTCTCGTTCCAACAATTGGTAGGAAGGACTTGGCGCAGACACTTGACTCTGTCAAGAGGCAGAATTATCCAAATGTCTCGGTTACGGTTGTTTACGACGGCCCAGCGCCTAGCGTGATATCCAATGAGACTCTTGTGCCAGGGGAAGGAAGCCATGGCCCTTCCCTGAAGAAGGGCCTCGAACGCTGTGAGGGTGAGCTAGTGGCAATAGTCGATGACGACACAGTCATTCCACCGAACTGGCTAACGAAGGCCGTTCCTGTCTTTTCTGATCCGCGAGTTGCTTTTGTCGGTGGTTCGAATCTGACGCCTCCCGACAGCTCACGCATGGAGAAGATGATCGGCTACGTACAATCGTCATACTTCGGTAGCATGCGAATGTCGTCCAGGTATAATGTACGGGCGAAGCGCCTAGACGCCGACGAGACGGACCTTATCGCAACTGGAATCTATAGGAGAAAGCTGATCCTCGAAGCTTATCGAGATCTGGGTCCACAAATCTTCGGTAGTGCTTGGGAAAACATTCTTCTAACCTGGATGAGGAAACAAGGCTACCTCACAAGCTACGAGCCTGAACTCTCCTTCTACCACGAGCGAAGGGATACGGTAACAGGCCTATATCGCCAAGTCTTCAAGTCCGGGTCAGGGAGAGCTCGCTACTTCAAACTCTACCCTCAGCAGATGGTCAAGAAGGGCTACATGCTTGGCCCTTCCCTCTTCGCCATCTACCTGTTGACTCTGCCTCTCCTAGTGTTTGCGACTCGGCTGATCATCCTTCCACTAGCACTCTACCTAATTATGGCGTTGGGGATCTCCATTGCCTTCTCCATACGCAACCGCCATG
>Ga0099828_10000963_pt1 | contig 18416 bp, 19 predicted proteins | sample CZO8metaG_2_FD_79338 | JGI IMG/M metagenome (GOLD analysis project Ga0099828, IMG submission 79338) | Vadose zone soil microbial communities from the Eel River Critical Zone Observatory, Northern California, USA - CZOApr15con2H1.8 metaG | ecosystem: Environmental > Terrestrial > Soil > Vadose... | reverse complement strand
TCAATGAATCTACGAGTGGTATCGCGGACGAGGCGCTCGTCGTCAGTGAGCAGCGAGTCGAATTCGAGGAAATCGACTCCTCGGAACTTGATAGCCATGATGTTCTCTTTCTAATTTGGTCGCTAGCTCAGTTTGGATCGCTGATTTGATCGCTTGCCGACTAATGTGTTTTCTCGCTGCGAACAGGCGAAGGAATAAGGCAGGGAGGAAACTTTAGAAGGTAGCAGAGGGTGGAGGAGGCGTCAAACGGAGGCGCGTAATGGAAGAGCCATCTTTGACGCTAATAAGTCGAGTCTTAGTTTGTGTTGCTTCGAATCTGCGCACAATCCGAGCCAACGACTACTGAACCGTGACCGTCACGTTCGAGTGTCAGATCGCTCCCTACCTGACCGGGATCGTGACAATGACGGTGCACCTCTGCGGTGGGGGAATGGTTTACGGCCCACCGCAAAGGGATTGGCTACGCGTGGTTACAGCTGCATCGGGATACTCTACAGACGGTCCCGTCAGGAGAGGACCCACCGGCTCGCTCCGTAGATTCGTGTCCAGAAATGCGGCGATGTACTCCCTTATAGCCGCAACAGTTTTCTCCGGACCCATGGTGCCGGTCCTGATTGCACCCTTCGCAAACCAGATCAAATCCGACGGAGTCACGTGATCAGCACCCTTGAGATTCACGGCGAATCGCGGACCGCGTAGATTGTCCCACAAGCGACATTCTTGGTTACTCCGGTGTTCGCGTCCAGCAGTCAGGATAAAAACAGGCTTCTCCGTTTCATTGAACGTATCCGGCACGACGCCATCGATGAAAATGCCAGCCCGGAAGCGAGGCTCTTGTTCGATGCCAAGCAGCGCGGTCAATCCACCCAAGGAGTGACCCGCCAAGGCGACATTAGACATATCCAGTTTGCCAACGAACGGGCTCTCGGGGCGAGCGTTCAGGCGCTCCAGTTCGTCTACGACGAATTTCAAGTCACCCAAGCGAGCGGAGACGGCAAACTCCATTGCTTGACCATCGCCTCGCAAGGTATTTCCGAGATGGCTACCAAAGACCGGCTCGACAAAACGCCCATCGAGGAACTCGACGGCTGTCGTCTCGTACGTGTGATCGATTGACGCCACAACGTAACCACGGCTGGCGAGATCCTCAAAGAGAAACGTGTAATCGGTGAATGTGCCTGTGTAACCGTGGGTAAAGACGATTACCGGATGCATGCCTTTTATCATAGGAGCATCCAGGCAGCTATTTGTCCGCACCTCTGGCAGTGACATTCCCGCGAGTCGGGAAAGATGGCTCCAAACCTTTGGCGAAGTATATTCTGCCCGGCGACAGCCTTGACTGCGAGCCGCCGGATACCAGAACCGCACCAGCAGCTCTCGTTTCGTGCCATTGCCCAAGTAAGGATCATTACGGCTAGAGTCAATTAGGTCCATCACGCTCGTCCCAACTTTGCTAGGCCCCGTGGGACTGGGCACGGTTGCGCTCCTGTTCTTTGATATAGCAGACCGCACCGCCGCATCGCTGAAGATGAGGGAACGGCCCTTGCCCGACAAGCTCACGATCTGTGGGCTGCCGGCACTATCGTCGCTGATGGAGAGATTAGCGTGGTGGGGCCCTGCCGTTTTCGGTTTGAACGTCACATTGATAGTGCAGGACTTTCCAGCTGCAACGCTCGTGCCGCAATTATGCGTCTGAGTAAAATCAACTGTATCCCCCGTGATTGCGATGCCAGTAATGTTCAACGCTGTACTCCCGGTGTTGGTCAGCGTCGCTGATTGGGCACGGAACTGGCCGAGAGGCACGATGCCAAAGCTTAAGCTGGCAGGAATCAGCTTCACGGTGCCCACCGTTAGGGTGATGGTGGCGTCCGCCGTTCTGGTTACATCGGCGGCTGAAGTTGCGGTGAGGGTCACGGTGGCGTTGGCTGGCACCGTCGGAGGTGCGCTGTAGATAGTCGGCGTGCCGCTCTGCGTGCTGGAAAGGGAGACACTGCCGCACGTCGAACACGGGATTCCTCCTTGTGTAATGGTCCAGTTGGCCGAAGTGTTGCTTGGATCGTTGCTGACCATTGCTGTAAATGGGGTGGCATTGAACTGCGAACTCGCATCCACTGGAATGAGCGCACTCGCTGGCGAAACTGAGACTGTGATAGCCGGAATGGCGATGGTTGCTGAGGTTGATGCCAATGGATCAGCTACTGAAGTAGCCGTGATCGTCACGGTCAGGTCGCTCGTGTCGGTTGGTGGGTTGTAAGTGACCGAAGTAGTGGTCATATTGCTGAGGGTCCCTGCTCCAGAGGCGGGGGAGATAGTCCAGCTGACGCCTTTGTTACCCGGGTCGGGTGTAACTGTCGCCGTAAACGACTGCGGGGGGCTGCCCGTTTGTACCGTGGCAGTGGCCGGTACCACGGAAACTACTTCCGTTGGCACGCTCACGGTTGCGGAGGCTGACTCGATGGATCGGCGATGGATGTAGCCGTGATGGTTACAGTGAGGTGGGTCGCTGGGCGAGTGACCGGCGGCTTATACGTGACCGAATTGGGAAGCTGATCGATTAGGGTTCCTGCTCCAGAGGCCGGAGAGATGGTCCAGGTTACGCCCTGGCCTGACGGATCGTTGTTCGCATTGGCGCTGAACGGCACCCCCATGCCACCTGCCTGCACCGTAACGCTGGTCGGATCGATAGAAACCGTTATCGCCGGCACGGTGACAGTGGCGGAACCCGATCTCGATGTATCAGCGGCCGAAGTAGCCCGGACGGTCACGGTTAGGTCGCTTGCCGGGGCGCTGGCCGGAGCAGTGTAGGTGGTGGGCATCCCGCTTAGCGTCGCTGTCGGAGATATTTGGCCGCATTGCGACGCGGAACAAGACACGGTCCAGGTGACGCCCTTGTTCCCCGTATCGTTGGCGACTGTCGCCGTAAATGTAGTCGGGCTACCTGCCGGTACTATGGAAACACCTGCCGGCTCGACACTGACGCTGATTGCAGGTCCCGCGATTACTGGCTGCCCTCCACCACCACAACCAGCAAGCGGCACCACGAACGCGAGCCCCAAAAGCGATAGCGCTAAGGACACGGAGCGCTGCATAACGCCTCCTCAAGGCCGCAACCGTGACGTCGCGCAGGCAATTTGCGACGGTTGCAACCAAAACAGGCCATGGGGAGAAATCTCCCCAACGACAATGCCTGGAACTTCCTTCGCAGTATTTTCTTGGCCCTTTAAGGCTAGTAGGGCCGCCAGCCGTCCAGAATACGCGGCTGGCACATCGCTTAGAAGAGAGGAAAACAGTCCGTGGATGAAACGCGCTTTTATACTCCGGAGCTACAACGCTGTCAACTCATAAAGTGAAGTGCCTACTCAAGTCGTTTTTGCGTTGTTCAGAATGGGGTCGTTCTGAGCTCCGGTCAGATTCGCGGTCATTGAGCGACTTGTGCGGTATCGAGTTAGGGATCAGAAGCATGGGGCGGCAAGTAAGTCATTAGACGCGCGGCATCCAACGCGGCACTGCCTTGCAATACTCTTCATACTCTGTGCCAAACTGCTGGCGCAGCGTCGGCTCTTCATAAAGCACAACAAAAAGATGGAAGAGCAGCCACAGACACACTCCGTAGATCCGAATTCGAACTGAGCGGAAGAGCGCTGCCTGGCCAAAGACAACGGACAATACGCCTACATACATGGGATTGCGCACGAAGCGGTGCAGTCCGCGCGAAACCAGAATTTTCGGTGGATCGATTGGTGCTGGCGTGCCGAGGCCGTGGTAGGCAAAGTCCCAGGCGCAGCGAAAGTAGATGGCAGCCCCCAAGCCGATGAGCACGACTCCGACCAGCTCGATTGCGCCAAGCGTTGGCTTGTGCGCCGAGCTAACTAACCGATGAGGCACGAACACGGCAACGAATCCGGGCACAAGGATCGTGAAGATGAGCGTTTTAATGACCGGGCCTACCGCTCGTGGCATGGCTCAGGTTGAAGGGAGAAAGCGGCATACTCAAGGCACCTTTTCGGGGAACTCATGAGCACCAGAAAATCAGTGGCGTTCTCCCGAGGCTGGATTGACGAGCGTGCTGAAAAGATTTTGGAAAATGCGTAGCTGACGGAAGGCTGTGCCCTTCCCAACCTCCAACAGTTTCCCCGTTTTCCGCAGCCTTTCATCTAATCGTTGGATATGTCCCGAATCACGGCGGGCTAGCCACGCAAGACAACCCCCGCGACCTTCCTGTAAAATCGATTTCCGGCGGAAGAGAGTTAAGAAATCTGCTCAGCGGCTTCAAAGCGAATTCCTACGCGCCTTTGATGGCAAGCACCAAGCACTGCCTCCACCACATGTAAGTGACCGCGAACTTCTGTGTGGATTCCGAGACCGCGAGAGCATCAGGAGAGAATGATGGCCAAGATTGCAAAGACTGCAGACCGCAGGAGGGTGATGGACACCTCCAAGAGCACGGACTGTCCCAAGTGCGGCAAGCCCACCCGCATCGTGAAACGGGTGAAAGACCGCGAGCGCGGCGTGGCGGGAGGAATGTTCATTTCGTGCTCGTCATGCGAGTTCTGCGAAAAGCTGTAAGCAGGTGGTTAATGAATAGTGACCAGTGGCGAGCTTTCCGAATTGCCCGCTGGTTTTTTTGTCTTCTACCCATTATCTTTTCGGTGCTCGAACTTCTCGGCGATTCACGCCAACTCTCTCGACTGGCTGAAACCAGCCTCGGGATGCCGCCTGAGGAGTGCAGGTCTTGATAAAGGCGAACTGATCGGCAGGATTTGGGAAGTGAAGCTTGTAGCTGAAAGCCAGCTTAAAAGCTGATCTGCCCCAGAATCGCCCTCGCTTCTGCGGCGGGATCGGCAGCCTGGGTGATAGGTCTCCCCACTACAATGTGAGTGGCGCCTGCGGCGATGGCTTCCGCAGGAGTCACGACACGCACTTGATCACCGCGTCCCATGCCCGCGGGCCTCACTCCCGGAGTGACAATTAAGAACTCACCATCAAGTTCGTTGCGCAGCTCGGTGGCTTCCTGAGCCGAAGCAACTACACCGTCGCACCCGTCAGCGATCGCTAAGGCGGAGAGGCGAAGCACCTGATCTACAACCTTGCCCCGTACCCCCATCTTTTCCAGATCACTGTCATCCAGGCTTGTGAGCACCGTGACCGCCAGCACCATAAGAGTTGGATTCATGTTCCGGGCGGCGTCGACAGCAGCACGCAACATCCTCCCGCCCCCGCTGGCGTGCACGGTCAGCATGCTGACATGCAGCTTTGCCGCCTCGCGAACCGCGGAGGCCACGGTACTGGGAATATCGTGGTATTTCAGGTCGAGGAAAACCTGACGCCCAGAGGCGACAAGGTCGCGAACGATCTGTGGTCCTTCGGCCGTGAAAAGCTGTTTTCCAACTTTGTAGGTAAAAGCGGAATCTCCCACAGCCGCCACGATTTTCTGCGCGGCGGCAGCGGAGGACACATCCAAGGCGACAATCAGTTGCTCGCGGGGATCGCGCATCCCTAGGCAGTCTAACCCAGGCACGGTCACCAAGGCAGTCTAATCCGCGCGGAAACCAAAACGCTGGGGAAAGGCTATGGCAAAGCTGGTGCTAGCCTGTTCATAGCGACCGTCTGGGTCTGGACCAGATCTACCCGGACACGCTGGAGTCCCTGATCCCTAAAATCGAGAGCCCGGGCGGCATTGTAGGACACATCGATAATCCGACCGTCGACCACCGGCCCGCGGTCATTCACTCGGAGAATAACGGCCCGGCCATTGCGCAAGTTGGTCACGCGAATATAGGTGCCCAGTGGCAACGTGGGATGAGCCGCGGTGAACTCGTGCATGTCAAAAGGCTCTCCGCTGGCTGTGGTCTTGCCTTCGAACTGTTTGCCGTACCAGGATGCCGTACCCACCTGGTAAGGCTTCTTGCCGCGATGCTTGCGCTGCATGTGTACGTATTTTGCGGCTTTAGTGCTTGGGGTACTACCGGACTCCGAGCTGTTTGGCCGTTGCGCGGCTCCGGCTCCGAAACTGGCGACGGACAACAAAATTGCCAGTCCATGAGCTATTGGTCGTCGCATTCAATCACCTCGCATCTCTAAGTCGATCTTCCCCACCACGGATGAACCGAGTCTTCAGATGCTAGCGACGTGCCCTTCGGGTGTCAACCCAAAAGACGTGGTAACTTGTTGGCGGTAAGGTAATTAGAGAATCTCACATGTGCTTAATTCATTGGGTCCAGGCAGAGGATGTTCCTCGCCTACAAGGACTTAGTTGTGTACTTATCAGTTATCACCCAGACCAAGAAAGGCTGTGAACTTTTTTCTAAGTAATTTATTAGCAACGACTTACATTTTTTATCCTTGCAAGTTGCTGGAAACGGACAACTTACACCCGCCGCCGGCCCTGGTGATGTTACCGAAGTTTAGATCCCATTTTCCCGACACAGCAGACCTGGCTCGAGGACGACCGCAAGGCAGCAACCCACGAAAGAATTTTGCGCAGGCGCCGATTTCCGCTACATTGCGGACATGCCCCAAGCGCCGCCTGTCGTCCTAACCATAGCCGGTTTCGACCCCTCCTCGGGTGCCGGGGTCACAGCCGACATTAAGACGATAGCCGCGCACGGCTGCTACGGCGTGGCCTGCATCACCGCCATGACCGTCCAGTCAACCTCGGGAGTACGCCGGGTAGAACCTGTAGATGCAGAGCTGATATCTGAAACCCTGAAGGAATTGGCGTCCGATCTAGAAATTGCGGCGGTTCACATTGGTATGTTGGGGTCTGTTAAAGCGATAAAAGCCGTAGCCGAGTTCCTGCAGCGGCAGAAGCTGGAAAATGTGGTGCTGGATCCCATTTTGAAGTCTACTTCAGGAGCCGAGCTGCTGGAGTTGAACGGCACCAGGTTGCTCATCGAGAAGCTTGTCCCCTTAGCCGCAGTTGTGACCCCTAACTTGGATGAGGCCTCAGCGCTTACCGGGGTTACCGTGACCAATCCAGAGGGGATGAAGGCCGCCGCCTTGAAGTTGCACTCGCAGGGGGCGACAGCAGTAGTCGTGACCGGAGGCCACCTCGAGAAGGCGACCGATTTTCTGAGCTTTACGACCAAGCGCGGGGTGGAACAGCAGCTCTTCAAGTCCGAGCGTAAGCGTTCTAATTCCACTCATGGAACTGGATGCGCATTTGCCACGGCTATCGCTTGCCATTTGGCGCTGGGCAGGGGACTGCCGGAAGCCGTGCTCCTAGCCAAGGCGTATATTACCGCTGCGATCGTGAATGCCCAGCCGCTTGGAAGAGGCACGGGGCCGGTGCATCATCTCTATCGCATGTATCAGCCTGCCCGACGAATCGCTGTCACGGATCCGGAACCTGTGCGGTAGCTGGAAGTCCAGACACAGAAGTGTGTGTGCCTGAAGGCGATGGGGCAGGAGGCCAACTGCGGCAGGAGAGCGTTCGTTTCTAGCTGGCCGATTTCTTCAGGAGGATTCCCGCAAGAAACGCTGCTGCAGAACCGAGCAGCCACTCGATACGCCAGACCTGCACGGCCTGCCAGTCAAGCACTGTCTGCGCGGTGAAGATGAGTCCGACCGTAATCGCCCCGAGTACACATCCCACGCCGATGATGAAGGCGACCAGCGAGCTGGTAGGAAGGCCAATTCGATCCCTGATATTGTGGAATTCCAGATGGCGGGCGAACTCCAGGGAGCGATTCCAACCACTGACACCGGCAACTGCAGTTTGTGCCTGCCTAGTCGCGCCGCAGACATGACAGAAACGGGCGCCTACCACGAATTCCGTGCCGCAGCCGTCACAAGCGTCGACCATACCAGAGGTAGCTTTAGTTTCCAGACCCCCCTGCGAAGTTGCCGGAGGCCGCCAGAACTCCTGCTCCACGTTGTGAGCAACTTCCGCCATTTCATCTACCTCCAAGAACATGGGCCGCAAGCAAGGGGCCAAAGCATTGCACAGCAAAGTAATTGATATGCAATAACTTGCAATACAGTTTCTCATTCCTCCCAAGAATGCGGCTGGCAAGAATTACCTGATCCCCGGGAACATTCGTTATCCGTGATTATAAGCAGGATACGGGCACGACCGGCACATCCAAATCAGTCGTTAAAGTGACGTTCTTGGTTCGCATGTGATCGGGTACACTGAAGGCAAGGTTCGTGAACACAGTCTCGTGAACATAGTAATGTCAGGTTCGCTTTGCAGACTTGCAACTGCTGTTTCTTTCCTATTTTGTCTTTTTGTCGCTCCCGGCGGGTCCGGGGCGGCGTTCGCGCAGGCGTCGGGTTCGGGAAAACCTCGGCCCGAAAATGTTTCGGTCCGAACTCGCGATCCGCTAACCGACACCGGTTTTGAACACTTCTACAACCTCGAATATGACCACGCCATTCAGGATTTCGAGCGGGTACTGGAGAAGCATCCCGATGATCCATTCGCCGTCAACCACTTGATTACGGGTGTCCTGATTCGTGAACTCTACCGCATGGGAGCGATGAATACTGGCGAATACGCAAACGACAGTTTTATCGGCCAGGCGCATCGTCCCGCGGATCTTAAGAGCAAGGCGCGGATCAAGCAATTGGTGCAGCACGCCGAGAAGCTGGAGGAACAACGGCTCAAAGCGAATCCGAATGATGTCGATGCCCTCTACGCACGGGGAGTCACACGGGGGCAGTTCGCAACCTACACGGCGCTGGTGGAACGCGCCTGGTTTTCCGCATTGCGCAACGCAGTTGGCGCCAGGCATGACCACGAGCGCGTGCTGGAAATGGATCCTAAGTACATCGACGCCAAGCTGGTTGTCGGAGCCCACAATTACGTGATGGGCAGTTTGCCATGGGGAGTGAAGGTGGCAGTCTCGCTTGTGGGACTGAGCGGCAGCAAGCAGAAGGGAATTCAGTACCTCTACGAGGCCACCGACTCGGGAGACGAGATCAGCGTCGATGCCAAAATCGTGCTGATGCTATTTCTCCGGCGTGAGCATCGTTACGATGAGGCACTTAAGATTGCTCGCGGCCTGATTCCCAGGTACCCGCAGAACATGCTAATCGCACTGGAGGAGGGAAACCTGTTGCGCGCGTCGGGTCACAGCCAGGAAGCGGTAGCGGTGTATCGCAAGATATGGCAAGCGGGGCAGGACGGACATTATCCCGGGCTGCACTACGAACTCGCGGTTCTAAGCTTGGGTGACCTGCTTCGGACCCAGAAGGATTACCAGGGCGCGGCCGCGGCTTACGAACTGGTGAGCGAGGCGCCACAGCCGGATCGGGAATACCTGCAAAGGGCCAATCTCGCGGCGGGTGAGATGTATGACGTGCTGAAGAAGCGAGAACTCGCGGTGAAGAAGTATCAGGCCGTCCTGGCAACCAATGCCCAAACGCCTCCAGCGGAAACTGCGCGAAAACACATGAAAGAGGCCTATCGAGACGAGTAGAAGATATCAGCCAATGTCGGCCGTGCGGGTCGGGGACCCCACTCCCCAAACGAACAGGCGCTTGGAAGGGAACTCTTGGGCCGATTAGCCGTATCATCATATGTGGAGGCGAAATTATGTACTGCAACTACTGCGGCAAAGTGATCCAGGATGATGCCAATGTGTGCGCCTACTGCGGAAAGCGGGTCGGCGCCGTGCTCGCGCGCAAAAAGCTGGTACGGCCACGGGCCAACAGAAAAATTGCCGGGGTGTGTGCCGGCCTCGCAGAGTACTTCGATCTTGATGTCACGCTGGTCCGCCTGCTGTGGCTGATCGTTGCCGTAATGACCGGAGTCGGACTGCTAGCCTATCCGATCGCGTGGATCGTCATGCCGGATGAACCGGAAATCCGACCTGTGCCCACTGGGCAGCAGTTAACAACCCCGTAAGCGGCCGGGCGAACGCCTGCCCGCGCAAGGACGGCGAGCGGCGTCCTCTACCCTCCTGTGTAATTTGATTTCCGGCATGACCCATATCCAGAGTGGCGACGCGAAAATTGTTTACGAGGTGCAGGGGCAAGGTGCGCCGGTTCTTTTGCTACATCCTTTTCCTGCTAATCACGAGCTGTGGTTGCCAGCTGCGCAGGCTCTGATTTCAAGGTATCGCTTGATTCTGCCCGACCTGCGCGGGCACGGCGATTCCGGCGTGGGTGAAGGGCCGGCCACCATGGAGAAACATGCCGCCGACATCGCGCGCATTCTAGACCATGCGGAAGTGGGGCGCGCAGCTTTGGTTGGCGTATCTATTGGCGGGTACGCGCTGTTTGAATTTTGGCGGCGGTATCGAGGCCGGATGGCCGCTCTGGTCCTCTGTAGCACCAAAGCACAGGCCGACACTCCCGAGGGACGAGCCGGGAGACTCAAGGCAGCCACTGATGTTGTGGAGCGCGGGACCGAGTCCTTCATCGACAGCATGATTCCGAAGCTGTTCGGCCGTACTACCCTTAACACTCGCCCGGATCTGGTGGATTCGGCACGACAGATGATGATGAAAATGTCCCCGGAGGATATTAGCCTGGTGCAGAAGGGAATGGCGGAGCGGTCGGATTCAGTTGAAACATTGAAGACAATCAATGTTCCCACGCTGATCGTTGTTGGAGACGAAGACACGCTTTCGCCGGTGGCTGATGCGGAGGTGATGCGGCAAAATATAGCGGGCAGCCAGAGGAGAGTCGTGCCGCGAGCCGGCCATTTCGCGGTGTGGGAGCGGCACGAAGAAATGGGCAAGCTCCTGCGGCAATTTTTGGATTCGTTGCAGTTAGGGTAGGAAAGCTTTTGACCGCAGCGGGTGCGGAGAAAATCCACGGAAGACGCAGAGATGAGCGAAGCCGCAATTTTTCTCCAGACTATTTTGTTACAATTCCCGCCATGATTGATAGCTTCCTGGTTCCCGAAAGGACGGTTGTGACTGCCAAAGGCGACGGTCCTGCCGTCGATGTCAGCAGCGCTTCCAATCGCGTATTTCTCCTGACGCTACACATCACAAACATCGTTGAGCAGGAGTCGTTGGACGTGAGTATTTACGGTTCGGCTGATGGCACCGCTTGGAGTCCGAAACCAGTAGTAGCGTTTCCCCAGAAGTTTTATTCCGGGCAGCACCCGCTCTTGCTTGATCTGACGCAACAGCCGGACACGAAGTTTGTGCGCGCCCATTGGGAGGTCAATCGTTGGGGGCGCGGCACGGAGATACCCATGTTTGAGTTTAATGTCAGCATGAAAGAAGTTCCCTTGGACATTCTGAAAGAAGCCAGTGCCGAAGCGAAGACGCTGACAGGTTAAGAAAAATTGTCGACCTGATTGCTGACGACTGTTGATCAAGAAATCCTCGGAAGCCCACGTCAAAGTTCTTGCCGATCCGACTACCTGAATCAAGAAGCAATCCGTGCCGGGAGCCGACGCGGCTCGGAAAGCAATAATCAAAACCCAGCGATCTCATTTTCTCCGCCTGAACCGCATCCGTTATATTTATCGCTAGATGAACCACGACTCCAGCGTGATTATCTCTCCGGCCAGAAATATTTCGGGAAGCATCCGCTTGCCGGGGGACAAGTCGATTTCGCACCGCTATGCCATGCTCGCGGCTATCGCCCAGGGCACTACACGCCTTGAGAACTTCTCCACCGGTATGGATTGCACTAGCACCCTGAATTGTCTGCGAGCACTCGGCTGTGAGTGGGAACAAAAAGATTGCCAAGAGAATGTAATTGAGATCACAGGCCGCGGGCGGGCATTACAAGCGCCAAGGCTGCCGCTCGATTGTGGCAACTCCGGCTCAACCATGCGCATGCTCAGCGGCATCGTGGCTGGCCAGCAGTTCACGAGTGAGCTGGTGGGAGACGAATCCCTCTCCCGCCGACCGATGGCGCGGGTCATCAAGCCGTTGACGATGATGGGCGCCAAGATCACTGCTTGCAATGGTGATCGCCCGCCACTGCGCATCACAGGTCGAAATCTGAAGGCAATTGACTATCGTTTGCCGGTGGCGAGTGCGCAGGTCAAATCGGCGCTGCTGTTTGCCGGCCTGTTTGCCGAGGGCGAGACTCGCGTCGAAGAACCGGTTCGCACGCGCGATCATGGCGAACTGGCGCTGCAAGCCTTCGGCGCGGAAGTGACAAGGCGCGGTAACGAAACCCGCATTGCCGGAGGACAGCAGCTGCGTGGCATTGATGCTCGCGTCCCGGGCGATCTTTCCAGTGCGGCTTTCTTTCTTTGTGCGGCGGCCCTGTTTCCGGGGTCGCAACTGGTGGTCGACAGCTTGCTGATGAATCCCACACGGGCTCGCCTGCTGGAGTTGCTGGTTCAAATTGGAGTGCGCATCACGGTCACGCAACTGGAAGAGCATCACGGAGAACTGGTGGGCACCGCACAGGTGGAAGGAGGGAGACTCCAAGGTGCAACCATTGGAGGCGCCGATACGGCCGCGCTTATCGATGAACTTCCTGTGCTGGCCGCTGTTGCTCCATTCACAGAAGACGGTGTGGAGATTCGCGATGCGAAAGAATTGCGAGTGAAGGAGTCGGACCGGATTTCGGCTGTGGCGACAAATCTTCGAGCTATGGGAGCACAGGTCGAAGAGCGCGAAGACGGACTGAAAATTCCGGGAGGGCAGAAGCTGCACGGCGCGGAAATTGATTCTTTCAACGATCACCGGATCGCGATGGCATTCGCGGTGGCGGCACTGCGTGCGAAAGGACAAACGAAGATTCTTCACGCCGATGCCGCCGATATCTCGTATCCGGGATTTTTCAGCACGCTGGAGAATTTGCTGGAGCACTGAGGAGCCCTTGTGACCTCAAAAGACACATTTAGTTTGTCCGCAGTCCCTAAAGCCGTTTTTTATCAAGAGCTCTGATGCAGAACTGACCTCCTGCTCCGGCCAAAACCAGCGTTACCCCGGTACAGGCACTCCTGTTACCTTCCGAAGCACCTACCACGATAGAAGAATCGTGTGTTGAGGATGGCGCAATCTGGCGGCTCGTTTCCCCTCACCGGATTGCGTATGGAGGGAAATCCATGCGTTCTAAGCTGGTATTGACTGGGGTCCTGCTCGTCTCCCTCGCTCACGCAAGAGAGCCAAAGCATTATCAAACTGGCGAACTGCTGCAAATGGAATCGGTGGAGTGCGGGTACGACGAAAACGGCGGCAAGGGCCTGACGGGACAGATCCTGGGCACGGATTCGGAGCACAAAAAGACCAAGGCCTTGCTTTGCCAGGAGTACGTGCTGCAATCGGATCGCGTGATATATCGCATCCGTCCTAAAGATGACAAGCACCCGGTCTTGTTGCCGGTCGGGGAGAAAGCACAGTTCCGCATGGTGAAAGACAAGATGTCACTGCGAGTTGAGGACCTGGATGACAAGGAGCGTGAATATTTCGTAATTTCGATGACACCTCGCGAAGACAGCAAGACTGCGGAAAGCACGTCAAAGTTGAACCATCTGCAATAAGCGAAGCAACTGTCAATAAAACAACTGTAAACACAGCCTCGGCCGTGGGACCGACTGGCGCGTGCGCCGCCGATAGGCGGCAGCCGACTGGTGGCCGCTTTGCTTTTACCCGCGCAGCTTTTGCCATGCCCTCTCGCCCCTGGACAATCCACAGTTGTGCTAAAGTAGTTCAACTTGTCAAGTGTGTTTGAGGCTTCTGGCGTCTCAGAAAGCCCTGAATCGTCGCTACAGATTCTCTGGTGTAAGGAGCACTCCATGGCGCAAGTCTACGAACTGGTAAAAGACCGCAGAGTGTACTCCATCGATGCCGACTGCACTGTGCTGGAAGCCGCCCGATTGATGATGGAACACAATTTTGGGGCGCTACCGGTAGTGCACAACGGGGAACTGGTAGGCATCATTTCCGAGCGCGACGTCATGAACCGAGTCGTGGCCGTGGGCCGGTTGCCGGGAACCACAAAGATTTCCGAAGTCATGACATCCAAACCCCGATCGATCAGTGTGGATGAAACCGTGGAGAACTGCCTGTTTCTTATGCGCGAATTCGGGTTCCGTCATTTACCCATCTGTGATGGCAAGGAATTGAAAGGACTCGTGTCGCTGCGTGACCTTCTGTTGCGCTATGTCGCCCAGAAGGAGGCGGAGTCGCGCAAGATGGCGGTGTGAGCCCCCTAAAAAGGTTCCCCCCTATGTTTAGTCTCGCCTGATCTGTTCAGTGAAGCTCACGGCGGCGCAGGATCAGATCGCCCTCGCTAGGCGGCAGGGTGAAAGGAAACTCGAAGACTCGGTTTTTGAACGGGAAGCGCAGCAGGAAGGTCTCCTGCTTTTTCCAGTCACCGATCCACTTACTTTTGGTCTCGAAAAAAATCCATCCACTGACCTCCGGATTGCCGGGATCTAGTGTCGCTTCACGCAGGCTGTGCGTGCTCAGGAACCGCGTCAACTCCGAGACCTCGTTCTCATAGTCGCGGAGGTAGCTTTCCTTTTCATCTTTCTTTTCTGGATGCTTTTGGATTTGGTATTCCGTCTCACCCGCAAGGTCGTCTGCCTTTTTCTGAACCTCCTTAGAGAAGTAATCAGGGTGGAGCGAGTTTTTTACCGTATGAAAATGGTTGACGAACTCGAGAGTGGTTTTTTGAGGGTTGACGTTTAGCGTGCCGGAGCCGCGATAATGAACGTTCAGGAGGACTCCAAAAATCCGCTCGTGACGACGTCGAGTTTTCTGCAGCTCCTGGGAATCGACAGCCAAGCTGACCGCCACATCGTCAGTCCACACAGCCCAGCGATATTTGCCGTCGTCGCCGCGCGTGAAAGTGCAACCGGGATTCCCCTCAGTCCAGCGGACCGTCGGAACCGCGTCTTTGCCGGAGGCGGTCCACGTCCAGAGAAGGAGCGCGGCCAAGATTATGGGGAAGGGAACTCTTCTCAGATTCTGGATATGAATAGTCATTGTCGACGCTTTACGAGTTCAGAGTAATCGCTGGGGAGCGCCGGGGCAAACCACGCAGTATCTGGAGGACCCGCCGCGGGATTTAGCTCCGTGCCGTCGCGGATTAGTCTCTCAACTAGGCACCGCGGCAGCAGCAGCCAGTCTGGCTGCGGGCGCGCGGGCGATCAGATCGGTTTTATCCGGTATCGCCTGGACAAGCCGCTGTGTGTACGGATGCACCGGATATCTGAAGATCTGAGCAACCCTCCCGCACTCGACAATTACTCCTTCATGAAGGATTGCAATGCGGTGACAAATGGATGCGACCGAGAGCAGATCGTGTGAGATATAGAGGACCGCCATCCTCATTTCCTGATTCAGTTTACCGAACAGGGCAAGGATCTCCGACTGCGTGATCACGTCCAAAGCGCTGGTGGGCTCGTCGGCGATCAGCAACGATGGGCGATGCAACACGGCCATGGCGATCAGTACACGCTGGGCCTGCCCGACGCTTATCTGTGAGGGATAACGCTGCAAGAAGGCATCGTCGGCCGGCAGACTTACGCTGGCGAGGGCCTCGAGGACGGAGTGGCGGCGGTGTTCCGATGGACCCCGGGCATGCGCGCTCCAAGCTTCGAACATTTGAGTGCCGATGCGTAGCGCGGGGTTGAGTGAAGAAAGCGGGCTCTGTAGCACAAGACCGATTTCCTTCCCTCGTATGCGACGCAATTCACTCTCTTTCAAGGCGATCAGGTCGCGGCCCTGAAAATTAGTAGTTCCCTGCGCTTTACCCCTTTTAAGTTCCAGGAGGCGAAGGATTGAGAGGGCGAGAGTGCTCTTCCCGGACCCACTCTGTCCGACCAAGCCCAGGACTTCCCCCGGTGCAATCTCGAGGGCAACGTTGCGGAGCACCGCAGGCTTATTGCCATACCCCACAGACAGGCTGATGGAGAGCAGAGGCTCGGAGGTGTTCATCTCGATTTGTTCAACCACTCGACATTCCAGTAGGTCTGCGGACGCAGGACGATTGGAGTGGCCCCTTCTACTGACGCCGAGATCCCCGAAAGCGCATTCTTATTCACTAGGTAGATGAACGGAACCTGCTCTACGGCAATCTCCTGCACCCGGTCGAAATAAGACTTCCGCTTGTTTGGATCAATGGCCGACGCCTGCGCCCTCATCAGGCGATCTATTTCGGCTTCCCAATTCGTTTCCGGCGACTTCTGGGAGGGATTCCACTGATGGTTCTCGGCCGAACTCAGCCACACGTTCATTTGCGCGTTGGGATCCAGATCATCGTTAACAAGGCCCAATAGGGCCGCCTCGTAATTAAACGACTGTGTGATTCGCTCGATGAGGGAGGGGAAGTCAAGTGTTACAACGTTCACGTGAATGCCCAGGTTCCCAAGGTCCAGTTGAATCATCGTAGTCATTCGTTCGCGATAATTGTTTCCGGAGTTGGTGATTATGGAAAACTCGACAGGATGTCCATCCCGATCGCGCAACGTGGCCCCTTCCCGACGGAAGCCATCGTGCTGTAATAGGCGCAGGGCGCTGGCGGGATCGAATGACTGCGGTTGCAGCTTGGTGTTGAACCAGAACTTGTTTGCCGGCGAAACCGGTCCCACCGCAGGACGTGCGTGCAAGGCGAACACAACCCGGCATAGATCGGCGCGGTTTATGCCCAACGAAATTGCACGGCGAAAATTGGTTGAACGAAACCATTCTTTTTTGTACGCAGGAATGGGCGCGTTGCCGACTTGGTTGAACCACATTTGCTCGGAATCCAAAGATGGACCGGCATCATGCAGCAACTTCGCCGAAGTCGAAGCCAGGCGGTCGTAGTACTCGCTGTCGAGCGAGTTGACGAGATCGATCTCACCGCGACGGAATCTGAGTGCCTCAATGTCACGATTCGACTGTATGTCCATTCGTATAGAGTTCAAGTACGGCAACTGCCTCCCCGCGGAATCTCTCTTCCAATAGTTCGGGTTTCGCTTCAACAGGACGTAAGAGCCGGACTTGTAATCTGCGACATAAAAGGGTCCCAGCACCGCCATCTCCTTCTTGGGCGAACGGGAGGAAAGAACGGCCACGTGATCGAAGAGCTTGTCCATCCCGGCGACGGGAGCGGGAAAAGAAATTGTGATCCGGTTTGGCGAGGGCACATCAGTCCGTACCTCACCTGAACCAGAGCGGAAGGAATCGCCTGTCGGCGAGTGTACGGCCGGGTCCATCAAGTGTTGCACCGTGTAGGCGACGTCCTGGGCTGAGAATGGCGTGCCGTCAGAAAAGTACACGTGTTCGCGAAGATTAAAACTGATGCTCTTCCCGTCCTTTGAAAGCTTCCAGGCTGTCGCCAGTTCCGGCTGCAGTTGCTGTGTCTGGCGGTTGACGCGCACTAAGACACCGCCGGTGAGATAGCGAATCGTTTCAGAGGCATCGTCGGCGACGAGAAGTGGATTGAACGTCTTCGGGTCGGACCGGAGGTAGAACCGAAGTTCGTCACCGGACTGCGCATAACTCAACACTCGGGTCGCAACGAGGACGAAAATCAAGAAAGCCAATATGGAGCGCCGTTTCATGCCGATACCTCCTCGCGCGCTAGAATTACCTGGAAACAACTAACGACCAATATCAGCAGCAACATTGGGGCAAGCTTCCACGGTTCCGTGGAGAAACCGCCCCACCCCTCCAGTTCACGCAGTAAGCTGCCCCATGATGGGAGCGGTTCAGCGACTCCCAACCCGAGAATCCCTAGGTTCGCTTCACTCAAAATGAACACCGGAACAGAGATCAGAAACTGTGCGTACAGCACCGGCTTCAAGTTGGGAATAACGTGCACCGCAAGGAGGCGGAATCCGTGCAGACCGGAAGCGCGGGCTTGGAGGATGAAATCAGAATTGCGCAAGACGCGAGTGCCTGTACACAGCACTCGGGCGGAAGCGGCCCATCCCAGCAGGCCCAAAAGCAGGAACGTGATGACTACCGATGTAAGCGGCGACACGTTCAGCGGCAATACGGCACGCACGGCGAGCATCAAGAACAACCATGGCAGCGAGAGCACCAGGTCAGTGACTGCGAGCGCAAGACGCTCGCACCAACTGCCAAGGTAACCGGAAACGACGCCGATCAGCGCCGCCATCAGGGTCGAGAGGAAGGCTGCTGCGGGCGCTAGCAACAGCGAAATCCGGGTGCCATAGAGCACGCGCGCCAAGCGATCGCGTCCCAGTTCATCGGTTCCCAGCAAATGCTGATGCGTTGGTGCAGCATTTGGGGTCTCCCGGAACTGGACTGTGTAATCAGCGGGGACGATGATGCTGACCGCAATTCCGCCGAGTACAATCGCCGCGAGGGTCCAACACGCGAACTTTTGCAGGCCGCTCAAGCTTGCTGCCCCAGAAAGATATCCATTGCGAGATCCGACCCCGTGTTGGCCGCGAGCGTGACCACCGTTACCAGCACTGTGACCGTTACCAGCAGAGAAAGATCGCGGCCGAGCGCCGCCTGCCAGGCAAGCTGGCCAATACCAGGTATCCCGCATAGTGCCTCAACCGGAATCGCTGCGCCCAGGGCCAT
>Ga0099828_10000962_pt1 | contig 18422 bp, 18 predicted proteins | sample CZO8metaG_2_FD_79338 | JGI IMG/M metagenome (GOLD analysis project Ga0099828, IMG submission 79338) | Vadose zone soil microbial communities from the Eel River Critical Zone Observatory, Northern California, USA - CZOApr15con2H1.8 metaG | ecosystem: Environmental > Terrestrial > Soil > Vadose... | reverse complement strand
CGATGGATCCCTACACCGGGCGGGTCCTCACGGTGCTGAACCCCTACCTCGGGCTCTCCACCGCATACGAGCCGTGCTCGGTCTTCAAGATCGTGGTCGCGGTCGCTGGCCTGACCGAGCACGTGGTCACGCCCGATACCGCATTCAACTGCGCGGACGGCTGCTGGTTCTGGCCGGGGCACGGCCCGATCAACCTGCGCCGGGCCCTCGCCGTCTCCTGCAACCCATACTTCGAGTGGGTGGGCGAGCAGCTCGGTTACGAGCGCATCCAGAAGTACGCGCATCTGTTGGGGCTCGGCAGCCCGACGGGAGTCAACCTCCCGGACGAGGCCGCGGGGCGCATCCCCCTGTCGGTTCCCGTGAACCGCGTCGGCCACCTCTCCAGCCACGCCAAGGGCGTCGGCACCACCGCCATCCAGCTCGCCGTTCTCATGTCCGCCGTCATCAACGGCGGAATCGTCTTCGAGCCGCAGCTCTCCGGCTCCGCGGGTTTTGTGGCCAAGGAGCGGTGGCGGCTATCGCCTCAAGTGGTTATGGGCGGGCTGAGCGAGGGATTCCTGGGGGCGGTGAACGAAGGAAGCGCGGCCAACGCCTTCGACCCCGACGTGATCGTGGCCGGCAAGACCGGGACCTGCGCCGGGATCGGCTGGTTCGCATCCTACGCGCCCGCCGACAAGCCCGAGATGGTCACCGTGGTCTTCGTCCGTCCGGGCACCGGCCACGTGGCCTCGGCCGTGGCGGGGCGCATCTATCAGTACCTGTACAAGTCCGCTCCCGCCGCCACCGCCACCGCCGGGTATTAGGGCGGCCCTACCTCTCCAGGTCCACGCCGAGGTCCGTCGTGTGTCCGGGCCGGATCTCCACCTCGCGCTCGACGGTGCGGAAGCCCGGCCGGACGACCTCGATCCGGTGACGCCCGGCGGGGAGGCTCAATGCGCGGAGCTGCCGGCCGGTGCCGCGGAAGCTGCCGTCGACGTAGACCGAGGCGTCGGCCGGTTGCACGTCGCAGCGCAGCGTGCCCATCTCACCGCTGTCCGCGCGGTCGTCATCGCGCGAGGAGGGTGCGTCGTAGCGCCCTTCGTCGCGGGAGTCGTAACGATCATTGGCGCGTTCGTCGTAGCGGGAGTCATAACGCGGATCCTCACCCGGAACGCCCGCCGTCGCTTCGTCGATCTCGGCGCCCGAGCCCGGGACCATGCGGTAGTGGATCTTCACGGTCTGGTCGAGCGGCACGTAGACCCGCACGCGATACGTCCGGAAGCCCTCGAGCTTGAACATGATCTCGTGGCGGCCGGGGGAGATGTTCAGGCGCTGGAAGAGGCCGTCGAAGTCGTCCACGATGCCGGCGTAGTAGCCGTCGACGTACACGCGGGCCTGGTCCGGCTCGACCAGCAGCCGCAGCGAGCCCGTGCGGTAGCCGTAGCTCGAGCGGCCATAGCCGTAGGCGTACGGCGAGTAGCCGTAATAGCCGCTGTAGTAATACGGCGAGTAGCCGTAGTAGAAGCTGCCGTAGAAGCTGTCATACGGGTAGTACCCGTAGCCGTACGGGCGGTAGTAGTACGGTGACCCGTAGTACCCGTACCCGCGGTGCCCGGTTCCCGTCCCTGGACGCGGATGGCGCTGCTCGGCGCCCGTCCGCGAGGAGAAGGCTTCCGCCGAGTAGGAGCCGCCTCCAGATGACGAGCCCGAGGATGAGTGGACACCCTGGGAGGGATGCCGGTCCTCGGCGCCACTCGAGTGCGAGCCTCCACCGTCACCGCGATGGACGGCCTTGTCCTCCCCCGCCCGGGCGAGGCCGGCCGTCGCCAGCACGAGCACCCCGAGCGCCACCGCCATCCGCCGAGCCGTCATCGCGTCCTCCTCAAGATCACCGATCTTTCGCCGCTTTTGCGCGTGCAATTGACGTGCCGGGTTTCCACGTCAAGTCTCTCCCACCAACACCCGCGGAATCAAGCCCTTGCCCACACGATCGGCCCGCCCCATGTCCAGGGAAAGAGACAGTGATCGGGGCCGCGTGGGGCGCCGAGGGGACACCGGTATACTGGCGCGCCGCCATGCGCATCCTCCTCTCTTGCGGCGAGACCTCCGGCGACCTCTATGCAGGGGAGCTCGTCCGCGAGCTCCGCCTGCGTCAGCCCGGGATCGAGGTCTTCGGCCTCGGGGGCGACCGGCTGGCCGCCCAGGGCGCCGATCTGCTGGCGCACGTCAAGGACCTCGCCGTCGTCGGCCTGCTCGAGGTCGTCTCGCATCTGCGGTCGCTGCGCCGGGTGTTCGACCGCGTGCTCTCCGAGGTCGACCGGCAGCGGCCCGATGTGGCCGTCCTCATCGACTATCCCGACTTCAACCTCCGGCTCGCGCGCCACCTCCGCCGCCGGGGAGTGCGCATCGTCTACTACGTCTCGCCGCAGGTCTGGGCCTGGAGGCGCGGACGGCTCGACACGATCCGCAAGACCGTGGATCACATGCTGGTCATCTTCCCCTTCGAAGAGGCGCTCTATCGCGAGGCGGGGGTGCCCGTGACCTTCGTCGGACATCCCCTCGTCGACCTCGTGCACCCGCCCGCGGACAAGCGAGGATTCATGCAGGGCCTCGGCCTCGACGCGGAGCGGCCCGTCGTGGCGCTGCTGCCCGGCAGCCGGCCCAAGGAGATCGCCCACAACCTTCCGCCCCTCGCGGGAGCGGTCGAGAAGCTGGCCGGCGAGCGCCCCGAGCTGCAGTTCCTCCTCGCGCTCGCGCCCTCGGTCAGCTTCCGCGTGGTCGCCGACGCGCTCGGCTCGCTACCCGTGCACATCGTCGCCAACCAGACCCAGGGCGTCCTCGCGTCCGGCACGGTGTCGGTGGTGGCTTCGGGAACCGCGACCGTCGAAGCGGCCCTGCTCGGCGCGCCGATGGTCGTCGTCTACCGGCTGGCGCCCCTGACCTACCTGCTCGGGCGCAGGCTGGTGAAGGTGCCTTATTTCGCGATGGCCAACCTCATCGCCGGGGAGCGTGTAGTGCCTGAAGTGATCCAGCGCGAGTTGACCCCGGAGCGCGTGGCCGCGGAGGTGCGGTCGCTGCTCGACGCTCCCGCCCGGCGCGAAGTCATGCGGGCAGGCCTGGCCGAGGTCCGCCGCAAGCTCGGCCAGCCGGGAGCTTCGGGCCGGGCGGCGGCCATGGTTCTGGGTGTGGCCCAGCGATCGTGATAAAAAACGCTTGACACAAGGACAGTTCCGTGCCAGTTTCTCACGTCATTTCTAGCCGAAGGGGGGGCCATGGGAAGGATGCGAATCGCGGCGCTCGGCGCCATCGGCCTTTTCGTGATGGCGTGCACGACCATCACGGAAGAGTTGCCCACGCGCCCGGACCCTGCGGGAGGCGGGGCGAACCCGGCGCCGCTCCCGGTCGTCGTCGTGCCCGTGCCGGTGCCGACCCCGGCCAATCCCGCACCCGCCCCCACGGCCAACCCGACGAACCCGAACCCGTCGAACCCCGCTCCCACTCCTCCGCCCAACGACGACGGCGGCATCCCGCCGGACGTCCCGGACAACACGTCTCCCGTCGTCAAGCTGGGAGCCAAGGTCTACTTCGTCGAGTGCGGCGGCGCGCCCGTCCCCGGCTCGGAAGGCGGCTCGGAGGCCCAGGTGGGCTGCCGCGTCCACCTCGACGTCACGCCGAAGGATGCGAGCAACAAGCCCACCCGGGTCAAGCACACGCCCGAGTGGACGTTCAGCAACATGGGCATCATCGGCATCGGCGACACCACCGGATTCAATCCGAGTTTCATCGCGAAGGCTCCGGGCACCGTCACTGCGTACTGCGAGGCCGACGGGGTCCGGTCCAACGACGTGACCATACACCTGCGTAACTAGCCCGCCATCAGCGGGCGCGGCCGGCCCGTTGCAGAATGGGTCGTGCCGCGCCCGCCCCGCCACGCCTTCACCGCCGCCGTGCGCCGGGCGCTGCCGCGTCCGCTCGACCATGGCGCCGAGCACTACCTGCGGCTGCTCGACCGCCGCTTCGCGGCCCTGGCCCGCATCGCCAACGGCGCCCGCGGCGTGCAGGCGGGCATGCAGCGCTCGGACAGGGCGCTGGCCCGTCGATACCTGGCGGCGAGGAAGGCCGACTGGCACGACGGCGACGAGAACCTCGTACGCGGGCACCTCGATCGCTGGGAGAGGGACGCGCGGCCGAGCGCGGCCGAGCCGGTGCGCGCCCTGCTCGAGGGCGCCTCCGCGCTGGCGGCGATCGGCGCGCCTCCGGGCGCGCTGTGGTTCTTCCTGTGGGAGATGGAGTCCATCCTCGCCGGCCTGTTCCCGGCTGACAACGAGGATGGCCCCTGCTAGAATCCGCTCCGCTCGATCTCGACGTCATGGGCAACGAGAAAAAGACAGCGGGCTTTGGCCACGGCCGCGAGCGGAGCGCGATTCATTCGCCCCGGGGCCGCGAAGCGGTCCCGTTAGATGAGCGGCGGCGAATTCACTTCGCCGCCGCGGAAGACGCGAGCGGGGGGGTCTGGGGGGTGCGCCGCTAGCACCCCCCAGCTCAATCGTTAAATGCCGAAACGTATACTCGTAGTCGATGACGACGAGAACATACTCAACCTGGAGCGGACGATCTTGGAGCAGAAGGGCTTCGAGGTCACCACCGCCACCGGCGGCGCAGAGGCGCTCGAGCTGCTCGCGGGGACCGTCTTCGACCTCGTCCTCCTCGACGTGATGATGCCCGAAGTGGACGGCTTCACGGTCTGCCGCAAGATCAAGGAGGACCCTCGCCTGAAGGACATCCCGGTCATCTTCCTCACCGCGAAGGGCGGGGGCGAGGCGCTGGCCGAAGGCTTCGAGTCCGGAGCCGTGATGTACATCAACAAGCCGTTCACCGCGAACAAGCTCATCACCATCGTCAAGACGATGCTGGAGGCCGGGACGAACCTGACCTGAAGGAGGACCCGTGGAGCCGATCCTCGACAAGGCCCGGGCGGGCCAGAACGCCCTGGAACGGCTCGCGAGCGCCATCCCGGGCTTCAAGGGTTATCGTGAGCGGGAGCTGCGCCGCGACGCGGACCAGCACCAGCGCGAGCACCTCGCCGGCCGGTTGGAGGCCAACAAGAAAGCCCTCAACGAGCTGGCCGACCAGGCGACGCGCGGAGGCTCCCTCGACGTGATCAACGACATCGAGGCCGCGCGCAAGCGTCTGGACCGCGTCGCCGCCCGCGTGCGCTACGCGGAGCGCGGCTACGCGGGATTCTTCGACGCGGTGAAGGTGGACGAGGCGGTCCTGGCCCGCGTCTACGAGCTCGACCTCTCGCTGCTCGAAGGTGTCGAGGCCGTGCGCGCGGCGACGGAGGCCGCGCACGGGGCCGGCGCCGCCGGCGTCCGTCCCGCCGTGCAGGCCGCGACGGGCGCGGTCGACCGGCTCGACGAGCGCTTGACCGAGCGCGAAGCGATCCTCCGCGGCGTCAAGTGAGCAGCGCGCGAGGGACTGCCGTCGCGGCGCTCCGGCGACGTTCCCGAGCTTAAGGAGACACGATGGGACTGCTGCTCGAAGTCATCCAGCACTTCGACGATACGGGACGCGAGATCGTCCACCGCGAGCCGCCGGCGGGCTCGGCGGACATCAAGCTCGGCGCCCAGCTCATCGTCCAGGACAACCAGTGGGCCGTCTTCTACCGTGACGGCAAGGCGCTCGACACGTTCACGTCCGGACGCCACACGCTGGCCACCCTGAACCTGCCCCTCCTCTCCAAGATCGTCGCCGCGCCCTTCGGCGGCAAGTCGCCGTTCCAGGCCCAGGTCTATTTCATCGGCCGCCAGACCTTCACCGAGATGAAGTGGGGCACGAAGGAGCCGATCGCCTTCCGCGACACCGAGCTGACGATGGTGCGCCTGCGCGCCTTCGGCCGATTCTCGATGCGTGTGACGGATCCCCAGATCTTCGTCCAGCAGCTCGTCGGCACGCAGGGACAATACACCACCGAGTCGATCGAGGACTTCCTGCGCGATCTGTGCGTCGCCCGTCTCAACGATCTGCTCGGCGAGACGCTGAAGACGGTCCTCGACCTGCCGCGGTACTACGACGAGCTCGCCGGCGGGCTCAAGGGCCGGGTGGCCGACGACTTCGCCAAGTACGGCCTGGAGCTCGTGGACTTCCTGATCGGCGCGATCACGCCGCCCGACGAGGTCCAGAAGATGATCGACGAGCGCGCCGGCATGGGGGCCATCGGCGACATGCAGCGCTACATGGCCTTCAAGGCCGCGCGGGGGATCGAAGAGGCGGCGAAGAACCCGGGCGAGGCCGGCAACGCGGCCGGCCTCGGGCTGGGCGCCGGCATCGGGATGATGATGCCGGGGATGATCGCGGGCGCGATGGGGGCGCCGGGCCGCGCCACCGCGCCCGCCGGCACGTCCGTGGCGTGCCCGAAGTGCCAGAGCCTCGTCCCCGAAGGCGTGAAGTTCTGCGGAAGCTGCGGCACCGCCATGACGGCTTCCGCCTGCCCGAAGTGCCGCGCCGCGGTTCCCGCCGGGGCCAGGTTCTGCGGCAACTGCGGGACCTCACTCGCGGCCGCCACCTGCCCCAAGTGCAGCGCCGCGGTGGCGCCGGGCTCCAAGTTCTGCGCCACCTGCGGCAACAAGCTCGAGTAAGAAGCAAGAGCTCAACACGCAGAACTACGGCTGCCAGTCTTTCATCTTCCTGAGGAGCTGGTCGATCGTCAGGAGGCGCTCGTGTCCGTCGGAGTCGCGGCGGAACACGGCGTGGTACCAGCCCTTCATGCCGATGGGCGTGTACGTCTCGCGTCCGATCCGCAGCCGCTCGCCGGCGACGAGCTTGAGGAACACCTGCTCGTAGGCGGAGCGGCTGAGGCGGCGATCCGGAAAGGGAACAGGGTCCTGCCGCCCTCTCCGCTCGCGCTGGCGGCGCTCCGCCGCGGGAGCGCGTCGGCGGACGGTGAGGGAAGGTGACGCCGGAGTCGTGCGGCCCGAGCCATTGCCGGGCCGCGGCGGCATGGCCGCTCCCGCCGGCGGGCGGCGCGGCCGCGCCGACCAAGGCCGCGGCCTCCCGGTCTCGGCGGCGCTCTCCGTCCCGGCCTCGACCTTCGCGGCCGGAGCCATCGCCGATCCTCCGAAGGCGGAGGCCGCGGGCAGCGCCCGCCCCGCGGTCGGAGCGCGGCGCCGGCGCCGCCGCTGGGCGACGAATTCCGCCCTTTCCTTCTCCCGCGCGGCGATGAAATCGTCGAGCGTGCCCACGTTCCAGACGACCTGCCGGGCGGTCGACGGGCGGCGGCGTGTCTCGAAGCTCCGGAGGGCGGGGAGCACCATCCCCCACCGGCACAGGCGCCCGACGTCCTCGTAGGCGCTGGGGCGATCGTCCAGCTCCAGCAGCGACGGTGCGCCCCCCTTGAGGATCGCGAACAGCATGCGGAAGCTGAACGGGTCGGCGTAGCGGCGGATGGAGCGGCGGAAGTACCACGCGGTGCGGAGCGCGATGTCGCGGAGGGACCGGCGCCCCGGGCGTCCGCGTAGCTTCCAGAGGGGGGCGTCCATGTCCGAGGTGAACGGGCTCTGCGGGAAATGGAAGTCCTTCGTGAGCCAACCCTTCCGCGACGTGTGCTTGCCCGGCACGACGCCCTCCACGGTGGGGATCGGCAGGCGGTCGAGGAGCGACACGTCGTACGACGGCCAGGCCATGACCTCGCGAACGATGCCGATCACGACGGTGGCGGTGGCGATCATCAGCCCGGGGTCGGGGGTGAAGTCGGCGGTGATCTCGATGCGGTCGCCGCGCGGCCGGACGCCGACGCCGGTGGAGCGGCGGTTCGTGCCGACGACCGCCACCGGCACCGGAAGGATGTGGGCGAGCAGGTAGGCGAGGCGGTGGACGTTGCGCTCCCCGTTCTGCCGGGCGCGCGGCAGCTCGAAGGACACGTTGTAGTGGGTGCTGTACGCCTTCAAGCGGATGTGGCGGCCGCTGCGCTTCTCCCATTTCGACAGCTCGCGCCGCACGAACGCAATCTGTTCCCAGAGGTTCCTCACCACGCGCGCGCTGCAGCCCGGGGCCAGCTCGATGACGGGAGTCACGACCTCGATCACCCCGCGGTCGAAGTAGACGGCGCCGCCGGTCGGGAGCTGGAACGAGCTCTTCTCGCGGCGCAGCATCGGGACGTCTATGAACCCGGTGGGCCGGCCCCAGAATGCGCGGGGGTCGATCTCCACCCCGTCGAGGAAGACGTTGAACTCCGCTTCCATGCCCGTCACGGGCATCCGCAGACGGCGGGCGACCGGACCGGGAACGCTCGCCCAGGGGCCGGCCGCGCGGCGCCGGCGCGCTCCGCCGGTGACGGACGCGGTCTCTTCGAAGTCTGCTTTGTCGTCGGTTGGCATTCCTGCAAAGCCTCGCGGGCCGGCGGTGGCCTCGAGGAGCGAGTAAGCCGATGCTGCCCCACGGCTTAGGCCAGAGCACCGCGCGCCACGCCCACGCGAACCGGCGCGCTCGGCTCCTAGGGATAGCAAAAATCGGACCACGGGTCGTTCGCTCGCTCGGAGTGAATCCTCGCTCGCTCTTCAAGCTGGGGGGCGGCTGCGCCCCCCCAGGCCCCCCAGCCTATTTCTGAGATTCGGACTTGGTCGAACCGGCGTGAGCGGCGGCGGGCAGCACTTCGGGCAACGGCTCGCGCGGCCAGCCGCGGCGGTCGCCGCGGCGACGCTCCTCGAAGGCGCAGCGCGGCTTGTCCTGCGCACCCTCCAGGCGGTCCTCGCTGATCTCGCGGGGGACCACGGTGACGTAGCCGAGGTCCACGTGGATGTGGTCGTCGGCCTTCCCGATCTCGTGGCCGTACGGCATCACGTACAGATCGTCCGTGAGGTCTTCGATGACGCGGTTGTAGGTCTCGATCGAAGCCCGGTCCCGCAGCACCACGGTGCCGATCTTGTACACGTCGGCGGCGGTCCCCCACATGTGCGGCGTGGCCGCCACCGAGAGCTTGTGCGCCGGGGACCGGTAGCCGCCGTTGACGGCCAGGTGCACGGGGGCACCCGCCGCCTCGCGGAGCCGCTCGAGATAGAAGGCGGCGATGCGGATGGCACACGGGATGTAGCGGGGAAAGGCCCGGACGCGGTGCGCCTCCTTCAGGTCCACGAGGAGGAACTCGTTGAGGCCGAAGTGCGGCGTGACGCGGATCTCCCGCGCCGCCTCGTGGGAGGGGATCTCGTAGAAGTAGCGGGGCAGGTGGTGGTACTGGCCGCCGATGCCTTCCACCAGCTCGCCGGGCCGGAGCAGCGCGCGCAGCTCGGGGTCGAGGTCGAACGCGTCGACGATCTTGAGGCCGGATTCCGATTCGGTCTCAGCCACCGTTCATTCCCGCGAGGCACTCGTAGATGTCGCGCGACACGTCGGCCACCGCGGTCCTCGCGCCCGTCTCGCTGGCGAACTGCGTCAGGATCACGAGCACGTACGCCTTCCGCCCCTCGAGATAGACGATGCCCGCGTCGTGATGGACGGTCGAGATGTTGCCGCTCTTGTGCGCCACCCGCGCCGCCTCGGGCAGCCCGGCCGGGATGCCGCTCTTGAACCGCTGGTCGAGGAGGATCTCGCGCATCCGGGCCGAAGCGTCCTCGCCGTAGGCCTTGCCTTCCTCGATGAGGCGCAGCAGCTTCAGGAGGCCGTTGGCGCTCACCTCGTTGTTGAGCCCCGCCTCGAAGGCGGCCTGGTCCTCCACCCCGCGCAGCACCTTGATGCCCTCGATCTTCAGCTCCTCGAGGGCGGTCTGGATGACGGGAACGCCCACCACGTCCACGAGCAGGTTGGTCGCGAAGTTGCTGGACGAAGTGATCATGTGGTACGCGAGCTGCTGCACCGACATCGTCCGGCCGAGGCGCTCGTAGACCTCGCCTTCCGTGTCGCGGCTGACGTCCAGCATATACGGCTTGCGGTCGCAGATGCTGAGGAACTTGTTGCGGACGTGGACGGGCTCTTCCGGGGCCAGCTCCCCACGGGTGAACTGGCGGAAGACCGCCAGGAGCACGGCCAGCTTCATCGTCGACGCGGCGTGGAAGACCGCGTCCGCGTTGTACGACCACTGGAGCGTGGTCTCGGCGTCGTAGAACGCAATGCCCAGGCGCTCGAGCTCGTGGCGGTCGCGGATGGCCAGCACGCTCGCGTAGAGGAATTGCTCGGCCTTGGCTACGGATTGGCGGACCTCGGCCTCTTCGGGCGGCTCCGCCTGGGGCTTGGCCATCGAATCGATATTAAGACATTCCCGGGGGCGGATACCGCTCGCTCGCCGCTTCGCCGCCCGCGACGTCTCCGGCACGAGTGTTCGGCGCGCGAAGCGGAGCGCGCCGCATTCGCGTTTTCAGACGCTTTCGAAGTGCGTGAGGCGCTTGAACAGGCGATGGCGGTCGTCGATCTCGGCGCGGGTCAGCCGGATCAGGCGATCGAGGCTGAAGGCCTCCACGCAGAACGACGCGAGCGTGCTCCCCATGATCACGGCGCGGCGCAACACCACGTCGTCCACGCCTCCGGACCTCGCCGCGCCGGCCAGGTAGCCGACGAACCCCCCGGCGAACGTGTCCCCGGCCCCGGTGGGATCGAAGACCTCCTCCAGCGGGTAGGCGGGGGCGGCGAAGGACCCGTCCTCGGTGAACATCAGCACGCCGTGCTCCCCCTTCTTCACGATGAGCGTGCGCGGGCCCATCGCCCGGATCGCGCGGGCGGCCTTGACGATGTTCCATTCCCCCGAGAGCTGACGCGCTTCCGCGTCGTTGACGAGCAGCACGTCGACGCGCGCCAGCGTCTTCTTCAGCTCCCCGGGCTTGCCCTCGATCCAGAAGTTCATCGTGTCGCACGCGACGAGGCGCGGGCGGTCCACCTGGTCGAGCACCTCGCGCTGGAGGACCGGGTCGATGTTACCGAGGAAGACGTACTCGCTCCGGCGGTACCGCTCCGGGATCCGGGGCCGGAAGAACTCGAAGACGTTCAGGTCGGTGCAGACGGTCTCCCGCGAGTTGAGGTCGTAGGAGTACTTCCCCTGCCAATGGAAGGTCTGCCCGTCCATTCGCTCCAGGCCCTCGAGGTCGATGCCCCGTCCGCGAAAAGCCGCCAGCTCCTTGTCGCCGAAGTCGCGGCCGACGACGCCGACCAGGTTCACGGGCACGAAGAACGATGCCGCCACCGAGAAGAACGACGCGCTGCCTCCCAGGACGCGCTCGGCGCGTCCGAAGGGCGTCTCCACGGTGTCGTACGCGACGCTTCCCACGACCAGAATGGACACTCTGCGCTCCTGCGGCCTCCGCGCTCGCTGCGGATTATTTCAGGTACTTCCCGACGATCGGGGCCAGCTCGCGCTTCACCGCCTCGGGCACCAGCTCCGCGGGGGTGACGAGCGCCTGCTTCAGCGCGCTCCCGCAGTCGCAGGCGCGGGGAGACGGGGGCCAGCGGCGCAGGGCGGCGCGCAGGACCGCCTTGGCCGTGGCCGCGTTCCGGACGAGGTTGGCGATGATCTGGTCGGCGGTGACCGAGTCGTGGTCGGGATGCCAGCAGTCGTAGTCCGTGACCATGGCCAGGGTGGCGTAGCACAGCTCCGCCTCGCGGGCGAGCTTGGCCTCCTGCAGGTTGGTCATCCCGACGAGGTCCATCCCCCACGACCGGTACAGCTCCGACTCCGCGCGCGTCGAGAACTGCGGGCCCTCGATGCAGACGTACGTCCCGCCGCGATGGAACGTGGCCCCCGCCTCCCCGCATGCGTCGGCCAGCGTGCCCGAAAGCACGGGACAGAACGGGTGGGCGAAGGCGACGTGGGCCACCAGGCCGCGCCCGAAGAACGTCGACCTTCGCAGGCGCGTCCGGTCCAGGAGCTGGTCCGGGATGACCATGTGCAGCGGCGCGTACTTCTCCTTCAGCGAGCCGACCGCGGAGACGGACAGGATCGCCTGGACGCCGAGCAGCTTGAGCGCGAAGACGTTGGCCGGGAAGTTCAGCTCGCTCGGCAGGATCCGGTGGCCGCGTGCGTGGCGGGCCAGGAACGCCACCGGCCGGCCCTCGAGCCGCCCGACCATGAGCCGGTCCGAGGGAGCGCCGAAGGGCGTATCGACCGCCACCTCGCGGGCGGCCTCGAAGCCCTCCATCTCGTAGAGGCCGCTCCCGCCGATGATGCCGATCTCCGCCTGGTCCATTTCGCTTTCGCTCACCCGCGCCGTTGGCGTAACATTTTGCGAGGCCGCCATGGTAAGCGGTCCCTCCCGACACCGCAACGGCCGGAGGTCACGTCGTGAACGTCCTGCTGCTCTCCATGCCGGACTCGTTCGAGCACATGGCTCCCGTCGCCATCCGCATTCCGAACGGGGCCCTCACCTCCCTCGCCGGCAACGTCGACCCTCACCACCGGGTGGCCGTCGCCGACCTCGTGCTCGTGCAGGGCCGGGTGGCGGCGACGGTCGAGCGGCTGGTGCGGGAGCGAGAGCCGGACGTCGTCGGCCTCTCGGTCATGACGTTCCAGCGCCGCACGGCGGTCAAGCTCATCGGGCTCGTGCGGGCGCTCCGGCCCGCCGTGCGCATCGTCGTCGGCGGCTACGATCCGAGCCTCGCTCCCGACGCCTGGGCCTCTCCAGAGCTCGGCGTCGACTTCATCGTCCGTGGCGAGGGCGAGACGACCTTCAGCGACCTGCTGCGCGCGCTCGAAAGCGGCGCCGGTCACGACCGGATCGGCGGCCTGAGCTGGCGCGACGCGGAGGGCCGCTTCCACCACAATCCCGACCGTCCCGTCCAGCGCCTGGCGGGAGGGTCGCTGCGCCTGCCCCGGCGTGACGCCCGCGTCCTCGACGGCTACACGCTGCTCGGCCGCAAGGTGGACGTGATCGAGACCTCGCGCGGCTGCACCTTCGACTGCAGCTTCTGCTCGATCATCGAGATGCGCGGCCGGAACTTCCACCCCTACGACTTCTCGCGCGTTCTCGACGACATCCGGGACGCCGCCGAACATGGCGCCCAGTGCCTCTTCATCGTCGACGACAACGTGACCCTCGACGTCAAGCGCTTCGAGGCGCTGTGCGCCGCGATCACGGAGGCCGGCCTGAATCGCATCGACTACGTCGTGCAGGCCATGACCTCCGCCATCGCGGACCACGGCGAGACCCTCGCCCCGCGGATGCGCGAGGCCGGCTTCCGCTACGTGTTCCTCGGCATCGAGAACGTCCTCGACGAGGACCTGGGCTTCCTCAAGGCGGCGGCCAAGAACATCCAGCACCAGGGCGGGCGCCGCGTCGGCAACGCCACCACCGCCGCCATCGATCATCTTCACCGCCACGGCATGTACGTGGTGGGCGGGCTCATCGTGGGCAACCCGAGCGACACGCCCGAGTCGATCGAGGTCAACCTGCGCTTCGCCCGGCGCTATGTCGACTGGCCCTACATCCAGCACCCCACGCCGTACCCGCGAACGCCCATGACGAAGGACCTCGCCGCGCGCGGCCTCATCACCAACGACCGGCTCGAGGAGTACGACGGGACGACCGCGGTCGTGAAGAGCGAGCACCTCGCGGCCGAGGAGATCGAGTTCCTGCGCTGGAAGGCGGAGCGCTGGATGAAGCTGCGCCACTTCCCCGTCGCGCTGCGCCACAGCCCCGGCTTCTGCCTGCGCCACGGGCCGGCGATGGTCGCGCACACGTTCCGGGGGGCGAGCTGGAAGTACTGGGTCGGGATGGAGAGCGACCGCGACGTTTTCCGCCGCTACCGGCAGATCCGCAAGGCCGAGCGGGCGTACGTCTAACGAAGTCCACTGGCAACGGGAAGCTGGGCCCCGGAGGCGTCAACCGCGCCTTCATCCATTCGATCGTCATTGAGCTGGGGCCCTGGCTCGGCGCGAAACAGTCGCGCTCCGCCCGCTAGCCTTTTTCCTTCAGCTCCAGGAGCACGCCCCCCGTCGCCTTGGGGCGCACGAAGGCAACGCGGCACCCGCCTGCACCCGGCCGTGGTTTCTCGTCGATGAGCGGCACGCCGCGCGCGCGCAGGTTGGCGAGAGCCGCGTCGATGTCCTCCACGAGGACGCAGACATGATGGATGCCGGAGCGCTTCTGGAGGAACTTCGCGATCGTCGAGCCCGCGTCGGTCGGCTCCAGCAGCTCCAGGCACGATTCCCCCACGGGCAGGAACGCGACCCGGACCTTCTCGGTCGGCACGTCCTCGGTGGACTCGACCGTGAAGCCGAGCGCCTCGTAGGCCTTCACCGCCTCGGCCAGGCTCGGCACCGCGATGCCGAGGTGATCGATCTTCAACGCCTTCACAGGCCCATCCTCTTCATGACCTCCTCGGCCGCCGCCAGCGGGTCCACGGTGCGCGCCTCCAGCCGATCGACCTGGTTCTCCAGCGCCTCCGGCGTGAGCGCCGCCTCGCGGGCCCGCGTCAGCAGGCGATCCTGTAGCGTCTCCTCGAGCTGCCGGCGGAGCTGGGCCCGGCGGCGCTCGGCGAGCATCCCGTTGCCGGCGGACCGCGCGCGGAACGCCTCCACCGCCGCCCACACCTCGTCGACGCCGCGGTCGTCGGTGGCCACGGTCTTCACGATCTGCGGCGGCGGATGCCCTTCGTGGGTGGCGAGCGAGAGCATCGACTCGATCTCCGCCACCACCCGGTCCACGCCGTCGCGGTCCGCCTTGTTGACGACGAACACGTCGGCGATCTCCATGATGCCCGCCTTCAGCGCCTGCACCTCGTCGCCGAGGCCGGGCACGAGCACCACCAGGCTCACGTCGGCGGTGCCCATGATCTCCACCTCGTCCTGGCCGACGCCCACCGTCTCCACGAGGATCACGTCCTTGCCCGAGGCGGCGAGCACCGTGAGGACCCGGCCGGTGGCGGCGGCCAGCCCCCCGAGGTGACCGCGCGTCGCCATGGACCGGATGAACACGCCTTCGTCCGCCGCGTGGCCCTGCATGCGGATCCGGTCGCCCAGGATCGCTCCGCCGCTGAAGGGCGAGGTGGGGTCGACGGCGACGATGCCCACCTTCTTGCCCTGGCGGCGCAGGTGGGCGGTCAGGCGATCCACGAGCGTCGACTTGCCCGAGCCGGGCGGCCCCGTGACCCCGACGACCAGCGACTCTCCGGCGTGGGGGAACAGGGCCGCCAGCAACGCGGGAGCCTCCGGCCGGCCGTTCTCGACGGCGGTGATGGCCCGGGCGAGCGCGCGCACGTCTCCTCGCCGGACGCCTTCCGCCAGCTCGTTGCTCAGCGGACCATGCCGCGCAGCTTCAGCAGCTCCCGGGCGATGACCAGCCGCTGGACCTCGCTCGTGCCCTCGCCGATCGTTCCCAGCTTCGAGTCGCGCAGGTAGCGCTCCACCGGGTAATCCTTGATGTAGCCGTAGCCGCCGTGGATCTGCACGGCGTCGAGGGCGGCCTCGACCGCCATCTCGCTCGCGTAGAGCTTGGCCATGGACGACTCCGCCGTGTGCTCCTTGCCGGCGTCGCGCAGGAAGGCCGCCCGCCACGTGAGCAGCCGCGCCGCGTCCACGCGCGTGGCCATGTCGGCGATCTTGAACTGGACGGCCTGGAACTCGGCGATCGCATGGCCGAACTGCCGGCGCTCCCGCGCGTACTTCATCGACGCCTCCAGGCACGCCTGGGCGATGCCCACCGAGAAGGCGGCGATGCCGATGCGCCCGCGGTCCAGGATCCGCAGCGTATCGATGAAGCCGTGGCCCTCGGCCCCCAGGAGGTTCCCGGAGGGGATGCGGCAGTCCTCGAAGACCAGCTCCGACGTGTCCGACGACCGCACGCCGAGCTTGTCCTCCTTCTTGCCCGCGCGGAAGCCCTTGGTGCCGCGCTCGATGATGAAGGCCGAGATGCCCTTCTTGCCCTTCTCGCGATCGGTCACCGCCATCACGACCGCGGTATCGGCGCTGCGGCCGTTGGTGATGAAGGTCTTCGCGCCGTTCAGCACCCAGTCGTTGCCGTCCCGCACGGCGGTGGTGCGCGTCCCGCCCGCGTCCGAGCCGGCGCCGCTCTCGGTGAGCCCCCAGCATCCGACCTTCTCGCCCCGGGCGAGCGGCGTGAGGAAGCGGCGCTTCTGCTCGTCGGTACCGGCGAGGAATATGTGGCCCGAGCAGAGGCTGTTGTGGGCGGCAACGGAGAGGGCCACCCCGGCGTCCACGCGGGCCAGCTCCTCCATCACGAGGGCGTAGTCGAGGGTGCTCATGCCCGAGCCGCCGTACTCGGCGGGCCAGACGACACCCATGAGGCCGAGCGCCCCCAGCTTCGAGAAGACCGTGCGCGGGAACTCCTGCTTCTCGTCCCACTCCCGGGAGTGCGGGGCGAGCTCGGACTCCGCGAACTCGCGAACCGTCTTCTTGAGGAGCTGCTGCTCCTCGCTGAGGCCGAAGTCCAAGAAAACCCCCGACGCGGCGACGGTCGATGGTATCTGATCGTGGCCGCGCCTTCTATTATCGCGTACCGGAAGTCTCGCCGAGGGCCGCCGATAATGGACGGATGCGCCGGGCCGTGCTCCTCGTCGTCCTCGCCGGCCTCCTCTACGCGGGCTGGGTGGCCGCGGGCCTTCCTTCGCGGGCCGCGGTCCGGGCCCTGGTGCGCACGAACCCCGGCGTCACGTCGTTGATGCGCCAGCGGGAGGAAGAGGCGAGGCGGGCGCACCGTCCGTACCGCCGCGTCCAGGCCTGGATGCCCCTCTCCAACATGTCCCACCACCTCATCCACGCCGTCCTCGCCGCCGAGGACCAGAAGTTCTTCGGCCACGAAGGCGTCGACTGGGAGGCGATCAAGAAGTCGGTGGAGACCGACCGCGTCCGTGGCGGCTTCGTGCGCGGCGGCAGCACGATCACGCAGCAGCTCGCCAAGAACCTCTTCTTCACCACCGAGAAGTCCATCACCCGCAAGCTCAGGGAGCTGGTGGTGGCGCGTTGGCTGGAAGCCGACCTCAGCAAGAAGCGGATCCTGGAGCTGTACCTCAACGTGATCGAGTGGGGCGACGGGATCTACGGCGCCCAGGCGGCGGCGCGCCGCTACTACGCCAAGCCGGTCTCCGACCTGGAGCCGGCGGAGGCAGCGGGGCTGGCGGCCATGATCCCGAACCCGCGCCGCATCAACCCCCTCGTCGATCCCCGACGCCACGCCCGCGCCCAGCGCCGCGTGCTGTGGCTGATGGCGAGCGCGGGCTACATCGAGCGCGACGCGGCGGGGCTCGGCACCGAGCCCCCGCCGCCGGAGCCGGCGGACGCGGAGGAAGACGAAGGGCCCCCGCCGCCACCGGCGACGGCACCGCCCTCGGCGACAGTGCCATCGGCCGCGACGCCCGTGCCGACGCCGGAGCCGACGCCCACGCCCGAGCCGGAAGCGACGCCGGGTGTACGATAGCCGCCCGAACGGAGGACGCATGGAGCACCGCTGTCCCCAGTGCGGCGCCGAGCTGCCCCAGGGCGTGCCCGCCTGGGTCCGGCAGCTCACGGTCTCCCGCGCGATGACCGCCGACCCGGTCACCATCGGACCCGAGGACACGCTGATGCGGGCGGTGGAGCTGATGAGGATGCACGGCATCCGGCGCTTCCCGGTCGTCGTCGGCGGGAACCTCGTGGGCCTGCTCGCGGAAGGCGACCTCAAGCGCGCCCAGCCCTCGGCGCTCTCCGCCTCCGAGGACGAGTTCAACCGCGTGATGGAGGGGACGCAGGTCTCCCGCATCATGATCCGGAACCCGGTGACGGTCGGCGTGGATACGCCGCTGCTGGAAGCGGCGCAGACGCTGCACACGACGAAGTTCGGCGCGTTGCCCGTGCTGCGGGACGGCCACCTCTGCGGGATGCTCACCGACACGGACCTGATCCACTGCCTCACCGACCTCCTGACCCACGGGGGATGACGGACGCGGACGTCGAGACCTCTTCCGCCGCCTACGCACGCCGCTTCGAGGGCCCCGTGGGACGGTGGTTCCTGGACGTGCAGGCCCGCACCACCCTCGAGCTGCTCCGCCCGCGGCCGGGAACGTCGGTCCTCGACCTGGGGGGCGGTCACGCCCAGCTCACGGGCCCGCTGGTGGAGGCAGGATGCGACGTCACCGTCTACGGCAGCGCCGAAGGCTGCTCCGAGCGCCTGCAGGAGTGGGTGCGCTCGGGCCAGGCCCGCTTCCGCTCCGGGCCGCTCCTGCAGGCGCCGTGGCCGGACGGCTCTTTCGATGCGGCCCTCGCCTTCCGACTGCTCCCCCACGTCGACCGCTGGCGCGAGCTGGTGAGGGAGCTGTGCCGCCTCGCCCGGCACGTGGTGATCGTCGACTATCCCACCGCGCGCAGCGCCAACGCGGTCTCGGGTGCGCTCTTCGGGGTCAAGAAGGGGATCGAGGGCGACACCCGGCCGTTCCACGTGTTCCGCGACGCCGAGGTCGAGGAGGCTTTCGCCGCCGCCGGCTTCGTCCGCACCGCCCGCCGGCCGCAGTTCCTGCTCCCGATGGCGCTGCACCGG
>Ga0099828_10000954_pt1 | contig 18482 bp, 13 predicted proteins | sample CZO8metaG_2_FD_79338 | JGI IMG/M metagenome (GOLD analysis project Ga0099828, IMG submission 79338) | Vadose zone soil microbial communities from the Eel River Critical Zone Observatory, Northern California, USA - CZOApr15con2H1.8 metaG | ecosystem: Environmental > Terrestrial > Soil > Vadose... | reverse complement strand
TAGACGAAAAATATCACTTGACGTTTACCCAGATGTAATGATAGACTAGTAGAGTATGGGGTGGGGATGACAAACTACCTAACCTCTGCCATGTAATGTGCAGTTTGACAGTGCAGTCACTAAGTATTTGATTGTCTGTCTCCAGCTACTTCGGGAGGGATCAATGCGGGCCACATTCAGTTATGCAAGCATCCTACAGGCAATTGGCCAAGTGCTAGACCAGAGCGGCGTTAAAAGTATTGCGATCCATGAAGAAGAGGATGGCCTCTTCGTTGAGGGATTCAATAGCCATGGCCAGCTTCAAGCTCAGATGCGCTATGATATTGCTAGTCTCTATGACCTCTTGCGTCGATCAGAGGATGAGGTTGAAGAGCACAGTGCAAGAGATGAAGGGGTGCTGCGTCGATTCCTGGCTGAACACAGTCGCGAGTTGGTAGGCGTTTCTCACTAGTGAGTATCTCTTACTGTGTGCTCGATTTTAGAGAACCGGGGCATTATCCCCGGTTTTTGCATCATAGAGGTTGAGGTACGAACTCTGTAGCGGCGGGAGCCTGGTACCCGCAAGGGGCACCAGTACACTGCCAAATGTAGTGGTGCCCCTTGCGGGTACCAGGGGAGGGGACCCTAGCAATCGTCCTCATCGCACAACCAGCGCTTCCCGTAGTTACGCATACTCTCGATCAGGCCCACTAAGTCGTGTCCTTTCTCGGTAAGAGAGTATTCTACGCGCGGAGGCACTTCTGCAAACGTTTGGCGAAGGATGATGCCTTCCTCTTCAAGTGAACGCAAGCGTTCGGAAAGTGTTTTAGGGCTAATGCCCTGGAGCGAGCGTTCCAACTGATTAAAGCGTTTGACACCAGAGGCTAAATCACGGATAATGAGGAGTGTCCACTTCCCAGCAACGATTTCAGCAGTCCGTGCGACAGGGCAGACCGTATTATTGGGATGGCTAGGCAGTGTCGGATCCATGGCATCACACTCTTTTGTAGTCCCCCGATTTCTCGTGGGGAATTTCGAATCTACAATTACAGACTATACCATAGTACCTATGTAAAGTAAAGCGTGCGTGTACCACTCGACTTTATCACAAAAGTATGATATGCTCATTGTTATTAGGATGGCACCGCGAGGCAGTCAGTCCGAGTACCTGAACAATCATAAAAATCTTGGTCTGCGCGGTTTCTCCCAATGAGAGGAGAAGAGAAGATAATGCCCGAAGATATTGCTTTGTTTATCGATTTTGAGAATATCCGTTACAGTATGCTGAATATCCAGCGTCGTGAACCTGATCCCCAGGAGCTTATTGCCGTTGCTCGCCGATATGGTACTGTTATGGTAGCCCGGGCTTATGCGGACTGGTCCAGACAGCCAGAGCCGTTCAAAGGAAGCTTAACGGCGGCTATGATCGACCGTGTTGATTGTCCAGCGAAGCAGCGAGACCGCATTCGTGTAGGCACGATTCATTATTCTGGTGGTAATCAGCCTACAGGAGGACTTGGGTCGCCTGGCCCTGAACAGAACACTGGTAGTTATCAGAGACCCTGGTCTGCTGGATCGACGGGGTATACTGGTCCTCTGCCGGTGATATCTCCCCAGGGGCCTGGAAATGGCTGGTCATCTTATCAGGATGCACCTCTTCCTTTGCAGTCTGAGTTCGATGAGAACCTCGTTTCGGCAGATGAGCCAACACCCGATGAAGGCTTTAACATCGCTGATTTCCAGCAACCGGAGTCCGCTCGACAAAATCTACCCTATCAGAACACGTATGGACAACCTCCCACGCCCACAGGTCCGCTTGGTCATACGGGTAACACCGGTCCTCTAGCATATCCCGGCACTCCTGCAGGTCAACATACCGGCAACACAGGTCACATGCCTGCGATCAGTACAGGCAGTGGTAACACGGGGCATATGCCTGCGATCACCTCAGGTGGTGGCAATACGCTCGTACAGAGCACGGTTGTACAAAGTACTGTTGACTTGAATATGCTGATGGATATTATTGAAACTGTTTTTGATCGTCCCACCATCTCTACTTTCGTCCTGATGACAGGCGATAAGGATTTCACCCGCATCAGTGCGCGTTTGAAGCTACGTCTAAACAAAACTGTTATTGTAGTTGGTATACCAGGAACCGTCAGCCGAGATTTAATTAGCAGCGCTAATCAGTTTGTACCATTAGTACCAGGCGGGAGTTCTACGGCGGGGATTACTAGTAATGGTGGTTTCGGACAAATGTCCCCGAGTGGAAATACTGGAGCCATGCCTGCCATTACTGGAGGACAGTCTGCGCCATCTTTTCAGTTCCAGACATCCGGTGTGCCCATGCCCATGGACGCTCTGGACCCACAATTTTTGCAATTTCTCGATTATATTGATCGTAATTGGTCTTGGCGCACGATCGTGGGTGTTTCAAACTTTATCGGTGACCCGGTGAATCCGAAAAACCGCTTCCGTGGACGGCTCACGCGTGAATCGGCACGTGAACTGCTCAATACATGTATTCAACAAGGTATTTTGCTTCTTCAAACAGACCCAACAGGGGCGGAGGATTTACGGCTGAATCGCTTGCATCCCGGCGTCGATGAAGTCCTCAGGCAATTCGTGCGTTAAGAAGTTGATTATCTGAGACAAATGCCTGGTCCTCCTTGCGGGGACCAGGCATTTGTCTCAGATAATCAAAAGGCACCCTCAGCTTTTCCAGGCCTGTTCAGGCAACTGTAAGGCATCGTCTCCACCCTGCAAGGAGTGTATCAGGACTGCCAGCGACAATGGTAAGCGTGAAAATATTTACCCAAAAGGACGCTACCTATGAAGCTGATACGCCGTATTGCATGGATCGCGGTCTTATTTACCTATTTACAAGTCTCATTAGGCGTTACGGTGCGCGTCAACAATGCCGGCTTGAGTTGCCCTGATTGGCCGCTGTGTTACAACAAAGTATTTACCTTTCCCGATCTTGGCGCTCTACTTGAGGAGTCTCATCGCTACAATGCCACCATTGTGAGCGTCCTCATCGTCGCCCTGACCATCAGCGTCTTTATCTGGGCACGCAAAGAGCGACAGGTGTTGATTCCCACACTCATTGCGCTTACCTTGCTGGTTGTGGAGATCGTGCTGGGTGGCCTCACTGTACTCTGGAAGCTGCCACCGACGATCATCACAGCTCACCTGGGGACGGCTTGGGCCATCTTCGCTATGGTGATCACGGTGGCTGTTATGTCGGGCAAACAAACTCCCAATTATGAAACTTTGAATAAGAAAACCCCAAATAAGGAAAACCTCGATAAAACACGCAAATTCACCTTGCTGGCCATGACGAACGCGCTATTCGTGTATGGACTAATGCTTAGCGGCTCCTACGTGGTTGGCAGTGGAGCATCACTGGCTTGCCCAGGCTGGCCGCTGTGCGGGACGCCACCAACGTGGGCAGTGATGTATCACCTGGCAGACATCAATGTGTTGCATCGCTACATCGCCACTTTTGTTGGCCTCGTCCTCATCTGGACTCTGATTTCAGCGTGGCGCAGGCGTAAGGTCGCGCCAGGTCAAGCCCGGGTTGCGCTAGCAGCTGGCCTACTGTTTGTTGCACAAGCTATTGTCGGTGGGCTGGTTGTACTGTTGCAGAGACCGGACATGATTGCTATCCTGCACCTTGCACTTGCGACTGCCGTGTGGGGCACCCTGGTGCTCCTGGCCGTGCTTGCCGCACGCCAATTGCGTGCAGCCTCCCTGGCACCTCCGTCTGAAGGTGAGGCAGAGGCAAGGGCGGAGGCTTTACAGACCATCGCAAACTACGTTGACCTGATGAAACCGCATGTCACGGTTTTGCTGCTGGGCACCACGGCTGCGGCGATGGCTATCGCCTCTCGTGGACTCCCGCCTCTGGGGCTGGTGGTGGCCACATTACTGGGAGGCGCAATGGCGGCTGGCAGTGCAAACTGCATTAACTGTTACATCGATCGTGACATCGATCAGATCATGGGGCGCACACAACGCCGTTCGTTGCCTTCTGGCAGAGTTCAGCCCACACAGGCGCTGATCTTTGGCATCACTCTAGGTGTCGGTGCATTCATCACCCTGGCAGCATTCGTCAACCTGCTTAGCGCGACACTGGCATGTTCAGCCATCCTTTTCTATGTGTTTGTCTATACGATGTGGCTGAAACGTTCCTCCGCCCAGAATATCGTGATCGGCGGAGCCGCTGGTGCAGTCCCCGTTCTGGTAGGTTGGGCAGCAGTAACGAACACTATTACACTGCCCGCGATCTGGCTCTTCGCCATCATTTTCTACTGGACGCCACCACACTTCTGGGCACTCTCACTGCTGATCCAGAAAGACTACGAGAAAGCCCGTGTGCCGATGATGCCAGTTGTGATGGGCGAGAACGAGACACGCAGGCAGATTTTTCTGTACTCACTGTTATTATTGGCCGTTACCCTGGTATTGTTTGGCATGCACGCCATGGGCTATGTCTACCTTGTAGCAGCAGTCATCCTGGGCGGCATCTTGATCTACATGTCGGTACGTCTCCTACGCGATAAGACGAAACGTTGGGCGCGTACCCTCTTCTGGTACTCGAACTGCTATCTGGCGATGATCTTTGCCGTCATGGTAGTAGATAGGGTGATACGTTGAACGTAAGAGGACACATATGAGTTGGCGTCTTGCTTCCCGTCTGTCTGTGATTATCCTGGCGTTGCTGGTGGTGGTGTTCGTGCTCTTGCTGCAATCGCCGCAGGGGATGAGCCAGTTATTACGCAGTTTCATACCGGGCGCGAACCTACCGGTATTGCAAGGGACCGACCTAGGCGGTACGCCCGCCCCAGATTTCCGCCTGAGTGACCAGTTTGGTAAGCCAATCTCGCTCTCGCAGTTCAAGGGCAAACCTGTCATACTGACTTTCCTCTATACTCACTGCAAAGATATCTGTCCTCTCACCGCCGAGAAGCTCCACATGGTGATGCAGGACCTTGGCCCCGATGCACAGCGTGTCGCTGTAGTGGCCGTCAGCACGGACCCAAAGGGTGATACGACCGCTGCGGCGCTGGCTTTCTCACGGGTTCACAGGATGGTGGACTATTGGCATTTTCTCACCGGCCCGCAGGATGCACTATCACCAATCTGGTCGGCCTACAGTATCTATGCACAGCCAGAGAGCGGATCGTCGGTAGCCCACTCCACCGGCCTATACGTAATCGATAAGCAGGGAAACGAGCGCGTCTTCCTCGGCGACGATTTTGCGCCAGCGCAAGCGGCTGCAGATTTGAGGATTCTACTAAACCAGTAAAAGCTCATTATTGACTGTTAACAGAAGATGAGTTATGCTCTATGCAGTTAAGTTGTCCTCGACTATCCTGTTGCCCGAGTTGCGAGTTTGAAGAACACTATGCGAGAACCGCGAACGTGGCGCGAATTGCTAAGAAGTGTCATTAAAGATCCGCAAGAGAAACAGCGCATTGCCGACGAACTCAACATCAATCCTATTACCTTAATGCGCTGGGTAAATGGATCTTCGAAACCACGTGTGCACTATCTGCAGCAGTTGCTCTACGTCCTTCCCCAACATCGCCAGCAACTCATAGCATCGTTCGCGGAAGAATTTGACGATACCTTTGATATATCCGAGAGACAAGTTGACGAAGAATTACAAGAGATTCCTTCCAAGTTCTATGCGCAAGTCCTGACAGCACATACAACGACGCCTCACCCACTGCGCTCTTCATTGATCTACACCTTGATTTTGCAACAGGCGTTGAGGCATCTTGACCCATATGAGTTGGGCATGTCTATCACGGTCGTAAAATGTATGCCTCCCGCGCCGGGACACAGGGTACAGAGTCTGCGCGAGGATTTGGGACGTGGAACTCTTCCCTGGAAGAGCCACCTGGACGATCAGCCTCTGCTTTTAGGAGCAGAGTCGCTGGCAGGATACGCCGTCAGTTCGTTTCGCTTTGTCACGAATCAGTATATCAGCATGGGGCCAACTTTTTTCCCGGTCCGTCGGACCCAATGGGAGGAGAGCGCGGCTGCGTGTCCTCTTTTACAGGGGAATCGGGTTGCAGGGTGCTTGTTGGTTGCGAGTCACCAACCAAACTATTTCTCTACATCTCGTCTGGAGATCATCCAAAACTATGCAGGTTTACTTGTGCTGGCATGTGAGCCGGAGGAGTTCTACGACTCGTCAAGCATTCAGCTAGCAATGATGCCTCCACCTGAGATACAGCGGGTACTTTTTGCTCACTTTCAGCAGCGCGTGACAAACAAGATGATCCAGTCCATGCGAAGCAATCGACAACTGACAAGGCCGGAGGCAGAGCGGGAAGTGTGGCATGAGTTGGAAGAGGAACTTATCCAGGAGTCCTTGCGCCTGCAGCCTGATTGATCGGTATTAATTCACCTCACTGAAAGTAGAGAGGGGGAAACACAATGCTTGACCACCCAGACCAGAAAAAGAACCATCGAGGCCGCTGGATCACGTTCATGGTGGCTGTGCCTTTACTCTCAGTCATATTTGGTGTGTACACTGGCTTTCTGTACGCAACTCGTCCAACGCCGGAGAAGACCCTGCTCGCTTTCTGTCGTGCTGTGCAGAGTGGAGACGATCTGCAGGCATATAGTCAGTACTCCAACGCATATCAGCACACCTACCCAAAACAGCAGTCTGAGAACGATTTGTCGGTCGACAAAGTGATCTCTTGCACATATGGTGCTGTCATGCTGTCTGGCAATAAGGCAACAACGAGGATGAGACTGGTTCATGCCTCCGGGGTCGCAAATACTGATACAGTCAACTTAAGCCAGGAAGGAGGAAGTAATAATGAGTGGAAGATTGAGAGTGGGATACATCTTTCTACCCCGCTTGAGACCGTCAATGCCTTTTGCGATGCGGTGCGCAAGGGAGATTACAGAGCGGCTCACGACCAGTTCATCGACGGCTACCAGCGTGACTATCCAGAGCAACAGTTTGCAAGTGACATGGTACTAGATAAAGTGATCTCCTGTAGCCATGCCTCTATTGCTGTGTCTGGGTCAAGTGCATTGACTCATCTGACACTTGTCCATACATCCAGTATGACGAATAACGATCTTGTCACCTTGAGCCAGGACGGCAACGACGTGTGGAAGATTGAAAGCGGCATACATCTTTCTACGCCGCTTGAGACTGTAAATGCGTTCTGCAATGCCATACAGAATGGCGATTATCAGATGGCCTACACACAACTCTCTGAGAATTTCCAGAAAACGGTTTCGAAGCGGGAGTTTGTCAGTGCCTTTGCGCAGAGCAAGATGACTACGTGCAGCCACAACTCGCTCACCATTTCTGGGACCAGTGCAACAGCCATGCTGAAGCTGGTAAGCGCATTCAGCCCAGAATACAGTGATGTTGTGATTCTCGTTCAGGACAGCAACAACGACTGGAAAATAGAGGATGTACGGCTTCTGCCATGAGTACGCATAATGAAAGTCTGTGACCAATGGCGTGTTACAGACCTTCGACGCAATACAAGGCTACCTGGACCAGGCAATTACAAATGTGATGTCATTCCTTTTCATCAGTAGTAGCATACTCGACAATTGCGATAGTCTATGCTAGACTGTCTATAAGCAGTATTTGCGCCTACACATATAGGCAAGCATGCCATCCATCTCTCTTTGAAACTGGCAACGTGAAATAGCATATTCGTGGGGGAGTACGAACATGACTGATTTCATAGGGCAACAGCTTGGCAATTACCGACTCATTCGTCTGCTAGGCCGAGGTGGTTTTGCCGAAGTCTACCTGGGGGAACACATCCACCTCGATAACTATACAGCTATCAAAGTGCTCAAGACACACGTAGCCAGCGAAGATATAGAGCGGTTCCGTAATGAGGCCCGCCTCATCGTCAACCTGAAGAACCAGTATATAGTGCCTGTGCTGGACTTTGGTATACAAAACGGCACACCCTTCCTGGTCATGGAGCATGCCGTCAACGGCACATTGCGCCAGCGTCATCCACGCGGGAGCATAGTACCCCTGGATACAATCGTCTCCTATGTCAAGCAGGTAGCTGCTGCTTTGCAGTATGCACATAATCATAATGTGATTCACCGTGACGTTAAGCCAGAGAATATGCTCCAGGCTCCTGACAACGGGATATGGTTGAGTGATTTCGGCATCGCGCTGATTGCTCAGAGTACGCAGGCAAGCATGCAGGATGTTGCCGGGTCGTTCTTGTACATGGCTCCAGAGCAGATCCAGGGCTATCCTTGTGCGGCCAGTGACCAGTACTCACTGGGCATTGTCGTCTATGAGTGGTTGTGTGGCTCTCCTCCTTTTCAAGGATCGCTCAACGAACTGCCAATGCAGCATATGCATGCCCCTCCGCCATCGTTGCTCCATAAAGTCTCAACCCTCTCACCTGCGATTGAGTCAGTGGTGTTCAAGGTGTTGGCGAAAGATCCCAAACAGCGGTATGCCCGCGTGCAAGATTTTGCTACCGACCTGGAGCAGGCATGCCAAGAAACCGTAGTTCGTGAAGCGGCGATCGTTGGGCCTGCTGGACGTTTTGCGCTAGGGTCCGCCGTAGTACGCATCGGACGTACACCGGATAACCAGCTTGTCTTGGACGATCACCAGATATCGCAGCATCATGCCGAAGTGCACCCGCAGGGGCCAGGATATGCTATCACAGATGTGGGGAGCACCAACGGCACCTTCGTCAATGGGCAACCGCTCATTGCCAGGGTTCCGCGTCTACTCAACGCAGGTGATGCCATCCGTATTGGCATAACTCAATTGACCTATGAAGCCAGAGAGTCTCCATTTGAGAAAACCAGGCGTATGCCACCTCCCCCTCCAAAAAAACCCTGGTGGCAGCGCACTGAAGGAATAGTTGCCCTGATCCTGGCTGTAATCGTTATCCTCGGAGGCATCAGTGCCATTCTTACTGTTATCAGTAGTTTCCATAAACCAGCTTCGCTAACAGGCTCACCAACGGCGCCACCGACATCCCCGCCCACCATTGATCCGGCGAGGGCAACAGCCATAGCCGCCCAGAACCTGTATAACAGTGCTACAAATGGGACTCTAGCCCTCAACGATTCTTTGAGTGATAATAGTCAGGGCAACCAGTGGGACGAAATTTCTTCATCCTGTCAATTTACAGGACGAGCCTACCATGTGTACGTGACACAACAAAGTTCTATTGTCCACTGTACAGCGCATATGACTAATTATACGTAACTATTCAGGTACCTTTTTCTAGCCGGATCCGGCGGCGAGTGAATAAAATGGGGAAAAGGCGGGAATGGTGAGCCTCCCAGGCCCACTTGTCACCGCGCCCCAGCAGAGGAACGGCCGTCCCCTGCTTCCCTGAGTGGTTACCAGAATGGCACTAATTCTTTGCTACTCGCCCCCAAAAAGTCGATCAGCATACGTTATTTCCTAGAGATGATCCTATCTATCTTAGCATTGGGCATCCTTACTATCCTACCTCAAAGGTAGTGCTCCAATACGAGCTAATTCCATGAGTTGAGGTGGAGAGATGATATAAGAGGAGAATAGCCGTGTTCCTGGCGCGTTTCCTGATTCGCAACCTGAAGGGATACCGTCACCTCGTTGCCATTGCAATAGTGCTGACACTTGCGGAAGTGGGAGCTGATATTTTTAGCGCCTTCCCTCTCAAGTTCATTCTCGACAAGCTCGTCAATCACAGAGATCCCAGCTTTCCTGGAGCAGATACTCTCCTGGGTTTGTTTAGTCGTTTTGGCGAGCCAGGAGGTACCATTGTCTTTTCGATAACTCTGATCATTGTACTCGGTTTGTTGAGCGCCGCCTTTAAGTACTTTCAACTCTTCCTTGTGGCATTTATTGCAAAAAATCTCACCGTCAGGCTTAGCAAGAGGCTCTTCGACCGTCTACAACGCCTATCCATGAGTTGGCACGGCAAACAGAAGGCCGGCGACCTTGTTCAACGCATTACGGGTATTATGGCCGACCTTGAGAAGTTCGTTGCAGATGGCATGGTAGACCTGGTTACAGGCGTCTTGACCATTGTTGGGGTGATCGTGGTCATGCTGGTGACGAGTTTCCAGTTCACTCTGCTCTCCATCATCATCGTCCCCATCCTCATTGCGATCGTTTTTTTCTATACGAGGAAAATCCGCATAACCACAAAAGAAGAAAAGAGGGCAGAGGGAGAGGTGTCAGGTCTGGCAACCGAAGCTATGGAAAAAGTCATGGAGATCAAGGCCTTCACACTTGAGGGGTTCATGTACGATCTCTTTAAGGATCTTGCTAACCGGAGATCTGCATATGGGGCGCGTGTTGGTCGTTTACAAGCTCAATTTTCTCCGTTCGTAGACATAGCGCTCATCGCTGGCACAGCCATTATTGTAGGCGTTGGTGCATATGCAGCGGCAGACCCAGACCATGCTCACCAACTTGGGTTGCTCACCATTCCAGCGAATGCGGTCACATTTGGCACTCTAACGGTATTTCTCGCGTATCTGGCGAAGCTCTACCAGCCGATACGCGATCTGGCGAAGCTGACGACGCTGGCTAGCAGTGCCTCTTCTACTGCTGAACGCATCGAGGATGTGCTGAAGCAGGAACCAGAAGACCTCACGGTACCGCCTCATTATAAGCCGCCAAGAATCAAAGGTACTATCATCTACGAGAACGTGCATTTTTGCTATGATTTTAATAAACCTGACCATATGCTTACTGAACGTGACATGGTGCTCAAAGGGGTCTCGCTAGACATCCCGGCCGGCAAAACGGTGGCACTGGTTGGCCTTTCTGGTAGTGGCAAAACAACGCTTACCAATTTACTGCCACGTTTCTACGAAATTCGGCAAAACTCAGGCGTTATCAAAATCGACGGCGTTGATGTTTGTGAGTATCCCCTGGTGGTATTACGCCAGAATATCGGTATAGTGTCCCAGAAGCCTATCCTCTTTGAGGGGACCATTCGTGAGAATATCAAGATAGGGCGTCCTGAAGCCAGCGATGCAGACATGGAGAAAGCAGCCGAACTGGCATGCATTCATGAGACTATCGAGAAAAAACTGGGTGGCTATGATAGGAAGATCACCGGACGTGACCTCTCTGGCGGCCAAACGCAACGCATCGCCATTGCCCGAGCTATTCTACGCAATGCCCCCATTGTCATTATGGATGAACCGACGGCGGCCCTGGATGCCGAAGCCGAAGCAGAGGTCATGAGTGCCCTGGAGGGCCTGGTCCAGCGACGCACGGTTATCATGATTACCCACCGTCTCAGTACGGTGGGCAAGGTTGATGAAATCATCGTCCTCGGAGACGGAAGCATTGTTGAGCAAGGCACTTTCAGACAGTTGATAGAAAAGGAAGGCGCCTTTGCTCATCTCTGGAAAGCACAACACCCGCCCATCATTGATCCTGAGGCGAGTAAATCGATCATCAAGTCTCATGAGGGGAGCAAGTCGTTCATACGTACAGGTTTTGCATCTTCTCAGCCACTGTCTCCAAAGGCCCATGTAGTGATTTGGGTGGATGGAAGGATTATTGGCACATACCAGTTGGATAAAGAGGTACTTACGGTTGGTCGTATTACCGGGAGCGATGTGCAGGTACTATCTCAACATGTCTCACGCCTGCATGCGACGATCCTGTGGAAGAATGGTGTATGGATCATTAAGGATGCATCCAGTTTGAATGGGTTGCGCTACAATGGGAATCTCGTTGATGAACGTGCGCTCATGGACGGGGATCGTATCTCCCTGGCTCCCAGCGTTCTTCTTGAGTACGAGGAGGAGCGTGTGTCGCCTTCACCTGCACCTTCTCCCCAGGTGCAGCCGAAAGTCCAGGTTCCCCCTCAGCTCTTGCCGAAGGCCCAGGTGGTGATTGAAGTGGATGGAAGTGTCGTTGCTACGCGCCAGCTGGATAAAGAGAAACTCAGCGTTGGTCGCCTCCAGGCAAATAATATACACATATCATCTCGCTATGTCTCAGCTGTGCATGCGACGATTTTGTGGGAGCATGGGGCATGGTCGATTCAGGATGAAGACAGTGCAAATGGTTTGACGTATCAGGGGAAAAAGGTTAAACGGCATACATTCGCTAATGGGGACCGTATCTCTCTTGGTCCAACGGTGGCGCTCCGGTACGAGAAGTTTCCGTGAGTGAGGTAAATAGGTGGTGATTGCGGAGATAGAAAAGAATATAATCGCAGCCATTGCCCTGGCTCCTAATCACTCCCGAAGATTTCAGGCGTCATGGCTGCTCCATTGTCAGTCACCTGCATACCAAAAATCGTTTTGCATATACCTGCACGGTACCCAACCATCACCTGACACTCAGCGTTCGCTATTTTCTAGTCGAGGAACATGCCCTGGGCTGTATCCTGATCCTGACGACGACCGCGAAAGATCCCTTCCCTTTAACCTGTTATCTCATACACTGGCATACACACAATCCGCATACCAGTCGTCTCTGGGAACATGGTCTATACGCGATCAACGGCCCTCAGAAGGGATTTGCAATGCTTGGCATCGCTAGCGTTTGAATCCGCACCACATCCAAACCTGCCATGCATGCGCGAGGATGGCAGCTACAATATGGTCGCCGACGATGGGCAGATCTGTGGTACCGCTCCTGAGTGGGGCTTTCCCCTTTGGACCAGCGCCACTGGTTGACCTTTCGTTACATCGCTTAAAAAAAGTAACTATCTAGGAGTACTAGAGGCTCGCTCTTTTGCAAGCTAGCCAGTAGACTAGCGGCATGACCAAAGACGAAGAACTGGAGCAGTTGCGAGAAGAGAATGCAGCCCTGCGAGAGCAAGTGGCGTTGTTGAGCGAACGCATCACGGTGCTGGAAGCCCAACTCGCTAAAGATAGCCACAACAGTCACCTGCCGCCGTCTTCGGATCGCTTTCATCGACAGCCCAAGAGTCTGCGCACCAAAAGCGGCAAGAAGTCGGGAGGACAAGCCGGTCATGCAGGAACCACGTTGCAGCTCTCGCCGTTGCCTGATACGGTGATCGTGCATGCGGTCGAGCACTGCTTGTACTGTCAGCACGATTTGCGCGAGGTGAGGTGTCTGCAAGTGGAACGCCGACAAGTCCTCGATTTGCCTCCCAAGCGCGTGCTGGTAATCGAACACCAGGCCGAAACGAAGTGCTGCCCCGCCTGTCAGCAGATCAGCAGTGCTGCTTTCCCTGACGACGTGCGTGCACCCATGCAGTATGGAGCTGCCTTTGGGGCAGTAGGCGTCTACCTGGTGCAGCAGCAATTGCTGCCCTACGAACGAGCGTGTGAGGTGATGCAAGATCTGCTGGGATCGCCGATGAGCGTGGGGACGCTGCAAGCGCTGGTGCAGCGCTGTGCCCAGCACCTGGAGCCAGTGGAGCAGCAGATCAAAGCCGCCCTCAGTCGGGCCGACGTGCTGCATCAGGATGAAACCGGCCTCTATGTCGCAGGTCAACGCTATTGGATGCATGTCAGTGCAACCGAGCACCTGACCCACTATGCGGTCCATCCCAAGCGGGGCAAAGAGGCTTTGGACGCCATCGGCATCCTCAAGGATTTCCAGGGGATCAGTGTGCATGATGGCTTGCAGTCGTATTGGCTCTATCTCTGCCAGCATGCCCTCTGCAACGTTCACCATCTGCGCGAGCTGATCTTTCTGGAGGAAGAGCAGCAGCAAACTTGGGCAGCAGAGATGAAAGACCTGTTGCTGGACATCAAAGCCGCCGTCGAGCAAGCGCGAGCCGAGGGCCGCCACTGTCTGCATCCGTTGGAGGTAGCCGACTGGAAAACGCAGTATGCTGCCCTGCTGGCCCAAGGCTATCAGGCCAACCCCCCAGATCCACCCCCGGAAGTGGCCAAGAAAGGGCGGCGCAAACAGTCGGCGGCCGCAATCTGCTTGATCGCCTCTGCAAGCACCAGGATGCCGTCCTGGCCTTCCTGGACAATTTCGCGGTGCCCTTTGACAATAGTCTGGCTGAGCGCGATATCCGTATGGTCAAAGTGCAGCAAAAGGTCTCTGGCTGTTTCCGTGCCTTGGTCGGTGCTCTTGCCTTTTGTCGCATCCGAGGCTATCTCTCCACGTTGCGTAAGCAAGGCATGCCTCTGCTCTCCGCGCTGGAACAGGCTTTGGTCGGCCATCCCGTTTCACCTGCTTTCTAGTTTACCTGAAGAGTTACAATTATACTAACTTTGCGTATTTCGTGCAGATGACCATCGTCCAGGGAGACGAGGGCTGTATCATCTTTCGCTATGATAGGAATACCAGTAAATATTATGGGTTTTGTATTGATAGTAGCGGAAACTATGAATTCATAGCGAAAGATCAGAATGACAATAATGTTACTACACTTCGAAATGGTTCCAGCTCAGCAATTAATCAGGGTTTGAGCCAGATGAACACGGTGGGGGTCATAGCAAAAGGGTCAGAACTCACTATGTATATCAATGGGCACTATGTTCTTGTGGTGAATGATAACGCCTACAGTAGCGGCTCAATTGGGGTCGGAGCGTCAGAAAATACAAATTCGACCGAGGTGGCATTCAGCAATGCACAAGTGTGGATGCTGTAAATCGGAACCCCGATTTATCATGGGTTCTACTGTAGCATGGGTATCTTCACTCCTTGCACTTTAGCAAACTCGATTGCCTCTTCGTAGCCAGCATCGACATGCCTCATTACACCTGTGCCTGGGTCATTCGTCAGCACTCTCGAGAGTCTTTCTGCTGCTTCCGCTGTGCCATCAGCGACAATCACCTGGCCGGCATGCAGTGAGTAGCCGATGCCAACCCCGCCTCCGTGATGGAAGGAGACCCACGTCGCACCGGATGCTGTATTCAGCAACGCATTCAGAATCGGCCAGTCGGCAATGGCGTCGCTGCCATCCTTCATTGCCTCCGTTTCACGATAAGGTGAGGCCACCGACCCACTATCCAGGTGGTCGCGCCCGATGACGATGGGTGCTTTGACGATGCCTTTGGCGACGAGTTCATTGAAGGCGAGTCCGGCCTTATCGCGCTGGCCATAGCCCAACCAGCAGATGCGGGCAGGCAAACCCTGGAAATGTATTTTCTGGCGGGCCAGCGTGATCCAACGTTTCAGCGCAGTATCCTCCGGGAAGAGTTCGAGAATAGCCTCGTCGGTGCGATAGATATCTTCGGGATCCCCTGAGAGCGCTACCCAGCGAAATGGGCCTTTGCCACGGCAAAAGAGTGGGCGAATATAGGCAGGGACGAATCCCGGAAAATCCATCGCGTGCGTCTCGCCAGCCGCTAAGGCCTGCCCACGCAAATTGTTGCCATAGTCAAACACAATCGCGCCCATCTTCTGCATCTCCAGCATCGCCCGTACATGTGTCACCATCGACTCTAAAGAACGCGCGATATATCCTTGTGGGTCGCGTTTGCGTAATTCGTCAGCCTCTTGCAAAGAGAGACCGGCAGGAATATAGCCATTCAGCGCATCGTGTGCCGATGTCTGGTCCGTCACCATGTCGGGGATAACGCCGCGCCTCACCAGTTCGGGATATACCTCGGCAGCATTCCCAATCAATCCAATCGAAAGTGGCTGACCCGTATTGCAAGCCTCTCTCACCTGCGCGAGCGCCTCGTCCAGCGTACTTGCCATCTCATCACAATAGCCAGTCGCCAGGCGTCGTTCAATATGATGTGGATCAACCTCGACGGCAAGGCAAACACCCTCATTCATCCTAATGGCCAATGGTTGTGCGCCACCCATGCCGCCTAAGCCGGCGGTGAGGACAAATTTGCCCCGCAGTGAGCCGCCATAGTGTTTGCGAGCCGCTTCCGCGAATGTTTCGTATGTGCCCTGCACGATACCTTGCGAGCCGATATAGATCCACGAGCCGGCGGTCATCTGGCCATACATGGTCAGGCCCAGGGCTTCCAGGCGGCGAAACTCGTCCCAGTTGCCCCAATGTGGCACCAGGTTCGAGTTGGCAATCAGAACACGCGGCGCATTGGTATGGGTACGAAAAATACCTACTGGTTTGCCGGATTGGACGAGCAGGGTCTCGTCGTTCTCCAGGCTGCGCAGTGAACGGACAATGGCGTCAAAAGCAGCCCAGGAGCGCGCTGCACGGCCTGAGCCGCCATAGACGACCAGGTCGTTGGGCCGTTCGGCCACATCAGGGTCAAGGTTATTCATGAGCATGCGCAAGGCAGCTTCTTGTTGCCAGCTTTTGCACGAGATATGTGTGCCACGCGGTGCGCGAACGGTGCGCGGCCCGGTCGTGTGTGGTGTGGTTGCTGAGAGTGGGATGTCGGAATGGGACATGACGAGTTGCTCCTTTCCTGCAACCGAGGTTTGGTCGGATGTCGCTTGCTGGCACTCATCTCAGATCGTCATAGCTGATCGGGGTCGATTCCTAATGCGCGCAACTTCTCTGCCAGCGCCTCCGCTCGCCTGGCCTCGGCTTCTGCTTTGGTGAGACGCAGCTGCCCAGCGGTGTCATAGAGACGCAGATACTCCCCATCCGGCACCAGGAAGCTCTCCAGATAGCGACTCCACAGCCGTCCATCCACCTGCGCCGGCATCGCTCGCATCTGCCCGCTACCTTTGTCCAGTTGCCAGCCCCATAGTCGACGCGACGTCTCTTTACTAAGCAGTGGACGCTCATTGGGATCGTAGGCAAAGTACTCTTTGACCCCCATCAGCCCATACTGCTGCGGCTTCTCCTCCAGGTCCTTCTTCCAGGTCTCGACCGAGGCAATCTCGAAGACCACCTGGGGAGCCGGTCCCATCTTGCCTACGCGCCAACTGCGCACCTGCTGACGTTCCACCCCCTTGATCACCGCAATGTCGGGAGCCAGCGGATGCTCCATGACATCGGACGTTTGGTAGAAGTTGAGGTTTTCATACACTGCACAGCGTTGCCCCTGAAAGAGCCATTGGAGCACCAGCGCGAGATAGGTTACCAGATCTCGGTGTATGGAGGTTTCCCCCATCAAGTCCTCCTCGGTGGGGTGGAAATCGTAGTAGTATGCCACCTCGTCTTCAAATCGTTTGGCCATGGCGTTCTCCCTTCGTGTGTCCAGGTCGCTTACTCAGGTCTCCTACGCCCCATCTCTGTCGTATTGTGTGTTCGCCCCCTGGCGAGTCAGCCGTGGTATCGCCTGTCTTATGATATCATACCCGCGCACTCCTACAATCCTTTACCTCAGCACCCGCAAAAAGCACTTGGTGATCTGGCGCAAAGATTCCGACCTGATGTTCTGAAAGCAGTGTAGCATATCGGCAAGAGCCTGTCGAGAGGCAGATTCAGGCTCTGCTCGCGTGCCTTGTCCCTCAATTCCCCCGTATGCTATAATCTGGTTAGAAAATGCACAGGTGTGGTGTATTGCGTATCTTGCGAACAAATCAGAGATAATATCTTCCCCGTAGCCTTTTGACTATGGGGCATAGCTTAGCTAAAGGACTTTTTCCCATGATTGATCCCGATAGCGAGTTGGGAGAACGATACCAATCGGTCACGGCCAACCCTGACTGGTATCAGACGAACATTCCCTGTCAGGTGGGATGTCCCGCCCATACCGATGTTTCGACCTATATTGGCCTGATTTCACAAGCCCGCTTCGACGAGGCGTATCTGTTGAACCGCAAGGCCAACGTGGTGCCCGGTGTGCTCGGTCGCACATGCGCCCGTCCCTGTGAGCCTGTCTGCCGCCGCAATAAGATTGATGGCAAGCCCATTGCTATCTGCTGGTTGAAGCGTGCCGCCGCCGACCATCGCGAATACCGCCATCATGCCGAGCGACCGCCGATTACGAAGGCCAAGAAAGTCGCCGTCATTGGTGCCGGTTCTGCCGGCCTGGCCGCCGCCCGCGACCTGCGCGAGATGGGTTACCCCGTGACGGTCTATGATGACTACCCCACTGCAGGCGGTGTGATGGTCAATGGTATCCCCGTCTGGCGTCTGCCGCGCAATGTCACACGCGAAGAGTGCGATGAATACATGGCGGACATAGGCGTGGAGGTGCGCTACAACACGCGAGTTGGGCGCGATATCCTGCTCACTGATCTGCTCAAGGAATACGACGCCGTCTACATTGCTGCCGGCTGCTACAATCCTAAAGCGATAACTGGACCAGATAACAAGCTCATTCCAGGTATCGAGTATAAAGGTGTCATAGACGGTATCCGCCTGCTGGCGAAAACGAACTATGGGGAGCCTGCCTATATTGGCAAGCGGGTAGCCGTCCTGGGGTCTGGTTTCACCGCGATGGACTGCTGCCGCACCTCGATCCGCTTTGGGGCTGAGAAGGTGTATGTGATGTACCGTCGCTCAAAGGAAGAGATGCCTTCTGACGAATACGAAGTCGATGAGGCGATGGCGGAGGATGTTGACTTCCAGTACCTGGTCTATCAGACAGCTATTCTCAGCAAGGATGGTGTGCATGCCAGTGGCGTTCGCTTTGTACGCAACAAGCTGGGCGATCCTGATGCAGGTGGCCGTCGACGTCCAATCCCC
>Ga0099828_10000951_pt1 | contig 18495 bp, 16 predicted proteins | sample CZO8metaG_2_FD_79338 | JGI IMG/M metagenome (GOLD analysis project Ga0099828, IMG submission 79338) | Vadose zone soil microbial communities from the Eel River Critical Zone Observatory, Northern California, USA - CZOApr15con2H1.8 metaG | ecosystem: Environmental > Terrestrial > Soil > Vadose... | reverse complement strand
GCGCAGCAGATGGCTGGAGTGCACGTAGGGTTTCATCCATAGCTGGACCTGAGGCGCTGCGGCGGAAAGAATGCCGATTGCGAGAAAGGCAATCACCAAGTTAACCAGGGGACCCGCCAGAGCGATACGCACGTCGCGCTTCCAAGTCAATGCTGCCGGTTTCGATTCGGCGAGCTGCCGGGAATCGTCCAACAACGTGATTCCACCAATGGGCAGCAGGATAATGGATTTGGCAGGAACGCCTGCACGCATGGCGACCACAGCGTGGCCGAGTTCATGCAGCACAACGCAACCGAAGATGATGCCTACCAATGCCAGACCGTGAACAGCGCCCGCCGTGCCGTGCGAGGCAGACTCAGTGGTCCACACGAATGCCAGCAGGCCCAAAAATGTGAGGTGGATGCGAATCTCAATGCCAAAGATCCGTCCCGCCGATATGGACCAATTCCTCATACGAGCCCTGCGACTCACCCTATAACAACATTCTATATATTAGACGCCGACCGTGACTGCACAGTTGCGGGTTGCCTACTCGAAAGTACTAACGCATATGACATGAGAGTTATCGCTGGACAGTACCGAAGCCGGCCGCTGCGCTCATTGCGCGGCCTGGATGTGCGGCCTACTTCCGACAAGTTACGCGAGACCCTATTTGACGTGTTGACCGCCGGGAATCAATCCGCTTTAGAAGGGGCGGTCTGGTTCGACTTGTATGCCGGTGCGGGGGCCGTCGGAATTGAGGCTCTGAGCCGTGGAGCTCGAATGGTTTACTTTGTCGAATCCTCTCGACAGGCATCGGAATCGGTGAGTCAAAATCTGCGGTCGCTCGCGATTTGTACAGGAATTCGAGTCATGCAATTGGATGTGCTTACGGCATTGCGCCGGCTGGAGGCCGAGAGCGCGGCCGGCGATTTCTTCTTTCTCGACCCTCCCTATCGAATGCAGAAATCGTACAGTGAGACTCTGGAATTTCTGGCGCAATCGCGCCTGCTGCGACCCACAAGCATAGTGATCGCGGAACACGAGCAGAGGTTCGATCCGGGCGAGGTATTCGGTTCCTTACACCGTTACCGCAAGCTGGAGCAGGGAGACGCGGCACTAAGTTTCTACCGCACGTAGAAAGCAGCTGGCAAGCACTACGTGGGAAGTTTAGCAGACTTTCAAACTACATCAGGATCTCATGGGTGCGCCGCATGATGGGATGCTGCATCTCCTGCAGCTCGTTCTTCACCCGGTTGAGCCCGTACACACACTGCTCGAAGTGTTCGGATAGGCTTGCGAACAATGGCGCCACCTTCGCATATTCGAAGTGTTCAAACTTGGAGACGATGTAATAACTCTCCTTGCCGGCTTTCATCCAGTCCACAAAATTTTCCAACCGCTGGCGGCGCAACCGGAATTGATTAATGCTTTCCGGAAACATGCCGGTGAAGAATAGCGTGTAGTCCCCGATGTGCTTGCGTACCTGGCGCTCCCGGTCAAAAGAAGGAGCCGGGCCGAACACGGGATTGGATTCCATCAGCATCTCGCCCACATCATCCAAGGGGCGACCACCCATGTTGCGGATCTTGAACAGCTGTTCTACATCGCAGAACTCGGCAAGCAGGTGGGCCACGTAGCCCACGAGCTGTGGATTGCGCAAGCCGATCTCTTCGGCGTAGTGACGTCCCACCACATCGAGGAAAAGCTGCTGCAGCGGATGCGATTCCGGAATCATTTGTTTGGGCCCCACTTTGACCTACCCCCACGGGTTTTCATCTGCACTTGGGCCAGTTTTATCCAGCTTTTATCGCAACACAAGTGACTTTCGTTACGACATGCCACATTACGTTCCTCTAGTTTACTGAGCACGTTACGTTCCGTTAGATACCTCTTAGCTTAAAAGGTATAAAGAAGCACAAGGTTTCTGTAGATTTCTGTTGGCAGATCAGTACGACGGCTGCTAAATCGTGGTGGGTACGTGTGGTGCGGTGCCCGTGCCGGTTCTGCTACAGCGCGGATGCCCGCCTTCCCACAGCACGCTGGGTGCATGTCACAATGCTTCAGATCCGGGAAGGAGGAATTGTTCATGGAACGAAAGAACATCTCTAGCGGTACGCCCTGGGAACCAATCGTCGGCTATTCCCGCGCGGTGAAAGTAGGGCCCTACGTGCACGTAGCCGGCACCACCGCCACCAGTCCCAATGGAAAGATCGTCGGAGTAGGAGATCCGTATGCCCAGGCCGTGCAGACGCTGAAAAACATCGAGGCGGCCCTCCACAAAGCGGGCGCAAGTCTCAAAGACGTGGTGCGTACGAGAACATTCGTCACCAATATTGCGGACTGGGAGAAAGTCGGAAAAGCTCACGGAGAAGTCTTCCGCGACATCCGACCTGCAACCACGCTCGTCGCCGTGAGCGCGCTGGTCACACCGGAGATGCTGGTGGAAATCGAGGCGGATGCTTTCATTTCGGAGTAGGGTAAAGTCCTATTCTTTGAGGGAGCGATGATGAAAGAGATTCGCTGGATGCTGCTTTTCTGTATCACCGCAAGCCTGTCCGTTCTCGCCCAGGGTACCGGCGGCGCTTCGGTGCCGCAAGGCACGACGGTGATTCGCGCAGGCACACTTATCGATGGCAATTCCGACTCGCCGCGTCGCGATCAGGTGATTGTGATCCGCGGCAACCGGATTGAGAGTGTTTCGGACGTGAGCAGCGCGAAGATCCCTGTCGGCGCGAACGTAATTGACCTCTCTGGTGCCACGGTGCTGCCCGGGTTGATCGACTCGCACACACATATCTTTCTACAAGGCGAAGATCCGTCGCAGGGTGGGTACGATGCCAACATCTTGAAATATCCGCTGGCTCTACGGGCCGCTCGGGCCACGGTTTCGGTGCGTCGCGCGCTGGAGCAGGGGTTCACCACGCTGCGTGACTTGGAGACCGAGGGCGCCGGGTATGGCGACGTGGGCATCAAGGAGGCGATCGAGGGCGGCTACATTCCCGGGCCGCGGCTTTTCGTTTCCACACGTGCGATTTCCACAACCGGCGGATATCCGCTCGAAGGCTATGCTCCAGAAGTGGAGATGCCCAAGGGCGTACAGATCGTGGATGGGCCGGTCGAGGCGCGCAAGGCCGCACGCGAGCAACTCGATCACGGCGCCGATTGGATCAAAGTCTACATGACCCACCGCTCTTGGGTGGGTAAGAAGGGAGAATTGGTTTCACAGCCGACCCTGACGGTTGAAGAACTGAAGGCCATCGTCGACGAGACACACGGCTGGCAAAAGAAAATTGCCTGCCATGCCTACAGCGGAATTGGGCTGCACCGGGCACTGGACGGAGGTTGCGATTCTATCGAGCACGGACTTGACCTGGACGACGCGGCCATCGCGCAGATGCTGAAACAAGGCACCTGGTACTGTCCGACAATCAACGTTTACTACACCGATTGGGCACCGGCAGGGACTCCGGCAGGTCAGCGCGACCGCAAACGAGCGTCGGTGCATGAACAGTCTTTCCGAAAGGCTCTAAAAGCGGGGGTGAAGATCGTGTTCGGGACGGACATGGGGGGAATCCCCTGGACCGAGCCGATTGCAGAGGAATTCCCACGCATGGTGGAACTGGGCATGTCGCCCATGGACGCCATTAAGAGCGCTACTTCACGCCCGGCGGAGATGCTCGACATGACCGGACAGATTGGCGTGGTGGCGCCGGGGGCGTACGCGGATGTCATCGCGGTCACGGGCAACCCACTGCAGGACATCAAAGAACTGGGGCGAGTCGGGTTCGTGATGAAAGACGGGAAGGTGTTCAAGAACGAGGTGAAGTAATCTCTGGCGGCGCGAATCGGTGGAGAGAAGCTCTCAGCGGTCAGCTATCAGCTTTCAGTAAGTAGGAAGTGGAGCGACTGAGAGCAATGGTTGGAGTTTGGTTCGCTTATGGTTTCCCAGCACTGGAGAAGCGCATTCGCCCAAACGCGCTGGGCACGTGGAAATTGGGCTGAGGCGTGTTTGTCGGCTGCCATGCGAAGTAGCTTCGAGGCTCCTTGACTCCTTCTGCCCGATAGAAGTTGACGCGCCAGACTGCGGCCGGATCGAAGTGAGCGGTCAGCGATTTCATCGGAATCGCCAGCTCCGCGGTCCATGTGTGGGCTGACTCGTCGAGCCACACGGAGCGTTGCAGACCGCTTCTCAGATCCTTGAGGCCGCCCGGAGAAATATCCAGATCGATCCAGAAGCCGTTAGGGCTGACCTCGAACTCTTTGTAGTACCGCGTACGAGTTGGATCGTTCTGGAGGAACGCTTCCGCCACGTCGCGGTCCCAAAGGCGGTCCCGCCGTCCATTCGGCTCGGCGTCTGCGAACAGGTAAAGCTCGCGATAGCGGCAGTCAAACCGGAGATACAAAGTATGCGGCGACCACAGGACACGAACCTGGGTTTGGCGTGCTGGATCCGGATTCTTTCCCTTCCAATCAGAGCAGAATGTGACTGGTACCGTGTCTTGCCATTCAGCCGCCGGATGGGCCGCATTTAAGCGGAACTCGTGTGAGAGCGGCGCGGCGACTATATCTGTAGCGCCGTTTACGCACTTTGATGAGGAGCTGTTCTGGCTCATCGTAGGAAGTGAGTAGAATAAAATCGAAAAATGCTATTTCGGTTATGGCTTGCTGAAGCTTACTTCTCGAAAAATGAATTCCTCCCGGCTCAGAGCTTTCCGCTGAGAATGGTTATCATATTAAGCCCTGGGGCACTGCTGTATACGGTCGCATGGACAACACATTACCTGCAGGGATTTCAAGGCCTGAGGTACTTATATGAAGAGCATGTTTCTGCTGACAATCGTCACAGTTTTCTCCCTCGCTGCTTTCGTGGCCGGAGGCAAAAGTGTCTCTTATAAAAGCGGCGAAGAAACCGTGCAGGCGATGCTCTACACACCTGCGGGCAAAGGTCCGTTCCCGGGCATCGTCGTCATCCACGAGTGGTGGGGACTGAATGATTGGGTGAAGGAACAGGCCTCAAAGCTGGCAGATCAGGGCTACGCTGCTCTTGCCATAGATCTCTATCGCGGAAAGGTGGCGACTACACCCGATCTGGCGCACGAACTCATGCGTGGAGTTGCGGAGGACCGCGCGGCTCGCGATCTGCACGCTGCCGTCGAGTTTCTCAAATCACAAAAGAACGTAAATAGAGGCCGGATTGGCTCTATCGGCTGGTGCATGGGGGGCGGATATTCATTCAACCTCGCACTCCAGGAGCCAACACTCACAGCGGACGTTATTAATTACGGCCATCTCGCTGCCGATCCTGAGCAATTGAAGAAAATCAATGCATCGATACTCGGCATCTTCGGCGGTCAGGATCGCGGGATCCCGGTAGATGATGTCAAGAAGTTCGAACAGACCATGAAGCAATTGGGCAAGAAAGTCGAGATCGTTATCTATCCTGACGCCGGTCACGCCTTCGAGAATCCGAATAACAAGCAAGGGTATCGCACGAATGATGCCGCTGATGCCTGGAAGCGCACGGTCGATTTCCTGACCAACCCCTTGAAGAAATAGCTGACCGCCGGCTGTGGAAATTGCATTGGGCCCACTGGTCACGGCTTGCAAGCCTGTATTAGGGCAGCGTTTCCCACACCAATAATTTCCACTTGCCAGAAGGTACTCCTCTGGTTACTATGCAGCCATCCTTGGGAGCTTCAGTTGGCTGTTTTCTCTATGAACATCGGCGAGACCATTAGAAATTACCGGCTGCACAGAGGAATGTCCCAGGGCGATATTGAAAAGCGCACTGGACTGTTGCGCTGCTATCTCTCTCGAGTGGAAAACGGCCATACCATCCCTTCGCTAGATACGCTGGCCAAGATTGCCGGAGCGATGGAGCTTCCGCTTTCCCAGTTTTTCTCCGAGTCCGCGCACAGCAACGGCTCCAAGGCGCTCCCTCAGCTCTCTGATGACGAGGTCCGCTTCCTCACACAGATCCGCCGCTACTCCGCCGGCCTTAACGACAGCGACCGCAAACTGGTGCTCGCCATGGTGAAGAAAATGGCAGCAACGGCGGCGAGGTAAATCAGTAGTTAGCATTCGGCACTCACATTTAGCATTTAGCCCAAACCTTCTGCTTTGGGGACTGATCTAGGCTGTTCAGGGATTTAGTACTAACCGTGCTCAATGCCAGCCGCTGGGTACTTTCGTTCTATCCCTGACGTGATCCAAGGAAATCTCCCGCGCGAGCTGTGCACACTCTAAACTGGTGGCAGGGGAGGTCCATCCTGTGACCGTTGATGAGGAACTGAATCTCCTCGACCAGCACCTGCGCCGGCTGAAGATCGAATACGAGATTTACTTTAGCAATCCCACTAAGAAGCCGCCCACTGATATCGAGTGGAAGGTGCTGAGCGTGCTCCGCAAATTCAGCGATGGCTCGCGCATAACCTTTTCTCAGCGCTACCGATACAACGAATTGGCGCAGCGCTACGCGATGTATAGCGACTTGTGGCGCAAGAAAACGCGTATCCGTGAGGAAGGTTATCGCCGCCCGCAAGACGCAATTCTTTCGGTGCAGGGTGTCCGCCCTACCGAGGAGCATGAACCACCTCATCCTGTGTACGGAGTCAGGCGCGACGGTGTAGCCGCCCCGGGCGCTGAGAAGGAAGGACCTTTCACGGTGCAGTGCTCCGATGCGGCCACCGAGCGGGAGAAGGTCGAATCCTTGTACAAGGCGCTGGTCGAGGCAAAGAAAAAGGCCGGGGAATCGGTTTCCGGCAACCTGGATGCCTTTACCTCGTTCGTGCAGAAAAAGACCGACCAACTCCGCAAGCAATACGGCTGCCACGACGTGGAGTATTCCATAGACATGCAGGACGGGCATGTTCGGTTTAAGGCCAAGCCAAAAGTCTAGTCGTTGGTCGTTAGTCATCAGTCGTTGCTCGTGATTGGTTCCCGCAGCATTTTGCTTTGTCGCGATTACCTTCTTATATCACTCTTATATCACTGCAAGTCTTCCAGAGCAGGGAACTCGACCGTCTAGAAGCTGAAGCCAGAGCGGGTTATTGGGAAAGCCGACCAACGTAACGAACAGCGACCAGTAGAAGTCTCCACAGCCTCTCTACTGATAGAATTTCTTGCTGCCTTCCGCAAGGCACATCATCCTCCCGGTTCGAGGCCTGCTATGCCCAGGGTTCAGCGTGCCATTCTCAGTGTCACCGATAAGACGGGGTTGGTGGACTTTGCCCGCAAGCTCGGTGGCATGGACGTGGAACTGATTTCGACCGGTGGCACTGCTAAGCTGCTGCGCGAATCGGGTATCACGGTCAAGGACATTTCCGAGCTCACCGGTTTTCCCGAAATGCTTGATGGACGCGTGAAGACGCTGCACCCCAAAGTGCACGGCGGCATCCTGCACAGACGCGAGGACACCGCGCACCGCACTGCAGTTGCCGAGCATGGCATACAGCCGATCGATATGGTGGTAGTAAATCTTTATGCTTTCGAGAAGACCGCAGCCAAACCCGGTGTGCATTTTGAAGAGTTGATCGAGAACGTGGACATCGGCGGGCCATCGATGATCCGCTCCGCCGCAAAGAATTTTCAGGACGTTGCGGTCGTGATCTCGCCCGCGGATTACAACCCAATTGCCCAAGAGATGGCCGCGAGCGGCGGAGAGCTCTCCATTGCGACCAAGTGGCGTCTGGCTCAGAAGGCTTTCGCCACCACTGCTGCATATGATTCCGCCATCGCGTCCACGCTCGAGCGTGTCACCGCGAACGGTAGATTCGAGCTCCATCCGGCGGATGGCTTTCCGCAGACGCTGCGCCTGTCATTGCAGAAGATAATGGATCTCCGTTACGGCGAGAACCCGCACCAGAAGGCAGCCATGTATTCGGACGGATCAGGCACTGGCATCGCCAATGGACGCCAACTGCAGGGGAAGGAACTTTCCTACAACAATGTTGTGGATGTTCAAGCCGCCTGGGATCTCGCGCAGGAATTCACCGAACCGGTTTGCGCGATTGTCAAGCATACCAATCCCTGCGGCACTGCAACCGGCAAAACTCTGGCGGAAGCTTACAAAAAGGCGCTGGAGTGCGATCCGATTTCTGCATTCGGCGGTGTGGTCGGGGTGAACCGGCCTGTGGATGATGAAGCCGCGGAAGAAATGTCCAAGCTGTTCCTTGAAGTTATCGCGGCGCCATTATTCGACGAGTCCGCCAAGGCCAAGTTTGCCAGCAAGAAGAACTTGCGACTCGTGGAAGTGGTCCCGTCGCAACAGAAATGTATATTGAAGAATGTCTCGGGCGGGATGCTGGTCCAAGATGCCGATTTGCGTACGCTTGAGGAATCTGACCTGAAGGTGGTCACCAGGCGCTCGCCCACGTCAGAAGAGAAGCGTGCGCTGCTCTTTGCCTGGAAAGTCTGCAAGCACGTGAAGTCAAACGCCATAGTGTACGCGCGTGACGGACAGAGCGTGGGCGTCGGCGCCGGGCAGATGAGCCGCGTAGATTCTTGCAGGATCGGCGCAATGAAAGCCCAACTCCCGTTAAAGGGTACGGTAGCTGCTTCCGACGCGTTCTTCCCCTTCCCGGACGGCGTGGAAGAGATCGCCAAGACCGGTGCTACGGCCATCATTCAACCGGGTGGCTCGGTGCGCGACCGGGAAGTGATCGAAGCCGCCGATCGGCTGGGACTTGCGATGATCTTCACCGGTGTAAGGCACTTCCGGCACTAAAGACTTGCCATTGCCGGCCCCAGATTGACGATTGCGATCAATCCCAATCGAAAATCTGCGATTGTAAATCCGTCGGTTCCTGTACTTCTGATCCTTGCTTGCTCCGATTCCAAGCCGCCAGTTTTTCGTATACCCTCGCCAGCAGAGGTTACAATAAAGCAAGCACCCACCCCCGGCGGTTCGGCATCCAATCGCTATGGCTTTGGGAATCCGAAGGTCTTTCATGAACAGAGTGATTCGTTCCGTGTTTGTGCTCCTGGTTACTTCGACAGCCGTACTGGCGCAACAGACTCCGGCCACCGCCCCTGCGCCCAAGCAGCCGACCCAGCCCTCCAGCCCCAAAGCCGAGAAGGTACCCGATGCGAAACAGCCGGCGCAGTCCTCCAGTCGCAAGACGGACAGGGCAGCGGCGTATTACCACTACACACTGGCTCACATGTATGAGGAGCAGGTAGCGGTGTACGGACGCAGTGACCTAGCCAATAAGGCCATCGAGGAATACCGCCAGGCGATCGACGCTGATCCCACATCGGAGTACTTGACCGCGGGACTGGCCGAGCTTTACGCCAAGACCGGCCGTATTCGCGACGCGGTGCTTGAAGCGCAAGACATAATTAAGCGGGATCCCAACAATCTTGAAGCCCGCAAGCTGCTGGGCCGCATTTACCTGCGGTCGCTCGGTGACATGCAGGCCAGCAACAACGGCTCGCAGAACGTCCTGAAGTTGGCGATTGAGCAGTACGAGCAGATTGTCAAAATCGAGCCTGACAATGTGGAGGATCACCTGTTGCTCGGCCGCTTGTACAGCCTCAACAAAGACCTGCAGAAGGCGGAAAACGAGTTTAAGACTGCGGTCAAGCTACAGCCCGATTCCGAAGAAGCCGTGACTACACTCGCGTATCTGTATAACGAAGAAGGGGATACATCTCGCGCGACGCAAGTACTGAGTGCTATTCCCGAAGCTTCGCGTTCCGCCAAGCTGTACTCCGCACTTGGCTACACTTACGAGCAGCAGAAGCAATATAAGAATGCGATTTCCGCTTACCGGCACGCGATAGAAGTGGACCGCGACAATCTCGATGCGATCCGTGGCTTAGCCCAGAACCTGATGAACGACGGCCAGGCCGACGCCGCGCTCGAGCAGTACAAGGTCATTGCCGATGCAAATCCAGAAGATGCCCAAACCTACGTGCGCATTGCCGAGATCTATCGCAAGCAGGGCAAGTTCGACCTGGCGATCGAGAGTCTGAAAAAAGCGGAGTCCATGGTGCAGGACTCCGTTGAAGTGCCCTACAGCATGGCGTCGGTTTACCAGGCCCAGGGCCGCTTCGATGAGGCCTCGCAGATCCTGCAAAACCTGCTAAAGAAGACCGAGAAGACGGATGGTAACTACAACCAAAGCGAGCGCAACAACCGCGCCGTATTCCTGGAGAGGCTGGGCAGTGTTTATCGCGACCAGGGCAACACTCAACTCGCTGTGGATACGTTCCGCAAGTTACTGGCCTTGGGCGATGAGAATGCAGTACGAGGTTACCAGCAGATCATCGATACTTATCGCGAATCCAAACAGTGGCAACAAGCCACTGCGGTAGCCAAAGAAGCAACCCAGAAACTACCGAACAATCGCGATCTGCGCATGGTGCTGGACGGCCAACTGGCCGACACGGGTGAACCGGACAAAGCACTGAAAGATGTCCGGTCGATGCTCAAAGGCACACCCGAGGACCGCGAAGTTTATATCACCCTCGCCCAAATGAACACACGGCTCAAGCGCTGGAACGAGGCGGAAGAAGCCCTCGACAAGGCGGAGCAGCTTTCCACCAAGCCCGAGGATAAAGCATACGTCTACTTTCTTCGCGGCTCTACCTACGAACGTCAGAAGAAGTTTGAACAGGCGGAGGAAATGTTCAGGAAGGTTCTCGCCAATGATCCGCAGAACGCGATGACCCTGAACTACCTCGGCTACATGCTCGCCGATCGCGGGATTAAGCTGGAGGAAGCTCTGGGCTACATTAAAAAGGCAGTGGAACTCGATCCTTCGAGTGGTGCCTATCTTGACTCGCTCGGCTGGGCCTACTTCAAAATGGGCAAGTATGAACTGGCGGAGGAGAACCTGATAAAGGCCTCGCAACGCATCAATACCGATCCCACGGTGCAGGACCACCTTGGAGACCTGTACCAGAAAGCAGGACGCCTGAAGCTGGCGGCGGCGCACTGGGAGCGGGCTCTGAACGAGTGGAACAAGACGGTAGCGGCTGAACTGGATCCGAGCGATGTCGCCAGAGTACAGAAGAAGCTGGAGTCCGCCAAGGTTAAGCTGGCAAAGGAACAGGCAGAGAAGCCGTAGTAGCCAGGCCTGACTAAAGCACTAAGCACCAAGTGCTAAATGCTGAGGTTGCAAGCACTCGTACTCAGCGCGACTCTGCTAAACTCGCCTCATGCTCGCCGAGTACGCGGTATGCGTGGAACGTTCGCGCGGACGCCGCTACGCCGAGCCGAAGCATCCCTATCGTAACGACTTCCAACGCGACCGCGACCGTGTCGTCCACGCCCGCGCTTTCCGCCGACTGGAGGCGAAAACCCAAGTCTTTACCCGCCGCTATTCCGATCATTTTCGCAATCGCCTGACACATACAATCGAGGTCGCACAGATCTCCCGTACGATTGCCGCTCAACTCGGGTTAAATGTGGATTTCGTCGAAGCGCTCGCGCTGGTGCACGACATTGGTCACCCTCCATTCGGACATGCGGGAGAGAAGGCTTTGGACGCCGCCATGCGCGAGCATGGCTACAGCTTCGATCACAACCTGCATGCGCTGCGCATCGTCGAGGATTTCGAGATGCGATACGCACGTTTTCGTGGGTTGAATCTGACCTTTGAAGTTCGGGAGGGCATCGTCAAGCACTCCCGCGATTACAGCGTAGAACAGTTTTCCGAACTCTCGGAATATCTGCTGGACAAAAAACCTCCGCTCGAAGCCCAGTTGATCGATCGCGCCGATGAGATCGCTTATGACACCGCCGATCTTGACGATGGCTACGAGGCCCGTTTACTCTCATTGGAAGACATTTGCGCCGGTGTGCCTGTTTTTGGACGCTTCTATCGTGAAGCGGAGCAAATGTATCCGGACGTCATCGAGAAGCTGAAGTTCAATGAAGCGCTCAAGCGCATGCTCGACCGCTTTGTCAGCGATTTGATCCATAACACAAGCGCGCGCGTGGAAGAATCAGGGGTGCGAACGCTCGAGGACCTGCGTAATCATTCCGCGCGCCTCGCTGGTTTCAGTTCTCCCGTTGAGAAAGAACTACGTGAGGCTAAGGAGTTCCTGTACTCCAATCTCTACTTCAGCTCCGTTCTGGAGCCCGAGAAGGAAGATGCGGAAAAAATAATCCGAGAACTCTTCGCCTTCTGGATGGAGAAGCCGGAAGCGCTGCCACAGAGTTATCAGGAAAAAGCGCGACAGGGGCGGCTGCCGCGGGTGATATGCGATTACATCGCCGGCATGACGGACAATTTCATCTACGATCAGTACGAGAAGTACTGCGGCGGGAAAAGCTCGAACTCACCAGGAAACACTCTTCAGCCTCGCTCAGAGTAGGCTCCCGCACGGAGAGATTGTCAATGGCGATTTGCCAATTTTATCTGGATCTTGACTCCTGTTTCAAATTGGAAAATGGCAATTGAAAAATTGACAATCTTGCGTCGTCGGCAATTTTCACTTTCCATACGTCACTCGATAAACCATCCCTGCCGAATCGTCGCTGATGTACATTGCGCCTTCAGGACCTACGACAATTCCCACCGGGCGCCCCATCCAGACACCTTTTTCCGTTTCGCCGGGATTAATCCAGCCGGTGATGAAGTCTTCCGTTCCCTGAGGCTCTCCTTTGTCATTCAGCTTGACCCGGATGACTTTGTATCCGGTCGGCACGCTGCGATTCCATGATCCGTGCAGCGCCAGAAAAATATTCCCGCGGTATTCGTCTGGGAACATAGTGGCCGTGTAAAAGGCCATGCCCAAGGGAGCCGAATGCGCCTGAATTTCGACTTTCGGAAGGATTGTTCCCTTACAACGGTCGTCGTTCCCCTTAGTCTGCGATCGATCGGGGACGCGATTGCCATAGCAGAATGGCCAACCGAAGTTGCCGCCGTTCTGCCCCAAGTCATTGATCTCGTCCGGAGGCAGGTTGTCGCCCAGCCAATCGCGTCCGTTCTCAGTGGTCCAAATCGTATTCGTTCTTGGATTAACGGCGAGACCGACGGCGTTCCTCAGACCGTATGCGAAGATTCGTTCTCCGGTGCCGTCTTCATTGAATTCCAGCACTGCCGCTCGCCGCTTGTCTTTCTCGACGCATACATTGCAACTTGATCCGACCGACACATACATCTTGCCGTTTGCGAACAGTAGCGTGCGCGTGAAATGTCCGCCACTTCTGGGAATGTGCGCGATGACTTGGCCATTGCTGGCGCTCAGGGTGGCGTCATCCCAATCGTAGCGCCGGACCTGATTGGTCTCGGCCTCATACAGCGTGCCCTTGTGAAAAGCCATACCGTGCGGTGCGTTCAGGTCATCCAGCACAGTAACCATTTTTCCCGGGTGCCCGCTGTGCTTAGGATCGGGAAAGGCGAGCACTTTGCCCTCCGTGGTATCGGAGACGAGCAGCACGCCACCCGGGCTGAAGACCATCATGCGTGGATGCGGCACCTGCGCAAAGATGGCGATATGGAATCCGGGCGGGAGCTTCAGACGGGTAAGTTCCAACTTCTCAGCGTGGGTACAGGAAAGCAGCAATAGGGGCAATAGGAATACGGAATAACGTCGCATAAGAATCGCCAATCGCAAATTTCCAGAAACAACTGGATTCCAAGATAGGAGTTTGGGTTTGAATTGAAAATTGGCAACGGGCAATTGAAAATTCTCCCTGCCGAAGGATGTCTCCGTTCGGAACCCTACTTCGCCTCCGCCAATGCCGCGACCACGTCATACAGCACCCCCGGACCACGGCGCACCTCGTCCACGCGGATGCGTTCGTCATTGCCATGCTCCGTGCTGCCCTCTTCCTGTGTGGCTGTGAACGGCGAAAATCCGTAGGCATTGATCCCTAACGGACGATAGCGCTGGTTTTCCGTGTATCCGCTGGTGAGCCGCGGCACCACAGGTGTGCCGGGAAAATACTGTTGCGCCGTTTGCCGAATAGCGTCGAAAAGAGCCGCATTGGTCGGCGACGCGTTGGCTACGCGGAATTCGGCATTTAGCGGGTCGACGCTTACGTTGGGATCGTTCACCACCCGCCGAATGGTTTCCAGAAACTCCCTCGGGTCCTCTCCCGGCAGCAGGCGCACATCAAGGTTGGCCCACGCATCCGGTGGAATGACGTTCGTCTGCTGTGATCCCCCGAGCATGGTCAGCGAAATTGTGTTGCGCAGCAGAAAATTGAGTGACTCATCCCTCTCTACCTGCTCCTGAAAGCTTTTATCCTGAATTGTCTCCCGGATATTCCGAAACTGCCGCGCACGCTCCGGCGGCTCGTAGGCCGCCATGTCACGCAGGAACTCCTCGACTACGGGTAGCACCTTTAATGGCGTCCGGTATTGGATCACGCGATCCAGCGCTCTTATCAGCCGGTTGGGTGCTGAATCCAGGTTTGGGCGCGAGCCGTGGCCCGGCCGCCCGTGTGCCACCACACGCAGCCAAAACGGAGTCTTCTCACCCACGTCCACTCCGATGTACCTAACCTTGCCGTTTTCCAACAGGTTCTCGCCCCCCTCATTGATCAGGAACTCTGCGTTCTCCAGCAGGTCGCGCTGATGTTTGATCATCCAGTCGGTACCCGTGCCCGCCGCTTCTTCGTCGCTCACGGCCAGGAATATCACATCGCGATCCAGCGCCGGCTTCTCACGCTTCAACATGACCATGACGAGCAACTGGGCCAAGCCTTCATCTTTCATGTCCTGCGCGCCGCGACCGTATATGGACCCACCCACGATCGCGCCGCTGAAGGGCGGGACCTTCCAATGCGAAGCGTCGCTGGTGACCACATCCATATGGTTCAGGAGGATTATGGGCCTCCTGGTGTCAGCTGTCGTGTGCGGGATGCGCGCCCAGAGATTGGCGCGCCCCGGAGCGTAGTCGAAGACCCGGTTTTCGATTCCTTCCTGGTCCAGAATCTTCTTGAAGAAGGCAGCCGCGCGCGCTTCGTTTCCGGGCGGGTTGGTAGTGTCGATGCGGAGGTAATCCTGCATCCACTGGACAGCCAGATCGGAATATTGCTTCAGCCGGTCGGCAGGAATTTTCGTGGACGCCAACGTACCCTTTGTGGTGGGCGCATCTTGCGCAATTACCCGAATCGAACTCAAGGCACCTGCTAATGCTAGAAGCAGAACAATTCTCTGCACGAAAGATCGCTTCGCATCCGATGCGGACATTCCGACTCCTGGGTTACTCCGTCTAAATTACTCGCCCTCACAACCGCACGCAGTTTTTATATCAGTTTTTGCCAAAATTACTCTGCCGCAGGACTTTGCGGCCTCGGAACGCTCGGGACAGGCTAGAATCTTATTGCATGACAATGATTTAGCGTCCCGATGGGGCCAAGAGTTTGGCACGAGACCTGTTAATAGCAGGAGCGGGTGCCCCGGTTGTGAGGAGGCACCGCAATTGTTGGTTCGAGGGCATGCGTTGCGTCACCGCATGCTGGCAAAGCCGACACAGCTTGCCCCAGTTTAACCCGTAAGGGGACGCAATCAAAATCGCGTACCACGCCCCACAAGGCGTGCTGGAGTGGAGCCGCAACGCTCCCCCATTCGGAGGAAGTTCATATGAAGAACCGTGTGTTTGTAGTGCTGCTTCTGGCCACTGTGCTCGCACTACCCGCCTTCGCACAGCAGGACAACTCGAGTACTCAAAGCCAGCCGGCGACAACTCAGTCCCAGCCGGCAACAACCCAGACGCCGGATACAACTCGGTCGCAACCTGCGACAACTCAGTCCCAACCGGCAACAACCCAGACGCCGGATACAACTCAGTCGCAACCGGCGGCCACGCAGGCGCCGGACACAACTCAGTCGCAACCGGCGACCACGCAGTCTCAGCCGGCTACGACCCAGCAGGGTACACAGCCCTCGACGACATCGTCGCAAGGCACCCAGCAGACCGCGACTCAGCCGTCTGAGCAGAACGCCTCGGGTACAACTCAGAGTGCGACTGGCAAACCTCTCCAGCCGCCGGCGCGCGAGGGTTTTTGGGGCCGGGTCAACCCGTTTGCTCGTAAGAAGTATGTGCAGCGCCAGACCCAGCCTATTCGCGACCGTCTAAACGAGTTGGATGAGCTCACTGCGAGCAACAGCAAGATGATCAAGGACGTCGATTCGCGCGCCCAGGACGGCATCAAGATGGCTTCGGCCAAGGCCACTGAAGCTGACCAGCACGCTATTGATGCCGGCAACCGCGCCCAGGCGGCGCAACAGACCGCGCAGCAGGCCACGACCCGGATCCAGACGGTCGAGCAGGTGGTCACGAACATTGACCAGTACCAGCCGACGACTCAGACCGAGATCCGCTTCCGTCCCGGTCAGAGTGTGCTGAGCAAGAAGGCCAAGGATGCACTGGACGAGATGGCCACTCCGCTGAAGAGCCAGCGCGGGTACATTATCGAAGTGCAGGGCTTTTCCTCAGGCCGTGGCCAGACTGCCATTGCCAACTCGCAGAAAATGGCCGAGTCGGTGGTACGTTACCTGGTGCTCAACCACGATATCCCGGTCTATCGCATCTACCTCGTCGGGATGGGCAATGCCCCAGCACAGACAGCGTCGACGGGTGAAGCCAAGCCGAAGCGCACGACTGGCGGCCGCGTGGAAATCAGCCTCCTGAAGAACAATCTGGAGCAACTGTCTTCGAACACCGCACCGCCTGCTCCGGCAAACCAGCAACAGCAGGCGCCTCCCAAGTAGCGACAGGGGCCACACGGCCCACACGGCCCTAGCCTCCCCCCAGAGCCTCTTGCGCAAGCGAGAGGCTCTTTTGTTGGTGGCGATCTTGGGTACCTAAGTACAAATTCAACTCGCTTCAGTCGTTGGCGTATCCGGTCTTGACAGCTCCAATTCCATGTACATTGCTCCTTCGATCGGATTGGGACGATAGGGAGCAATTTCCTTGAATCCCAGCATGCGATATATCGCGACGGCATCCTTCATGATGGGCTCGACAGTATCCAGACGCATGCGCGCGTAGCCGATGTTCCGAGCCTCGTCGATTATGGTTCTCGCTAACGCGCGACCTATCCCCTTGCCGCGAAAGTTCGGACGCAAATAAAGGCGCTTCATCTCGCAGATTTCTGGCTCCAGGCGGTGCAGGGCCACACAGCCGGCTAGCTGCACTTGAAACCGGGCGAGTAGCAGGCGGCCACTAGGAGGGGCGTAGTCTCCGGGCAGTCCCGCCAATTCTTGCTCGAAGCTCTGGAAGCACAGACTAAAACCCAGTGATTGGGCGTACTCGAGGACAAGATCGCGGGCCTGGGCGATCTGGGCGGGTGTCTCGGCCTGCACGATCTCCAGTCCCGGTACGGCGCTGTGAGCTACCCCATCAGCATGCCTCCGTTCACGTTCATTACGTGTCCTGTGATGTAAGACGCTTCATCCGAGGCCAGGAAGCAAACGGCATGCGCGACGTCGTCCGGTGTGCCCACACGTCCCAACGGAATCATTTTCAGCGCGTTCTGCTTAAAGTCGTCGGAGAAACCCGCCGTCATAGCTGTTTCGATGAAGCCGGGTGCCACGGCGTTAGAGGTAATTTTGCGCGAGGCGACTTCGCGCGCGATTGCCATGGTCAGGCCAATCAGACCAGCTTTGGAAGAAGCATAGTTAGCCTGACCGGCTTGCCCAATTTGTCCAAAGATGCTGGTGACGTTAATGATTCTCCCCCAGCGCTGTTTGAGCATGGAACTGATGGCCTGCTGGATACACAGATAGGCGGAAGTCAGATTGGTATTGAGCACCGCGTCCCAGTCGGCGCGCTTCATACGCATTAGGAGCTGGTCGCGGGTAATGCCGGCATTGTTCACCAGGATGTCGATCTTGCCGAACTGCGCGAGTGCGGCTTTGAATGCCGTCTTGATTTGTTCTTCGTCGGCAACATCCATGGGGAAAGCCGCAGCTTTGCCGCCAGTATTGGCAATCCGGTGGACAAGTTGGTTCAATTTTTCCTGGTTGCGGGCGGTGACAGCTACGGCAGCACCCGATTGCGCGAGTTTGAGCGCGCAAGCGTGCCCGATTCCCTGCGAGGCCCCCGTAACGAGCGCGACTCGTCCTGAAAGACTCATGCAGACTCTCCTCTCCCCCTTCAAAACGCGGAATTATACCTGCCCAGTCCTCACCCCACCCGGCGTAGTGGCCAGATCAGGACCTCAAGCCGGCGAGAGAAATGCAGGAGCGGGGATGCATTCGGCAGCATGATGCCCGCAGCTGCGGCCATGGTGTTGATTTCTATTTCAGCTTCGGCGTCCTGCAGTGGCCACTGTTCGTGGTGGATCTCACTGCGGTATACATGGCCGTTCGCAGTCGCATAAAGGCAGTAGCGTTCGGTCAGCCAGTTCTCGAGTGTCCCTTTTTTTCTGAGCTGGACCTCGCGAACCGGCCGGTAAAGGCTACGGAACTCCGCCTCGCCTTGGTAGCGGCGTGAACGGTATGCGAACGAATCATCCGTGATGTCGGCCCTCATCTTGGCATGGAAGTAAGGCAGGCGATAGAAGGCGCGGGCCGCCCAGACGGCGGGCAGATTGGCAGCATCGAG
>Ga0099828_10000950_pt1 | contig 18495 bp, 13 predicted proteins | sample CZO8metaG_2_FD_79338 | JGI IMG/M metagenome (GOLD analysis project Ga0099828, IMG submission 79338) | Vadose zone soil microbial communities from the Eel River Critical Zone Observatory, Northern California, USA - CZOApr15con2H1.8 metaG | ecosystem: Environmental > Terrestrial > Soil > Vadose... | reverse complement strand
TGGTCCTGATGTAGCCAGCCGCCAGCTGACTGGTATACCGATCGAGATAGAACTCGAACGGGCCGCGATGGTCCGTGCCGACCAGCTGAAGGTTCGACCCGTTCATCGTGAGGCTGCTGAAGCGGAGGACGCCGCCGCGGAAATACATGTAATTGGTCGCGGTGGTGTCGGGCGGGACCAGCGCCGCGGCCGCACCGCCGTCGGGTGGCGTAAACACCTGCACGATCTCACTGTCGCGCACTTCGACGGCCGCGAGGTGCCCTCGGACGCCCGGAGGGGGCAGGATCTCGGCCGGCGAGAGCACGAAGTCGTTGTGCTCGAGACGGACTCCGTGTGCTCGCTTCAGGTCCACCAGTCGTTGTAGCTGGAGTCCGAAAAGCTTCATCAGCCCACCGACCGGCAATCCCCCCACCTTGATCGACGTCGGGTGCAAGCGAAGCTCCCCCTGCGGCGTGGCCAGGAGATCCGCCAGGATCGTAAACGAGACCCCACGCATCACGCCGGTTTGCTTGAGCCGACCTTCTTCCACCGTGACCGTCAGGTCTCGGAGAGGGGATCCGGCATACGCGAAGGTGTACCGGTTCAGCACGTCGCTCAGTGCGGCGGCACTGATCCCGATGCGGGCGGAATCGATGGAGAGGACGAACGACCGCTTGTCGTCGAAATACGGCGGGGAGTCCTTCGAGGTCGGCAGGAGCTCTCCCCGAAGGTAGCGGATATGGAGGACGGCCGTCTGGTCCACGTGGAAGTCCACGTGCTCCATCTGGAGCTGGACCCGTCCGGTGTCCAAGCCCGGCTTTCCGCCGGTCGTGGGACTGGCGGTCAGTGCAACGGACAGACTCAGTAGCAGCGTCAGCACTATCCGCTCCGCTCGAAGGCTGACGCAGCCTAGCTCCTCTTCACGCGCCGGATCTGTGATCTCCATCTCGCTCAGAGTGCCCCGAACGGCCGGCTTCAACCGCCTGCACGGCTAAGTCTCTGGATTCCTGGTCGTTGCGTTGGGGACGTGTCGCGGCGCACGCCTCGGTGGTGCTCATCCGCACGGTCCGTCCGGCAGCGAACTGGTAGGCTCGACTCAGGCGACGCCAGCGGATAGGATGTGGCATCGCGTTATGCTACAAGGAGATGCACGCTTGCGCAGCAGAGTCTGTCGTTCCCTCCGGGCGTTCCAGACCCGGGCCAAGCGGCTCACCCGCTCCCCGCGGCCAAACCCGGCCGTGGGCGCCGCACAGCGTCCCACCGACCGTCGTTCCGGCCGCGTGCGACGCGCCATCGCGGGCTTCCTCGGCCTGCTACTCCTGTTCGTCCTCGAGCCGGAAATCCTGCGGTTCACCGACTGGGGCCAGGCCCGCGCCGTCCCCCGAGGCCGCAGCGCCCATGCGCTGGTCCTCTCCGAGCAGGCTCGCCGCTTTCTCGTGCTGCAGTACAAGTCGTACCCGACCGAGTTCATGGGTTGCATGATCGGCGAGTTCCGCGGGAGCGCGATCGTCGTGGAACGGATCGCGCCCGCTGACGTGGATCCCCCGAAGTCGGCCACGACGCACGTCATCCCGAAGGCGACTTGCGAGGCCTCCGGGTGGTCGCACACGGTGGGCATGATCCACAGCCATCCCGGGGGCGAGAAGTGTTGGCACTACTTCCCGGGGACGCAGGTGGCGACCTCGGATCGACAGTCGTTCCTGATGCAGCCATACCCGGTCGACGCCATCATGTGCGGGAATGAAGTGGTGTGGGTCGGCCGGGACTACAAGGAGCAGCAGATCCCGGTGGTCGCGAATGAATAGCCGAATTCGGGAAGAAAGGTTCCGCCATGCGCATCCACTCTCGATGGATTACGCTCGGCGTCGCGGCCGGGCTGCTGGCGCTCGTCGGGGCCTCGTGGGCGAGTGCCCAGTAGCCGCGGTCGACAGAACTTTCACGTCCGTCGCGTGGATCCCCGTGTCGGGAGGTAGCCGGTCACTTGATGAGTCCATGCTGCGCGGCGTAACGCACCAGATCGGCGTTGGTGGCCAGCTTCATCTTCTCGAGCACCCGCGCGCGATAGGTGCTGACCGTCTTGGGGCTCAGCGCTAACCTGCGCGCGATCTCCTTCACCGTCCGGCCCGAACCGAGGAAGCACAGCACGTCGTATTCGCGGTTGGACAGGTGTTCGTGGGGCGAGCCGCCGGCGCCGATTTCGAGCCCCTCAGCGAGCTTCTCCGCCAGCGACGGACTCACATATTTCCCGCCGCGGTGGACCTTCCGGATGGCGGCAACCAGCTCCTCCGGCGAGTGGTCCTTCGTGAGATAACCCGCGGCGCCCGCCCGGAGTGCGCGGACCGCGTACTGGTCTTCGGGATGCACGCTCAGCACCAGCACCGCCAGGCGCGGGTGATCGTGCTTCAGGCCACGCAGCACCTCGAGAAAGCCCGGTCCCGGCATCGAGACGTCGAGCAGCAGGACCTCAGCCGGGGTCCGCCCGATCCGGGCCAGCATGTCACCCCCATCGCACGCCTCGCCGACCACCTCGAAGTCAGGCTCCCCCTCGATAATGCCACGTAGCCCCGCACGGACGACCGGATGGTCGTCCGCGATGAAGAGGCGGATCATAGAACCACCGCCGCGAGCGGCAGCGGGATTCTCACCGTCACGATGGTCCCCTCACCGGGACGGCCCTCGATGACGAGCTCGCCGGCGCAGGCAATCGCCCGCTCGCGGAGCCCAACCAGTCCGAGCGAGTGCGGATCGGTGCGCTGCGCCGCACTGATGCCTCTCCCGTTGTCGGCTACCCGGAGCGTGATCGCCTCTTCCCGGACCTCGAGCGCAATTTCCGCCCGGGTGGCAACGGCGTGACGGGCAACGTTGGTGAGGGTCTCCTGCAGCATGCGGAACACTGTGGTTGCCACGGTCCCATCGACTGCGGGACGAGCCGAGCTCAGGCTCAGCCGAACCACGACGCCCGTGAGCTTCTCGAATTCCTGGGCTTGCCATTCGACGGCCGCCACGAGACCGAGATGGTCGAGCACGCTCGGGCGGAGCTCAGTCGCGATCCGCCGGACCGCATCGATCGTCCCGTCGATGCGGCCGAGCACCGCTTGGACCCGCTCCAGGAGCGGGACCTGGTCGCGGAGTCTCGGCTTGAGCCAGGCCAGGTCGAGCTTGAGTCCGGTGAGCGCCTGTCCGAGCTCGTCGTGGACCTCGCGCGCGATGTGGGCGCGCTCCTCCTCCCGTACGGACTGCAGCCGCGCGGCGAGCGCGCGCAGCTCCTCGCGGGAGCGACGGACCTCTTCCTCCGCCCGCTTCCGGTCGGTCACGTCAGTTGCGACGGCGAGGATGCAGGTCTCACCACCCACCTGAATGAGCTCGGCCGACAGCGACGTGATCTGAACCTGCCCGTCGCGGGTCTGGCCGCGAAACTCCCACTCGCGCACGATCCCGCCCCGCTCGAGGGCGTCAACCAGGCGCTGCCGATCGCCGGGATCGGCCCAGAGGCCCAGCTCGGGCGAGGTGCGGCCGATCACCTGCTCGCGGGTGAAGCCGTGGTCACGGAGGAACGCGTCGTTCACCTCGACGAACCGCCCCTCGGCGAGCGTGCCGATGCTGACCCGGAGCGGACAGGCGCGGAAGGCCTTGGCGAACTTTTCCTCGGAGAAGCGGAGCCCCTCCTCGGCCCGGTGGCGCGCAGTGATGTCGCGCTGGATTCCGAAATGGCCCATGATCCGCCCGTCAGGCGCGTAAAGGCAGATGTAGTCGCCCTCGACCCAGATCGGCGTGCCGTCGAGTTTCCTCTCGTGTGTCTCGACATGCAGCCGGCCGGCGTCGAAGAGCTCCCGCCACACAGCGCGGCCGTACCCGGGATCGTGGGCGAAGAACTCGGCCGGCGTGCGTCCGAGGAGCTCGTCCGGCGGTGCGCCATACTGCACGGCCATCGCCCGGTTGACTCGGGTGATTCGCTGGTGCGCAAGGACGTAGTCGAGCGCGACCTCCTTGTCGACGCTCTCGTCCCAGCGTACCGGCTCGTCGAGCATCATGAAGAAGAAGCCGTCGAGCGACTGCGCGAAGAACAGCTCCAGAAGCCGCCGGCTCTCATCCAGCGCCTTCTCGGCAGGGTGCACGGCCGAGCTCGCGGGGGAGTGTCCCCCGAGCCCGGCGCGATCCGGGAGCTGCCCGGCGATCTGACGGACGAACGCGAGGCGAGTGACCCCGGAGTCGCCGGGAGCCGGGTCCGGGGGCGAATTGGAATCCGACGGGGGAACAGTCATGGGCCTCGCCGTATGGTATGGGCCCGCCCCGCGGAAATCCATGACCGCGGAGCCGGCCCTGCCTGGCTAGTTGAAGTTGACGATCGCCGTGCCGCACCCCACGCCCTGGACCCACAGGTTCTGGACGCCGGGGATGTCCGGGCGGAGGTCTCCGTCCGCGACGATCATCTGTGCGGTGAACGACTCGTGGTTGCCGTCACCCGCGCGGTAAAAGTCGGCGCGCAGCACTGCCGTGTGGGCGTTCGTCGTGGCCGGCTTGGCCGCATCGCTCCCCGTGCACTTGAAGCTCGTGGACGCAAGCAGCTGCGCCGTGTCCCACCGCACGCCCTCGCCGGCTGCGCAGCCCGCGAGCGGGCCCTGGGCCACCGTGGCGGTGCAGTCGAAGCCGCCGGCGGAATGGACGGACGTCTCGGGATCCGGCACGGTGTTCGAAGCCGTGGTCGGGTCGAACGACCCGCCGCCCGTGAGGCGGACGGCGCCGGTGGGGAACCCGCTGACCTCTCCGTTGAAGCCGAAGCCGGCCCGCCCGCCGGCCCTGAAGGTCGGCCGCACGGCATCGGTGGGGCTGGTTCCCTCGCTGCACCCGAGCGCGAGCGCGAGGCCCAGCAGCGAGAGCAGGGACGCGGGAGCAAGGTGTCTCATGGCATTCTCCTAATCGAATGGTTGGAGGGGGTCTGATACGGACGTCCCGGCCTCAGTGAACGTCACCGGGAAGGTCTTCGGGGCCGACACCGGATCGCCGCTGCTCTGGAAGTTCGGGCTTCCCGCCGCGGTCACGTCGTGGAAGCCGTCCTCCCAGACGAACGTCACCGTGGTGCCGACGGGCACCTCGACATTGGCGGGCTCGAAGCGGTTGCCGGCGCTGGTCAGGAGCTTGATGCATGGTCTCTACCCTTGTCGTGTCGAGGTAGAGCCAAGTGTACGAGGCACCCCCACCCGCCGTTATCGGCGGGCGGAGGCGCAGGGGATGGGATGTCGGGCGTGCTGCGTGTAGGGCGGCGAACTACAGGGCGATCACTGACGTTGACAATGGAGGGCGGAACCTCTTGCAGAACGGCGGGAATCGAACCGCCGGTTCGGGCAAGCCTCAGCGACCGAGTCCGCGGCCGCCACCCGGGAGGAGCTCGGAAGCGGCTTCGCCTCGGCGGCGCTGGGCGGGCGGCACGTATACAAGGTGGGAGACGGCCGGAGGCGCTGCACCGACGAGGAACGGGCGGATCCGGTCCTCCACGAGTCGGTCTGCTGCAGTCAAACGGGCGTGCTGACGCTCGTGCTCCCGCCCAAGACTCGACTAAGAAGGTCTCCACGTATCTCGCAGGATCTGCCAAGTCACCGTACAATCCCCAAGCGTACGCTCCGTCGCGGCGGCGAATGCGCTCCAGCGCACGCGTCGCCCGGGTGAATGGCTCCCTCTGGGCCGGGTCGATCCGGTACTCCACAGTGACGAGTACGGGGCCGCTCTCGGCCTCAACCGCCCGGTCGAGCTTCGGCAGCGCATCGGGGGCGGGGCTCAAGTCCTCGGTTGCGGGCGCCACCCGCCGGCCGCGGCCCAGGAGCGACACGGCCACCAGGCCGATGCTCGCCCACGTGAGGGCCGCTGAAACCCCTTGCCGCGATGCCACAATGCCCCAGGCCAGGCTTCCGGCCGCTAGCCCGCCCTGGACGACGACCCAATAGATCCCCAGCACGCGAGCCTGGACCCAGCGCGGCACGGCCGTGAGCGTAAGCAGATTGAGGCACGACATCACCTCGATCCATCCCGTGCCCCCGGCTGCCAGGCCAAGGCAGACCAGGGGAATGGCGCGGGCCTGGGCGACTACGAGCATGGCGACGGCAACCAGAGCAGTTGCCCAAACCATCGAGCGCCTCGCCCCCAGCTGCGGCCGGAGTCGCGGCGACAGCCCCACGCCCAACAGTGCCCCCACCCCGAAAGATGCCAGGAGTGCACCGTAGCCAGACGCGCCGAGGTGAAGGACCGACCCCGCGACCACCGAGAGCAGCGCCCACAGCGCACTGGAGAACAGAATGAAGACGGCCGCCTGCGCATAGATCGCCCGGACAGACGGCGCGTTCCGCACGTAGCGCACGCCTGCTCGGACGGCGCTCCAAATCCGCTCCGGCGGCGACTTCTTCGCCGCGGGCGGGTCCGGTCGCCACCGGACCACGATGACCAGCACGCCGACGAGCGAGAGGGCGTTGAGGGCGTACGCCGTGGCAGGCCCGCCCGTGGCGACGAGAAGGCCCGCCAAGGCCGGACCGAGAACCCGGGCGAGGTTGACGGACAAACCTCCCAACAACACGGCGGAAGGCAGGGACCCCTTCGGCACGAGGTCGGGCGTGATCGCCTGCCAGGCCGGCGCGTCGGCGGCATCGCCGAGCGCCAGCACGAAGGTGAGCGCCACGAGCGTCCAAGGTGTCAGCAGCCCCAAGGCGGCGAGCAGGGCAAGCAGGGCCGCGGCGCCCGCCATCCAAAGCTCCGTGGCGATCAAGTATCTCCGGCGGTCCATGATGTCGGCGAGAGCGCCGGCGGGCAGACCGACCAGGAGGGCAGGCAGGTTGGCGGCGGTCTGCATCAACGCCACCATGAGCGTGGACGAGCTCAGCCGGGTCATCTGCCATGAACCGGCGGTGCTCTGCATCCACGCGCCGACGTTCGACGCGAGGCCCGCCAGCCAGAAGGCCCGAAAGAGCGGGTGCCGCAACGGTGCCCAGGACGGGGGCCGCGTTCCTCCCCCCGCAAGCCGAGCCGCCGTTTCGGTCACGACGCCGCCTCCATGCATGAGCTGAACAACCCCGGGTCGTCGCCCCTAATGTGCCTCCGTTGGTCCACGACGACGACTCCTCGCGAGGTACTTGACCGACTAGTCAACATAGGATACGTTCTGGCCATGCCTCGCCCAAAGTCATTTGACGAAAACGCCGTGTTGGATCAAGCGGTGGAGCTGTTCCGAGAACGCGGTTACGAGGGGACGTCGTTGGCCGACCTGGAGCTGCACCTCGGACTCGGCCGGCAGAGTCTCTACAATGCGTTTGGCGACAAGCAGGGCCTTTTCCTGAGGGCGCTTGAACGCTATCGGCGAGCTGTTAGGGGGGAGGCGTTTGCTCATCTCGACGCATCGGGCGCCGGTCTCGACGCGATTCGCACCTTCTTTAGAGCGACCGTCGAGTCCCTGACGTCCCCGGGGCCCCGGCGTGCCTGCCTGGTGGCGAGCACGATCCTCGAGCGCGGCTCACAGGATGCTGATGCTTTGTTAAGCTGCAATCACGCGCGCGCCGAGCTCGAGCGCGCGTTCCGTCGCGCGCTGGCGCGGGCCAAGACTCGGGGTGAGCTCGCCAGGGACCTTGACGTCGAGGCAACCGCGACGCTGTTGGTGATCCAGGGCTACGGACTCAGTGTCCTCGCGAAGACCGGCGCGACGGCGGCGGAGCTACATGCCGCGGTGGAGGTTCTGCTCGCTGGGCTGGGGTAGTGTTTTTGTGTCTCGTTTTTGACTGATCAGTCACGATCAAGGAGGCTCCAATGGCAGGACTGCAGGTAGAGGGACGAGTGGCTCTGGTTACGGGTGCGAATCGGGGCATCGGGCGGGCCATCGTCGAGGCGTTGCTCGCGCGCGGGGCACGAAGGGTCTACGCGGGGGCTCGCAAGCCCGAGACGCTCGCCGAGCTCGTCGGCGCGAGCGAAGGACGGGTTGTGGCGCTTCGGCTCGACATCACCAATGCGTCCGAGGTGAAGCGCGCGGTCGCGCAGGCCGACGACATCGAGCTCCTGGTAAACAACGCAGGCGTGGTCAGCCAGGCATTCGCCGGGTTCGAAGATATCACCTGGCTCGATGCGGCCCGCCAGGAGTTCGAAACCAACGTGGTAGGGACGCTGCGGGTCTCACAGGCATTCGCGCCGGTGTTGGCTCGGCATGCCGGGGGGGCAATCGTGAATGTCATCTCGGTGGCCGGCCTCGTCGGCTTCCCGCCGTTGCTCACGTACAGCTCGTCGAAGGCCGCTCTCCATTCGATCACGCAGACCATGCGGCAGCTGCTACGCAACCAAGGGACGTTCGTCGCGGGTGTCTATCCGGGTCCGGTGGACACCGACATGGCGGAACGGTTTCCGGTCCCGAAGGTCTCTGCGGCGAGCGCCGCACACGCCATTCTCGACGGGCTCGAGCAGGGCCTAGAAGAGATCTATCCTGACCCATTCGCGGTTGAGTACGGGGATGCGTACGCCGTGAATCCGAAGGGCCTGGAGCAACGGATTGCCGCGCTGAACGTAGCCGACTGACCAGAGGAGACCCAATTTGAGGGGGAGCGGGGGGCACGAATCATGACCGATCAACGGGTTGCCATCGTAGCCGGCGCCCGCACGCCGTTCGTCAAGGCCGGCCAGGCGTTTGCGGCGCTCGGACCGCTAGCCCTCGCGAAACATGCGGTGCGCGGCCTTCTCGAACGGCGTGAGATCCATCCAGCCGGCATCGACGCGATCGCGTTTGGCGTGGTCGTGGCCGAGCCCGGCAAGCCGAACCTCGCCCGGGAAATCGTGCTCGAGACCGGGCTGCCGGCCGGGATCGAGGCGCAGACCGTTTCGTCATATTGCATCACCGGCCTTCGCACGGCGACGATCATCGCGGACGCTATCGCGCGGGGGCGCATCAGCGCCGGCATCGCGGGGGGTGTAGAGTGGCTCAGCAGGGCGGACCCGGCGACGTTCCGGGAGCCCACCACCGGTCTCACGATGGGCCAGCACATGGAGATCACGCGGGCGGAGTGGAACATCCCACGCGCCCGGCAGGATGAGGTGGCCCTCGCCAGCCACCGAAACGCGGTGGCCGCGCGGGAGCACCTCGCGCACGAGATCGTGCCGGTCGAGGGCGTCGCGCACGACACGGGCCCGCGACCCGACACGTCCATAGAGCGGCTGGCCGCCCTGAAACCGGCATTCGACCCCGCCGGGACGATCACCGCCGGCAATGCGTCGCCCGTGTCCGACGGCGCGTCGGCGGTGCTCTTGATGAGCGAGCGGCGCGCGGCGGCGGAAGGGCGGGAGCCGCTCGCGTTCATCGAGGCGATGGAGTATGCGGCCGTCCATCCCGACGAGGGTCTACTGATGGCCCCGGCCATCGCGGTGCCCCGATTGCTCGAACGAACGGGCCTGCAGCTTGCCGACATTGACCTGCTCGAGATCCACGAGGCGTTTGCCGCGCAGGTTCTGGCGAACGTCGCGGCGTGGGAGGGCGGCTGGAAGGGTCGCGCGATCGGTCCCGTGGACTGGGACCGGGTCAACGTGAACGGCAGCTCCGTGGCCCTGGGGCACCCGTGGTCAGCGACGGGCGGGCGAATCCTTACGACTCTGGCTTACGAGATGGCGCGGCGTGATGCGCGTCGCGGGTTGATCAGCATCTGCGCCGCCGGGGCCATGGCGGGGGCGGTCCTGCTTTCGCGGACGTGACGCAGCCGCACGCAAGGGCTAGTGGCCGCGGCCGTCGAGGCGGCGCTATTGCCCTGCGGAATCCGAGCCGTACCCTTCGAGGTTATCACGTAGCGCCGGGTGGACGGGTCGTCGACTCCCTGCCTGGTTACCAAGGCGGCGGCCGCCTCCGATAGTGGCGTTCCTGCCGCCGGACTGATAGTCATTAGCCTCCCCGGTGCGAGGATGATCCGTGAGTACTGACGCCCCTTGCATCCCCAGTTATGAGATCCTGAGCCAGCTCGGCCGGGGCGGGATGGGCACGGTCTACCTGGCCTGGGACGTCCGGCTCGAACGGCGCGTAGCACTGAAGCTTCTCTCCCCCGGGCTGGCCGCCGATGACAGCGCTCGGCACCGGTTCCTCCTCGAGGCTCGCGCCGCTGCCGGCCTCGAGCATCCTAACATCTGCACCATCTACGCCGTCGACGAGACCCCCGATGGACAGGTGTACATCGCCATGTCCTACTACGAGGGCCGAACCCTCCAACAACGGCTTGCCAACGGGCCGCTCCCGGTCGGCGAGGCGATCGTCTACGCCGCCGACATCGCCCGGGCCCTCGCCAAAGCCCACGAGAAAGGAATCGTTCACCGCGACATCAAGCCCGCCAACGTGATGCTCCCGACGGAAGGGGGGCTCAAGATCCTCGACTTCGGTGTCGCCAAGCTCCCCGGGTTCGACTTGACCCAGACCGGCTACGTCGTCGGCACCGCTGCCTACATGAGCCCTGAGCAGGCGCGTGGCGAGCCGGTGGACCACCGGGCCGACATCTGGGCGCTCGGCGTGGTGCTCTACGAGATGCTCACCGGCCGGCGACCGTTCAGCGCCGAGAGCGCGCCCGCCCTTATGTACGCCATTCTCGCGACCGACCCGGCCCCGCTCTCGACTGGGCGCGCTGACCTGCCGGTTGTGCTCGACAGTCTGGTCCGCCGCATGTTGGGCAAGCAGGTCTCCGACCGGCCCAGCTCCGCCGGCGAGCTGGCCCAGGAGCTCAGCACGCTGGCTGCGCTTCTCCGGGCCGAGCCGGCCCCGAGCGAGCGCGCCTCGACTGTCACACTCGAAGGTGAGTGGCGGGCGGTCGCCCTTCTGGCAGCCCGGCTCGACGGCTACGACCAACTGGTCGAGCGGCTCGCGCCCGACGAGGCGGAGCGGATCCTGTCCCGGATCCGAAACGTGGTCCTGGACATTGCGGAGCGGCACAACGGCGGGATCGATCACTTCGAGAGCGACGAACTGCTCTGCCTCTTCGGGCTCGCCGCGAGCGAAGAAGATGACGCCCTCCGGGCCGTGGACGCCGCGAGCGAGCTGATCGCCCGGGTGGGCGAGGTGGGGCTGGGGCTGGAGCAGCGACTGGGCCTGCCGCTCCGAGTCCGCGCCGCCGTCCACGTGGGCACTGTAGTGGTCCGCCCGGGCCGCACCCCGGAGCGCCGCTGGCAGGTGTCGGGGGCCCCGATCGCGGTGGCTACCCGGCTCAGCCTCGAGGCCGAGCCTGGCAGCGTCCGGCTGAGCCCGGAGTGCCAGCGCCTGATCGAGCCCTTCGCCCGCTCGGCCCTGACGCCCTTCGCGGGCCGAGCGGCCGAGCTGGGCACCCTCGGGGCGTCGCTCGCCTCGGCCCGGCGGGGCGAGGGTCAGGTGGTCGCCATCGTCGGGGAAGCCGGCGTGGGCCGGACCAGGCTCCTGGGCGAGTTCCGCGCGCGTTTCGCGACAGGCGGGGTTCGCGTCCTCACCGGGCGCTGCCACCCGCGCAGCCAGACCTACCGGCCGTTCATCGAGGTGCTGGGGGAGGCCCTCGAGCTGTCCGGTCATGACGGTGGGGTCGCGACGGAGACCGACGTCGTTGCGCGGGTGCGGGCGCTTGACGCATCGCTGGTAGAGTTCCTGCCGGTCTATCTCCACCTCCTGGGAATCGCCTCCAGAGAGTACCCGCTCCCCCGCCATCTCCACGGGGAGTACCTTCAGGCCGCGCTCAACGACGCCCTGGCGGCTCTGGTCACCGCCGGGGCGGCGCGCCAGGCGGTGACGGTGCTCTTCATCGAGGATCTGCAATGGGCCGATGCCGCGTCGCGGACTCTGCTCAAGCAGCTCGCGGAGATCACCCCCGCCCACCCGATGCTGCTCGCCGCGACCAGTCGCGTTGACGCCGCCATCGACTGGGGGTGCGCAACTCCGATCACCATCCACCTCGGGCCGCTCGATCGGGACGCCGCGGAATCAGTGATCCTGGCCACGCTGCAGGCCGATCGCGTGTCCCCGGCGCTGGCCAGCTGGCTGCACGAGCGCACCGGCGGCAACCCGTTCTTTCTGGAGGAAGCGTGCCGGTCGCTGTTGGAAGAGCACGCGGTCAAGGTGCAAGACGGCACGGCGCTCCTCCCGACCCCCGATCAACCGCTCCATCTGCCCGACACCGTGCAGGCCGTCATCCGCGCCCGGGTAGACCGGCTCGATCCGGGTACCCGGGAGATCCTTCGGGTCGCCTCGGTGGTGGGGCGTGACTTCGGGCGGGGACTTCACGAGCAGGTGCTCGGCCGACCCAGCGGGCTCTCGCCGCACTTGGAGCGGCTGAAGGCGGCGGGGCTGGTCCAGCAGACGCGGGTCGCACCGGAGCCGGCCTACCGGTTCAAGCAGTCGCTGACCCACGAGGTTGTCTACGCCAGCCTCCTCGAGCATCAGCGACGCACGCTGCACGGCGTGACGGGTCGCGCCATTGAAGAGCTGTTCCGGGACCGGATCGACGAGCAGCTCGGGAGCCTGGCAGACCACTTCAGCCGAGCCGAGGAATGGCGGGTCGCAGCGCGCTACGGGTTTCAGACCGCCAAGCGTGCCGCGAACTCGAGCCAGTTCGCTGAGGCGCTCGAGATCCTCGATGGTGTCAGGGGCTGGTTGGCACACCTCCCGGACGACGCCGACCGGCGGGACCAGGCCACGGATGTACTGCTGCTGCAGGAGCGCATGTGCGAGACGCAGGGGCTCCGCGAGCGCCAGCAGCAGCTGATTGACGAGGTGATCGCGCTCCTGCCCCCGAACGACGTTTCACCACGGCTGGTTGAGGCCCACTTGCGGCAGGGGGACCTGTTCACGCTGCTCGGACAGTTCGACAGAGGCGCCGCCGCCCTGGAGACCTCGCTTCGCCTGAGCCGGGAGCGAGGGGACGCGACGGGCGAGGGGAATGCCCTGCGGAGCCTGGGCTTGCTCCGCTGGCATGAGGGAAAGAACGAGGAGGCACTCCGTTATGCCGAGCAAGCCGCGACGCTCAACCGCCAGCGGGGGGACCTCGAAGCGATCGTCCGCGACCTCCACAACCTCGGCACCATCTTGAAAGGCATGAGGGAATTCGACCGGGCGATCGCGTGTCTGCAGGAAGCGCTGGACCTCTGTGTCCAGCTCGAGGACCCCATCAAACAGCTTTACTCCGCGCACACGCTCGCGAACGTCCATCGCGAGCTCGGCCACATCGAGGTGGCCCAGCAGTACCTCCGTCGCGCCGACGAGATCGCGGTAGCGCGCCGGATGCCGGTCGAGCGCTCCTTCCCTCTCATGGCGCTGGCCCACATCGCGCTCCAGCAGGGCGCGCCCGAGGAAGCCATCCGCCTCTATCGCGAAGCGGTCGAGGTGGCGCGGAAGGCGCGTCACGCCGAGGGCCTGGCCCAAGCGCTCCGGATGCTCGGTGAGGTGCTGGTCGGGCTGGGCAGTGCCGCGGAGGCGCTCCCGCACCTTGAGGAGAGCGTGGGGCTCTTCGCCCAGCTCCAGGACGCGAACGGCCAGCTGGAGGCCCTCGAGGCGATGATCCGTGCCGGACGCCAGGCCGGCGGCACGGTGGATACCGAGCGCCAGTGCAAGCAGGCCCTGGCCCTGGCCGAAGCCCTGGACGACGCCCCCAGGCAGGCCTCGCTCCTGAACCTGCTCGGGATCCTGGCGTGGGAACACGGCGCTTTCGCCGACGCCCTGACACACTACGAGGCCGCGCTGGCGGAGGTGAGGCGGACGGACCAGCGCGCGGACGAAGGCTTGGTCCTGAACAGCCTGGGCGTCACTCTGAGCCGCCTCGGGCGGCACGAGGAAGCCCGCTGTTTGCTGGAGGAAAGCGTCGCGCTCAACGAGGCGACCGGACAGCGCCTGCTCCGGGCCCACGCACTCGCCGCCCTGGCGGACGCCTGCGCCGCGACCGGGAGAACGGCCGACGCGCGTCGGTGTTACGAGGGCGCGCGAGCCATCCGCACCGACCTCGGCCACACCGAGGCCGCCAACCAGCTCATGCAACGCATCCGGGAATTCGCCAACGATAGTCCCAGCGAAACTCAGAAAGGACGTTGAGCCATGCCCCGCTACATCATCGAGCGTTCGGTTGCCAAGATGTCCCGCAGCGAGCTGGACGCCGCGGGGAAGAAGTCGAACGAGGTCCTCGCCGGCATGCCGGGGGTCGTATGGATCCGGAGCTACGTCTCCGACGCTGGAGGGAAGATCTACTGCGAGTACGACGCCCCGAACCCCGAAGCGATCCGGGAGCACGCGCGGCGCGCCGGCCTTCCGGTCGACCGGATCACGGAGGTGTCGCTCGAGATCAGTCCCTTGATGTTCGCCTGACGCCGGCGGCGCCCCGCGCGGTCGCCGGAGCCGTGGCGTCGTACCCGGCCCGCATCCGCGCGTCACACCTGTCCCTTCCCGGCTGGCGCCCGCGCGACGATGTCTTCGAACCGGGGGTGCGCGGGAGGCGATCAGCGGAACGTAGAATTCGCATGTGCGGGCCCGAGTCGCCCGCAGCTGTCGACGTTGCGATCAAAGCACCACAGCTAGGATGTCGGACGGCGCCTGACGCCGTCCTCCGGCAAGGGCCTACGAATGGCCTCCCGAATCCCCCAATGTGGAGCGGATGGCGCTTCGCTATTCTCCCTCACAACACTCAGGGGAGACAGACAATGAGCTTGCCTCAGGACCACGAGTGGCGCTGGCACCGGTGCTCGATTGTCGGGCTGCGGGGGCGGGCCGGAGCTGGGGTCACCGGGATCGACATTGCCCCGCTCACGCTCTGGACAACCCCCGGCTACAGGTGCAGAATGGCGTCCGTGGCAAGATGCTCTATTGCGACCAGCAGAATCACAACGGAGGAGATCGCATGGGTGTGACCTTGACTACGTCCGACGGCGGGCGGAGCGAGATCGCTTCGGACGCCGTCGAGCAGCTTCGATCGGGGCTGCACGGGTCGCTGCTCGCGCCGGACATGCCGGGCTACGACGAGGCACGGACCATCTGGAACGCGATGATCGACCGGCGGCCGGAGCTAATCGCCCGCTGCGCCGACGCGTCGGACGTCGCGCTCGCCGTGCGCTTCGCGCGGGAACACGAGCTGCTCCTGGCCGTGCGCGGCGGCGGGCACAACATCGCCGGCAACGCGGTCTGTGAGGGTGGGTTGCTGATCGACTTGTCGCCGATGAAGGCGGTGCGGGTCGATTCGGCCGCGCGGACGGCCCGGGTCGAGGGCGGGGCCACGCTGGCCGACTTCGACCGCGAGGCCCAGACGTCCGGCCTCGCCACCCCGCTCGGCATCAACTCGACGACCGGTGTCGCCGGTCTCACCCTGGGGGGTGGCTTCGGATGGTTGAGCCGCCGGTTCGGCCTCACGATCGACAATCTCCTCTCGGCCGACGTCGTCACCGCAAGGGGCGAGGTGGTACGGGCGAGCAGCGACGAGAACCCGGACCTGTTCTGGGCGATCCGGGGCGGCGGCGGGAATTTCGGCGTGGTGACGTCCTTCGAGTTCCAGCTGCATCCGGTCGGGCCGGAAGTGCTGTCGGGATTGATCATCCATCCGCTCGACGCCGCCGGCGACGTTCTCCGCTTCTATCGCGACTTCCTCCCGACGACGCCCGAGGAGTTCGTCTGCTGGTTCGTGATGCGCAAGGCGCCGCCCCTGCCCTTCCTGCCGCCGGAATGGCACGGCCGGGAGATCCTCGCCTTGGCCGTGTGCTATTCGGGTAGCAGCCTGGCCGAGGGGGAGCGCGTGGCCGCCCCGCTCCGGGCATTCGGCAAGCCGATCGCGGACGTGATCGCGCCCCATCCGTACGCCGCCTGGCAGACCATTCTGGATCCGCTGCTCACGCCGGGGCTCCGCAATTACTGGAAGTCGCACGATTTCCGCGAGGTCAGCGACGGCCTGATCGACGCGCTGATCGCGCATGCCAGAACGCTTCCGGACCCCAACACCGAGATCGCCTTTGCTCAACTGGGCGGCGCGGTGAGCCGGGTGGCGAATGAGGCGACGGCGTACGGTCACCGTGACGGCCAGTTCGTACTGAACGTGCACGGCCGCTGGGACGACCGGGCGAAGGATGCCGCGTGCATCGGCTGGGCCCGCGAGCTGTTCCAGGCGGCCGCGCCGTTCGCCACCGGCAACGTCTACGTCAACTTCCTGACCCAGGACGAGGGCGACCGGGTCCGCGCCGCGTACGGCCCCAACTACGATCGGCTGGGCAAGATCAAGAGCAAGTACGATCCGGACAACCTGTTCCGCCTCAACCAGAACATCCGCCCCCTCGCGTACGCATGATTGCCCGAGCGTAGAGGCGCGAGCCGCCATGCCTGTCTCTTTGCGCTGCTCGCGCTTCTCGCTCCACGCCTGGTTCCTGCCGCCCACGCTTCTCTGCGAGCACACCCTGATCAGCTTGCAACTCGGGGTGAGGCGGTCCTGCGCAGGGGATTGAGCACAGCAGAAACTTGCCCTTTATAGCCTACCGAATGGCTAGGGGCGGAATCGAACCGCCGACACGCGGATTTTCAGAGCAGCGCAGACCAATCCATCGAGAGTCGTCCAGAGTCGTTATCGCCACTCCAGAAAACATGTTACCTGCTCTCACCGGTCAATCGAGAACGACCGAAATTGGTCCAGATCGTTGGAGTCTACGCGCCAAGTAGGTACGACCAGCCGTTTGGCCGAGCCCTGCGAGCTGACGGCACACTTCGAGTGGGCCACTGGTCCAGCGTCATGCCTGGTCCCCGAACCGCTCGAACCGGTACGCCAGCTCCGGGCCGCCCTCTCCCTCGTACGCGAGTCGTGCGACGAGCAGCCCGAACGGCTCGGTGTACCGGGCGATCCGCAGGGGGCCCGCGTCCACCGGATCGAAACCCACGTCCCGGATCAGCCCGGCGGCCACGTCTTTGGCCCTTTGGTCGTCGCCGCAGTACACCAGGCTGGGTTGGGGGGCGTTGCCCCGGGCCTCGAACACGCTGAAAAGCGCCTCGCTGGGCACGGTGTTGAAGGCGGACACGACCCGAGCGCCGGGAATCTTCCTTGCGAGCTCCTCCGAGCCCGAGGAGATGTGGGCGACGACGAGCTCGGTATCGTCAGCATTCATCGGGAGCGAGCAGCTCACGATGACTTTGCCCGACACGTCGCCTGCCTGATTCAGCACGTCGTCCATACGGGACCAGTGCACGGCAAGCAACACGGCGTCCGCGTCCCGCGCGGCCTCACCCGGTGTGCCCGCCCGGGCGTTCCCCCCGGCGTCCCGCGCCAGCCCTTCCAGCTTCTTCCGGCTGCGCGCGTAGCTGAAGACCACCTCATGCCCGGCACGCGCGAAGAGCATCCCGAGCTTCGCGCCCATCAACCCTGAACCGAGAATGCCGACGCGCATGCCGGTCCCTCCCATAGCGGATCACCGATTTTGGCCGCTCAGCGACCGGTCAGTTGCTCCAGCTTTTCGGGGTACCGAGCCCCTTGTACCGTGATCCTGGAGGCGGCGCGATCGATCTCACGCAGATCGTCAGACGTCAGTTCGACTGCAACTGCTCCGATGTTCTCCTCCAGGCGCTCCAGCTTCCGCGTGCCCGGGATTGGAACGATCCACGGCTTCTGCGCCAGCAGCCAAGCGAGCGCGATCTGAGCAGGTGTCGCCTTCTTCCGTTCTCCGATCCTGCCCAGCAGATCAACCAAGGCCTGATTCGCTTTCCGAGCCTCCGGCGCAAATCGAGGGAGGATGTTGCGAAAGTCGGAACTGTCGAATGCCGTGTTCTCGTTGATCTTTCCCGTGAGGAAGCCCTTACCCAGGGGGCTATACGGAACGAAGCCGATTCCGAGTTCCTCGAGGGTCGGCAACACTTCCGCCTCGGGGCCTCTCGTCCACAGCGAGTATTCGCTCTGAACGGCAGTGACCGGCTGGACTGCGTGGGCGCGGCGGATCGTCTTTGCTCCAGCCTCAGAAAGGCCGAAGTGCTTAACCTTGCCTTGCTGAATCAGGTCTTTCACTGCCCCCGCCGCGTCCTCAATCGGCACGTCAGGATCGACGCGGTGCTGATAGAACAGATCGATGGCGTCGACCTTGAGGCGCTTGAGCGAGCCCTCGGCGACCTCCTTGATGTGCTCTGGCCGACTGTCCAGGCCAACCCACTGCGGTCCGCCCTTCGGATCAAGTTTGAACCCGAACTTGGTGGCTATCACCACTTGCCCACGGAACGGAGCGAGGGCTTCGCCCACGAGCTCTTCGTTCGTGAACGGGCCGTACACCTCAGCGGTATCGAAGAATGTGATGCCGCGTTCGACGGCTGACCGAAGAACCGAGATCATCTCCTGCTTGTCTCCGGCCGGACCGTAGGAAAAGCTCATTCCCATGCAGCCTAGCCCGAGAGCCGAAGCTTCCAAGTCGCTATTTCCAAGTTTGCGTTTTTGCATTGTTTATCCTTCGAATTAACACCTCGGCTATTCAGGCCTGAATCAGGCCTGGTATTCTTCGTCGCTCACCTGTTCCATCCAGTCGGCGGTCTTGCCGTCGAGCTTCTCCACAATGGCGACATGCGTCATGGCCGTGGTT
>Ga0099828_10000945_pt1 | contig 18578 bp, 19 predicted proteins | sample CZO8metaG_2_FD_79338 | JGI IMG/M metagenome (GOLD analysis project Ga0099828, IMG submission 79338) | Vadose zone soil microbial communities from the Eel River Critical Zone Observatory, Northern California, USA - CZOApr15con2H1.8 metaG | ecosystem: Environmental > Terrestrial > Soil > Vadose... | reverse complement strand
TGGGCGGCCCTCGCCGTCGACCGCGAGCGCGCTCACCGCCCCGGATCCGGGTCCCGCCGGCAGGTCGTAGCGCTCGAAGCTGCCGTCCCGCCGGCGCCGGCCGAGGCCGGCCGCCGTCCCGATCCAGACGTTCCCGTCGCGGTCGCCGAGGAGGCAGCGGACCGAGTCGTCGGGCAGGCCGTCTTTCGCGGTGTAGCGCGTGAAGGCGTCCTCGCGGAGGCGGTAGAGCCCGTCGCCGTCCGTGCCGATCCACAGGTCGCCCCCCGTGGCCTCGCCGAGGGCGGTGATCGTGGCGAGGGGCAATCCTTCGCGGCTCGAATAAGAAGTGAAGACGCCGTTCCGGTAGCGCAGCAACGTCCCGCCGTAGACGCCCACCCAGAGCGAGCCGTCGTGGGAGACGAAGAGCGTCTCCACGTCGTTGGCATTCATGGCCGCGGTGTGGTGGCGGTCGAAGACGGTGAAGCGCACGCCGTCGAACCGGGCGAGGCCCTCCTGGGTTGCGAGCCAGAGATATCCCTCCGGCGTCTGGGCGATTGCCTGCACACGGTTGTGAGGGAGGCCCGCGTCGGTCTGCCACGCCGCCAGGCTGTATTGGCTGACGGCCTTGGCCGGATCGAGCGCAGAAGCGAAGCGGGCGCCGAGCAGGAGGAGTCCCGTCACGGCGGGAACGAGGCGACGGGCGCGGCACCGATAATCGAAGGGCATGGAAGACGCCTCGCGGCAGCCTAGCCTGGCACAGGGCCGTCCTGGCTTCAACGCGGCCCTGGCTCTGCCGAAGTCCTTTCGTTTTCGGGAATTGAATGCTAGACTGATCGTCCCCGCGGCCCCGGGTTTCCCCCGGGCGCCCCCGCCCGGGACCCCGAAGGGTCCGGCATGGGGGTGTCGATCAGACCGACTCCCCCCGAGGAGGAAAGCTTTTGGGCAGCAACTCCCAGGACGAGCACGAACAGAGGCTCGCCCTTTTCATCGACTTCGAGAACATCGCCATCGGCGTCCGCGACGCCCACTACCGGAAGTTCGACGTCAACCTCGTGCTGGAGCGCCTGCTCGACAAGGGCAAGCTGCTCGTCAAGAAGGCCTACGCCGACTGGAGCCGCTACGCCGACTACAAGCGCAGCTTCCACGAGGCCGCCATCGAGCTCATCGAGGTGCCGCAGAAGTCCGTGGGCGGCAAGAACTCGGCGGACATCCGGCTGGTGGTCGACGCCATGGACATGTCGTTCCAGAAGGAGCACATCAACTGCTTCGTGGTCGCCTCCGGCGACTCCGACTTCTCGCCCCTCGTCTCCAAGCTGAAGGAGAACAACAAGTACGTCATCGGCCTGGGCGTGAAGAACTCCACCTCCGACCTGCTGATCGAGAACTGCGACGAGTTCATCTTCTACGAGGACCTCGTCCGCGGGCAGCAGCGGCCGGTGCCGGTGATCGCCAACGCCAACGAGAAGCAGCAGGAAGTCTTCGCGCTGCTCGTGGACTCGGTGCTCGCCCTCCAGCGCGAGAACAAGGAGGTGCTCTGGGGCTCCATGGTCAAGGAGACCATGAAGCGGAAGAAGCCCTCTTTCAACGAGACGTACTACGGCTTCCGGACCTTCTCGCACCTGCTCGAGGACGCCCAGCGCCGCGGGATCGTCGTGCTGCGGCGGGACCAGAAGTCGGGTAGCTACATCGTCGAGGACCTCGGCCCCGGCGCGGTGTCGAGCGGGGCCGCCCCGGCGGCCACCGCGCCGGCACCCGCGACCGCGCCGGCCGCGGCGCCCGCCGCTCTGCCCGCCTCGCCGTCGCCGCTCACCCGGCCGGCCGAGCCGGCCCCGACCGCCTCGTTGCCGGCCGGCGAGGCCGTTCCCAGCGAGGCGGCCAGCGCCAACGGCGCGCGGGCTCCCCGCCGCCGGCGCAGCCGAGGGCGCGGACGCACGCGCAGCACCTCCGTTCTCGCCGCAGGCGCCTTCATGGAGCCGGGGGCTCATTCCGCGGCCGACGAACACGCGGAGGCCGACGATCACGAGGACATGGAGGGGGAGGAACCCGATCTCTCCGCCGGGGAATCGAACGAGGAGGGCGCGCATCCCTCCGCGCCCGAGCCGCGGCCCGCGGAGCCGAAGGCCCACTCCGAAGCGCCCGCCGCGGGCGCTCCTGCCGACGACTCGCATCGGGAGGGGGACCGCGGCCCGTTCTCGTTCTTCTCGTCCTGGATCCGGCGAGAGCCGGAGCCGACACCACCGCCGGGCGGCGGGCGGGGCGGATCGTCCGACCCTGAGCGCTGACCGCTCGGTCTAGCGGCGCTTCGGCTTTCGACCCGGGCGGCGGCGCCGTGCGCGGCGCCGTGTGCGGCCCGACTCACCGCGGGCGGCGCGGAGGCCCATCTTCCGCACCTCGCGCAACCGCGCCACGCTGCGTCCGCGCGGCAGCGTGCGGCCGGTCTCCCAACCGAAGATCGAGCCGGGGCTCACGTCGAGCAGCTTGGCGAACTCGATGCGGGGCATCCCGAGCCGCTCGCGGAGCGACCGTATGGACTGCGGCGTGAGCGGCCGGCCCGGGCCCGCGGAGACGCCGGTGCGCAGCACGCGCGCCTTCAGGCGCGAGAACCGCCGCTCCACCCCGGCCACGATCCGGCGCTGGGCGCGCGCCTCCTGGCGCAGCGCTTTCACCTGCCGCTGCAGGCGGCGGAGCCGCCGCATCGTCTTCTGCGTTTCCCGGGCGGAGGCGCGACGAATGGCGTCCTTCAACGCGGAGGCGAGTGTCATCTCGATCAGGCTCCATCAAGTTGGCAGCGGCGCCGAAGCGGCGCCGCGCGATGAGGCGCTAGGCTACCCCAAGCAGCCGCCGCGGTTCAATCACAGGTTTGTCAAGAACATGAATCAGGACGAGCGTGCGCAACACCTACGCTTTGCGTTCACTCGCTCTGTGCGGAACAGAGCGGCCGAGGCTTGGTAGCGCTACGGGGATTCGAACCCCGGTCTGATGGCTGAGAACCATCCGTCCTGACCCCTAGACGATAGCGCCGCCCCGCAGTATATCACTTCGTTTTCCCGCGGCGCGAGGATCGCAGAGCCGTGTCCGGCGCTCATGCGTAGGGTTTCAGGGACCGAGCGACCAGGCCGAGCCCGCCCGCCAGCAGGACGAGCATCGTCAGGGTATTGAACAGGCTCGTGGGCTCGAAGTAGATCCTGAGGTTCATCAGGATGCCCAGCAGGATCATGGCCGCCCCGGCCGCGGTGAGCAGCCAGCCCGCGCGGTTCGCCCCGTCGAAGAACAACAGCCCGATGCCGAAGACGAGGGGGAGCAGGGTCAGGCCGAACGTGTGCGGTCCGAACCAGCCCCAGAAGCCGGAGCTGACCGAGACCTGGTTGGTCAGCAGGTAGGCTCCGCCGACGGTCATGAGCAGGCCCACGACGAATTGACCGACGCCGCCCTGCGTGCCGCCCGCGCCTTTCATGGGGTGGCGATTATAGCCACTTCGGGCACACGTGGCGTGTTTCTTGCTTTATCCTGCTAGACGAGGAGCCTCCGATCATCGGAGGTCCGTGTCTGGAGGACGAACGCCCATGACAAAGCTCGCGACCCTGTCCCTCTGCCTGGGCCTCGCCCTGATCGTCGCCCGGCCCGCGGCTGCGCAGGGCACCCAGGCCGCCACCACTCAGGACATCCAGCGCCTGCAGTACGACCTGCAGAACCTGGACGACAGCCTGACCGCCCTGTCGAGCACCCATCCGCGCTACCAGGAATTCCAGGACCGGGCGAACGACATCCGGGACGAGGTGACCTACCTCAAGGTGCAGATCCGCCGCGGCCAGCGCAGCCAGCCCCCGGTCCTCGGCGCCACCCGGAGCGAGGTGGAGGACCTGAGGCAGTCGATCGCGTCCCTGCAGAGCGACATCGACAGCGCTCTCAACCGGCGCTTCTCCGGGACCGGCACGCTCCCCGAGGGCACGGAGATCCAGGTCCGCCTGGAGCAGCCGCTTTCCTCCCGGACCGCCCAGGTCGAGGACCGCGTGGAAGCGTCGGTGGCCCTCCCCGTCCAGCTCGACGGCCGCGTCGTGATGCCCGCGGGGACTCGCGTGCGCGGCGTCGTCAGCGGCGTGCAGCGCGCCGAGCGGCTGGTCAAGGGCGGCCGGCTGGACCTCCGGTTCGATTCGATCTATCCCGACGACCGGACGCGCAAGGACCTGCGGGCCAGCGTCGTCTCCGTCAAGGAGAAGATCGATCTCAGCGGCGACAACGCAAAGCGCGCGGGAATCGGCGCGGTGCTCGGGGGCGTGATCGGCCAGGTGATCGGCGGCACCAAGGGCGCCATCATCGGAGCCGTCCTCGGCGGAGGCGGCGCGCTGGCGGCCAAGCTCGGTGAAGACGTGGATCTGCCGGCGGGGACGATCTTCACCCTGCGGCTGGAGCGTGCCCTCGACATAACGCGCTGAAGCGCTCTCTCGACGGCTCCGGGCCGCGTGATATAGTCTGCGTTTGCGCTCGCCGGCGCGCAACCCCCAAGGAGACCCGTCGAGAGAATGTCCGTTCGCACGCGCATCGCCCCGTCCCCCACTGGCGACCCGCACGTAGGGACCGCCTACGTCGCCCTGTTCAACTACGCGTGGGCCCGCCGGAGCGGGGGCCAGTTCATCCTCCGCATCGAGGACACGGACCGGCAGCGAAGCCATCCCGCCAGCGAGCGGATGATCTTCGAGGCCCTGCGCTGGCTGGGCCTGTCGTGGGACGAAGGTCCGGACGTCGGCGGACCGCACGGTCCGTATCGCCAGAGCGAGCGCACCGAGATCTACCGGCAGCACGCGGAGGAGCTGCGGCGCCGGGGGGGCGCCTATCTCTGCTTCTGCACGCCGGAGCGTCTCGAGGCGCTGCGCGCCGAGCAGCGGGAGAAGAAGCTCGCCTCCGGCTACGACGGACGCTGCCGATCGCTTCCGGCCGAAGAGGCTCACCGGCGGCGCGAGGCCGGCGAGCCCCACGTGGTGCGCCTGGCCATGCCGGGGGAAGACGCGATGGTCGTCAGCGATGCGCTGCGGGGCGAGATCCGCTTCGAGCGTCCCCAGATGGACGACCAGGTCCTGCTCAAGAGCGACGGCTACCCCACCTACCACCTGGCCAACGTCGTGGACGACCACCTGATGCGCATCACCCACGTGATCCGCGCCGAGGAGTGGCTGTCGTCGCTCCCCAAGCACGTGCAGCTCTATCGCGCGTTCGGATGGGAGGTGCCGGTGTTCTGCCACCTGCCGCTGCTCCGCAACGCCGACCGCTCGAAGATCTCGAAGCGGAGGAACCCGGTCAGCCTGAACCACTACCGCCGGGCGGGATACCTCCCGGAGGCGCTCCTCAACTATCTCGCCCTCATGGGATGGGGCATGCCCGACGGACGCGAGGAGTTCACGCTCGACGAGTTCGTCGCGAGCTTCACGCTCGAGCGGATCTCGCTCGGAGGGCCGGTCTTCGATCAGGAGAAGCTGGCCTGGCTGAACGGGAAGTACCTGAGGCGCCTGTCCCCCCCCGAGCTTCTGGCGCGGCTGCGGGGGCACCTGCTCTCCGACGAGTACATGCTGCGAGTGCTGCCGCTCGTCCAGGACCGCATCGACACGCTCGAGGGCTTCTTCGACTACGCCCATTTCTTCTTCGCGGGCGAGGTCGGCTACGACGAAGAGGCGCTGAAGCAGCTCGTCCCCCGGAACCGCACCGCGGCCGAGGCCGCCCAGGCCCTCCAGGTCCTGCTCGAGGGCCACGTCGATCCCCTGCTCGAGTGGGAGGCGCCCAGCATCGAGGCGGCGCTGCGCGCGTTCGCCGAGGCGGCGGGCTGGAGCGCGAAGGAGGCGTTCATGGCCGTGAGGGTGGCGGCCACCGGGCGCGTGGCGACTCCCCCTCTGTTCGAGACGCTCGCGGTGCTCGGGAAGGAAGTCGTCCGCCGCCGGCTCCGGCGGGCCATCGCGCTGCTGCGCGCCGCGAGGCCCGCCGCATGAGCACGGAAGCCGCGACGGACTTCATCCGCGAGATCGTCGCGGAGGACATCCAGACCGGGAAGCACAAGGCGGTCGTGACGCGCTTCCCGCCCGAGCCCAACGGCTACCTGCACGTCGGCCACGCCAAGTCGATCTGCCTCAACTTCGGGCTCCCACGCGAGTTCGGGGGACGCTGCCACCTGCGCTTCGACGACACCAATCCCTTGAAGGAAGAGCAGGAGTACATCGACTCCATCAAGGAAGACGTGCGCTGGCTCGGGTTCGACTGGGGAGAGCACCTCTACAACGCGTCGGACTACTTCGACCAGCTCTACGCGTGGGCGGAGCTGCTCATCCGCAACGGCCTGGCCTACGTGGACGACCAGTCGGCCGACCAGATCCGCGAGAGCCGGGGGACGCTCACCGAAGGCGGCCGGAACAGCCCCTACCGAAGCCGATCGGTGGAAGAGAACCTCGACCTGTTCCGGCGCATGCGCGGGGGCGAGTTCCCGGACGGCGCACGCGTGCTGCGGGCGAAGATCGACATGGCCTCGCCCAACATCAACCTGCGCGACCCCGTGATGTACCGCATCCTGCACGCGCGACATCCGATGACGGGCGACAAGTGGTGCATCTACCCGAGCTACGACTACGCGCACGGCCAGTCGGACGCGATCGAGGGCATCACCCACTCGCTTTGCACGCTGGAGTTCGAGGACCACCGTCCGCTCTACGACTGGTTCCTCGAGCACCTCCCGGTGCCCTCCCGGCCCCGGCAGTACGAGTTCGCCCGCCTCAACCTCACCTACACCGTGCTCTCGAAGCGCTTCCTGCTGCGGCTCGTCCAGGAGGGCCGCGTGCGCGGATGGGACGACCCGCGGATGCCCACGATCTCCGGCTTGCGCCGGCGCGGCTTCCCCCCCGAGGCGGTGCGCCAGTTCGCGGAGAGGATCGGCGTCGCCCGCCGCGAGAGTGTCGTCGAGTACGCCGCCCTCGAGCACGAGGTGCGCGACGTGCTGAACCGCCGCGCGGAGCGGCGCATGGCCGTGCTCCGGCCGCTGAAGGTCGTGCTCACCAACTACCACGAAGGCCCGGGCGAGGAAATGCAGGCCGTCAACAACCCGGAGGACCCGGCGGCGGGCACTCGCAAGGTGCCGTTCTCGCGCGAGCTCTGGATCGAGCGCGAAGACTTCATGGAGGACCCGCCGAAGAAGTTCTATCGGCTGACCCCCGGGCGCGAGGTGCGGCTGCGTTACGCATACCTCATCACCTGCCGCGAGGTGATCAAGGACGCGTCGGGGCAGGTGGTGGAGCTGCGGTGCACGTACGATCCCGCGACGAGGGGCGGAACCGCGCCCGACGGCCGCTCGCCCAAGGCGACGCTGCATTGGGTCTCGGCGCCGCACGCGGTGAGTGCCGAGGTACGGCTCTACGACCATCTGTTCACGCGGCCCGATCCGGGAGCGGCGGGCGACCTGCTCGCCGACCTGAACCCTCGCTCGGAAGAGGTGGTGAGCGGGAGCCGGGTGGAGCCCGCCGCCGCCGGGCTGCCCGTCGGCTCACGGGTGCAGTTCGAGCGCGTCGGATACTTCTGCGTGGATCCGGACAGCACGGCCGAGCGCCGCGTCTTCAACCGCATCGTGACGCTGCGCGACACCTGGGCGAAGGTCCGGGCCGGGGATGGCTGGGCGGGAGGAAAAGAGGAAAGGGCGCCATCCGACGGGATGGCGCCCGGGGGAATCTGGTCGCTGCCTACGCGTTCGCGGCGCGGAGACGGGTCTTGGGCACCCGCTCCCGCGGGATGTTGTACCGCTGCAGGCGGAGGTAGATGGTCCGCCGGGTCACACCCATCAGGCGGGCCACTCGCGCGATGTTCCACTCGTTGCGGTTGAGGAGCAACAGCAGCTTCTCGCGCTCCATGTCCTCCACCGGCGTGCGCTCGAGGTAGGCCTCCCAGGCCTCGGCCCGGGCCTGCACCCGGTCGCGGTGGGGCTGCTGTTCCGTCACGGCCTTGGCCACGATCTTCGAGAACTTGCTCATCCGCTCGAGGTCGTGGGCGGAGCAGAAGTGGGGGTCCAGGCTGTCGACGTACAGCAGGGCCACCAGGTCCTCTCCATTGAAGACGGGGACGACGGCGAAAGACGAGGGACCTAGACGCGAGCTCCGCTTGGGAAGTCGGTTGTCGCTGTCCCGCTCGGGAATGTAGAAGGTCTCCCCTTTTTCGAACGTCTCACGGTGGCGGTCCCACACGGTCTGGATGGCGTCCAGCACGTGCTGATCGATCCCCCGCGAGGCGAAGAGCGTGATGCGGTCGTCGTCACGGGTGAAGACGGCCCCCGCGCGTCCGTTGGTCAGGGACATCACGACCTCCAACGTCCGCTCGGCCAGCCGCCTGGGATCGTCCGCGCCTACCACGAGCTCGGCGAACTGATCGATCAGGTCTACTCGGCGTTTCACGAAGCCCTCCTGCAGAGAGAGGGCACATCGTAGCCGCTTCCAGCCGATGCGGTCAATGCCCTGGACATAAAAAACGCATCCTCAGGGCCTCGGATACGTTTTATGTATACCACGGTTGACGTGAAATGTATACTTCATTTCCCCCTGGTCGGATGTGTCCGGCCCGGGAGAACAAAGGAGAGCGGAATGCGCGTGTTTGCTTTTACAGTGGCATTGTTCCTCGGACTGGTGACGTGGGGAGCGGACCTGCTCGACAACAACTACTCGGGGGGCGACCAGCAGACCATCACCGACGGCGGCGGCGCGGACAACGGCACCGTGACGGTGATGGAAGATCCGCTTGGGCCGCCTCACCCCTAGACGCTGAATGGAACGGAGGCAGGGGGTGCCTGAAACAGGGTGCCCTCGCCTGCCGCCTCTGACAGACGGCGCGAATTGCGTTAGGCTTGAGCAACTCTCGCCGACATGCTGAGTGCCTGGTCGCTTCTCGCCTACGCGGGCACCGTCGCGATGGCCGTCGCGCTCACCGGCGCCTTCGCGCGTCACCGGTATCGCGTCTGGATCTTCTTCCCCCTGTTCCTCGCCGTGTCGCTCGTGTGCACGGTGCTGATGCTCTTCTGGCCCCGCCAGTTCTACACGCTCGATTTCTGGCAGGGAAAAGAGAACGCCCTCAACCTGCTGCGCTTCTCGATGGCGCTCGAGCTGGCCTATCGGACGTTTCGCGCGTTCCCGGGCGCCCTCGCCACGCTGCGGTGGGTGTTGCTGCTCGTGCTCGTGACGACGCTCTTCGCCGTAATCGCGGTCTCCGGCGGCGGCAGCGACTTCCAATCCTTCATGGCCGATCTCCAGCCGCGGGTGTTGAACGGGAGCATCTGGCTCTTCACCGCCATTGCCGCACTGATCCTCTGGTATCGCCTGCCGGTCGATCCCTTCTACAAGGCCATCTTGCTGAGCTATGTGCCGTTCCTGCTCGTATTCACCGTGAGCATGAATGCGTGGGCCGCGCTCGGGGCTTGGACAGCCACTGGTTGGCAGAAGGCCTGGTTCGTCACCTACGCCTACCAGCTCGCATATCTCGCCCTGATGGTCCACTGGTCTTACGCTGCGTGGCGGCGAGTTGAGGAACCAGCCCGCCCCCCGGCACGCCGGACGGACCTGGGCGAGGCCGTGTCCGCCTAGGTCTACCGTTTGCCCTGGGATACGAAATGTGTATACTTCGTGCTCCGTGCGGAGTGTCCACATGCAAGCGCAGTTGTCGCGTAGCATTCCGACCTGGGTCCCCCAGACGATCGAGCACGCTATCGGCCCCAGCCGCATCAGGAACAGCCAGATCATCGAGTCGCCTCGCAGCGCTCGGTGGGACGTGATCGTCGAGCTTCAGGACGGGACGGAAGTGCTCGCCTGGGTCGACACCGACCACCAGACGCCGCAGGGCGTCGAGGCCGTCCTGCGCCAGGCGTTGTACGACGCGGGAATAGTCTAGCCTCGCGCTGAAGCCGGGGCGCCCGCGTGGTAGGATCACGCCCGGGGTCCCCCATGCTGTATACACTCCTCGGCCTCGCCATCCTTTGCCTTCCCCTTCTCTACGTTCTGGGCCGCCGGGACGAAAAGAAGGTTCGTCGTGACTGGGAGCTGCTCCTCACCCCGAAAGGCGAGCAGCTCTACCGCACGATCGAGAGCCGGGTGACCTCCGAGATGCAGCTCGCCACCATCACGTACGACGAGGCGTTCTCCGTGCGCGAGCTCGGCTCGATCGAAGAGGCCAAGCACCTGCTCGACGTCGGCTACAAGGTGATCGAGAAGTTCTCGCCCAGCATGCTGCGGCTGCTCGCGGCGATGAGCACGTTCTCCCGGATGGTCTCGGCGATGGCCCCGGTGAAGCCCCTGCGGCCCCAGGGCTTCCGTGTGGCGCAGATCGCCTCGCTCGCCTACCTCAACCAGCTCCTCCACAGCTTCGTCGTCACCACCGCCGAGCGGTTCCGGCTGCGCGTCTACATCCTGGGCCGCAGCTTCGGCCTCGCCACGCGGTTCCTCCTCTCTTCGACCCGGCGGATCGCGCAGGGACAGCCGAGCTCCGAGAAGGAATGGGAGCAGATCCAGTTCGTCCGCGAGGACTTCCAGACCCTCACCGAGGAATCGCTGGATAGCCTGCGGGTGCTGCTCACGTCGCTGGCGGCCGAGGGCCGCGGCGACCTCATCGAGCGGATGTAGCCGCGGCCGGGCGCCGCGGGACGACCTCCCGCACGATCTCGTAGAAGACGCGGGGAGCGTCTGACCGTCGCCTCCGTACGCTGGCGCGTTTGACAGCGCGCGCGCGGTCACGATAAGAGGGCGCATGAACCCACGCGCTCCCTTCGTGCTCGTCGTGCTCATCGGGGCCGCGGTGAGCATGCCATCTTTCGCAGGCGCGGAGGCCCGGACCCTCCGCTTCGACGACGTGTTCGCGCTGAAGGACGTGGACGACCCGCGCGTGAGCCCGGACGGGGCCTGGGTCGCCTACACCGTCCGCTCGATGGATCCCAGGGCCGACGAGTCCGACGTCGACGTCTACATGGTCCCCCTGGCGGGCGGCGAGGCCCTCCGCGTCACCACCAGCAAGAAGCCGGAGTCGAGCCCGCGCTTCAGCCCCGACGGGCGCTATCTCGCGTTCCTCTCCGGCCGGGAAGGCAAGAAGGGCCAGGTGTGGCTGCTCGAGCGCCGCGGCGGCGAGGCGGTGAAGCTCACCGGCTACAAGGGCGGCGTGTCGAGCTTCGCGTGGTCGCCCGACAGCACCCGGCTCGCCATCGTCGCTTCCGATCCCGATCCGGAGGCGCCGGACGAGGACGACGACGAGAAGCCGTCCGCGGAGAAGAAGAAGACAGCGCCGCCCATCGTCATCCGGCGGCTGCAGTTCAAGCGCGACGAGGAGGGCTACCTGCGGGAGTTGCGCCGCCACGTCTACGTCTTCGACGTCAAGGGCAAGACGAGCGTCCAGGTCACGCGCGGGACCTACGACGACGCCGAGCCGACCTGGTCGCCCGACTCGCAGTGGATCGCGTTCTCGAGCAACCGAACGACGGACGCCGACGCCAACCGCAACACCGACATCTTCGTGGTCGCGCCGCGCGCCGGGCAGGCGCCGCGGGCGGTCGCGAACGATCCGCTCGCCGCCTCGAGCCCCGTCTTCAGCCCCGACGGCCGGACGATCGCCTTCGTCGCCGGCGGCGACCCCACGGACATGTGGTACGCGCCGGGCCACCTCGCGGCGGTGCCGGCGGCCGGCGGGCCGGCCGCTCCCCTGACCGTGGCGCTCGATCGCGACGTTTCGCGCCCCCGCTTCTCTCCCGACGGGAAATGGATCTACTTCCTACTCGAGGACGGCGGCAACAGCCACCTCGCGCGCATCCCCGCCGCGGGAGGGCCCGTTGAGCGCGTCGTCGCCGGCGAGCGGGAGATCAGCGCCTTCGACCTCGGGCCGAAGGGGGAGATCGTCGTCCTCGAAAGCCAGTTCGATCGGCCGGCAGAGATCTCCGCCGCGGGCCCGGCCGGCACGCTTCGCCGGCTCACCCACGTGAACGACGACCTCTTGAAAGGCATCCGGCTCGGCCGCGTCGAGCGCTTCAAGGCGAAGAGCGCCGACGGCACGATGATCGACGGATTCCTGACGTATCCACCCGATGCGCCCGCGGGGCGCAACCTGCCCGCGGTCCTGCGCATCCACGGGGGGCCCGTCTCGCAGTTCGCCACGCGCTTCAGCTTCGAGTGGCAGATCCTGGCCGCCAACGGCTACGCCGTCATCGCCGCCAACCCGCGCGGTTCGTCCGGCTACGGGCTCACGTTCAGCCGCGCGATCTGGGCCGACTGGGGCCACAAGGACTTCGAGGACGTGATGGCCGCGGTCGACCACGCCGTGGCGATGGGCGTGGCCGACGCCGATCGCCTGGGTGTCGGCGGATGGAGCTACGGCGGCATCCTCACCGACAACGTCATCACCAGGACCGGCCGCTTCAAGGCCGCCATCTCGGGGGCGAGCGAAGCGAACTACTTCTCCAACTACGGGACCGACCACTACCAGTACGAATGGGAGACCGAGCTGGGCCTGCCGTGGCGCAACGTGGAGCGCTGGGTGAAGATGTCACCATGGTTCAGCGTCGACAAGGTCACGACGCCGACGCTGCTCATGGGCGGCTCCGACGACATGAACGTGCCGCTCCTCAACTCCGAGCAGCTCTACCAGGCGCTGCGCCGGCTGGGGGTGCCGAGCGAGCTCGTGATCTACCCGGGGCAGAACCACGGCATCCGCAAGCCGACCTACGTCAAGGACCGCTACCAGCGGTACGTGGCCTGGTACGACCGGTACCTCAAGCCGCCGCCGGCGACGTCGCTGCTGGGAACGCCGCTGTATCCGCCGGAGGTCCCCGCCGAGCGGCGGGCGACGCTGGAGGCGAACCTGGCCCAGGCGCAGGCCGAGCTCGACAAGCATCCCGGTGACGCCGACGCGATCGTCTGGCTCGGACGGCGCCAGGCGTACCTCGGCCGCTTCCGTGACGCGGTCGCCACCTACACGCGGGGCATCGAGAAGTACCCCGACGACATCCGCTTCTATCGCCACCGCGGACACCGCTACATCACGCTGCGGGAGCTCGACCACGCGATCGCCGACCTGCAGCGGGCCGCCGACCTCATCGAGTCGCGCCACATCCCCGAGCAGCCCGAGCCCGACGGCGACCCGAAGCCGACGGGCCTGCCCACCAGCAGCACGCACTTCAACGTCTACTACCACCTCGGCCTGGCTCATTACCTGAAGGGCGAATTCGACCAGGCGCTCGCCGCCTATCACGAGGGGATGAAGTACGCGGCCGCCAGCGACGACCGCCTCGTCGCCGTGAGCGATTGGCTCTACATGACGCTCCGGCGCCTGAACCGCAAAGAGGAGGCGGCCGAGGTGCTGCGCCCGATCACCAAGGACCTGAAGGTCGCCGACAACACGTCGTACTTCAACCGCCTGCTCATGTACAAGGGCGAGAAGGGCCCCGAGGAGCTGCTGGCCGGCCGGGAAGATCCGGTCGAGCTGGCCACTTACGGCTACGGCGTGGGCAACTGGTATCTCGTGAACGGAGACAAGGAGCGCGCCCTCGCGGTCTTCCGCCAGGTCGTGGCGGGGACTCAGTGGCCGGCCTTCGGCTTCATCGCCGCCGAAGCGGACCTGGCCCGCATGCGCTGAGGGCCGGGAATCATGGAGTACACTCGCCGCCCCGGAATTCAAAGGAAGGAGAACACGATGATCATTCGGTCTGCCCCTGCGCTCATCGCCGTCGCCCTCACTGGATTCGCGCTCACCACGTTCGCCCAGCCCCCGAAGGAATGGGGCATCCACGACATGAACCGGCCGCAGCCCAAGGTGATCGATCCGGGCACCGCGAGCACGGCGGACCAGCCGGGACGGCCGCCGTCCGACGCGATCGTGCTGTTCGACGGCAAGGACCTCTCGCGCTGGCGCGCGGACAAGGACGGCGGGCCCGCGGGCTGGAAGGTCGAGAACGGATACATGGAAGTCGTGAAGGGCACCGGCGGCATCCACACCGAGCAGGGGTTCGGCGACGTCCAGCTCCACATCGAGTGGCGCACGCCCACGCCGCCGCACGGCGAGGGCCAGGAGCGGGGAAACAGCGGCGTGTTCCTCATGGGGCTCTACGAGGTCCAGGTCCTGGACTCGCACGGCAGCCAGACCTACCCGGACGGCCAGGCCGCGGCCCTCTACGGGCAGTTCCCGCCGCTCGTCAACGCGACGCGCGCGGCCGGGGAGTGGCAGACCTACAACATCATCTTCCATGCTCCCCGCTTCGGCGCCGACGGCGCGCTGCTGCGCCCGGCGCGCGCGACAGTGATCCTCAACGGTGTGCTGGTCCAGGACAACCAGGAGCTGACCGGGCCCACCGCCCACCAGGCCCGACCGCCCTACAAGGCCCATGCGGCCAAGCTGCCGCTCGGCCTCCAGGACCATGGCAACCCCGTGCGGTTCCGCAACGTGTGGGTCCGGGAGCTGGAGGGGCGCTGAGCGCGCCGGTCAACCCGCAGATCCTCGGCGAGCACATCCGTCGCCTCCGGTCCGACCGCGGGCTATCGGTCCGGGCCTTCGCGGCCCGCACCGGCTTTTCTCCGAGCTTCATCTCCCAGCTCGAGAACGGGCAGGTCTCGCCGTCCCTGGGATCGCTGCAGAAGATCGCGGAGACCCTCGGTGTGACCCTGGGTGAGTTCTTCGCGGCCGCCGAGACCGGAGAGGAGCCGCTCATCGTCCGACTCGAGGATCGCCGTCGCCTCGACAGCACCTGGACCGACGCTCACATCGAGGCGCTCGGTCCGATGGCCCGCAGCCGCCGCCTGGAGCCCGTCCTCGTGATCTTCGGTCCGGGCGGCAAGAGCGGGCAGCATCCCCACGCCCCCTCCCGCGAGGAGTTCGCGTTCGTCGTGAAGGGCGAGGTCACTCTCACCCTCGCCGACGAGGAGAACGTGATGGGCGCTGGAGACGCGGTCACGCTGCCGGCCCAGGCTCCCCGCCTCTGGGAGAACCGCACGCGGGAGATCGCGGAGATCCTGATCATCTCCTCGCGGCGGCGGAACTGAGCCCGGAAGCCGCGAGGATTGTTCGTTCAGTCCTGTCAATCGAGCGTTCAGCCCAACGAAACGCATTAGAATGAACGACTTGACGTATCAAGTGTCTAGTCTCTAAGATCGCGGTCATGATGCGCCGATTCTTTGCATTCGCCATGATCGCCGGGATTGCCGCCTGCGGTGGGGGCAGCGCGACCCCGACCACGCCCGTCACGACGCCGACGCCGGCGCCCGCCCCGACGCCCAGCGTGAACCCGTTCGCGGCGGCGTGCGGCAACCCGCTCCCCTCGTTCGCCGACTCCTACGGATTCGGCATCAAGGTCCAGCTCGAGCCGACGCCGGGCAAGAAGATCCTGAACGCCAGCCCGATCGTAAAGAACGCGGATTACTGCACCGCGGCGGGCATCACGGGCCACAGCATCTGCAACACGCGGAAAGAGGACGTTCCCGAGCGGGTGCCTTGCGACAACTACCTGTCCGGGATCGCTGACAACGGTCAGCCCGGGCCGAACTGGTTCGAGGACGTCGACAACAACGGCAAGCTGGTGAAGTGCGGCGAGCCCAACACGCACTGCGAGCTGAAGCCGGAGAACCAGTACCTCCTGGACGTGTACGCCCCGGGCAGCTACGTCGCCTGCGGCGGCAAGGGCTCGCCCGGCACGTGCGGGGTCTGCGTTCTCTCGCCATCGGACTGGGGGGTGATCCACAGGAACCCCTCGGGCCTGTGCGGGCTCAGCTGATACCCCCGTAGCAGACGTGGCGCGCTGAGCGCAGGACGGCTAGGCGCCGCCCGATGCGAGCCCGGCCGCGATGGCCTTCCCGTAGAGCGCCTGCAGATGCTCGCGGCTCTGCGTCGGCAGCGCGCGGGCCCCGCGCGCGAAGAGGCCGAGCACCTCGCGGTCTTCGCCGGGCAGCGTGGCCCGCTCACGGCGCACGCGATCGTACTCGCGGACACGCTGCCGCTCGGCGGGACGAAGCCCGGCGAGCAGCGCCGCCTCCAGCGTCCTCAGCTCCTCGGCCTCGCCCGGCGCCAGCGTCAACGAGCCGCGCTTGGCGGCCGCGTAGCCGCGGCTGAACACCTCGGGCGGATCGGGCACGCTCCACGTGCTGCTCGACATCACGAGCTGGATCGTCTCGCGCGAGAGATGCGGAAGCTGTCCGGTGGCCTCCTGCACCGCTTCCTGTATCTGCCGCTGATGCTCATCCTGCGCGCGCGGTGCCCGCGCACGATCCGGGTGGACGTACTCGTCGACCTTCGTGAAGATCACCAGGCCGACTTGCGTCACCACCGGCAGCCAGGTGCGCCAGGTGCTCACCGCCAGGACTCCGGCGACCGCGAACCCGGCGATCAGGACCAGCCGCTTCACCCAGAGCCAGACGACACCGAAGACGCCTTCGTCGGCCTCGTCCTCGTACAGGTCCTCGAGCTCCGATTCCTCCTCCGCGCGGGCCAGCCGCAAGCTCGACGGCTCGCTGAGGGGAGGGGCCGCCGGCGAGGCGCCCGGGCGCTGCGTGCGCCGCGCCACCCAGGCCGAGACCGCGCCGAGCAGGCCGGTGGTCCTCGGGGTCCGGGCGCGTCCATCCTCATCTTTGGCCGTGCCCGGAGCGACCGCGCGCGACGAGGGCTCGCCGTCGATCGGCTTCAGCGGAATGATCGGGATCCCGTCGTCCAGCCCTCGCCCTTTCGGCGAGCGGGGCCGCGAGGCGGCCGCCTCCGCGAGCACTTCCTTGATGGGATGCTACTGCTGCGAGCCCACCGCCTGGACCATGGCCTTGCCGTCGACGGCCCAGCCGCGAAGACCCTGCTCGTCCACCGCCAGCACGGTACCGTCACCGAGACGTAGCTTGTACTCGCGAGGCATGGTTCCTCCCGAGGAGCAATGCGGCGAGCCAATGGTCGCGCTTCGGGCCGTGCGCCGGAGTGCACCCCGTCACAGCCGGCCGGGCCGCCGACCTTAGGAGGGCCGGTCCACCAGCGGAATCTGGGATCCGCAGCTGCGGTACGGCTGGAGCTGCCTGAACTTCTCCGGATCGACCGAGGGCCCGGTCCGGGCGCAGTGCTCGTCGAAGGCCTTCCTCAGGGCCGCGGCCACCTGATCGTCCGTCATCTGTTGAAGATCGGTGCGCTGGAGCATGAAGACCTGCCGGCCGTCTTTGAAGAGGCCCATCGAGGGCGAGGAGGGCGGATAACCTGCCATATACTCCCGGGCCCGGTTCACCGCGTCGCGATCGACACCCGCGAAAACCGTGACGTTGCGGTCGGGGATCACCGAGTGCTGGAGGGCCAGCATCACCCCCGGGCGAGCGCTGCCCGCCGCGCAGCCGCAGATCGAGTTCACGACGACGAGGACGGTGCCCGATTGCGCTCCCAGGACCGCCTCGACCTGCTCGGGGGTCGTCAGCGGCTCGACGCCCACGGCGGCCAGCTCCTGCCACAGGGGCGCGACGGCTTCAGGATCGTAGATCGATGTCAGGGCCATTGGCTCTCCCCTTCCGAACTAACGGACGCCTAGCGGAATCTTAGCAGCTTCGGACGGCGTCAGCCGCGAGCGATCGCAATATCCGCGCCCGCTCAGGCAAGCGGTCTGGTTGCGCACCCGCTCGGCGCTGGTGATCTCCTTGGCTTCCGCCCGGCTGAGCAGGGAGTAGTCGCAGCCGTCCCGACCCTCCCGGCAGTCCGACATGTTGCGCGCGTGGACCGCGACGTCCACTTCGGCCGCTTCCCGCTGGCTCAACTGGGACCGGTCGCACCCATCCCAGCCGTTCGTGCAATCCGCAACGTTGCGCTCGCGTCCGGCCCGCGCCACTTCCCTTGCTTCCGGCGCCGTGAGGTCCGCGTGATCGCAACTCCCCAGGCCGTCCTTGCAATTGGAGACGGCGCGGCGGCGCTGGGAACGCGCCACGTCGGCGCGCTCGGGCTCGGTGAGGACGGAGGGGTCGCACACGCCGATGCCGTCCTGGCAATCGGAGATGTGGCGCTGACGCCGAGCCGCCGCCGCGTCCCGGGCCTCCGACAGCGTGAGCCCTGACTGGACGCAAGGGTTGAGGCCGGCCGTGCAATTCGACACGTTGCGATCGTATGCGGCGACGGCCACGGTGATCGCCTCCGCTTCGCTGAGCCGTGATTGATCGCAGGAGCTCAGTCCGTTCCGGCAGCTCGACACGTTTCTCGCCCGCTCGGCGCGGGTCACCTCGGTCAGCTCCATCTGCGTCAGCCGGGCGCGCTCGCACGACGGCCAGCCGCTCCGGCACGCGAACAGGTTGGCCGCTTGATCCGGCGTTCCGGCCAGCAAGAGGACGGGCAACGAGCTCAGCAAGGCGAGGTGCGCAGCGACACGGAAACGCGAACCCGACACGAGGTCCTGCATGAGGTCTCCCCTCTCGGCGAAAAAATGCTTTGGTGAGCTGTCGGAAGATGGGATCGCGGTCGACAGCGCTCAGGAAAGCGCAGATACATCAGTACGTTATTCTCGTTTCCCTGATAAAGCAAGGACAAACTGGAAGGCTCTCCGGCTCGATTATTTCTCGCAGAAAACGCTCGACGCGCGTAGTATGGATGTCATGAACGAAGCGCTAGAGCTGCTGCCCCTCATTCGC
>Ga0099828_10000944_pt1 | contig 18596 bp, 20 predicted proteins | sample CZO8metaG_2_FD_79338 | JGI IMG/M metagenome (GOLD analysis project Ga0099828, IMG submission 79338) | Vadose zone soil microbial communities from the Eel River Critical Zone Observatory, Northern California, USA - CZOApr15con2H1.8 metaG | ecosystem: Environmental > Terrestrial > Soil > Vadose... | reverse complement strand
GCTCCTGACTCCGGGCGTATACAACCTCGAGCAACCGATCGAAGTGACGCGTCCGGACACGGTCGTGCTGGGCCTTGGGATGGCGACCCTGGTCCCACAGCACCGTGCGCCCGCGATGGACGTCCACAGCGACCACGGCGTGATCGTTTCGGGCCTGATCTTTGACGCAGGCCCTCACGGCTCGCAGGTGCTGCTACAGGTTGGGAGCGGCCACGAGGCCAACAACGACATCGCCGCGTCTGACCCTTCAGGCCTCTATGACGTGTTTTTCCGCGTCGGAGGCGCTCAAGCAGGCAGTGTCGAAACCGCGCTTGTCGTCAACAGCAACAACGTCATCCTCGACGACATCTGGGCCTGGCGCGCCGACCACGGCAACGGCGTCGGGTGGACGGTGAACACGGCTGACACCGGTCTCGTCGTGAACGGTGACAACGTGAGCGCGTACGGACTCTTCGTCGAGCACTTCCAGAAGTTCAACGTGATCTGGAACGGCAATGGCGGCACGGACGTCTTCTTCCAGAACGAGATGCCCTACGACGTGCCGAGCCAGGATGCCTGGATGGAGGCGCCCGGCGTCGACGGTTACGCGGCCTTCAAAGTTGGTGACGGCGTGACCAGCTTCCATGGATATGGGATGGGCAGCTACTCATTCTTCAACCAGCACATCGACATCTTTGCCGACCACGCTTTCGAAGCGCCCACCACGCTGCCCGCCGGCAGCCTTCACGACCTCCTCACGATCTTCCTCGACGTCGTCAACGGCAAGGGCGGGATCCTCCACGTGGTCAACGACACCGGAGGGTCCTCGACAGCCGCCAACCCGGACACCCCGGTAACGGTGGTGAGTTACCCCTGAATTGACATCCCCTGCTTCCCTCTCCCCCGTGGGGGAGAGGGTCAGGGTGAGGGGCGTGCGCAACGGCCCGATCCCGTACTTCAATTGAACGATGACAACCCGCGCGCCGGCGTTTTACCGTCACCCTATGCCCCTGAGGATCCGGGTCATAGCCGCGCACGGCCCCGGGCGGAAGGGACCGCTTCCGCCGTTCGTTTACACCGCCGAGGCGTACGACGATCAAGACAACTTCCGAGAGCGGAAGTGGGCTTGCGCCCACGCACACGAGAGCGTCGAGCAAGCGCTGAACTGCGGCACCGAGTGGCTGGAATCGATCGTCGATCGCGCCAGAGGCCAGAGACCCGAACCGGCCGCCTAGGTGAGCCGCGCATAGAGCTTCCGCCGCGTCGTCACTTAACAGGATTGACGCGCGCCCGGCCCACTGTATGATGCCGGCACTTCGGTGCTGGGAAGGGGCATCCGTGTGGCGCTTGTCGCCGTCCTCGTGGCGGCGGAGTGGCTCGTGGCAGGTCAAGTCAACGACGCACACGCCGCAGGCGTTCCCGCCCCGGGCTACGCGGTAACCGATTTCGCGACCGGCTTCGGCACATTCATCCCGTTCGGCCCCGGTCCCATCGGTGTTGCCTTCGACGCCGCCGGGAACCTGTACTCGACCGCCTACTTCACCGGCGGGCTGTACAGGTTCCCGCCGGCGGGAGGAACATTCGAGACCGCCCAGATCAGCTCCGTCGGCTTTCGGGTCACCGGCCTCGCCTTTGACAAATCTGGCCGCCTGTTCGTCGCCCGCCAGGGCGAGGGCGATGTCCTCGAGCTGGATCCCGCTACGGGGGCCATCAAGGCAACAGTGGCGAGCGGCATCTGCAATCCCAACGCCGTCGTCGTCGACCCGCTCTCGGGCGACCTGTTCGTCTCGTCGTGCGGCACCGTGCAGAGACTCAGCGGCTACCAGGGCAGTCCTGTCACCCCAACGCTGTACACCTCGAACGTCTCAGTCGACGGCTTGACGTTCGGTCCGGACGGGACCCTTTATGGAGCGGGCGGCGGCCCCGTCTACCGGATCACGGGCACGGCCGACCCATCGCCGGGCACGGCATCCGTGATCGCGTCGGTGCCGACCGGCGATGGAATCGCACTGGTGGCCCCAGCCACGGGTAGCCCCATCACCCAGCTGGCGGTCAACCGGAACGACGGCATCATCACGCTGGTCGATTTCTCGGTGCAGCCGGTTACTTATGCCGACATCGTCACCGGCGGTTCGCGCGGCGACTTCGTCGGCGTCGGTCCGGACAAGTGTCTGTACGCCACCCAGTCGGACGAGATCGAGAAGGTGACGGCCGCCGACGGCAGCTGCCCGTTCCTGCCGACAGGGGTGTCCAAGCCGAGGCCGAATCCTCCGCAGAAGGTCACGAACATCGGAACCTCCGCGGGCAACGTGCTGGTTGCGTGGCAGCCGCCGGTTCCGAACGGCGCGATTCTCGATCACTACAACGTGATCGAGATAGCCTTCGGCGGGCAGCCGCGCGGCGTTGTGGCGAAGCTTCCCGCAACTGCCACTGACCTCTCATCGATCATCCAGAACCTGAATCTGTGCACCTACTACACCTTCGGCGTCACCGTGGTCGGCTCGGATGGCCAGGAGTCGACGATCGCTCTTCCCGCCAAGCAGGCATTCACCCAGGGTTCGCCGAAGTCCCCACCGACCACGGTGGCGATCTTGGTCTCGGGAATCAACACCGACATCGCCTCGGGGACCTTCAACCCGCTTGATGTCTTCGACTACTGCACCACTCTTGACGGCCTCAATCCGAACAGCGCCAACAGCGCATACCCGGCGCCGCTCGCCGGCATGAATCGCATTTGGAACATGGAGGACGATCCGCAACACAGTCCCGGATTTGGCGCTGGAAATCGCATGATCGACACGATCGCCAGCAAGGGCGCGATCGTATTGCCGTTCAGTTACACGCACGCCACGTTGACCGGACCAGCCAGCGCGCCGATCTTTCGCTTCGAGGCCTTCGATGCGGCGAAGATTGCCAGGACGTTCCCCGATGCCGCAGCGGCGACGTTGAACGACGAAATCAGATCAGTCCATGGCGTCTGGCCCGACGCTCGGATCGTCGTGGTAGGACACTCGAACGGCGGGCTCGTCTCAGAGCTCTGGTGGATCCTCTACGGCTCGAAGAAATCGCAAGGGGTCGTTCAGGTGTTCTCGCTGGACTCGCCGCTGAACGGCATTCTCAGCGACATCTGCACGACATTCATCTGTGGCCCCGCAGGTGTCGGCAAGCAGTTGGCGGATACGTACAACGCCCTCTGGTTGAATCAAGCGACCCTCGATCCCAGATATGTGAATTTGGACGAGAAGAACAACCTCTTCACTCCAATCGGTACGGTTGGCGATCCCGTTTACGATCCACCCGACTTCTCAATCAACGTCTTCAATAAGAACGGCCTGCTGTCGCAGCTCTACTTCTCGGAGCCAAGCTGTGCCAAATCGGGCTTCGATCTGGCCTCGTCCGCATGTTCTTTGGTCGGCAAAGACTTCCTTGACCCTTGCGGCCCGCTGGACGACGGAGGTCCGCCGCTGTTCGGTGTGCCGGGAAGCCTGTGGCTCCACTCGGTTGTGAAGAACTGCCCAGGGGTCATCGCGAAGGTGATGCTGTACGTTCAATGAGCGGCACTCGCACCCGCGCATAGGTCGCTCGATACAATCGGCAGAGATGCAGGGCGCCACCCTTTCCGCAGCGCACGCTTTCGGCGACCTCGAGCGGTATCGGGGTGAGCTGACCGCTTACTGCTACCGCATGCTCGGGTCGCCCTTCGACGCCGAGGACGCGGTTCAGGATGCGTTCGTCCGCGCGTGGCGGAACCGCGAGAGCTTCGAAGGCCGATCCGCCCTGCGCTCCTGGCTCTACCGGATCGCCACCAACGTCTGCCTCGACATGCTCAAGGGCAAGGAGCGTCGCGCCAGGCCGATGGACCTCGGCCCGTCCGCCGAGCCGATCGAGGCCAACCTCAACGTCCCCACCGAGGTCAGCTGGTTGGAGCCGATCCCGATGCACCTGATCGCCCCCGAGCGCGATCCCGCGGACGTCGCCGTGGCCAACGAGTCGATCCGGCTCGCTTTCGTCGCGGCGCTTCAGCACCTGCCGGCGCGACAGCGAGCGGTGCTCATCCTGCGCGAGGTCCTCGACTGGCAGGCGTCCGAGGTCGCGGAGCTTCTCGACACGTCGGTGGTCTCGGTCAACAGCGCGCTGCAGCGTGCCCGCTCGACGCTGGCCAAGAGCCAGGACGCCGCGCCGGGTCGAACGCAAAACCTCACCGACGCCGACCGAGCTCTGCTCGAGCGCTATGTGGCGGCTTTTGAGCGTTACGACCTGAACGCGTTGACCGCACTGATAAAGGAAGACGCACGGCAGTCGATGCCACCGTTCGACATGTGGCTGCGCGGTCGTGACGACATCTTCGCCTGGTGGTTCGGGCCCGGCATCGGATGCCAGGGCTCGCGCGTGATCCCCACGATCAGCGCCAACGGCATGCCGGCCTTCGGCCAGTACAAGCCGAGCCCGAACGGGGGCCACGACCCCTGGGCGCTGCAGGTCCTGGACCTGTCAGAGGGCAGGATTGCGGAGATCACCTTCTTCCTCGACACGGCGCGGCTGTTCCCGCTGTTCAACCTGCCGATGCACCTCAAGGCAGAGGACGCCCGCTAGACCGGAAAAGGCGATCAGGTCGACGAGGGCCGCGCCCGCGCCGCCCAGCCGGAGCTCGAAGCCACGCCGCCGCAGGGCGACCTGCAGGCGCGCGATGCGCTCGATCGTTGCGATGTCCGGCTCGCCCATGCAGGCACAGTCCAGGATGACCGTCCCGGTCCCCATCGGTACTTAGACGGAATACCGGGGGGAAACTCATCGGTTTTGGACCGATGAGTTTGGCGGCGGATCGAGGTCTGAACAGGTATGAATAACTCACGCTGGCTTTCCCTGATCGTCCTTTGTACCGGGTTCCTGCTCATCGTCGTGGACATGACGATCGTGAACGTCGCGCTCCCGTCGATCCAGCGCGACCTGGGCTTCTCGCAGTCCGGCCTGGCGTGGGTCATCAACGCCTACCTGATCGCGTTCGGCGGCCTGCTTCTGCTTGCCGGCCGGATCGGCGACCTCGTGGGGCGCAAGCGCGTTTTCCTCGTGGGTCTTGTGATCTTCACCTGCGCGTCGGTCGCGTGCGGCCTGTCGTTCACGCAGCCGATGCTCATCGTGGCTCGCTTTGTCCAGGGTGTCGGCGGAGCCATCAGCTCCGCCGTGATCCTGGCCATGATCGTGACGCTGTTTCCTGAGCCCGGGGATCGCGCGAAGGCGTTCGGCGTGTTCAGCTTCATCGCCTCGGCCGGTGCTGCGGTGGGCCTGATCGCCGGCGGCCTCATCACCGAGGCGGTCAGCTGGCACTGGATCTTCTTCGTCAACCTCCCGCTCGGCGTGGTGACCGCGGCGATCGCCTACCGCCTGCTCGCGTCCGACCGCGGAATTGGTATCGGCAAGGGCGCGGACGTCGCGGGTGCGGTGATGATCACCGGCGCCCTCATGCTCGGTGTCTACACGATCGTCCAGACCTCCGACTACGGTCTCGGCTCCCTCCGTACCCTCGGCCTCGGCGCGCTGAGCCTCGCGATGCTCGCGGCATTTGTCCTTCGCCAGGCGCGCGCCCGCAATCCGATCCTGCCGCTGCGCGTGTTCCGCTCGCGGACGCTTGCCGGCACGAACCTCGTCCAGGCCCTGATGTCGGTTCCGTTCATCAGCTTCTTCTTCCTCGGCTCGCTCTATCTGGAGCGAGTCCTCAATTACGGGCCGATGGGAATCGGACTCGCCTTCCTGCCGGTGGCCGTCGTGATGGGGCTCTTCTCGGTCCGCTTCTCGGCGCCGCTGATCGCGCGCTTCGGCGCCGGCCCGATGCTCGCGGCGGGCCAGGTGCTGGCGGCCGCGGCGCTGGTCATGGTCGCCTCCGGGCCGACTCACGCGACCTACGCCGTGAACTTCCTGGTGCCGATGGTGCTCTTCGGCCTCGGCGGGGGCCTGTCGTTTCCCGCGTTGACCATGCTCGCGATGTCGGGCGTGGCGCCCAGCGACGCGGGCCTGGCCTCCGGCCTTCTGAACACGACCGGACAGGTCGGAGGCGCGTTTGGACTGGCGGTCATGGCCACGGTCGCCGGCGGGCGGACCGTCCAGATGATGCAGGCCGGTGCGGGCGTGGCGGACGCCCTCGCCGCCGGTTACCACCTGGCCTGGCTGGCGGGGGCTGGAATAGTGGTCGTCACCCTGGGAGTGGCGGCCTGGTTCCTGCGAGCGAGGCCAGTCCCGCAGGCGGACATGTCAGGCGCCGAATGTGAGGCCGTGGCTTAACCCCCCTTCCCCGCTTGCCGGGGAAGGTGAAACGGTCCGGTCGGATGGGGACGAGGGCGCCGGGTTGCCTATTGGTCGGTTAAACCAGTCGAAACTCGGCCGTTTCGTAAGTAGGATGACTTTCAGCTTGGGCCAGCTCCAGGACGTCTACTTCAGCGTTCCGGGCGTCGCCACGGTGCGGTGGGATGCCGGACACCGGACCGTGTTCGTCGAGTGGGAGGGTTGGGCCAACAGCACCGAGTTCAGCGCCCTCCTGGAGGCTGAGGTCCGAGCCCTGGAAGAGCACGGAGGGTCCTGCCTGCTTGCGGACTGCCGCCGCCAGCGGGTCCTCAACCTCGAAGACCAGGAGCGGGCCAATCGGGAATGGGTCCCGAAGGCGATCGCGGCGGGGCTCAAGAAGTTCGCCATCGTGCTTCCGGTCAGTGAGGTGGCCGCCGCGCACCTTCGTGGCCGGCTCGAGACGGCGCCAAAGACGCTGCAGGTCGGGTATTTCGGCTCGGTCGACGAAGCCCGGGAGTGGATCGCCGGCTAGGCGGGGTGGTTCTCGAGCTCGTGCACGCGGGCGCGCCATAGCTCGAGCCGGTACGTGAAGCGCTCGAGCTGCGTCGTCAAGACGGGAAGGTTGGTCTCCTCCGCCTCACGCTGGGCCGCTCCCGGCATGTTCGGAATCACGCGTGCCAGTGACTCGAGCAGCTCCTGCTCGAGTCTGACCAGGTGTCGATACACGGCAACCCACCTGCGCGCTTCCTCAAGAGAGCCGGTCAACGGATCCTCTCCGCTCATCGGACGCTCCAGGTCTGCGCCTCGCCTCGCCGCCCCAGCAGCCTCCTCTTTCCTGGAGGCCATGGCTACATCTTGTTCCTAATTCAGCGCGGAGTCAGGACTCTTTGCGCCTGGATTCATCGGGGTGGCCTGTATTACCAAACGCGATCCTGTCTCGGACCACGTGCGCTCGACCGAGCAGCCGCGACCTTTGCACCGCGTCTTCGCCGAAACGGTCCCGGATCGCGTCGACCGCCGCCTCCAGGCGGTCTTGCCTGGGGCCGGCCCGATCGCCAAACAGGTCGAGCTGTCCCGCCTCCTGGTCGACCAGGCCGGAGAGGCCGACACCCAGCGTCCCGACGGTCAGACGTGGATCGCGCTGCGCCAAGAGCTTCAGGGCGGCCTGGTAGATCTCGTCTCCGGTCGAGATCGGCGTCGGTTGCTTGGCCTGGCGGCTGAAGTGGCCCTCCTCAGGGCGGTACACGACACCGACCGAAACGATGCCGCCCCGCCTTCCCGCCGCGCGCAGCCGCCGGCCGACCATGTCGGAGAGGCGCATCAGCAATTCCTCGAGCTCTCGTTGCGACGCTGTCGCGCGCGCCAGGACGTGCGAGTGGCTGTAGCTCTTGCGGCGCGCGGTTTCGAACCCGCCGACCTCGAAGCCGCGCAGTCGCATGCTCCAGCCCCGCGCGACCTCGGCATGCATCCCGGATTGACGCAGGCGGGGCGGCGTCGCGCGGAGGAACTGGAGCGGCGTGAGGATGCCGGCGCGCGACAGCCGCCGCGCCGTGGCGTCAGCGATGCCGGACAGGTCGGTGAGGCGCAGCCGGTCGAAGACGGCGCAAAGGTTGGTGTGGTCGATGCGCTGCAGCCCATCGCGCTTGTCGAGGTTGGACGCCTGCTTGGCCATCCAGATCGACGTCGAGATGCCGACCGACGCGGTCACGCACTCGCCGACCTCCTCGCGGATGGCTTGCTTGATTGCGCGGCCGACGCCTTCCGGGCCGAGCTTCTTCAAGCCGGGCGTTCCCGCCAGGTCCATCGAAGCTTCGTCGATCGACATCCGCAGCACGTCGGGCGTGTGCCGCTCCATGATCTCGATGAGCTTGTCGGAGACCGTGCGGTAGAGCGGCGGGTCCGGCTCGCGCACCAGCACAGCCGGGAAGATCGCCTTGGCCTCGAACACGCGCATCCCGGTCTTGATCCCGAGGTCGCGCGCCTCCCGCGACGAGCTGACGATCGTGGCCGCGTCGGTGGCGTAGGCGGCGATCGCGAGGGGCCGCCCGCGAAGCGATGGGTCGTTCTGCTGCTCGATCGAAGCGAACGCGCAGTTGAGGTCGATCACCAGCGTCGTCGGGTCGGCGGTGTTCAGGCCCAGCTCGACGGCTTCAGGCGACGGAGGCCGCATCACGAGCAAATGTTCGCACCGGACGGCCTGTGGGGCAAGGCTTTTCCCTTCCCCTCTCGCCGGCCCGATCGAGTGCATGATGGGAGGTACAAATTTGCTCGGTCCGGTTATGGGGTATGAAGAGAGGACTTGATGCAGAAGCGTGAGCTGACGACGGCGTTCCTTGTGGCCGAAATGCAGGGCGGCCGGAGCCGCAGCCCCGACTGAGAGTTTCGTCTCGACCGCGTAAGGCCTTCGACATAGTCGCCATCGCCGCCTCGGCCGGCGGCGTTACGGCGCTGACCAAGCTGCTGGGCAGCCTGCCCGCCGACTTCGGCGCCGTCATCGTCGTCGTGCAGCACGTCGACCCCCGCCATCGCAGCCTGATGCCCCAGGTCGTCGGCCGCCAGTCGCTAATGCCTGCGACCCACGCTGAGGATGGGATTCGCGTCGAACGTGACCACGTCTACCTGGCGCCGCCGGACCACCACATGCTGGTCAATCGCAGAGGGATGGTCACCTTGACCGACACGGAGCTCGTCAACTTCGTCAGGCCGTCGGCGGACCTCATGTTCGAATCCATCGCCGCCGGGTATGGCGCGCGCGCCATCGCCGTCGTGCTGACCGGCAGCGGTCATGACGGCGCGATGGGTGTGACCGCGATCAAGCAGCGAGGCGGAACCGTTGTCGCCCAGGACGAGGCTTCTTCAGAATTCTTCGGTATGCCAGGTGCAGCGATAAAGACGGGAGCGGTCGACTTCGTCGTGCCGCTCGACGAGATAGCGGCCAAGCTGGTCGCGCTGCTTGGCCGCGACGACGCCCGATGAGCGTCCAGGCGAGCCCCGACTTCGAGAGGCTCATCGACCACCTTCGCGACGAGCGTGGCTTCGACTTCAGCGGTTACAAGCGCGCGAGCCTCATGCGCAGGGTCACGCAGCGCGCCCACGAGGTCGGTATCGACAACTTTCGGGCCTACCACGACTACCTCGAGGTTCACCCCGAAGAGTTCGCGGCGCTGTTCGACAAGATCCTGATCAACGTCACCGAGTTCTTTCGCGACCGGGCGGCGTGGGACCAGCTCGCCCAGGACATCGTGCCGCGGATCGTGGCGAAGGCAGGCGACATCCGGATCTGGAGTACGGGCACCTCATCAGGTGAGGAGGCGTATTCGGCGGCCATTCTTTTCTGCGAGGCCCTGGGCGAGGAGGGGTTTGTCGAGAGGGTGAAGATCTACGCCACCGACGTGGACGAGGACGCCCTCAGCAAGGCTCGTTCCGGATACTCCGCCAAAGACCTCGCATCCCTGGACCGCGATCTGACGTCCCGCTACTTCGAGCAGGTCGGCGAGCGGTTCATGTTACGCGCCGCGCTGCGCCGCGCGATGATCTTCGGCCGGCACGACCTGACGCAGGATGCGCCCATCTCCCGGCTCGATCTCCTGATCTGCCGCAACACCCTCATCTATTTCACGGCTGAGGCGCAGGGCCGGATCCTGGCGCGCTTCCACTACGCCCTGAACGACGACGGCTACCTGTTCCTCGGTAGGGCCGAGATGCTCCTCACCCACGCCGCCCTGTTCACGTCGGTGTCGCTGAAGGAGCGCATCTTCACGAAGGTTGTGCGGCTGCAGCTGCGCGAGCGGCTGATGCTGCTGGCGCAGGCGGGGAGCACCGAGGCGAGCAATCACGTCGCGCGGCAGCTGCGCGTGCGCGAGCTGACGACCGAGGGATCGCCCTTCCCTCAGGTCGTCGTCGACGCGCTTCGCGTTGTGATCAGCGCCAACCTGCCCGCCCGCGAGCTCTTCGAAATCCCGGCGAGCGACCTCGGGAGATCGCTGAAGGACCTCGAGCTTTCCTACAAGCCTGTCGATTTGCGGACGCCGCTCGACCGCTCCGGCCGCGACCGCCGCGCCGTCTCGGTGAAGGGCGTCGAGATCAGGAAGCCCGACGGTGCGACGGGATTTTTCGACGTTCACGTCGCGCCGCTGATCGACGAGGACGGCGCCATCGTCGGAAGTGCGATCAACTTCATCGACGTGGGCCACACGACGCAGCTCGACTCCGAGCTCAAACGGTTGGGGCACGAGCTGCAGTCGACGAAAGAGGAGCTCGAGACGACCAACGAGGAGCTCCAGTCCACCGTCGAGGAGCTGGAGACGACCAACGAAGAGCTTCAGTCGACCAACGAGGAGCTGGAGACCTTGAACGAGGAGCTCGAGTCCACCAACTCCGAGCTGCAGAGCATCAACGACGACCTTCAGCTGCGTGGCCGCGAGGTGCAGCGATTGAACACGATGCTCCTGGCGATCACAGGCAACATCGAGGTAGGCGCCGCGGTCCTCGACAAGACGATGCACGTCCAGGTCTGGAACGAGCGAGCCGCCGACCTCTGGGGCATGCGTTCCGATGAGGTGATCGGCAAGTCGTTCTTCGACCTCGACATCGGCTTGCCGGCCGAGCAGCTGCGAGCGCTGGTCGGGGCCGGCGCGGGCGGCAGCGCGATCCGCGATGAGCTCGTGGTCGACGCGACGACGCGGAAAGGCCGGCATATCCGCTGCAGGGTGATCGCCCACGCGCTCGGCGACGGCAACGCGCCGACCGGCGTCGTGGTGGTGATGGAACAGCTGAAGCCGGACGGCTCTTAAGCGACTCCCGCGGACATGGAGCTCCGCATCGATTTGGTCCAGTTCTCGAGGATGGATTCCAGCATCTCGACGTCGGTCGACGCCGCATAGCGCTCGTCGGCGGGCAGCTCCGCGGCGGCGTCGCGCAGCTTCGTGACCAATGCGCCGCCCATGTCGATGAGGCGGCCGTACGCGACGAGCCAGTATTCACGCCGATCGGGCGACTCGAAGGCAAGGATCGTCGAACGGTAATGGTGCTGGGCGCTCTCGGTCTCGTCGCGAAGCCGGTCGACCTTCTGCACGCGCGCCTCGTCCCTGGACTTTTCGAGCTCGCGAAGCGCCCTACTGAGCATCAGCCGCTTCGACTGCAGCACGAGCAGCCGCGACATGATGATGACGTCGGCGGTCTGGCGCGCGCTCATTCCGCGCCTCGCGCCAGCGTGGCGGCGATGCCGTAGCCGCGGTTGCGCACCACCGTGATGACCTCTTCGAGACCCACCTCTCGGAGGCGGCTCCTCAGCCGCATGATGTAGGTACGAACCTGCGCTTCGGAGAGGCGTGAGTTTTGCCATGCCAGCGTCGCCAGCTGCTTGCTGGTAAAAGGACGTCGAGGGTGGCGGAACAGGAAGTCCAGCAGGTCCGCCTCCCTCCGTGTCAGCCGCAGTGACTTGCCCCCATACGTGAGCATGTGGTCCTTGTGATCGATCACGACACCCGCGAGCTCGGCGTGCCTCTCGCGCCACATCGCGAGGCGGTCATCGATCCAGGCGAGGTGTTCTGCGAGCGCGCCCGCATCCGGACTTCCGTCGGCACGCGCGATCACAGACCGCAGGACCGACGCCATCTCCTCGTAGATCGAGATCCACCCCGCCACTTCGGGAAGGGCGGAGGTGGTCAGGTCCTCGCCCGGCAGCTCGCTCGGTTCCCGGCGCGCTACAAGCACGACCTTTGCCTCAAGAACTGACTGTACAGCGCCGCGACGGATTCGGCGAGGCGATTTTGACTGCGATTGTTGCGCACGCAGGCATATCGTGGGCGCCGAGATGGCTGCGGGTCGCAGCGGTATCCAGTCGACAAGCCGGGGGGCACACAACGGGAAAGGGGCCATGGTCCGGAGGGAGGGTCTGGCCCCTTTGCCTTCTCTAGCGGCGAATTTTCCCGCGATCGATCGTCTGGCGGGCCTCGAGGAGATCACCGGATGGCTCGGAACGTTCCGCGAGAGGCTTCGCCTGGCCCGTACGTGACCTCGGCGCCAAGCCACCCGAGATCTCTCCATGCGCCACCCACCGGCCACCTCGACGGTGACGAAGGCCTGATCCGCATCGTGATCGTGGAAAACCATCAGCTCGTCTCCGAGAGCCTCGGGCTGCTGTTGGACGGTCAGAGGGACATGGGGGTGGTCGGCAAGGCAACGTCGGTGAGCGAAGCCGCGGCCCTGCCGAGAGGGTTGAGGCCGGACGTGGTGGTCATGGACTTTCATCTCGGCGACGGCACCGGCCGCGACGCGGCGCTCGCCATGCGCCATTCGTTTCCCGGCACCAGGTTTGTGTTTCTAAGCCGCGACGGCAGCGACGACGCCCGCCTCGCCGCCGTCGAAGCCGGCGCCAGCGCCTACATCCTCAAATCGAGCCCGGCGGTTGAGGTGATCGCGGCGATCCGCACGGTTGCCGGCGGCATCAGCCTGATCACGCCCGCGATGATCGCTCGCCTGGTGAGCCGCGGGAAGGACCGGGAAGTCCTGAGGGACAGCTTGAGTCCCCGAGAGCGCGAGGTGCTGCAAATGATGGCGGACGGGGTGGGCACGCGTCAGGTCGCGGTGCGGCTCGGCATCAGCTACGCGACGGTGCGCACGCACGTCCGGTCGATCAGCGCCAAGCTCGGCACCAGTTCGATGGTGAAGGCAGTCGTCACCGCGCGCGACCTGCAGCTCGTGAACTAGGAGCCTCGGCCGCTAGGAGTCGTCGCGCGCCCCGAGACTCACCTTCCTATCTACATCGCCGAGACCCCGACCTCGACGCGCCTCGTGCGCGGCCCGTCCCACTCGCACAGGAAGATGGCCTGCCACGTCCCGAGGGCCAGCTTGCCGCCCCGCACCGGGGCCAGGCACGCCGGCCCGACGAGGACTGTCTTGATGTGGGAGTCCGAGTTGCCCTCGGCGTGCTCGAAGGCCGCTTCCTTGGGCACGAGCTCCTGGAGATGGGACTCGATGTCCCGCGCCACGTCGGGGTCGGCGCCCTCGTTGATTGTCACGCCGGCGGTCGTGTGCGGGACGAAGACATGGCACGTGCCCTCGGAGACGCCGGCGCGGTCGACGGCTTCGGCGACTCGTTCGGTGATGTCGACGAGCTGGGCCCGCCGGTTGGTCTTGACCTCGAACGCAGCCCAGCCCATATGTCGCGAACCACCTTACAAGCTCAAAAGGGGCGTTTGTCCAGCCGCCACGCTGGGTAGATTTCGACGTGCATGCAACTCCAGTCTTCCGTCTCACTGTGGCCAGACGACGCCGACAACGAGGCCCGGGCGGCCGCCCAGGACTCGACGCCGGACCTCGCCGACGTGCTTTCCGAGATCGAGTCGCGCCCCCGGGTTCAGCCCGAGGCGGGTCCTACGGAAGCCGATGACGCGCTCGGCGCCTACCTCCGCGAGATCGGGCGCGGCACACTCCTGACCAAGGACCAGGAGATCGAGCTGGCCAAGCAGATCGAGGCCGGCTCGGACGCGGCGCGGCGCCGGATGACCGAGGCCAACCTCCGGCTCGTGGTCTCGATCGCCAAGAAGTACCAGGGGCGCGGAATGCCGCTGCTCGACCTGATCCAGGAGGGCAACGTCGGCCTGATGCGGGCGGTGGCAAAGTTCGACCATCGCCGCGGTTTCAAGTTCTCGACCTACGCGACATGGTGGATCCGGCAGGCCGTTCTGCGGGCGATCGGCGACCAGGCGCGGACGATCCGGCTGCCGATTCACATCGGCGACCAGACGAACAAGCTGGTCCGCATCTCGGACCGGCTTCGCGACGCGCTAGGCCGCCAGCCCACCGACGAGGAGGTCGGCGAGGAGCTCGGACTCACCCCGCTCGAGGTCGAGGCACTCCGCCAGACCTCGCGCGACACGGTCTCTCTCGAGACCCCCATCGGGGAGGATGGCGACACCGAGCTGGGCCACCTGATCGAGGACTCCACCGCGGAATCTCCCGCGGCGGCGGCGCTCGAGTCTGACCTGAAGGACCAGGTCGACGACGTGCTGGGCACCCTCGAGCCGCGTGAGCGGCGGGTCATCCAGCTCAGGTTCGGCCTGGGCGATGGACACCAGCGCGCGCTGGACGAGGTGGCGCGGCGGCTCGGCACGAGCCGCGAGACGGTGCGCCAGCTGGAGCGGCACGCGCTTGACAAGCTGCGCCGGACCGGCCGCGCCGACGCGCTGCGCGCGTACTCCTCGAACTAGCTTTCCTTCCCCGCTCGCGGGGGAGCCCCGCGCAAGCGCGGGGGTGTGACCCGGCTTCACCTCCCCACCGTGTGGGGAGGTCGGCGCCGAAAGGCGCCGGGTGGGGACGCGGCCCGGTCGGATGGGGGCGAACCCTCTGGCAATGTTCGATGGCAAGAGTTTGACAATTGGCTGGTGAGCCTGTACCTCGCGTTTCTGGGCGTGTCGCTCCTGGTCATCTGCACACCGGGGCAGGACACCGCCCTGACCATCCGCAACACGCTTCTGGGCGACCGGCGGACCGGGTCCGCGACGGCGCTCGGAGTCTCGGCCGGCCAGGCGATCTGGACGGTGGCGACGAGTGCTGGCCTTGCGGTCGTGCTCATGGCCTCCGGGCCGCTGTTTCTCGGCATCAGGCTCGCGGGCGCGGCGTACCTGGTCTACCTGGGCTCGCGTTCTCTGCTCAACGCAGTCCGCCGTCGCGGCCTACATCTTGGGGAAAGCGCCCCGCTCGGTTCCCGCATCTCGACCCGGACTGCCTTCGTCCAGGGATTGCTCAGCAACCTCTCGAACGCGAAGATGGTCGCCTTCTTCATCAGCCTCCTGCCGCCCTTCGCGGGCCCGCATCCGAACTTCTTGCTCTTGCTCGCCCTGGGATTCAACTTCTGTATCCTCACGCTCGCCTGGCTGGTGGCCTACTCGCTCGCCGTGGAGCGAATGGGTGGTTGGCTTCGCCGCTCGGCAATCCGGCGCGCGCTCGACGGAATCCTGGGTGCGGTGCTCGTCGCGCTCGGCCTGAAGGTGGGCTCGGAAGCACTCGCCGCCTGAGCGCGCGCGCGTCTACTTATATGCTTACGCCGCAGTTCGGCCTTTCAGTCGAGGAGGTTTGGAGAGAGATGCCACGAGCCAAGCAGCTGACAGTGACGGTCGCCGACCGGCCGGGGACGCTCGGCGAGATAGCGACTGCGCTTGGTGAAAAGAAGGTCAACATCGTCGGGTTTGCCGGTGCCAAGCAGGGCGAGATGGGCATGATCTGGCTGGTCGTCGACAAGACGGCCGCGGCCAAGAAGATCTTCGCCAAGCACGGCTGGAGCACCACGGAAGAGGAAGTCCTCGCCGTCACCCTGCCCGACAGCCCTGGCTCGCTGGGGCGCTTCGCTTCCAAGCTCGGCAAGGCAGGCGTCAACGTCACGTTCGCCTATACCGGCTCGGCCGGAAGTGCTCGAAAGCTGAATGCCTACTTCGGCGTCTCCGACCTCAAGGCGGCGCTCAAAGTCAGGGTTTGACGTCGTAGTCCCCTAGGCCCCGTTCGAGGCGGGCGAAGGCCCGCCTGACCTGCGTCCTGTACTCCTCGACGAGGCGGTCGCCTCGCAGCCCGCCGCGGACGCGGCCGCGCACATGGCTGACCAGCGCTCGATGCGTGGTCATCAGCGCGCTCGCGACGCTGACCGCAACGATGTCGCCCGCGCCGGCCCCCGTCTCGTCGGCCAGGAGCTCGGCCAGACGAGTGGTGTAGCGGTCCGCGATCTCGCGCTCCCGTGCCAGCAGCGATGGGCTGGCCGGGATGACTTGCGCCGCCCTGGATATCGCCTCCGTGCTCTGCTTCGTGGCCAGGCGGTCCGCCCCGACCAGCAGCCGGTGGCGGAACGCCTTCAGCACCGACTCGCCTTTCGGGCGGCTGCGGACCGACTCGATCAACTCCTCCTCGAAGAACACCATGCCGCCGTAGAAGAGATCCTCCTTGGCGGGGAAGTAGTTGAAGACCGTCACCTCCGACACGTCTGCGGCACGCGCGATCTCCGCCACGCTCACGCCATCGAACCCCTTCTTGAGGAACAGCTTGTGAGCCGCTTCGAAGATCAGCTGGCGCGTCTGCTGCTTCTTGCGCTCCCTGAGTCCGCCCTGCACCGCCACAAGCCGAATTCTACTGGAATATGTTAGGCAGCCATATACTTTAAGTCACCATAAGTTTGTGGTAACTTAGGTCAAACGGCAACAGGCTGGAAGAAAGGAGAGGACAGATGAGTCTCTATGCGATCGCGCTTTTCGTGCACATCGTCGGGGCGTTGCTGCTGTTTGCGCTCCTGACACTCGAAGGTGTCGCGCTGCGTGTCCGCATCGCGGCCGCGCCGATGGGGAGGACCCTGGGACCGATCTCGGCCCTGGCGATCCTCATCCCGGGCGTCTACATGATGGCGACTCAGTGGGGAGTCAAGGGCTGGATTGCGGTCGGCATCACGAGCTGGGTCCTGATCGCGGTTGGAGGGGCTGCCACCGGCATCAGCGCGATGCGCGGGCGCATCGGCACCCGGGCCGCGACCATTTCGTGGCTCGCCAGGATCGGGATGGCCCTGGGGGTCGTCTTCGACATGACGCTCAAACCGGACACGCTGGTGGGGGTCGTTGCGGTCCTGGTGGGATTGGTCGTGGGCGTGTCGGCGGCGACGCTCGTAACTCCGCGTCCGCAGCGGTCGCTGTGACCGTACCCGACCCGCGCCGGTGGGTCGCGCTCGCCTTCATCGCGATCGCGCAGCTGATGATCGCGCTCGACGCCACCATCGTCAGCATCGCCCTGCCTTCGGCGCAGGCGGCGCTCGGCGCGTCCGATGCGAATCGCCAATGGGTGGTCACCGCCTACACCCTCGCCTTCGGCGGCCTGCTCTTGCTGGGCGGCCGGATCGCCGACTACATCGGGCGCAGGCGGGCGTTCCTCGTGGGACTCGCCGGGTTCGGCCTCGCGTCGATGATCGGTGGCGCGGCGCCCGACTTCGCGGTCCTCATCGGGGCCCGCGCGCTGCAGGGTGCGTTCGCGGCCCTGCTTGCACCCACCGCGTTGTCTTTGCTCGCGGTCTCATTCACCGAACCACGAGAGCGGGCGACCGCCTTCGCGGTCTACGGGTCGATCGCCGGCAGCGGCGCCGCGATCGGGTTCCTGATGGGCGGCCTGCTCACGCAGTACCTCGCGTGGCGGTGGTGCCTGTACGTCAACATCCCGATCGCGGTCCTGGCCGCGGCGGGGGCCGCCGCCGTGCTGCCTGACTCGAGCCGGCGCGCGCAGCCGAGGTTCGACCTCCTGGGCGTCGTCCTGGCCACCGGCGGAATGGTGACCCTGGTTTACGCGCTCAGCGACGCCATCGCGTTGCTGGCGCTGAGTGCGGTTCTGCTCGTCCTGTTCGTCGCGCGCGAGGCGCGGACCCTCAACCCGGTGCTGCCACTGCGCATCGTGCTGGACCGCAGCCGGGGCGGGTCCTACGCGACCGTCGCGCTCGTCATCGCGGGCATGTTCGGCGCCTTTCTCTTTCTGACGTACTACTTCCAGGTCGCGCTGCACTACACGCCCCTTCAGGCAGGCCTCGCCTTCCTTCCGATGGTCATCGCGCAGCAGGCGGGTTCGTGGCTGATCGCCAGCCGCCTCATGCCGCTGGTCCCGCCTCGCGTCTTGATGGCGCCTGGTGCGATCGTCGCTGCGGTCGGGATGATGCTTCTGGTCCAGGTTCCACTACTGGCTGAGGTGCTGCTCGGGCTGGGCGTGTCGTGTGTCATGGTGCCCGCCTTCAGCACCGCGACGCAGAGAGTCGATCCGCGTGAGGCTGGGGTCGCCTCGGCCACGGTCAACGCGGCAAGCCAGATCGGCGGATCGGTGGGCGCGGCCTTGTTGAACGCGATCGCCGTCGGTGCAGGGGGCGCCATCGTGCACGGGTTTGCGGTCGCTGCCGCCTGGGGGGCGGGCATCCTTCTGCTCGCGGCCTTGACGTCCGCGCTCTTGATCAACTTCCCTCCCCCGCTCGCCGGGGAGCCTCGCGCAAGCGCGGGGGTGTGACCCGGCCCTTCCCTTCCCCGCTCGCCGGGGAAGGTGACCCGGCTGCAAAGCGGCCCGGTCGGATGGGGGCTCCCACTCTGGCTAAGCGCGAGAAACGGGCTTGACACTGCCTTGCGTGCCGGTGTATTCTACCGAGCAGTTAATTAGCTAGATAGATAAATAAGATGGCATCCGATCGCTTGAGCGTCACGTTCGCAGCCCTCGCCGATCCCACCCGGCGAGCGATCCTGGCCCGTCTTGCACAGGGGGAGGCGTCGGTCACGGAGCTGGCCAAGCCGTTCGACCTCAGCCTGCCCGGAGTCTCGAAACACCTGAAAGTGCTGCAGCGC
>Ga0099828_10000943_pt1 | contig 18610 bp, 24 predicted proteins | sample CZO8metaG_2_FD_79338 | JGI IMG/M metagenome (GOLD analysis project Ga0099828, IMG submission 79338) | Vadose zone soil microbial communities from the Eel River Critical Zone Observatory, Northern California, USA - CZOApr15con2H1.8 metaG | ecosystem: Environmental > Terrestrial > Soil > Vadose... | reverse complement strand
TGTTCTGTCGTAAGTCTAGGTAGGACCTCGTGTACGAGGGAACGGGCATAGTCTAGAAATTCGAAGACATCCTTCATTGCGCTCCGTTCGAGGCGTGGATCCGCGCGTATCCGGGATAGATACCAAATGTCGACCTGGGCGATGTGCTCTAGAACGTTTCGTACGCTCCGGGGTTCTGACCGAGGTTTCCAATCCAATTCTTCGGTGGGAATCTTGGATATGATATTATCTAAATCTGCTCTTGTATAGTCGAGGAGTTGGAGACAACGGGAGATTTGAGCATGAGTAAATTTTATACGATCACAGCTGAAGAGAGGGTCAGATCCGCCTGCCTCGCCTGCACTGCCTCGGGTGCGTATTTCTTCGATTATCGTCATCTGTGGGTTGCGCACAGCTGGCATCCTCTCTCCCTTTGATCTGAGTCAGCGATAGTAATCGGGAATGGTAAGCTCGAGTTTTGATATTGCCCTCTCTTTAGTGCTGGCGAGGGTTGCACAGCCCATTAGATCGTGAACGTGAGCAGAGGTGCTTCCATCATGACCAATGTTAAGACTAGTCCTGTAGATCATTGTAGCCCGCTGATGGAATACGTTTGGTTGCGCTGCGCCGCGTTGCTTGTGGACTCGGCTTTCAACTTTTTTAGAGCGATAGTTGGACAAGCTGTCACATGCTGGCCGAGCATCTCGAAACAAAGGTCTGGGAGATCGTGGATTCCTACTACCCGAAGGGCGACTGGGCTCACGGGAGAAGTCACATCGAACGTGTCCTGAGGATCGCACTAGAGATAGGAAGGCGAGAGGGCGCTGACCTGCAGATAATTGAACTATCAGCGATTCTTCACGATATCTTTGCCAACATGGAAAAGCATTCTGGCGTTGAAGGATTCCGGCACGAAGTTGAAGCGTCGAAAGAGGCAAGAAAGATTCTGAGGACCCTCGGACTTGCAGACAAGACCGTAGATGCGGTCTGTCACTGCATTGAATCTCATAGGAAACGAACGGGAGAATCCAACCTCAAACGATTGAGGCTAAGTGTCTCTTTGATGCCGATAAGCTTGATTGCATAGGCGCGATCGGCATAGTCCGAAGTGCCTTCATGTCTCTAGACCACGGACAAGAATTCTACAAACAAGAAGACATTGAGGATTACAAGCGCAGGAACACTCGACCGGACGGCACAATCATCGATTACAGCCAGCACTCGTCAAACCTGGAATACGAGCTAAGTCTCAAGGATGTTGCGAGGAGAATGTACACGGAGACAGGAAAAAGACTTGCCATGGAAAGATCCGCCTTCATGGACGCATTCTACAGCAGACTTGGAAAGGAACTGAAAGGGATCATTTAATCGAATTATGACGGGTCCTATTTGGCTCGAAGATACTCTAGGACGAGTTCCGCGTTCTTGTCTGGTGGAAAGACGGGATAGAACACTTTTTCGATTATCCCACCTGCGGCTACAAGCGCCAGTCTCTTGACGAAAGTCTTGGACCCGAACTTGAACGTTGGTAGCCGCAACACCTTCGTCAGTCTGAAATCCGAATCGTTCAAGAGCTCGTAGGGAAGCTTGTTCCGCTGGGCGAAGTCCATCTGTTCATCCAGATTCTGAGCGCTGACACCGAACACTTTGAAGCCTAACTTCTTGAACTTTCGATAGTGGTCGCGGAACGCGCAGGATTGAGGCGTACAACCACGGGCTCCAGGAATCTCGTTCCAACCCTCGGGAATGAGAGCACCCGGTTTTCCCGTTTCTGGATAGAAAAAGAAGACTGCGTTCCGTCTAGAAGCATCCGCCAAATTGACGTCATGTGCTGCTGTGGAGGGTAGTGAGAAAGAGGGCATCTCCATTCCACGAAGGTGGCGGCAGGCACCATCGTCAATAGGAACAGGGAGGCCTTTAGGCAGAACATGGGGATCTGTGTCGAGAGGACCTTTCAACCAACCTGCCCCCAAGTGTCCGAATAACACATCTCTTTCAGATCTGGAAACTTCTGCACCACTTGCTCGCCTGGATACCCCATTATTCCAAAATGCACGAGTTCGTAGTCTTCGGGTATTCGGAGTGCAGCCCTCACGCCTCTGTTTACTTCCGGCATGAGCAAGCCCATGATCGGCCCGTGGAGCCCGACGCCGTATTCCAGAGCCTTGAGTTCGATACTCCTTACGGCGGATCCTATTTCGTGAATTTCTCCAATTCTGGCGAAGTCCCCTGGGACCCACTGAAATGGTTTGAAATCCTTGGGCTGACAGAACGCGATGAACAGAGGAGCGACCTTCCATCTCTCAATCCAATCGACATCCTTGAGTCGTCCTATCCTCCTCAAGTCTTCTTGCCACGCCTTCACCACCTTCACCCGCTGATTCTTGTTAGTGATGATCAAAAGCTTCCATCTACCCAGCCACGTACAGGAAGTGGCAGCCTTCAGGATCTCCGCCTGAACAGGCGGTGGAATCTCTTTGTCGAGAAATGACATAGCTCCTTTTTCGAAAAATAGAAGCTCGTTGAGTGTAGCATTACCAGAGTAGCGCGTCCTTGGTGTTTCCATGCAACTTCTCTGTGACGGATCACGGCAGAATCCGTAATATTTAGTTGGCGAAGTTAGGCTTGCGGCTTCGTGCTGGTCTTCTACACGAAGTCAACTGGTTTCCTTCAGCTTGCGCCAGCCAAACCATGCTTTGAGGTAATCCCTAGCCAAGGGTTTCTCGTCTGGCCAGTATGCGGGGGACGTGGGGGCCGGGTTTCAGCCTGTTTTCGCGGTCGACAAAGACAGCGTGGGGCTTCCAGTGTTGTGCCTGTTTCTCGCTCATCCAGCTGAAGGCGGTGACTATTACCTCGTCGCCAGGCTGAACCTTGCGCGCGGCCGCGCCGTTGACTGCTACTGTTCCGCTTCCTCTTGGAGCTGAGAGTGCATATGTTGAGAATCGTTCTCCGTTGGTGATGTTCCAGATGTCGACCTGCTCGAAAGGTATGATTCCCGCAGCTTCCATCAGAGACGAGTCTATCTCGATACTGCCCTCATAGTTGAGGTCCGCGCCGGTGAGTCTTGCTCTGTGGATCTTGCCCTTGAGCATTCGCAGCTGCAACTCTCCTTCTCCTCGTGACTGCAATGGTCAGTGATATGACTCGCTAGACTTGAATGATGGCTACGGTCTCTCTAGAGAGCTTAGGAGCCTTAGATTACCCGAAAAATGCTAATAGATTCGGGATCTTGAGAGAGATCCGCTCAAGGAGCAATATTCCGATCAGCTACACTACGAGGTAATGATTTACATAGATAATCTACACAGGCGAATCCCATGAAATGGGTTACGCGAGAAAAGGCGAAGGTCGACCGAATAGCATGCCCCTGGCTAATCAAGAAGTTCGTAGACGAGAACCCCGAATTCCTCTTCGTCCCACCCGAGACAATTCCTCAAGTTGTCAAAGACACAGGAGCAATAGCCTATGACGCAAAAGCTGTAGAGCTGACCCACTACAAAGAGAACGGCGAAGAGCGCGTCAGCTTTGACGCCATTATCAAGAAGTACAAGCTAACGGATCCAGCACTGCTCGAGCTCGCCAAAATAGTAAGAGGAGCTGACGCGAAGATCCCGAATCCGCCGCCCGAGTCGGCAGGCCTCGAAGCAGTAGCGCATGGTTTTCGAAACCTTGCGAAGGACGACTTTGACAACATGCGACTACAATTCCCAACCTACGACGCATTGTACAAGTACTGCCAGCTCAAAACGGAAGGAACTCAGAAGCTAGAGTACAACGTCGCGCAGCCTGCAAGGTAGGTCCCCGATTTCAGCCTCAGACACCTCGGCTATGTAGAACTACCAACACACCAGAAGAAGGGCGGTTTCGACCACGCGGCCGTCCACAACAAGTCCGGGACGCTCTACGTCGCCCACACGGCTAACGACTCGGTCGACGTGATTGACACCCGCTCCGACAATTATCTACATTCGATCCGAGGCCTTCCGGGGGTTGCAGGCGTTCTTGTTTCTAACGAGAAGGATCTCGTGTTCACTTCTAACCGTGGCGAGAAGACTGTCGGAGTATTTCGTCATGGTCAGGAAGGGAAGCTGGAGAAAGTGAGAGTGGGAGGTTTTCCCAACGGATTGAGCTTCGATCCCTCAAGAGACAATCTTCTCGCAGCAAACGTATCCAAACAGGATGACCCGGCTCCGATTACTGTCTCAATAGTTGAGCCAAGGAAGAAGATTCTAACAGCGGACATAGTTGTGCCTGGAAGAACACGCTGGACAGTCTTCGATAGCAAGATGGATCGTTTCTACGTCAACATCTCCAAACCGTCACAGATAGTCGCGATCGAAAGCAAAGATCCGGACGGAGTAGCAGGCACTTACGATATTCCGGCCACGGGTCCCCATGGGCTCGACGTCGACGTGGAGGGTAGGAGGCTGTTCTGTGCCTGTGATCAAGGCGGCCTGTTTACGGTAGATTTGACATCAAGAAGAGTGTCAAGGGTTTCAAATTTGAGTGGTCCGCCTGATGTGATATTCTACAATTCCCAGCTCCACCACCTCTACGTCGCCATTGGAGAGCCGGGAGTCGTCGATGTATTCGACACAGACACGATGAAGCTTATTCAGACAGTGAAGACGGAAGAAGGCGCTCACACAATCGGCTACGACCTTGAAGGTAACAAGGTGTACGCGTTCCTACCCGAAACACATCGAGCGTCTGTATACATCGACGAGTAACGAACGAACTCATCGTAAATAGCAGACAGCATACCGATCTTCTCGTCTAAGTCACCAGTTCCCAGGTCTTTTCTTCGTAGAGATCTAACTGCGAGATTCGATCCGGTTCTGGAGGTCTTCGGTCAGTGAGCTCTGACCTCTAGCCCGTGTGACTCTTGCCGCTAAAATGAGCGAGCTGATCATCAAGAGTGCAGAGAGGAGGAAGGGTGCGCCTGGAAGATTGATGGGCGCCTGGCTTCCGATGAAGAATGCGAATATTACGGTGAATAGCGTGGGTCCGATTACGCCGGTTAGGCCCATGAGGCTTCCGTTGATGCCTTGTAGTGCTCCTTGTTCGGATGGGCCGACTCGCCGAGTCATTAGACCCTGCAATGCAGGTTGAACGAATCCGATTGGGGCGTAGAAGATTATGGCAATCATGAATACTAGGCTGTTGGGTGCGAGGCCCCAGATCACGAACCCTACTGTGCCAGAGACTATTCCGATCAGCAGGGCGAGGCGTTCGCCGAATCGAGCGACGACACGCCGAACTAGGAGGCCCTGAACGATAATGTTGCAGGCACCGACCAGTGCGAGTGCTGCACCGACTAGGGCGTATCCCCAGCCGTACCTGTAGGCAGCGTAGAGTACGTAGACGCTGGGGAGGACTTGGAAGGCGAGGAAGTTTAGGAAATTGACAGTGACAAAGCCTGCGAGTCCTTTTCGCGCTCGTATCATGGACAGCGAACCGATTGGGTTGGCTCTCCGAAGCGAGACGGGGCTTCTGTGCTCTAGCGAGAGCGACTCAGGCAGCACTACCAATCCGTAAGCAGCGCTTGCGAGCGAGAGCGCCGCGGCGCCCCAGAATGGGAAGCGTGGGCCAATTCCGGCTAATAGTCCGCCGACGAGGGGTCCGATGATGAATCCTACGCCCCAGATCGAACCTATCATTCCGTATGCGCCGGCGCGTTTCTCACCTGGGGTAGTATCGGCTACGTAGGCGAAGCTTACGGTGAAGCTGGCGCTAGTAATGCCGCTGACGACTCGTCCGATGAAGAGCCAGGTTAGGTTGGGGGCGAGGGCCATGATGATGTAGTCGATTCCGAGTCCGAATGCTGAGAGAATGAGGACCGGTCGTCGACCATAGCGGTCGGATAGCGCTCCTAGCAAGGGAGCGAATATGAACTGCATCAGCGCCCAGGTTGTGCCGAAGAGACCGAATACTTCGGCGCCTCTTGCTGTGTCGCCTCCGACGAAGCTGACAACTAGACCGGGGAGTACGGGTATTATGATGCCGAATCCAAGGGTATCAAAGAGGACTGTCGCAAATATGAACGCTAGGGCAGCTCTGCTGGCCCCAGTTCTCGTTAAAGTTTCTACTCTTGGAGGTTCTTGGGTTAGTTCAGTCAAATCATGGACACTATTTTTTGGATCTTTAAAGGTCGATTAGGTTCTAGTTACTCTCAGCCGACGGGCACGTGAGGCCAATACTTCAAGCTAGTGAGGTCTCAGAAACTGAACCTTGGCTGATGTTCGGATTATTCAATCACTGCTGGAAAAAGAGGGGGAAGGAGGATTGACCTACTATAGTCCGATTCCTGCTCCGAGCGTGTAGATTGCGTTCAGGGTCTGACTGTCTATCGTTCCGTCGGATAGTGTGGCAGCGATGGTTACTTGGTAGATTCCTCCAACCGTTAAGACTAGTCCTAACGGAATGCTCGTCGTTGTCGTTGATGTGGTCTGTCCGGACTGGAGTGGCATTGCCGGGTTCCAAGATAGTGTCAGGGATTGGCCGGCGAGCTGTATGGAAAGGGATGTGATTGCCCCGTTTCCAATGTTCGAAATCTGGATCGATAGGCTAGGCGACTGGCTTAGCTGTTCAAAGGCGATACTGGCTTTAAAGTGGTGGTTCGTGGTTAGGAGGGTTGAGCCGCCTGTTTGGACTGCGATGTCTGTGTGGGAGCAGTCGACGCTGTTGCTGACGGATTGGGTGCAGACCCCACTGCCGCTGGTCCGGGTGGTAGCTGGCTCGAGCGCTGTGTTCAGGTATTGGTCGTTAGTATAGATGATAGCGGCCGATCCAGTCGTCGGACTGGCTGCTATTCCAAAGTCGTCTAGAAGGTCCCTGTTACCTGTACACGTGACGCCAGCTTCGCATACGCCTCCGTAATGGATTGTTCCCGAGGCTGGGTTCTGGGTGAACTTGCTGCCTGGGGTCGTTGCGGCTAGGTTCTGGGCGAAGTATACTTGCCAGGAGGCCGTCATCGGATAGTTGTCGGGTGTGTTGACGCCGTCGAAGTAGCTTGTGCCGTACCAGACTACGTCTAGGGCTCCGTTGCCGAGAGCGGTGCTCCAAGGCATGATCGCAGTGTTGGACGGTGTCTTGCTGATCTGGTATGGCCCAGACCATGTTTCGCCGAACGTTGTACTGAAGCTGTAATACATGATGTGGTCGTCAGTATAGACGAGGTACACGTTGCCAGCTTGATCTACGCTGACGTTGACGAACTGATGTCCGTAGCCTATTGCCGTGTTGGGATTGATGTAGACGGGATAGTCGGTGAAGCTGAGGCCGCCGTTGATGGAGACTGCTATCCAGACAGCGTGGGTGCTACAGCTGAGGCATGATACCTCGCCGGCATTGGCGATGCTGCTGAAGGATTGGTAGATCAAGTGATTGGTCGGATCAATGGCTAAGTTTCCGATCTGGTTCTGGTATGCCGCATGCCATGGATGGTTGGCATCGAACGCGTTCGCCACCTGGGCGTATGTCGCGCCACCGTCGTAGCTGCATGTTACGAAGAGGTTGTTGGTCGTGGCGTATGCATGGTAGGAGACGCAGACCTTGTTGGCGCCGTCTGCCGCGATCCATTCCCTATCGTCAACTGGAATGGTTGCTCCTGTGGGGTCGAGGATGAAGGAGGCGCCTCCGTCGTGGCTGGTGCTAACGTATACGTTTGCGAGCGGTGGGGCTGTGGCGAGGCTGGCAACATAGATGTTGTAGTGGCCGTTGGTGTTCAGAACGGGCGCCACTGCAATGTCGGTGTCTCCTCCCGCTGGCGAGAAGCCAACGCTTCCACTTGAGACGCTATCAGGCAACGGCAAAGTTGTGAAGTGGTTGCCATTGTCTGTGGATTTCCACGCGAAGGTTCCACCGCAGAGGCCGCCTATGACGCAGAAGACGTTCTCCGAAGATCCGTAGAAGTTGCCTGACGAGTCGGCTCTTATTGCTGGCTCACCTTCAGTGTTCTGGCACGTGCGAGCGTTGTTTGGACAGGTGACTCCGACGCTGAATCCATGGATGAACGGGTTCCCTGCGAGCTCGTAGTTGCTGAATGTTGGGGTACTAGGGCTAGCGGCATTGGCAGGATGAAAGGCTGTCCCGACTATTGCTGCGGTGCTGGTTAGCATTAGGATTGAGAGCAGGATTGTCGTGGCTTTTTTCGAGAGTTCGAGAATAGGTTTCATCGAAAATCCCAGCGTGTTCGTTGGAAAGATAATCATTATTCCGCGTACGGATAATTTCGAAATTCGAAATTGTCGAAACTCGATATATCAAAAGTATACCCTTCGATATACCTAACTCTATCACGAAAAAAGGGAGTTGCCTCGACGAACTGGAAACTGAGCCTACGTTTTGGCTAGGTGCTCGTCGAGACGTTGGTAGGATTCCCGCATGCCTCCCTCAGCGCCCGACGCGACATAGCCGTCGCGTTGCTCACGGCTCTTGAAGAGGACGAGGATCGTCACCTTTGTTGTTGCGCCGTTCTCCTCGAGCGTCATTGTCTCTAGCGATTCCGCGCCTGGGATATTCTCGTAGCTATTTGTCCGTACAACGCGTTTTGGCGGACGGAACTCACGGATTACTCCGCTGAAGGCGTGGTCTGTGCCGTCAGGGGCACGGTGTACAAAGCGCCACGCGCCACCTTGGCGCAGATCGGCATCGGCGACCGTAATTGTCATGACTCGTGGGCCTAGCCATTGCTTGAGGTGTCGGGGTTCGGTCATGGCTTCGAAGACGAGTTTGCGGGGTGCGTGGAGTGTGCGTGTGATGAGTACTTCTTTGTCGGAGGGAAGTATTATGGTCATGTCGTCTTTGTGTTCGATCTTTTCTTTCTGCATCATTTCACCTCCTTCTTCTTCATCCGTTCGAGGTGGGCGTCGAGTCTGCTGAAGCTCTCCTGCATGTTCCGCTTGTATGATCCCAACCAGGCTTCTAGCTCCCGGAAAGGTTCTGGTCGCAGTGAGTATAGCCGTTTGGGGCCGTCGGGGTGGACTTGTACGAAGCCTGCCTTTTGCAGGATGTGTAGGTGGCGGGAGACGCCCGATTGGTCGATGCCGACTTCTTCAACGATATCGTTTACCGCGTGTTCGCCGCTCCGGAGCACCTCGACGATGCGCCGGCGGGTAGGGTCGGCCAGTATCTCGAACACGGCAGTATGCATAATAGTACATATGCATGATGGTGCATATAAATGCTATGCCCGTCTACCTTCACATCCTCGCTATGCCTATTAGGACAGGAACCTATTGCAAGCATTGGCTAAGATGCCAGCAGAAACTGAGCCGATTGTGAAACCATCTCTCAAGCTTACTCATTTCTGGCTGTACGTTAAGGATACCCACCGATCAATTCAATTCTATCGCGATATTCTTGGCTTCGATACCGTCCAAACGTTTCCAGACGGAGCATTGCTCAAGGCCGGCAGTGTTCAATTGGGAATCCACCGCGAAGAAGGCGAAAGAAAGAGCCATCCGGGCGGAATGTCAATCATATTCTACAGCACTGACATCAAGAGGGATTATGCGACACTTTTGAGGAGTGGCGTAAAATTCCTGACCGAAGTCCAGAAGCAAACCTACGGTCAGATCGCTAGTTTCAATGATCCTGATGGCTACCTGTTGGAACTCTGGCAGCCCTAGAAGAGAATAGTTCTGGCTCGTGCCTTTGAGTCCACCTCAAGCGTGACCTCGTCAGAGGACATGTCAGGATGATCCATCAACTCAGAATTTACGAAATCTTCGAGCACAACAAGGCTGCGTTTCATGACCGATTTCGCGACCACGCGGCGCGGATTATGAAGTTCTACGGGTTTGACATCATCGCAATGTGGGAATCAAAAACGAATGACCGCACAGAGTTCGTATATCTATTGGCGTGGCCCGATGAGCAGACGATGCTTCGAGCTTGGGGACAGTTTCGGGCCGATGAAGAATGGAAGAAGATCAAGAAGCTTACGAACACTCAGCATGGTGACCTAGTCGGGGTCATCGAGGAACGGACGCTAGTCCCTACAAACTATAGTCCATCTATTCGTCGAACGAAACTCGACAACAAGTAATTCTGACCAACAAACCTCATTCCGCTTCGATGATATGAGATGAACCGGGATGTTCACTTCTGCCAGGGCGGCTTTACGTCTGTGATGCGGGAGGCAAGTGCCAAGCCCAGCAAGCTCAACAGCACTGCGGCAAAGAGAGCGTACCGGAAACCAGTCACGACGCCCTCCAAAGCGGCGTAGGACCCCACGCTGGCAGCTGCGGGAGGGTCGAAGGCTCCCGCGATTGTCAGGAGCACAGCCAAACCCAGGGGAAAGCCGATCCGGAACGAGGTACTGATCACTCCGGAAGCAAGGCCTTCTTCACCAGGCTTTGTTCCGGCAACGGCTGCGAGGTTGACAGCGGGGAAGCCGATGCTGGCGCCCAGAGTCCAGACGATCATGCCCGGAAGTATCACAAAATAGCTCCCTTGGGCAGAGATTGGTGTAAGAAGAGCGATCCCAGCGGTCGCGAGAGCCGTTGATAGAAGTAGGGTGCGTCTAGCACCGAGCCGGCCCATGATTCGGGAGGCTCCCCATCCGCCTACAAGGAAGAAGATTACCGCTCCCGGAAGCGTCCCCAGACCAGCGTAAAGAGGTGAGTAGCCCAGTATGTTCTGAAGGTAGATTGTAATTATGAACGAGACTCCTCCCACTGTCGAAGTGAGGACGAGCGCAAGAGTGTTTGCGTTGAGTACAGATCTACGCTTGAGAAACTCCATTGGTATCAAGGGTGACTTGGACCGGGATTCAATGACGAGAAATGATAGGAGTGTGAGCGCTGATAGGCCCAGCGGGGCGATCGTGTCTAGTGCGCCGAAGCCCAGAGTGGAGGCGTTGGTCAATCCGAAAACTAGGAGAATTGTGCCAAGGGTTACAGTTATTGCGCCGGGTATGTCAAGTCGCTGATTCTTGAGCCAGCCCTCGGTCTTCGGGAGATATCTCTGGCTAAGCAGGGCCGAGGCAATGCCTATTGGGACGTTGACAAACATCACAGAACGCCATCCAAAACCAACGGTCAGAGCCCCACCGGCAACGGCTCCGGCGGCGAATCCGGCCGAAAGCACTGCTACGAGAACCCCCAGCGCCCGGTTCCTTTGGGGTCCTTCGGGAAATATTCGTATAAAAATGGCAAACGCCGTCACTGTGGACATGGCGGCTCCGATTCCTTGCAATGCCCTGAAGATGATCAGGACTAGGAGGGATGGGGCCAGACCACCTGCAAACGAAGCGATTGTGAAGAGGACGATCCCCGCGATGAAGATCTTCTTCTGTCCGTAGACGTCTCCCGCTCTTCCCATGAGCATGAGAAAGCCGGCGAGGGTTAGCCCGTAGGCACCGACTATCCACTGACTGTCAGCTAATGTAGCGAGGAATTGTGTGCGAATAGTAGGAAGGGCAACCTGGACGATGGAGAAATCGATGATGTCAAGAAAAGACGCCATGATGATAAGCGCGAAAATGAGTCGGACATGGTCTACAGTCTCTCTAACACTTTCAGTAACTTGTTCCATGATCTCTAAACTCCTTCGATGAAAGAACTCTATTTGTTGACCGAGTCTTGGTTCTGTCAGTCATATTCATCAATTTGTTCTTTCGGTCTTTTTCCTCGACTGGACGACGCGGAAGGTTGAGATGAGTTACGTTGGAGAGTTAGCTAACACTAATCATTTCGAGCTCGATTTTCCGATCGAAGTGGTCGAAGAGTCGAGCCGTTCGCCATGAAGAACATCGACGGGATGAAGGCAGTCTATCTGCTGGGGGAGCTTGCGCCCTTACCAAAGAAGGCCTTTGGCTTCTGTCTCGTGAGGTAGACTGGGATGACTATTCCGGCGATGGTTCTGATGATGCCGCCGATGAGACCCACGTTGCCGCCGTAGAGGATCTCAGCTATTCCGAGCCCTATCGAGATGATGTAGATTATGATGCCCGCCATCCAAGCCCATCTTGCCCCTGTGAAGAATCCGGCGCCGAGGGCGAGGCCGAGGATTCCGAATACGATGACTATGTATGCGAGCGCGACGGGTCCTGTGCCCATTCCTGCAAGACGTGAGGCAGCTCCAAAGAGGGAAAGAAAGCCGCCCGCGGTAGCAACAATCGCTATTATCGTGACGCCGACTGGTCTCTTAGGCTTCGGTGCAGAGGACTGCATCATATCTCAATTTCACGTTTACATGATAAGCCTATTGGACATACCGATGGTTAAGGCGATGAGCAGACTACGCGATCTCCGCCGACTCCCGTCTTCGAACGGTGAATTGTCAGCTCCCTACACTTGCCAAAGGGTCCTCGGCAGTTGTGGAGTCAGGTTGCCCGGGCTTGGGGTTGTGTTGACTGCGGCTACTGGATGATATGTGGGGATATCGTATCTTGAAGCGTACACTGCGAGAGCGAATGCCCATAGCCGGTCATCATGGGTCCCACTGGGATGCGAGAATTGTAGTTGGCCTGTTTTTGATAGTTAGAATCGTTCGGCGCTCATCTCATTCATCAGTTCAGGGTCGCGTCTGAAGTGCAGGTGGCCGTCTTGCATCTTCCGTTTGAAATAGTCCATTATCTCCTGTTTCTTCGGCAGCGAGAGAAAGACTCCTTGCGCGTTCTTTAATCCTGATTTGTACGCGTCTTGTACGAAGAATTCCCCGACACCGGTCTGATCGATATAGATCAGGGAAACAGTCCTAAGTTTCTGGTTCAAGAGATTCAGATATCCCGTAACCACGGAGAAGGCTGTGCCAGGTGGGAAGGGCCGTTTCGTGCAGCAGATATACGTCCCGACCAATCTTCTCTATGACGGCAACTACTGACAGGTCAATCTTTGGAGCGAGATCAGTGCCCACGAAAAACTGGCTGGTCCTTGCCAATCGGCCGCTTATCGCGTCATCCTTGGTGAAAGTTTCGGGTCCTTCAGTTATACAACTCTCAATGAGGTCGAGAGGCAGATACGCGTCCTCATCGTCGGCGAAGTCTGCTTCCATCTCCCGCTTCCAACGTCCCGGGTCCGTCTGATACTGCCTCCGAATCTTTTCTAGAAATTCTGGATCGATGGGGCCGTTCGGCTTCAGCGCATCTTTGTAGCTGACGTGGTGGCGTGAAAAATCTACAAACTGTTCATCGTCCGTGGCCATGGCGTAGAAGAGGCTGTCCCTGGACCCCGGAGTGCTCGTCTCGTAGAAGCTCCCGTTTGTGGTGCTCAATGCGAAGATGATCGCATCATACAATTCCTTGTCGTGCTCGATGTACGCGAACTCGTCCAGCACGACCACGTTCAGAGTCTCGCCCCGGATCGTGTCGGGATTATTCGGCAGAGCCTCTATCACAGATCCATTTCGAAACGCGAGCCTCCCCTTCCTCGGTGGACCCTCAAGCACGTCGCGTCCGAGCCTCGACAAGAGTCTGGAGATCCTGTCTACCATCTTCAGGCTCTGCCGCTTGCTCGGAGCAACGATCGCTGCTCTGAACCCTTTCCGGGTCAGAGCGTTGAAGAGGACTGCTACCGCCATTGCGAAGCTCTTGCCGCTCTGCCTCGACCATCGAGCTAGGACAAACTGGCTCTTGTCCCGCAGAAGTTTCTCCTGATAGACAGTGGCTTGGAATCCTAGATGTTTGAAAAACTCGACCACGTCAGTCTCATCGATTAACGGTCGGTTGCTAGCTTGGTCCCGTTCTCTCTCGTTCTGAAGATTCTCGTAGTATCGGTTTATTCTTCTGCCAGGCGAGGGTATCATCCAGATCTCAACCTCTACATGCTCACACTTCGTGTATCGTTGCTACTTGCCGGATCTCCGGACCATCCCGTCCTTCTAGGGATATGCCCAGCAGCTTCCAGTTCTTTGAGTCGTTTCTCCCATTCCTTGTACTGTTTGTCCCGCAAGACCTGGTTCAACACCTGTGCCGTATTCGTATGCAACTGCGTCCATCTTTCACGGGTCTTCGGGTCAAGCTTCTGATTCATCATCATCTCACGAGACATTGCAAGGCTCTGTTCAAGCTGTTCGATTATCTGGGACCGAAGCTCGTTCTCGTCACGCCCTGACGCTTCCACTATCCTTGCACACTCGTCTGGATTGTCTGGTTTGGAAGTCGTTCTTCCAGTGTAAGAACTTCTCTTCTCAGACCCCGTTTCTGTCTGGGGCTCAGCGCATCTTGCCAGAGTCCAAGGGATCTCGTGGCTATGCTCCCCAGCAGCCTGATCTGTGCCTGGTCTAGAGTTCCTTCGTTGGACCCCTGTTCCAGTTTGTCCAAGACGATCTTGGTGAGTCTCCGTATGCTTGCGAGGAGATCGCCCGTGCTCTCCTGTCCAGTAGCTTTCTGCGTCATTTTCATCCCTCTCTACTGGTCATCTGCGCGATAGCAAAGGCTTGTATCCGGTCGTATTCGCATTGCAAGCCCAGGATCCTTTAGTCTCACGCTTCACTCAACTCCGCGAATCAGGAATGTCCACGGAAGAGGCTTGGAAGGTAATGGCGGTTCAGATTCTTGTGGCCGCAGGCATAGTCGCTCCAGAAAACTTGGGAGCGATTCCAACTCTCGAACAAACAGAATCTGGTGAGTTTGATATCGATGAAGCCATGCTTGTCAGAGTCATAAGAATCGAACCCGCGGAAGACGCTCGGATCAAGAGGCTCGTTGCAAGGGCAAAAAGCGAAGCTGACATCTCAAAGGAAGATCCCCAAAAAATGAGCTCGATCATTCGTCGGGCACTACGTCTCGGTCTTGACGAACTAGAAAGAGAACGTTATCAGTCATAGAGAGCTTTCTTGCGAACGAGCGATCACGCTACTGTGTATAGACCCTCGGCGTGGTCATCAAAAGGTAAACTACTAACAGGGTGACACCTATGACTGAGAGTACGAATATCACGATCCACGTCTTGTCAGACACTCTCGAATCCCACCTGCCCTGTTTGGCAGACGCAGGGTCTTGCGCCGAAACAATTTCACCATGACCACGTGGCTTCCGAAGATGGCTGCGTAGCTGAGGGCCGCGTAGAGCACAGTGTCGAGTACAAAGAAGCTCCAATCGTACACGATCCATTGGCCGCGCATCAGAAAACAAGCGATCTCCTCCGGACCAGGAGGACAAACCCATCCAAAGGATACGGTCTTCCAAGGAAAAGGAAAACCATACTCAAAGAAGGAAGTCTCGATGGATCCGGATAGCCAAGCTGCCAGAATCGCGAGCGCTGGGACCAACGCGTAGACTAGTACTCGCCAACGGCGCCTTTTGCCAGCCAGAGCTGACGTTCCCATGCTAGCCATATCCACGGCGTAGCTCTTAACGCCAGAGCTTAGAACAGGTTGTTCCAAAGTGAGAACAGCCTAAGTATTGTTGTGACGGCTTGGAGAGATGATTGCAATCATGGAACTCCCAGTACAGCCTTCTTCACAGCCGCCTCGTGGGAGAAACTTCGAGAAGGCTTCCTGGTGCTATCTGTTGTGGGGCGTGCCTGTTGTTCTCGCAGTAGGAGCCAACGTCGCTTACGGTGCTTCCGTACTATCCCTTACTGCTAGAGGAGTTCTTTGGGTAACCGCTGTAGCGTGGGCGGGCATAGGCTGTCTCATAAACGGTCGATCCTGCGGAAGAGTCCACTGCAGAATAGATGGACTCCTATTCCCACTCCTAAGCATCACCGGCGCACTAAACGTGCTCTCAATCATCTCATTCGACTGGAACCTATTCTGGCTCGCCTTCATCGTCATTCTGGTAGGGAGCTTCGTTCCCGAATGGACCTGGAAGAAGTATTCCTAACTCGTTAGAGAAGCTCTTGTGGAAGGTCCTGTCCAGCTAGGCTGATAGTTGTGCCGCTTTTTCATATACTATGCATTCCAATCGTGAAATGCTCGATAGCAGTCTGTCAGTTTGAGAAAGGCGAAGTTGCACCTCGAATCTATGGCCAAAGCATCTATCCGGTAAGCATGGAAGTTGATGAACAGCAAGAAAACGGCGACATCGAAGTGGCCTGGCTCGTCAAATAGCTAGAAATCCGGAGTAGCTATCGAACAGAGACTTCAGTTATTTGAGTTAGATGATTATCTCACGAACCTGGTGTAGTTATTTCTGTAAAGTTATTCAACCTGAGCGGGCGAGCTTGCTTTCGTAGAGTTCCACCTATAGGCAAGAATGCCCAACGCTGATAGTCCGACTATCAATGCGCTGATGGAGGCGTACAAAAACGGAAGATAATTAGTTGCGAAGCTGGAACCAGAGCATTGAGTCCCTTTAGGACCGGGTGGGCAATACTGCTGATAAGGCAGGAAGAGAACTCCGGCGAGTCCGGAGAGGGTGATGGCAGAAGCGATGACTAACCATGGCAACCTCTTCATGATCTAATCCTATGACTTACCTCCGGGATAAAAAAAGAAGGGTGGAGAGGATTCCGAAGGGTGGTAACATCCTCTCTGAACGATTGGTGCACTGGGGGAGGAAGAATTTCTATTTCAGATGAGCCTTGGGCCGGGAAGAATAGTTTTGCTTGGCCCATGGTGTTTTCGACATGGAACGTGTAGTAGCCCTGTTCAGAACCGTTGACTGAACCGTAGAGAGGATGGTAGTGCTCAGAAGTACGAATGTCCCATATTGGGAGGGCCGACGAAGTGTGTAACTACCCGGATTGAAGCCTTGAAGGCTTAGGTAGCATAGCAATGTCAGAATCGGAAAATACTGCCATTATTCCTTCACCAACCAGTATTGTGCGCGCACCTACCGACATCACTACTGTCAATTCATCGCTTGCCAAGCCAGCTATCCCAAGCAAGGACTCGCTGGCGAAAGTTACCTACTTCAAACTCGACTTGGACACTATCCTTGACGGGCTTATTCCTGATCCGCTTCCAGAATCCGGCGGCAAAGATAATGCCATTCACCACCTGAACATCATCATCTTCGGAAAACCCAATACTGGAAAAACGACTTTAGCGGAATCAATTGCTCAAGCGTTAGCACGTAGGTATGGTCAGAGGAATGTGAAGGCACTGCGCGCTTCGCGAGACCTTCCAGGCTTATTCCAGAATATCGACAAACTCTTCGGCCGATTCCGGAAACCGCCGAAGGCTATACTCTTGTTTGCTGATGATATGACAAAGGCGCTGAGAAAACTTTCTGGGACCGTCGAGGTGAAAAATTCCAATGGACAGTTGGAGAAGATGAGGAAGATCGATTACTGGCTGGACAAGTGGTACGACATTAGAGGCGAACTGTTCAAGCGTGGCATGCGCCAAGGGCTTGTTGTGATGGTTGCAGGTCTTCATCGTTTCTATGGGGGTGATGTGGATTTGAGGGCTGACGCGGATCTGCTGCTTGTTAGGAGCACTGGGACGCCTGGCACGTTTGACGCGAACAAGGTCGAGAAGATGCTCGGCTCAGTCGTCTATTACGCTATGCGTCAACACGAGGTTGATGCCTTACGAGATAGGAAAGAACTTGCGTGGACTGCTTTCGTGGCAAAGACCGGGTCGGGGGTCTTCCGTGTACCACGTCCCTCTGTCTCTACGAAATGGTTGATGCGAAACGTCGGATCTAGCGAGGGCTTCCAAGAACTAGCTGTTGAGGTGGACGAGCCCAGGAAGAAATCAGCTATCGAGGAGGTTGAGCCCAAGAGGAAAATAGCAGTCGAAGAGAAACCGGCCGTTCAACCAAAACAGCATCTTCACCCTAAACAGCATCGGAGCAAAATGGGTCGGCGTGTCGCAATCGTCATTGCGGCTGCTGGCGTTTTGACGATAGCCTACTTGGCCTGGAAATACGTTTGGCCCTTTCTGAAGTAAGGTCAGTCCCTCATTGGCCTGTCGAGCCTCTCTGACTGCGGCCGCAACCTTCGGACCCGTCGGCGAGGCTTGTCCGTGGACAGGGTCAGCCTTTCCAGAGCCCTATCGCGGCTCCTACAAGAAATGTGGCCGAGGATATCGGTAACAAGCTGGCCAGTCCGACTGCTTGAGAAGCTACTGGCTGTGCCCCGTTGAAGACGTAGTAGATTGTATTTGCTGAAGGCATGCTCCAAGCGAGATTGAGGTAGCCTGTGACCGCGAGTAGTACGACCAAACCTACAATTGCCAGGGCGAGCTTGATCGCTCTCTTGATAATCACACCCAACAGGATTCCGATGATGAATGTTGTAACGGATAGCACAGACGTTAGGGTGGTTAGGTCAAGGCCGTTTGCCATTCTGAACCTTACAGTATTCTCGGTTCTAGTATAAGGGCAACACCGAGAATGAATCGCAAGGCTCTCTGGAAAGTGAGAGTTTCCTCGCGAGATATTTCACGGTATCAGGACAGGCTGTCTAAGTTGAATCCTCAACGCTGTCGGGCTGAATTCTCAGGGGTTCAATCACAACGCCATCAAACCCATCCAGCCGAGACGCATGGACTACGAAGAATCCGAATCATGCAGCATCTCTATCTTCTTCAAACGGATCTTATCTTTCTTTTTTCTACTAACTATTTCTCGACCTCCCCGGGGGTATGTCAAAACAAAAAAAGTCCTTCACACTTTCAAGGACATACTTCAAGAAATGGTGCGGGAGGTGGGATTTGAACCCACGCGCCCCGAAGGGGCACAGGCTGACAGGAGAGCCTATTCCAGACATGGGCCCGCGTGCTAGGCAGA
>Ga0099828_10000938_pt1 | contig 18650 bp, 14 predicted proteins | sample CZO8metaG_2_FD_79338 | JGI IMG/M metagenome (GOLD analysis project Ga0099828, IMG submission 79338) | Vadose zone soil microbial communities from the Eel River Critical Zone Observatory, Northern California, USA - CZOApr15con2H1.8 metaG | ecosystem: Environmental > Terrestrial > Soil > Vadose... | reverse complement strand
GGCCGCGAATTCACGCGAGCGGACGACGAAAAGGCCGCTCTGGTGGCCGTCGTGAATGAAACAATGGCCGCGAGGTATTGGCGCGGCAGGAATCCAATCGGTGAGCGCGTTCAGGTTAAGGGCCGATGGATGCAGGTGATCGGTGTAGCAAAAGATTCCAAGTACGAGAGCGTTCGGGAGACACCGAAACCCTTTTTCTATGTGCCTCGGCGCCAGAATTTCACGGTCGGGGCGGGCTTGTATATCCGAACGCCGCTGAGCCCGGAGACCATGGCGGCGGCGCTGACGCGTGAGGTGCACGCACTGGACGCAAATCTTGCCCTCTACGAGGTGATCACCCTGCAGGAACAACTGGATCGCTCGACATCGCCCCAGCTCGTCGCCGTAACTTTAGTCGGCGTTTTGAGTGGATTGGCGCTGCTACTTGCTGCCATCGGACTCTACGGCGTGATGTCGTATGCGGTGTCCCAGAGCACACGCGAGCTGGGACTGCGCATGGCGCTCGGCGCCGGCGCATCCAATCTCTTGCGGCTGGTGATGTCGCGCGGCTTGGCATTGACGGCCGGCGGCGTGGCTTTTGGTGCGGCGGCGGCACTTGGATTGACGCGGCTACTTGGGAGCCTCTTATACAAGGTCAGCCCACGCGACCCACTGGCGTTCGGGTCGGCATTCGTAGTTATGACCATCGCCTCGTTGGCAGCGTGTTTCCTGCCCGCCTGGCGCGCCACCCGCACCGATCCCGCACGGGCGTTGCGGGATTGATTCTTTAGATCCGAATCTGGGCCTATCTGAGGGGATTTGAACGTGCTACCGCAATGAAAACGCGCTATTCGTAGATATGAACCCGGCGAAACGTGCCAGAATTCTGAATATGGGAAGTCACGGCATGAGTTGGTGGGATGACTGGTTGGCCGGCGAGCGTGGAATTTGACCAGCCACTCTTCTTTGTTCGAATATCACCGCGTTGAGGGGCGCAAGCATTGACAGAGCGCGGGCGGGACTACTGTTCCTGGTAGTTCCACGTGAGGCCGCCGTCGACGACAAACGTTGTGCCGGTGACGTAGTCGGACTCGGGGCTGGCGAGGAAGGCGGCAACGCTGGCGACATCCTGCGGTTTGCCGAGACGTTTGAGGGGAATGTTGGCGAGCAGGGCGTTGAGCTTGGCCGGATCATTCAAGAGCTTGGTGTTGATGGGCGTCTCGATGGCACCGGGAGCGATGTTGTTAATGGTGATGCCGAGCGGCGCGAGCTCAATGGAGAGGTTGCGCGTCATCATCTTGAGGCCGCCCTTGCTGGCGCAGTAGGAGGTAAAATGCGGGAAGGGAAGCTCCTCGTGGACGGAACTGATGTTGATGATCTTGCCGTCATTCTTGACGCTCTGGCGATGGCGCACGAAAGCCTGGGTGATGAAAAAGACGCCCTTTAGATTTACGTTGAGGACGGCGTCGTAATCTTCTTCGGTCACGTCCCAAAAATCGGCGCGACGCTCGAGCCCGGCGTTATTGACCAGGATTTCAATTCTGCCGAGCTGGGCGACGGCTTCGCTGATAAATCTTTGCCCGTCGGCGATCTTTCCGACGTCGCATTGGATGGCGGCGGCCTTCCGGCCCAGAGCCTTGATGACCGTTACGACCTCATCTGCGCCCGGTTTGTTCTTTCGGTAGCAAAGAGCTACGTCTGCGCCCTCTTGGGCGAGCCGCTCCGCAATGGCGCGGCCAATTCCCTGGTCGCCGCCGGTGATGGCCACAACCTTGCCTTGAAGCCTATTCGACACGTTACGCTCCTTAGCTTTCAGACGGGAGTTAAGATGCGCGGGGCATCAATTAGTTTCATGGATTGAGGCGTGCATGTGAATAGAAATGCCCATACGAGGGCGGAGAAGAAGATGGCCACCTGAAGGTGGCCGCTACGCGATGGTTACATCCGGGCTTAGGTAGACGTCCTGAATAGCGTTCAACAATTGCACGCCGTCTTTCATAGGGCGCTGGAAAGCCTTGCGGCCGGAGATGAGGCCAGTGCCGCCCGCGCGCTTGTTAATCACGGCGGTGGCCACCGCCTCTTCGAAATCGTTCGCGCCGGAAGCGCCGCCGCTGTTGATCAAGCCGGAGCGACCCATGAAGCAGTTGGCGACTTGATAGCGGCAGAGATCGATGGGGTGATCACTGGAGAGGTCGGTGTAGATGCGCTTATCGAATTTGCCGTAGCTGGAGTCGCCCATATTGAGTGCGGCGTAACCGCCATTATTCTCGGCCATTTTTTGCTTGATGATGTCGGCGTGAATGGTGACGCCGAGATGATTGGCCTGGCCGGTGAGGTCGGCGGAGAGGTGATAGTCCTTGTCCTTCTTAAAGGCGTTGTTGCGGAGATAGCACCAGAGAACGGTGGCCATGCCGAGTTCGTGGGCGCGGACAAAAGCCTGGCTGATTTCGACGATTTGGCGGGTGCTCTGGTCGGAGCCGAAGTAAATCGTGGCACCCACGGCCGATGCGCCCATGTTGAAAGCTTCCTCGACGGTGCCGAAAAGAACCTGGTCGAACCTATTGGGGAAGGTGAGCAGCTCGTTGTGATTGATTTTGACGATAAAGGGAATCTTGTGGGCGTACTTGCGGGCGACGGCGCCGAGCACGCCAAACGTAGAGGCCACGGCGTTGCAACCGCCTTCGACGGCGAGCTTGACGATGTTCTCCGGGTCAAAATAATCGGGGTTCTTGGCAAAGCTCGCGCCGCCGGAATGCTCGATGCCCTGGTCGACGGGCAAAATGGAGAGGTAGCCGGTTCCGCCGAGACGACCGTGGCTGAACATGCGCTGGAGATTGGCAAGCACACGGATATTGCGATCGGTTGCGGCGTAGATGCGGTCGATAAAATCCGGCCCGGGAAGATGGAGCCGTTCCTTGGCGATCTTTGGCGATTTGAAGCCGAGCAGAGATTCCGCCTTAGCCCCGAGATAGGATTCAATTTTTCCAGCGGTCGTTGTTGTCGCCATCTCGCTCTCCTATGCTACTCGCGAATTGCCTGGGTCAGCAGGCTGCCCGCAGCTTCGTCTACGAGCCACAGCAGCGCGCCATTCACCGGTTGAATCAACTGCGCGGGCAACTGGTCCGGTTCGTAGGCCCTCTCGAGCACCGCGGTCAGCGCCGGCGCTTTGTCCGCTCCAGTGACCATGAAGAGCACGCCCGCGGCATTGTTAATCGCCGGAGCGGTTAGCGTGATCCGCTCCGCCAGCAGCTTTCCTACCCAATTATGCACCGCAATGCGCCGGTTTTCATGCAGGGCTTTGGTGCCGGGGAAGAGGGAAGCCGTGTGGCCTTCGTTCCCAATGCCGAGCAGAACCAGATCAAAGCGGGGAAACTGGCCATCCGCCAGCTTGAAATAGGCGCGAATGTCTTGCTCGTATTCGTCCGCTGCGCGGGCCGCATCGGGGTACTCTCCCTTGATTCGGGTCACCTGCTCCGGCTTGAGCGGCGACCTGGAAATCATGGCTTCGGCCGCCATTCGAAAATTGCTTTCCGGGTTGTCCGGCGGAACGTGACGTTCATCGCTGAAGAACAGATGCATTTTGTCCCAAGGCACTTGGGCGCGCAACGCCGGATCATCGGCGAGCTGGCGATAGAGCGTCTTGGGCGTAGAGCCACCCGCCAACGCCATGGTGAAGGATCCGTGTTCTTTCACCGCGGCTGCGGAAGCTTCAAGGATCTTCTGCGCGGCGCGCTTGGCGATGGCGGCGCCATCTTTCAGGATGCGCACTTCGTGTCTCGCCCCGGGCTCGATCATTCGAACTTGCGCTCCAAGCTCCTGAGTCACGCGGTCGTGGCCTTTTCCGCGGCCGTAGCCGCAGCGGGGCACTTCACATCTTCCTGCTCTTCCCCGATGTTTCTCCACGCACGGCCGTCGCGTTCCATAAGTTCATCGGCTTCCTTCGGCCCCCAAGCGCCCGCCGGATAGTTTGGAAAACCGCGCGGGGGCAGGGCCCGCCAAACGTCGATCACCGGCTCGATCACACTCCAGCCAGCTTCGACCATGTCCGCGCGCTGAAAAAGTGTGGCGTCGCCGACCATGCAATCGTAGAGCAGGCGTTCGTAGCCGGTGCTGTGAGAGGTTCCAAAATCGCGCGCGTAGTCAAAGTCCATGTTCACGAGGCCCAACTTCATCACTGAGCCGGGGATCTTCGCGCTGAAGCGAAGAGAAATGCCCTCATCCGGCTGAATGTGGATCACCAGGCGATTAATGCGCGGGTCCTTGATGGGCGTCTTTCGAAACAGCATGAAAGGCGCCCGCCGGAATTGGATCGCAATTTCCGTTACGCGCTTGGCCAGCCGTTTCCCGGTGCGCAGGTAGAACGGCACATCGCCCCAGCGCCAGTTGTCGATTTTCAGTTTCAGCGCCACGAAGGTTTCCATGTGCGAGTCGGGCGCGACATTGGGCTCGCTTCGATAGGCCTGCACCTTTTGGCCGTCCACGATGCCTTCCCCGTATTGTCCGCGTACCATGTTCTGGAGCACTTCTTCGGGAGTGGGCGTTTGGATGGCGTGGAGAATTTCCGCCTGCTTGTCGCGCACGGCATCGGCTTCGAACGATATCGGCGGCTCCATGGCCGTGAGGGTCAAGAGTTGGAACAGATGATTTGGCACCATATCCTTCAGCGCGCCGGCCGTCTCGTAGAAAGCGCCGCGATGCTCGACGCCGACGGATTCGGCGGCGGTGATCTGCACATGGTCGATGAAGGTACGGTTCCAGAGCGGCTCAATGATGCTGTTGGCGAACCGGAAGACCATCACGTTCTGCACCGTCTCTTTGCCGAGATAGTGGTCAATCCGGTAGATCTGTTTCTCGCTGAGGATCTCCTTCAGCTCCCTGTTCAACTGCTTGGCGGATTCGAGGTCATGCCCGAACGGCTTCTCGACAATCACGCGGGTCCATTTGCCGTTCTCTTCTTTCGTAAGACCGATCTCTCCAAGTTTCCTCACGACGGGTGAAAAAAAGCCCGGCGCCACGGCCAGATAATGAAAGCGGTTTCCCTGAGTACCGTGCTTTTGCTCCGCCTGAGCGATCTGATCCTTCAGCCGCTGATAGGCGGCTGCATCCTGAAAATCTCCCTGCACGTAGTAGATCCTCTCGAGGAACCATTTCCACAGCTTCTCGTCCAAAGGACGCGATTCGAATTGCTTGATCTCCTCGCTGAGCAGCGCACGGAAAGAGTCAGTGGTCAGGGGATCGAAGGCGAACCCGACAATGGCGAATTGCTGAGAAAGAAGGCCCTCTTGCGCGAGGTTATAGAGCGCGGGAAGGAGTTTGCGCTTGGTGAGGTCACCGCTGGCGCCGAAAATCACCATCACGCATGGAGGCCCCGTTGATGCGGAATCCGAGTGGCTCTGATTCATTCCAATATTCCTGTCTTGTGCGACTTGCTTGCCCTTTGTCGCTCAGTGCCCGGATTTTTTCTCGATGTGGCCGCCGAACTGGAAGCGCATTGCGGACAACACCTTGGCAGCAAATTCATCTTCGCCGCGGGACGTAAACCGTTGAAAGAGGGAAGCGGTCAAGACCGGCGCGGGTGCCGTGGATTCGATCGCTGCGAGGATCGTCCAGCGGCCTTCGCCTGAATCGGAAACGCGGCCGGAGAAACGCTCCAGTGTTGGCTGCTCGAGTAGGGAGATGGCGGTGAGGTCGAGCAGCCAGGAGGCGACGACGCTGCCACGCCGCCAGACTTCGGTAATGTCCGCGAGATTAAAGTCATACTGATAGTGCTCGGGATTCCGCAGCGGTGTGGTTTCCGCATCGGCTTCGCGGTGCGATTTTCCCGCGTTGGCGTGCTTCAGAATGTTCAGTCCTTCCGCGTACGCGGCCATCAGACCGTACTCGATTCCGTTGTGAACCATTTTCACAAAATGGCCGGCGCCCGATGGCCCGCAGTGCAAGTAGCCCTCTTCGGCCGTGCCGCCCACTTTTTCGCGGCCCGGCGTGCGGTCCGCGTTGCCGCGGCCGGGTGCAAGGGTCTTGAAGATTGGGTCGAGGCGCTTGACGATGTCCGTTTCGCCGCCGATCATCTGGCAGTAACCACGCTCCAGGCCCCACACGCCGCCACTTGTGCCGACGTCGCAATAGTGAATGCCTTTCGCGGAGAGCTCCTTGGCGCGGCGGATATCGTCGATGTAATAGGAGTTGCCGCCGTCGATGACGATGTCGCCGGACTCGAGCTTGCCCGCCAGATCCTGCAGGGTAGCGTCTACCGCTGCCGCCGGCACCATGAGCCACACGGCGCGAGGTTTTTGCAGTTTTTTCACAAAATCGCCGAGTGAGTCTGCCCCGATTGCACCTTCCCCCGTGAGTTGTTTCACCGATTCCGCGCTGCGGTCGTACACGACGCACTTGTGGCCGTTCTTTTGCAGGCGCCGCACCATGTTAGCGCCCATTCTTCCCAGTCCGATCATCCCAAGTTGCATCGCGTCACTTCCTCCGTCAATCGTCGCAGAATCTCGCGCGGCCGCTCTTAGGCGAGCGCTTGTTTCACGGCTTTCGCCAACGTCGCAAGGTCAGACTTCAGATTCATACCGAGGTGAACGCGCAAAGCGCGGCGGCCGCGCTCTGCGAGAACCGCGAAATCGCCGCGGGCCTGCGCGGCTTTTACGATGCCAAAAGTGTATTTCTGGCCCGGGACCGGCAGGTCCTGTGCATCATCGCATGTAATTTGAAGGAAAACCCCCGTGTTGGGACCCCCCTTGTAGGCTTGTCCTGTGGAGTGCAGAAAGCGCGGTCCGAAACCCAGAACGGTGGCGATTTTTTTTTTGTCGCGCACCGCGTGCCGAATTCCCTGGAGCGCTTTCTCATTTTCGCCGTTCATCGGAATATAACCGAGAACTGCGAAGTAATCGCCGCCGCCAGCGCGCGAGAGATGCTTGCGTAGTACGTCGGTGAGCTTCCACACACCTTTGAGCGCAGTTGTGTTCTTATCGTCGGCGAAGAGCTTAATGCCTTTGTCCGCTAAGAATGGAGATTCGGGCGGAAGGCTGCCCGTGGATTCGTACTCGTTGGTGAGCTTGCGGGTTTCAATTTTGCTGGCTTCCACATCGGGCTGGTTGAAAGCATTGATGCCGATGATGGAACCGGCGACGGCGGTGGCAATTTCCCAGCGAAAGAATTCCTGGCCGAGATTGTAAATGTTCGGCAGCGTGATGCGTACAACGGGTTCACCGGCATTTTGAAGGGAAGCGACGGCCGCATCCTGCGCCCTGTCGGGCTTCGAAGCGAGACGCAAATAGACAAAGACACGGTCATTGCCGTAAACGGCGGGCCTGGTTAGACGCTCGCGATCGACGGGAATGATTCCTTTGCCCGACTTGCCGGTGGATTCCGCGATCAGCTGTTCGAGCCACGCGCCGAGATCAAAGATTCCGGCAGAAGCGACGATCGTGAGCTTGTCGCGGCCCTGCTTGGCCGCGACGCCGAGAATGGCGCCGAGAATCACGCCGGGATTCACATCGGCGGCCGAGGATGCGCCGCAAGCTTTGACCATCTCTTCGGTGTTCTTCAGGAATTTGGCAACGTCAAGCCCCATGATGGCTGCGGGCACCATTCCGAAGTTTGAAAGGGCGGAGTACCGGCCGCCGATGCTTGGAACACCCATGAAGATCCTGCGGAATTTGTCGGTTTCGGCGACTTGCTGCATCTTCGAGCCGGGATCGGTGATGGCGATGAAGCGGTTGCCAACTTCCTTCTCGCCGACCTGAGCCTTCACGCGCTCGAAGAAATACTGCTTATAGATGTTGGGCTCGAGGGTGCTGCCTGATTTGCTCGAAACGATGCAAATCGTGCTCTTGAGGTCAACTTTCCCCTCGATAGCTTTGATCTGGGAAGGATCGGTGGAATCAAGGACATGAAGCTCGGGGTGGCCCTTAATCTTCCCGAAGGTCATGCGCAGAACTTCCGGGCAAAGGCTCGAGCCCCCCATGCCGAGCAACAGAGCGTGTTTGAAGCGCGCCTTCTTCACTTCCTCGGCAATTTGCCGCAGCACGTCAAGGTGGGTGAGTTGCTCTTCCGTGATCGTGAGCCAGCCGAGCCAGTTGCTTTCGTCGGTCCCGGTCCAGAGCGAGGCGTCTTTTTGCCAGAGACGCGCGACTTTATTGTTTTTTTTCCAATCCTCGATCGAAGCGGCCACTCCACTTGCAAGCGGCCCCGGCAATTTGTACGTTTGGCGGTTCAAGCTCACGCGTGAGCTCCAGCGGTCTTGCCCGTAGCCTCCAATAACTGCCGGAACGCGTCTGCGAAGACCTTCACGCCATCGACGAGCAGTTTGTCGGTCACTTCCTTCATCGAGATGCCGGCTTTGGCGAGGTTGTCCATAATCTTTTGCGCTCCCGGCACATCTTCCGTCAAGCTGGGCCGCAGTTTTCCGTGGTCTCTGAACGCGTCAAATGTCGCGGGGGGGATGGTATCTACGGTGTCGGCTCCGATCAGCTCTTCCACGTAGATTACGTCACGATACTTGGGATTCTTGGTGCTCGTGCTGGCCCAGAGCAGCCGCTGCGTTTGCGCGCCCTTGGCGGCAAGCGCTTTCCAGCGCGGGCCACCGAAAAGCTCTTGGTACTTCTTGTAAGTGAGCCTGGCGTTGGCGATGGCGACTTTGCCGCGAAGGCTTTCCAGCAGCGCCTTTTGCGCATCGTCCCTGGCGGTCTTGAGCTTTTCGTCGATCATGCTGTCGACGAGCGTGTCAATGCGGCTCACGAAGAAGCTGGCGACGCTGGCAATGTGGCTGATGTCCTGCCCTTTTGCGGCGCGCGCTTCAAGCGCGGACAGGAAAGCCTCAGCGACCTGCTCATATCTGGACTGCGCAAAAAGCAGCGTGATGTTGATGTTCAGCCCCTCTTCGAGAGTCTGGCGAATCGCAGGGATGCCTTCCGGCGTAGCGGGAATCTTGATCATGACGTTGGGGCGATTAATCGATTTCCAAAGGCGGCGGGCTTCCTCGATGGTGGTCTTGGTGTCGTTGGCGAGATCGGGATAGACCTCGTGGCTGACGTAGCCGTCGCGCCGTTTCGTCTCCGAGTAAGTCGGCCTGAAGATGTCGCAGGCGTCCTGAACGTCGCGAAAGGCAATTTTGTCAAAGAGGCCCTTGGCGCCCAGCTTTCTGGCGTCAGGTGAAGAAATGATATCCGTATAGAGATTGCTGCCGACGATGGCTTTCTCGAATATGGCGGGATTAGAGGTCATGCCGCGCAATCCGTCGTTTTCGATATACTTTTGCAATTCGCCGGTGGTGAGCAGGTCTCTGCGGATGTAGTCCATCCACGGGGACTGGCCATAAGCCAGGAGTCCCTTCAGGGGATTCGTACCCTGCCCGGCACCGATGTTCGGAATCGTTGTTGTCGTCGTCATGATGGTTCTCCTTCACTACAAATACCCTTCGAAAGTCTATTGTACGCTCCAGGAGGACTTGCTTGTCTCTCCCGCTTACCGGCGCATATTCAACTACCGCTTCGAAGCAGTTGCATACTTCGCTTCCAGGGCTTTTACTTTTCCAACCCGTCGCACGTGCCGCTCTTCGTTGGTGAACTTCGCGCCGAGGAAGGCCTTGACCAGATCCTCAGCCAGCTTTACGCCGATCACTCGTGAGCCCAACACCAGTACGTTGATATCGTCGTGTTCCACGCCCTGGTGGGCGGAATACGTGTCGTGGCACATTCCCGCGCGAATCCCGGGCAGCTTGTTGGCCGCTACGCTGGCGCCCACACCGCTCCCGCAGACGAGCACACCGCGTTCGGATTTGCCGTCGAGAACGGCCCTCCCGACGGCTTCCGCAAAATCCGGATAGTCTGAGGGGTTCTCGTTAAATGCGCCGACATCCAGCACTTCATGTCCGAGGGAGCGCAACACATCGCCCATGGCATTCTTGAGTTGAAATCCCGCGTGGTCTGAGCCAATCACGATTTTCATTGCCGGCTCACTTTCCCAAAACTTCTTTGGCCGCAGCCACAACGTTGCTCGTCTCAAAGCCAAACTTTTTCAGGACATCTTTGAGAGGAGCGGAAGCTCCAAAGGAGCGCATGCCAATCATCTTGCCCTTGCTGCCGACGTATCGCTCCCACCCGAACATGGATGCCATTTCCACCGAGACTCGCGCAGTCACGCTCGCGGGAAGCACGCTTTCCTTGTAGGCGGCATCCTGACGCTCGAAAAGCTCCCATGAAGGCATGCTCACGACGCGGGCTTTGCAGCCTTCTGCGGTCAGTTTGTCGTGGGCTGCCACGCAGAGCTGGACTTCACTTCCGCTGGCCATCAAGATCACATCGGGTTTTCCGCCCGGAGCATCGGCAAGAACATAAGCTCCTTTGGCCACGCCCGATGCAGGCGCGTATTTCGAGCGATCGAACGTGGGCAGCGCCTGGCGAGTGAGCACCAGCGACACTGGCCCATGTTGATGTTGCATGATGATCTTATAGGCTTCCACGACCTCGTTGGCATCGCCGGGCCGCAGTACCAGCATGTTGGGCATGGCGCGAAGCGACGCCAATTGCTCGATGGGCTGGTGCGTTGGACCGTCCTCTCCCAAACCGATGGAGTCGTGGGTGAAAATATAAATCGCAGGGATTTCCATCAGCGCACCAAGGCGCATGCTTGGGCGCATGTAGTCGCTGAAATTAAAAAAGGTAGCGCTATAGCTTCGAAGTTTCGACAAGGTCATGCCGTTGACAATCGCGCCCATGGCGTGCTCGCGGACGCCGAAATGCACGTTGCGACCGGCATATTCGCCGGAGAAGAAATCTCCGGCGCCTTCAAACGTCAAATTGGTTTTATTGGAGTGCGCCAGGTCCGCTGAGCCGCCCATAAGCCAGGGGATGTTTTTTGCCAGTGCGTTGAGGGTCTTGCCTGAAGAATCGCGCGACGCCATCCCTTTGGCGTCGGCAGGAAAACTTGGCAGGTCTTTGTCCCAGCCGTCCGGGAGCTGGCCTTTTTGCATCCGGTTCAATTGGTCCGCGAGCTGCGGAAACTGTTTCTTATACTCTTCGAATTTCGCCGACCAAGCTGCGCGCGCTTCAGCTCCACGCTTGCCCACTCCATTCTTAAATTGATCGTATACACCGTCTGGGACGAGAAATTTGGCATCTTCGGGCCAGCCGTAGTTTTTCTTCGCGAGCTTGACCTCCGCCTCGCCCAGCGGTTCGCCGTGCGCGTCAGAGGAATCCTGCTTGTGGGGAGAGCCGTAACCAATATGACTGTCCACGACGATCAGAGTCGGCCGGTCCGTGGTCTTGAGGAAGACCTCATAGTTGCGCGCCAGCATGTTTAAATCGTTGGCATCCGCTACGCGCGTGACGTTCCAGCCGTAGCCGACGAAACGCGTCATCACGTCTTCGCTGAATGACCACGCTGCCGGACCATCCAGCGTTACCCGATTATTGTCATAGATCCAGCACAAATTGGGGAGTTTCAGATGGCCCGCCAGCGAAGCAGCTTCGCTCGCAACGCCCTCCATCAGGTCGCCGTCGCCGCAAATCGAATATACGTTGAAGTTGAAAATCTCAAAGTCCGGCCGGTTGAAATTTGCCGCCAGCCATTTTCCGGCGATCGCCATGCCCACGCTGTTCCCGGCGCCCTGGCCCAGAGGTCCAGTCGTTGTTTCCACCCCGCTGGTAATGTGAGATTCCGGATGGCCGGGCGTCTTGCTGTCGATCTGCCGAAATCGTTTGATCTCATCCATAGGCACTGCCAGATCGCTTGTAACTTCACCTTTCGGGTTGACCGCTCGGACGCCCGCGAGATGAAGCGTGGAGTAAAGCAGCATCGAAGCATGGCCGGCGGACAGGACAAAGCGGTCGCGGTTCGGCCAAATAGGATCGGCAGGGTCGTAGCGAAGGAATTGTTGCCACAAAGAATAAACCACGGGAGCCAGGCCCATCGGAGCGCCAGGATGACCAGAGTTGGCCTGTTGCACCGCGTCGATCGAGAGGGTCCGGATGGTATTGATGCTCAGCTGGTCGAGGTCAAGCTGGCTCTTAGGCTGACTCACATGAGCTCCTGCAGGGGAGAAGTCCCTGTTTTGGGTTAGATTTTAGATGCACCGCAGCACTCAACGGATAAGGGGATTTTACGCCAAAATGAACCATCCGCTCACGCCCCACGTAACTTACCGGTTTTACAACCCGTCCATAGCGGGTTCTTCTCAGTCTTGCTCGCGGGCCGGGCAGCGTTTTAGAACAGGGACTCAATCTAACTTCGCGCACGGCGCTTTTTAGTCAGATTACCGATCATGATTACCGGACAATCGAAATTCAGAGCGGGTCTCACCGGTCAGGCCAGTCGCCAACCCGATCCGCGTCACCGAGTATTATTGCAACAATTGGATTACTCTGCTGTCTTCGGAGGCGCTGGCGATCCATCGCGCAAATCAATGCGGTACACTTGAAAATCCGCATTGTGAAAAATCTCGGTTAGACCCATCGTATGGCTCCCTGTCAAATACTGCATGGGCCCAGCGATCGATTTACTCTCGACCAGGAACTTCGCATGAATCTCACGCAAAAAGCGAAGCGCTTGCGCTGGAGTTTCCTCCAAAGCTAGAGCTGCTACATTGCGATTTGTGAACAATGCCAGCGTTCGCGGTTTCGGAAAGACAAGAACATCCGACGGCTGGGTATTAGCCCGCAGGAAGGCAAACACTTCTTTGGCGGATTGATCCTGAACGTCCAACAAGTGCTCTTCGCGACGTCCATGCCTGAACGCCCCCAGGTAAGTCATAACGGCTACCGCGCACAGGGCCGTGATAATTGTCCAGCGAATCACTTTGCCCAAGGGTGCAAGTATTCTGAAGATTTCCTCAAGGGCGTAAGAAAAGTACAACGGCAGCAGAGGAAGAAGTCCGCGCAAACCAATCTCTGCGCTCCACGCAATCAGGATAGCCAGATATATAAGTAAATAGAATTCGCAAGCGGACTTCCGGTTCCAGGCTTTCCTGATGAATCCGATTCCGGCGAGCGTCGTAAACAGCAATGCAAAAGCGATCTGCGCCATTTTGCTGAATCCGTTCAGCCAAACATAAGAGAGCGTTTTCCCATAATAGACGGCGTGCCGGTAAATGGCTCCCGCCGAAAGGTGCACCGCGTCCAAGTAACTCCTCGGAGAAATGACCACGACTGTCTGCAAAATAATCAAAAGCAGAGTGAAAGCAGTCACCGCGATGAGGAAGTTGCTCGGACGTTTGTTCTTCAATAGATCCGCTAGAATCAGCGCGAACAGCAAGGCAATGCCTATCGTGCGCGTGCCGTAAGCGCAGTAAACCAAGACCGCCAGCCCGACGGCGCTTCGTAACCGCCAACTCCCGGGATCAAGATCTCGATAGACCCTCTGCGCAACGAGGAGCGCGCAGAAAGAGAACATTAGATAGGGGAATTCCGAGAGCAAGTAATTCCGCTGCTCCCAGAATGCGGCGTTGAACCCCACAAGCACAATCGCCGCCAGGCGAGCCCCCAGGGGAAGCACTCGTTCGATCAAGAGCACATAAGCGATCAGGAAGATCCCGAAACACGAGACTGTCAGAATCTTCATGGCCTTCAAATTGAGGCCGTAGAGCTTGTACACCGGAGCCAGCAGCAGCGGGTAGACCGGAGGATACCCCTGCGCTGGCGCAAGCCACATCGCCTCAGGGTTTGGGATGAAGTGAATCGCAGTGTAGGGCCGCCCTTCAGCCAAATTCGCGCCGTGCATCACGTAGGCAGCGAAATCGTCTGCCATGAACGGGTGACCCTCAGAAACCGTCGCGAGATAAATGCCAATCACAATTACTACGACTAGCCATTGCCAAACGGCCGCTCGCTGATTTTCCGAACGATTGGCCTCCGCCTCAGATAAATGACTGTCGATTGGGTTCCTCCGGTCGATTTGATTCGGGAACGCCGTTCAGCGGCAGAAAGTATACAGCTACTGATGTTGTCCAACACATTGACTGAACTCGAGTTCTTCTCCTAATTGCAGCCGCCAAGAAAAGCCGTCGCTTCGATCATGACTGCTTTGCCGTTCCGAGCGTGTGGCTATCCTAGCCGGAACACAGGCAATACTGTTGCAGTAAGTAGTTGTATTCGCTAGATTTGAATTGCCGTTGCCCGGGTGGCGGAATGGCAGACGCTGAGGACTTAAAATCCTCCGGGGATTTTTCCTCATGTGGGTTCGACTCCCACCCCGGGCACCAGTTTTCCTTTTTTGTTTTCAATTAGTTGATGGCTTCGCGCTGGCTGCGTAACCGCCGCGTAGCTTTCGCCTCGAGAAGTAGGATGGGTCATGACTCCAAGCCCGCTCCAAATCAGCCTCCGCCACATGGTCGTGGCCGATTGGAGAGCTCCCGATTGGCTGGCGATGAGGACAGGGAATAGTCCTACGGATTGGGTAATCATTCAGTGCGCCCTGATCTTTGCTCTGAGCGCTGGGCTTTGCGGATTGATGTTCGCCGAGAAGATACAGGCATTCTATGTCAAGACCTACATGAAATGGATCCCTTGGATTCCAAATCCTTATCTCGACTGGATGAAAGGATCAGGATACATCTGGATGATCCGCATAATCAGTGGTCTCGCCATTGTAATGGTGCTCGTTTCAGAACTCGTTATTCTTATCAGCCAAAAATAACGGTTTGAGGTCCAACAACCGTTTTAGAGGCGGTAAGGGTCTTGTCGGTTTTGTTGGGCTTTGCGAGGACTCCCCGCATACTTGGTTGGTTCGTGTAGGCGCATGACTTTTTCGAAAGAATATTTCGGCGCCGGGCCTGATCCTGCCAGGCTCCCGCGTAACCGCCGCGTAACCGAATGACGTCATTTTGGCGTTACATGGAATCAATAACTTACGCAAACTCACTGAGTACACGGGGTTCGACTCCCACCCCGGGCACCACTCTTTCCCTTTTGTTTTCAACTAATTGACGCGCTCCTTCGGAATCTGTACCCGTTTTGTACCTGGTATTTTTTGCACGAGCACCGGATCGCGCTCCCAAGTCCTGGCCACATCGGCCTCGAGCTGCTCTTGCCGCGAGCGAATCCACGGGCTGTAATGTTTTTCTGTGATGCGCACGCTTTGATGGCCGAGCAGGATCGAGACGCGCTCAAGCGGCACGCCGGCGAGGAGCAATTCCACGGAGAAAGTGTCGCGGAACCGGTGCGAGATCGCGTTGCCCTGGCCCTTTGAAACGCCGGCGAGGTCAAAGACTTTCTTGAGCCGCGTCTGCCAGCTGCGCACAATGCTTTCGAGTTTGCCAGCTCCGCTCCAGAAATAGCGAGTGTCCGTGACCCGCGGAGTCGCCTCAAGGGCTCGGAGAACCGAATCCGGCAGGACGGTGTAGACGGGCGTGCCGGTCTTTTGCGTGTACAGAAACAGACGCTTCCCTTCGAGCCGGTCCACGCTCAGGCTTACCGCGTCGCCGATCCGCATCCCGCTATAGCGCATCAAGAGAACAAGGGTCTTGAGCCGGTGCGCATTCAAGCGTCCCGACTGCGAAGTCTCGAATACGTATTCATCGCAAGCCGCGAGTATCTTCACCATCTCATCGCGCGTGAGCGGCATGGTCGGCCGGATAGAAACTCTCGGCGCTTTAAGCAGCGACGCAGGGTTACTCTCCACCCATCGGCGCTCATGCGCGTAACGAAAGAAGGCCCGCAAGCGTTCAAGTTTCTTTCCCGCAGTACGCGGGCCGTCCTTCCACATCGCGCGAAACCGGCTGAGTGTTTCGAGATCGAAGTCCGCCACGTGTGTAAGGCCGCGTGACTCGCCGTAGGCGGTCAACTGGCGCTGCAAGAGTTTGTATTTGCCGATCGTGGACGAGGAAACTCTGCGCGCTCCCAGATCGCCCAGCAAACTTTGCCATGCGTCCGCGACGGACACTGGCGCTCCGCGCTCGCTCATGCGCTCGGCGGCTTCCCACTTCTGAACCTCGCGATTTGCTTTTGTCCAGTCGCGCGTGCGCATCGAACGGCGGATCTCCTGGCCGCCGAGGATTCCATCGGCCCAGATCGCGCACTTGCAGTGATGAAACCTCCTGCCCTCGGAGAAGTGGGAGCAAGTCGGTTTGTGGCGGCGATAGAGCGTCAACATCGGAACCTACTTCGCCTTGCGGCGCTTGAGATACTTCCCGATGGCGCGGCGTGCAATCTCCGTGATCGACGCGCCGGTCCGATCGGAAACCCTCTTGAGTGATTCGCTTTCTTTCTTCTCGACGTAAATCACGGTCCGTAGTTTTCGCATAGTGGTGCCAATTGTGTACAGCAAAGCTTCTTTGTCAAGCTCGGCTTCGCGTGCTGAGGCGGCGATACACGCGCTCAGCCACAGACTCGGGAATCCGCATGGTGCGGCGCCGGCGCTCCGAACCCTTGGCGGGATTCTCGAAAATCAGCACGCCCGGCTCACGCTCGAACATGCGGCGAATCGTCTCGACGCTCAAACCCCAGAGCTGGCCTAACTCTGCAGGCGAGTAATGCTTCACCGCGAAGCCCGGGAGCTCGGCCGAGGGCTGTTGTTCGGCACCGTGCATCATTGCGAGTTTGGAGGCAGAAGCCATTTGTTCCTAAAACATCTGATTTTGGCGGACCGGCATTGCCTTGGCCGCGCCAACACAACGGGTTACGGACCGCGCTCCGTCTACGATTTTGGCGCGCGCCGGCAACAGCAACGCTTTGGACCTCTCGGCATTCACAGCCGGATTCTGCCTCGCGTCGCGGACCGCGATGTGCGCCTGGTAACGCTGCTCGGTTTTCTTCGGAGTGTACGGCCTGCTTCGCCATCCACAGACACAGCTTGCGACGATCGGCAGCTCACGGCGCCGGCGCGTGCCTTTGTATGCGCCGCGGAGTTTCACGATGCCACCGCCATCCCTTCGAGGAGCTCCGCGGCCGCATCGGCGACTCTGCGAGCGATCGCGTTCGTCACCATCGCGCGTCGCTGCGAAAAATCTTTGACGTGCTTCAATGTCTCGATACCCACACCGAGCTTCTGCAGAGCAAGCTTCACGACGTCAGTGTCGCGGAGGTGCATCGTCTTCCTGGTTCGATTTAGTACTAGCGATGTGACGGCTTCTTGGACGCACGCCTCAATCTGTTGCTCAAATGGCTCTCGTTGAAGATCGAAAAAGGCGTTCTCGATTTTTTTCCGGAAGATCCCCTCGTAGAGCTCCGTTCTCAGCGGCTCTATCGGTCGGCCATTCCCAGGCGACGCATTGGATTCGTTCTGCGCGACTTTTTTCAGTTCACTGGTAAATTGCCGCTCGGTTTCTTCCACGGGTTCAGATTGCATGCTCTCTGTGTCTTGGCAACCCGCGCGGCTACGGCTCCCGGTTCTGTTTTTGATTAAGTCTTTGGTTTCGGATGGTTCAGGTGAACCTAGTTCACCGGTTTTAGGAACCTGGTTCACTCCCTTCGCGTCTTGCCGTTCACCCCTTTTAGGTTTGCCGTTCACCCCTCTGCCGGAAAACACTAGTGAACCCTGTTCACCCCCACTCCCGCAGAGGGTAAGCGTGTATTCGATCGTTCCGAGTTTCGTCATCATGCCTTTGATAACGAGCTGGGCCGCTCTGAGCCGTTTAATGACCTTGTAGACGCCGCGCTTCGTAAGGCTTGTTTTTTTGGCGAGTCGATTGATCGATGGATAGCAGCCGGTTCCATCATCCCGAGCGTGATCCGCCATTGCGAGCAAAACGAGCTTTTCCGTCGCGGGAATCTCGAGCTCGAAGACCGCGCCCATCAGCCGAACGCTCACAGGCGCACCGCCGAATCGGAGAGCGGAAGCAGGCCGGTGAGTTGCGCGTGAGTGCGCGATCGCGGCATTGGCGGTCCCGGCCGCTCTCTGACGGAATGCGGGTGATTGGGCTGTGCTATGATAAGGTGATCGGGCAAAGTTGTACCTCGCAGTTCATCACAAACAAACCAAGCCGCGCGCGCTGCCTCACAGCGTCGTCGCGGTGTCGCCATTTTTGTTCGGAATCTCGAGCCAGCCAAACGACTACTGAGGGTTTTCGGGATGTTCGGGACTTTCAAAGTCCCGATTTTTATTTATCCGGGACTTTGCTCAGGTTTGCGCTTTGGCTGTAGAGGTTCTTGCCAGTTTTGTAGTTAATGCCCTCCAGGGCGGAGGCCCAGCGGATTGCAGCCGCTCGAGCCGTTTTCGACTGGAGGACGGCATCAAATTCCTTCTCTGAGATGACGTCGCGATCGACGCGCAATTGGATAAGCTGTTTTTTCCACTCATCCGGGGAATGGATTTTCCTCATCTCCCGGAACCGCTGGAGAATGGTCCGAAAGCGCGGGATCTTTCCGTCAACCATTTTGCGGAATGCCGTCGCTTTCGGCTGCCAATCCTTCGCGTGCTCGTGCTTTTTGCGTGGCTTCGTTGAGGCCGCGGGCGCGGCGCTGTCTGTCGATTCAGCGCGCATCCGCTTAAGGACGCGACTCCCCAAGCTGAGTGTTTTGGGCGTCAGTTTTTTCTGCGCGGCCTCGACAGCAATCTCGGCGATCCTCTTCGGACATTCCCGGAGCTCCGCTTCCAGGGAATTGCGGAACGAGGAAAGCTCGCGTGACGGCGTCAGCAGACCGCTGCGCAGATCGTCTATGTAGTGCTGCATGATCTGCTCCACCGTAGGAGTCTGAGGCTGCAACGCGGTCCACCTGCCCAGTTTGGAAACGAGC
>Ga0099828_10000934_pt1 | contig 18700 bp, 17 predicted proteins | sample CZO8metaG_2_FD_79338 | JGI IMG/M metagenome (GOLD analysis project Ga0099828, IMG submission 79338) | Vadose zone soil microbial communities from the Eel River Critical Zone Observatory, Northern California, USA - CZOApr15con2H1.8 metaG | ecosystem: Environmental > Terrestrial > Soil > Vadose... | reverse complement strand
TGGATGTGTGAATCGGCGAGGCCGGGCCACGCCGCCCCGCGCAGCCTGACCAGCTCCGCCCGCCGTCCCGCAGCCGCCCGCGCCGCAGCGCCGACCGCGAGGATGCGCCCATCGATCCCACACGCCACTTCTGGTTCACATCCGGCGAACAGGACGGTCGAGATCACAGCCCGTATGTCTTGGCGATGATCTCCTTCATGATCTCGTCGGTCCCCGCGCCGATCCTCGCCAGCCGGGCATCGCGCCAGGCCCGCTCGACCGGGAACTCGCGCATGTACCCGTGGCCGCCGAGGATCTGGATCGCGTCATCCGCGACCTCGCACGCGACCTGGGTCGCGAGCAGCTTGGCCTGCGAGATCTCGCGCACCGGATACTCGCCCTGGTCCCACTGCTTCGCGGTCTGATAGACAAAGGACTGGACGGCCGCGATCTTCGTCCCCATGTCGACGAGTCGGTGCTTGATCACCTGGAAGTCGGAGATGGGTTTGCCGAACGCCTGCCGGTTACGCGCGTACTCCATGGTGTACTCGAAGACCCGCGCCGCGCCTGCGATCGCTCCCGCGGCCGCGATCATGCGCTCACCCTGCAGCTCCCACATCAGGTTCTTGAATCCATCGCCTTCTTCGCCGATGAGGTTGCCAACCGGCACATGGCAGTCCTCGAAAAGCAGCTCGGCCGTGTCGGAGGAGTGCATGCCCAGTTTCTTCAGGGTCCGGGTGACCTCGAAGCCAGGCGTCCCCTTCTCGATCACGAGCAGGTTGAATCCAGCGTGGCCCCGCTCGCGTTCGGTCTTGGTCACCACCAGCGCCCACTGGCAGCGGGCGCCGCTGGTGATGAAGATCTTCCGGCCGTTGACGATGAACTCGTCGCCGAAACGTCGCGCGACAGTCGTGATGCCGGCCACGTCGGAACCTGCGTCCGGCTCGGTGATGGCGAGGGCGGCGATCTGCTCGCCTCGGATCGCCGGGACGAGCCAGCGCCGCTTCTGCTCCTCGGTGCCAAACCGGAAGACCGGCGGCGTGGCCATCTCGGCCTGCACGGCGACGGCCATCCCGAGGCCTCCGCACCCGGCCCGCGCCATCTCCTCCGACAGGACGACCGCACTGAAGTAGTCGCCGCCCTGGCCGCCGTATTCCGGTGGGTAGCGGAGGCCGAGAAAACCCAGCTCGCCAAACCGCCTGAAGATGGAGTCGGGGAAGGTCTTCTCCTCCCACTCATCGAGGTGTGGCTGGACCTCTTTCTCGAGAAACTTCCGTATGTGTAGGCGGAGCTCCTCGTGGGCGTCTGTGAAGTACATCAGCGCCACGAGTGTATGCCGCGGCCGGGGCTGGCCTTACGGTATGATTCGCGGCCGTATCCCACTTGGTGGATCAAACATGCACTGGGAGTTGGATTGGGCTCGGTAATCAAGAAGCGGCGCAAGAAGATGCGCAAGCACAAGCACAAGAAGATGCTCAAGAAGACGCGGTGGCAGCGCCGCGCCCACGCCTAACCGGGCGCGGGTTAGGATAGGCGTTCGATGGGGTGGGTAATCGTTGGCGTCGTAGTCGTCCTGATTGTTGCGTGGTTCGTTGCCACCTAGTACGGTCTCGTCTCCGCCCGCAACAGGACCCAGGAGGCGTGGTCCGAGATCGACGTCGAGCTCAAGCGACGCCACGACCTGATCCCCAACCTCGTCAACACGGTGTCGGGCTACATGGGCCACGAGCGGGGCACACTCGAGGCGGTCACCAATGCTCGCGCCGCCGCTGTCGCGGCAGGAGCCACTGGCGATCCGGCCAAGATCGGCCAGGCCGAGAACATCCTGTCGCAGAGCCTGCGCAGCCTCTTCGCGGTATCGGAGAACTACCCCGACCTCAAGGCGATCTCGGCGTTCACGAACCTGCAGGAGAACCTGACCGCGACCGAGGACAAGCTCGAGTTCTCCCGCCGCTTCTACAACGGCAACGTCCGGGACTACAACATCAAGCTGCAAACCCTCCCGACGTCGCTCATCGCCGGGGTCATTGGGTTCAAGCCGTTCGGCTTTTTCCAGGCGGACGAAGGTGACCGCGCGGTGCCGCAGGTCAGCTTCGGCAGCATGCCGGCCCCCGGCTCACCGGGTTCCTTGCCCCCCGCGGCCGGAACCGGCGGCCCGCCGGCACCCGGTTCGGCCGGCCCACCTCCGCAGACCTAGGCCAAGTCTCCTCCCCACTTGTGGGGAGGTGTCGGCGAAGCCGACGGAGGGGCAGCTAGCCCGACCTCGCCCAGTCGGCGGCGAATCTCGTCTCGTACGAGTGCACGGCCGCGGGATCGTCCGTCTCGATGTCCAGCTCGTGGTTGACCCCGAGCCCGCTCAGCGTCCAGTTCGCCGAGCCCAGCACCAGCTCGCCGTCGAACAGCCCGATCTTGGCGTGGAGCAACACGCCCTTCGGGACCGGGTACCACCGGGCCTCGACAGCGCCCGCGCGCAACACCGCATAGGCGTGCAGGTTGTAGACCTGGTTAGGGTCAAGAAGGACCCTTACGATCGCGCCCCGGCGGTGGGCGATCACCATCTCGGCGATCACAGCCGCGTCGGTGAGCGTATAGACCTCCGCCAGGACCCTGTGCACGACACTGTTCAGGGCGTGCTCGAGCATGACGCGAATTTCGTCTCCGGGGGACGTCTGGGCCACGGGACCTGACGCCTCCGGCAGCGGCGCGGGATGGCCGCCCGCCATGTCCCAGTCCTGGTCGAAGATGCGTGCGAGTCGATCGACCTCGCCAACGTTTCGGGTCTCCAGCACGTAGTCGTGGTTGCGGTCGCTGTGGCGACCCCAGTTCATGCCGCCGACCGCCGCGTCGGCATCGGCGATCAGCAACTTGACGTGGTCGATCTGGTGCCGGGCGTCGTCGACCGGGTAGACCCGCTCGGGCACGCGCAGCGCATCGAGGAGCCTGGCGGCCCGCCGGCTGGCTGCGACGGTCGGGTCGGTGATCACCCTGACCTGCACCCCACGCGCCTCCGCCGCCGCAATAGCCCGCACCAGCTCGGTGCGTCCGAGCTCGTACATCTCGACCAGGACGCGATGTCGAGCCGAGCCGATCAGTTGGCCGACGAGCGTAAAGATGCCCGCGTCCTGCCACAGACGAACCTCACTGCCGGCGACCTGGCCCGCGGCGGGCGGAGCCAAAACATACGCCGGGTTCGAGCAGCCCACCAGGGAGAGGAGGAGGAAAAGCAGGCAGGCCACTCGCACCACAGCGCGGAGAAAAGTACCGACGAAAAGAATGCGCGCCAATCCAGCCTGTTAAGGCCGCGAAACGCTAGATCGTTTCGACCCTCATCCCGGGCCGCGCGCCCAGCAGCTTGTCGGCCCGAGCCTCACGCACGCCGACCTCGAGGTACCCCATGCTCCCGACGTACACGAACGCCTCGCCGGGCCTGGCCTCGGAATAGGTTTTGGCGGTCGCAACGATGTCGTGGTTGTGCACGCGCAGCCGCCGCACAGGCGGCTTGAGGTTTGTGACCAGGTTGCCGAAGCCGTCCGTCCACAGCACGCGAGGGCCGCTGTCAGGCAGTGGCGCCGGCGGATCCGTTGGGGGACCGAGCGACTCGACCGGAACGCCTGAAGCGAGAGCCGCCGCGGCGGGCGCAAACACGTCCCGCCCCTCGAAGGTCGGAGCACCGTGGGGCCGGGGGGCCAGCTCGTGCACCGCCTGCACGCCGACCTCGTCGATGACGATCGCGAAGAGACCGTTGTCGGGCCCGATGTAGAAGCGCCCGCCGGCCTGGACGATCAAACGCCGCCGCGTGCTCCCCACGCCCGGATCGACGACCGCCAGGTGCACCGAGCCGCCGGTGAAATGGCGGGTCCCGGCGAACAGCATGAACGCGCCGGCAGAGACATCAAAACGAGGCACCTCGTTGCTCACGTCGACCAGGACGGCGGTGGGGCAACCCGCCAGCACCACGCCCTTCATGGCCGCGACGAGTGGTGAACCGGAGCCGAAATCGGTCGTGAAAGTTACGACCGGCGGGGCGAGCCCGCTACCAGTACCTTGTTTCTTTCCAGGGGTCTGCTTCGTCGTGATAGCCACGTTGCTCCCAGAAACCTAGCCGGTTGCGCTCCATGAACTCTAGCCCGCGCAACCACTTCGCAGATTTCCAGAAGTACTTCGACGGGACGAACAGGCGCAGCGGCCAGCCGTGGTCGGGCGTCAGGTCCGCGCCGTTCCACGCGTAGCACAGCAGATTGTCCTCGCCGTCGAGGACGCTCAGCGGGACCGAGGTCGTGTACCCGTACTCGCAGTGCGCCATCACGTACTTCGCTTCCGGCTTCGGTTTGACGCGGTCGAGGATCTCTCGAATCGGCACGCCCGTCCACTTGTCGCCCAGCCGGCTCCATCCGGTCACACAGTGGATGTCGGCGACGACATCTTTCGAGGGCAGCGCGCGCAGCCCGCCGTAGTCGAGGCTGAGCTCATGCTCCACCGCACCGAAAACCTTGAAGTTCCACTTCGCGATGTCGGTCGTCGGTACCGGTCCGAAATGAAGGAGCGGCCAGCGGTCTGGCGCGGTGAGGGTCTGACCGGGCGGGATGCGCGAGACGTCCACCCCATCGGGGACTCGATTACGTTTGAAGAGCGAGGCCATCTCGGGCGAGTATAGGAGCGCGGGTATACTCCGCTTTCGGCCCCCGACGTGGCTATGTGGGCCCGTAGCTCAGCTGGGAGAGCGCGTGAATCGCACTCACGAGGCCAGGGGTTCGAATCCCCTCGGGTCCACAAATTTGTTCGATAAGTGGACGCATGGCCCAGCACTCAAGCCATCATCAGGCGGGCTAAGATGAAGCAACTCAGCCGCGCGTACCTCCTGATCACAGCGCTCGCGGCGGCCGGTTGTGTCCTCCTCCTGCTCGATCACGGCGAATATGCCGCGGCTGACGCCTTCAGAAGCGCGGTGGAATGCGCGGATGCCTCTAGCGATCACTGCTTTCAGCTGTATCCGGGCGTGATCCAGGCGGTGCGCGCGGCTCAGACCAGCAGCGGTGAACAGGATGCGGTCGACATTGCAAGCCGGGGAACGAACATCCAGGTCTCGCTGCTGCCGTCGGTTACGGACGCCTCGCTCGTGCAGGCCGGCGCACCGGTCACGGTCGAGTGGTACGTCGGGTCTGTCGCCACGGTCTGGATCGGCAACCATGCTGTTCCCTCGACCTCAAACCTGGCTGCCGGGCATGCCGACTTCGCTTACGTCGGATGGATGCTGGTCTGGCTCGCCGCACTCTTTTGGGCCATCGTGCTGCTCAATCGGCGCATGTTGGCGCTCTTTGCCGCGGTCAGGATTCTGCCGACTACCGCGGAGGTCTACGCACTGGCCGCTCGCGAGATCATCCTGCCAGACGGTAACACGGGGTGGGTCGTCAAATCGAGAGCGCAACAAGCCCTGTTCCTCCCTCTCGTATTGGCCGCTCTGGCCTTGATTTCGATCCGACCCTTGATGAACCCGGATCTCCGGCTCTTTGCGCTGGCGGGCGATGCGTTGCTGTTCGGAGGGATCATCGTGCGGCTCGTCCTGACTTTCCGGAACAGCCGAGTCGTCGCCGACCGGGCCTCGATAGCGATTGCGGACTGGCTCGGCAAGATGCGGAGTTGGCCGGTGGCGGATATCGAGCTGGTGGCCATCGTCGGCTTGCGTTGGACTGATTGGGCCGTCCCTACACTCTTGTTCGTCGGGCGGGACGGATCAAAGCTGTTCGGCGTAACGAGTCTCTACTGGAATCTCGAGGAGATCGGGGCCGTCTGCCTGAAGCTTGGGATCCTGCTTTCGCTCGACTATGTTCCGACGCGCCCTCGACGTATCAATGGTGTGCGGCTGGTGATGAGACTCGTCGTGACTCTGATAACAGGAGCCCTCCTGGCGCTCTCGTTCCTACCGCTGCCATCGGGAACGGGTTAGGCGTTTGGTGCTCGACGACTCAGGGTCGCGAAGCAGCGGAGGCATCAAGTATTCGGCCAGTCATGGGGTCAAGGGTCAGAACCACCGAATCGTCGCTCCCGTACCCGCGCCTTCCCTTGACGTAGACGTTGCCCGGTAGGCCATCCGCGAATTCCAGGTCGTCCAGGAACAGTCGATCGGTCACCCAGCGGAGACCATTCGCGTCTATGGCCGCTGCTTGCGTGTAAGAACCAGCTACCAGTAGGTCCGTTCCGGAAGGCCGGGCTACAGAGCGGACGGGATGTATCGGCAGCTCCCGCGATTTGGCTGGATCGCCGACTGGAATCAGAAAGCCATCCGATCCCGTGAAAACGACTAACTACCCCGAGTTCGGGCAGGCATACACGCCGTTCAGGACCCCGCGAGTTTCAAGCGCGAACGATGCGACCCACGGTCCACCCTGCTCAGGACGGACCTTGATTGTTAGTACGTCTTGTCCCTTCGCTCCAAACCTGAACTCTGGACAGCCCCAATCTCCCGAGGGTGGAAACTCGGGATTGATCTCGACGTGGTATGAGTGTTCGAACCCAAGAACGACAAACTCTGGGGCCACGAAGCCATTATCCGAATCGGACTACTGCTGCTCGTCGAGGAAGGCCAGAGTGACCGCGGCGAACAGAGGCGAGGTGCCGATGTTGTAGTGGGTCAAGCCCGGCAGGATCGCGAGCGCGTGACCGCCCTTCGGCCGTCCTTCGCCCATCCAGCCGCCGTCGCGGAGGCCGCCATCCAGCAGGTTGAAGATCTCGACGTAGTGGCTCGGCGGTGCCATGTCGGCGTCGGCGGCGACGATGAGCGTCGGCACCTTGAGGCTGCGGACCTCGTCGGCGTAATCGAAATCCTTGGCCATCGACGCACCGATCTTGTCCAGCAGCGTGGGGAAGTCCTCGGGGCGGGGCGCAACGCGTTGGTATAGCTGGTACATCGGCGTGTCTTTCATGAATTCGGCGGCGGCCGCGTTTACCTGGCCCTGCTGGGCTCGCATCTCCGGGTAGATCGCATTCGGTCGGATGTTCGCCGAAGCCGCGACGAGTCGCCTGATCTTGCTCGGGTACTTCGCCGCCGTGTGGAACGCCACGCCACCGCCGAGGGAGTAGCCCACCAGGTCAGGTTTGTCCAGTCCGAGGTGGTCGATCAGCGCGGCCACGTCGTCGGCCATGAGGCGGACGTCAATCGGTCGGTCGATGTCGGCAGTCCGGCCGTGCCCTTGCAGGTCGGGGACGACGACTTTGTGGCGCTCCGCGAGCAACGGGAGCACGGGCCCGAACGTCTCGCCCGACATGAGCCCGCCGTGAATGAGGACCAGCGGCTTTCCAGTCCCGTGAATCTCGTAGTAGAGGTTGACGCCGTTGACCTTGGCGTACTGGCCAGGGCCCTTTGCTTTGGTGATGCTCTCGCTGGTCATGGTGATTCTCCTTGCGTCCTGGCGGGAATTGGGGTGCTGAGATAGAGACTCGGCGGGTCCTCGGAACTCATCGCAACGCCGCTATTCCGCCTTTTGCCAAACTGAAACGTGGCTCCTGCTGTCGCTCGTGAAAGGCTCGCGGTTCCAGTCGCTCCAGCGTTCCCGCAGGGTCATTCCGGCAAGCCGCAACTGGCCGAGGTGGTCCGCAGCCTGGGGGTCTGGGGGCAGCAGTGGCTCGAGCTGGAGCGGGAGCAGCTCGACCCCGACTTCTTGATGTGGCGCATCTTCAAGCACCTGCCCGCCGACGAGCTGCCTACGCGCCGGCAGGTCGTCCGGTTTGAGTTCAAGGGCGAGCCCAAAAGGTACTGGTTGGTGTTGCGGCACCGAGACCCGGATCTTTGTTACTCCGACCCCGGCTTCGGCGATGGCGTAGTCGTCCGTGCCAATCTCGAAGCCATCACACGCGTCTACCTGGGACAGCTGGATCTCAGTGCGGCGCGGCGCGCCGGCCTGGTCGAGATCGACGGTCCGCGTGATGTGCTGCGGGCGCTGCCCGTCTGGTTTCCACGAAGCGGGTTTGCGGCCCACGCTCGCCCGTACAGGTATGACGCCGCCCGCAAAGATTTCGTCCTCAGATCGGGACAGCACCAAGCTTCGCCAGCAGCAGCAGCCCTGCGATCGCGATAAGGGTGACTCCGGCGAGGCGTTCAGCGCCTTCGCGGACGGTTTCACCAACCCGACGTCCCAGGCCAAACCCGACCTGGGAAACAACGAAAGCCTGGACCGCGATGAGGATCAGCGCGCGCACGATCGGCACCCGGGCCAGGCCAAGCGCGAATCCGATCGCGAGCTCATCCAGGCTCACCGCCAGGCCCACGGCGACAAATGCGAAACCACTCGACGTCGCAAACCGCCCGATGCGCGCCTCTTCCTTCTCCTCGTCGGCGAGCAATATGTAGAGCCCAAGAGCTGCAAGGGCGACGATCGCGACGTAATCCGCGAAACCCCCGATGAGGCTCCCGACGGCCGCCCCGAGCGCAAGCCCGACCAGCGGCATCCCTCCCTCGAAGCCGGCAAAGAGAAGCCCCAACCGCAACCGCTGCCTCGAGCTGACTCCCGCGATCCCGAGCGCAGCCGAGACCGCGAACGTGTCCAGGGCAAGTGGAAGAACGAGCGCGATCAGCCGCAGCATCAGCTCTTATCCGGCTACGTCAAGTAAGTAGCCGCGTTGGGGTTAGTTTTCCGAAGCGCTCCCCGCCGCCACCAGCTCGCGCAGCCGCTGCCGCGTGAACCGGCCGACGAACAGAGGGACGAACTGCGGCACCCTGGAATCGGCGAGGCGCTGGATGGATTCGTCGGCGGCCAGGTCGATGGACTCCTCGGACACCCTGCCCTGGTATTCGGCCTTGATCGTGCGTACCTCAGATTCGATCTGCCTGAGCACGGTCGCGTCGAATCCAACCCTCATGGTCTCCTCCTCCTCCGCCAAGCTGCCGGACGACTCCCCCACCCGGCCTGGGTTGTCAGGCAGACGAATCATAGGGCGTCCCCGGGTTGCGGCTGGGGAGCCGCCTGGCGGGATTCAGCCCTGGCCGGACGCCGCGTCGCGAGCGTCGATCCGGCCAGCACGAGCACGAAACCAAGTCCCATGCCGAGGGTCAGGTTCTCGTGCAGCACCGCGACGCCGAGGAGCCCGGCCACCGCGGGGTTGATGTAGGTGATCACCGTGGCGCGCACCGGGCCGATCTCAGCGATGAGCGCGAAGAACAGCAGGAAAGCGAGGGCTGTGCACACCACTGCGAGGACCGCCACCGCACCCACGACCGGCAGGCTAGGTATCGCGTGCGGCCACTGCAGTGCGGCAACTGGCGCGTACGCGACGCAGCACAGCGCAAGCGCGACTCCGTTCACGGTCACCGCTGGAATCCCGGTGAGGTAGCGAGCAAGAATCGCCGGCCCGAGCGCGTATCCGACCACGACGACGGCCATCTCGACCAGGGCCGTGACGTTGGAGGCACCCAGGTTAAGCCCCACGATCAGGGCCACTCCAACGAGGCCGAGCAGCAGCCCTGAGAGGTTGGCCAGCCCCATCTGCTGACGATTGCCAAACCCCAACGCGATCACCAGGCCGACCAGGGGCACGGCCGAGATGAGAAGGCCGGCAAGAGCGCTGGTGATGTGCTGCTCCGCGCTGGCGAGAAAAAACCACGGGGCAGCGACTTCGACCACGGCGAACGCAAGGAGTGCAGGCCATCGTTTTCCGATCACCCCGAGCCCGCCCCGCGTGAGTGCGATCGGCAGCAGGATCAAGGCCGCCAAACCCGTGCGGACGAAAACCAGCATCGCCGGCGAAATCTCACCCACCGCAACACGAATCAGCAGGTAGGGAATGCCCCAGATCACGCACATGGCGGCAAACAGCAGCAGCCCGCGGCGCGTCACAACAGCCTCTAACTGACCGGTCGTCGGGGGGCTTCCATATTCGCTAGTTGAGATGCGCAGTCGAGGCTGGTTAGACTGCCTCAAAGTCATCGTCGGTGTGGTTCAACTGGGGGAAACAGATGACGAAGCTTTGGGCGATTCCTGTTGCGGCTCTGTTTGCGCTCGTCACGGCCACCACGGCCATCGGGTCGAGCGCCGACGTCAACGTAACCAGTGGCAGCCCGCCGACGCCCTTCTCGCAAAACAAGCAGAACGAACCGACCATCACCGCCGACGCCAATACGCCTGGCGTGCTGGTCGCAGGCAGCAACGACGAGATAGACGAACAGGGTTGCAACGGATCCAGCTGCCCGTTCACTCAAGGTGTTGGTGTATCCGGTGTCTATTTCTCGTTCGACTCAGGCGCCTCGTGGATTCAGCCGACCTACACAGGTTGGTCCGCACGCAACTGCAAGAGCGGACCTTGCACGCCCCAGTCGGGAGGCCCCATCGGAACGCTGCCCTGGTACTTTGAGAACGGGCTCGTCGCCGACGGCGACCCGGGCGTGGCCTTCGGTCCCAGGCTGGTCAACGGAAAATTCAGCTGGGCCAAGGGCTCTCGCCTGTACTACTCGAACCTGACCTCGAATTTCAGCTCCGTCCGCGACGAGACAGTCTTCAACGGGTTTGAGGCGATTGCCGTTTCGAGGACAGATGACGTCGTGGCAGCGGCGAACAGCGTCAAGGGCGCCTGGATGCCGCCGCTTCTCGTCTCGCAGCAGTCTTCGACCACGTTTTCTGACAAAGAGCAGATCTGGGCCGACAACGCTTCGTCAAGCCCGTTCTTCGGCAACGTCTACCTGTGCTGGGCCAAGTTCCAGAGCCAGCTGACCAGCCATGCCGCACCAGCGCAGCTCCAGGTCGCTGTCTCGTCCGACGGTGGCGACACCTGGAATACGAGCCCCATCGGCGCGGCGGCCGACAACGCCCAGCGCAGCCCGCTCGACGGCTGCACCGTCCGAACCGACAGCAAGGGCAACGCTTACGTGTTCGGCGTCGGCACTGTCTCGTCACTGGGCAAGGCGCACTTTGAGCTGATGTCAACGTCTGGTGACGGCGGACTGACATGGTCGTCGCCAGTTCCTGTGTCCGGGCCCGTCACGCAACCCGGAATCTTCGACGCGGTCCTCGGCCGGCCCATCATCGACGGAGTCGCCGGCGCACGCAGCGACCTCGCCTGGGCGCCCAGCGTCGACATCGCGAACGGGGCGCCTACCGGCGCCGACGCGACCGACCGGATCGTGATGAGCTACGTCAGCGGCACAATCGACGCGCCTCACGTGTTCTTCACGGAGTCCATCGACCGCGGCTCGACATGGTCAGCACGGCGAGCCATCGAAACCGGCGCGACCGACCGCGGCTACTACACCGCCCCGGCAATCTCGCCTAACGGTACCGACGTCTATGTGGTTTACAACGCCTTTACCACTCCTTACCGGTCCAACACCTCGGATCCTCGAAACCTGGTCGGGGTTGTGCTGCACGCCGACGTGACTGGCGCTTCGACCGGGACATTCGCCGAGATCCACCGGGGCGCAAGCGGTGACCCGCGGGGATCCAGCCAGAACAACCTGAAGGGCGAATTTCTGGGCGACTACGTCTACGCGACCGCGACCCGTACTTACGGGGCGGCGGTGTGGAACGACGCCCGCAACGCGGCCGATTGCCCGGCGGTCGACACTTGGCGCATTTCGCTTCGTGGCGCCGGGGGTGTGCCGAAGCCGGCGCCGCTTGCCGTCTGCCCGGCCAATTTCGGCAACTCCGACATCTTCGGCGGAGCCTTCACTGACCCCACACCGTAAGAGCTGCGAGGGGGCGCATAACGCGCCCCCTCTTTGACCGCTAGGCCTCGACGAACGTCGTGGCCGTCTCCCGGATGGCAGCCGGGGACCGGGCGGAGAGATAGAAGTAGAGCCCCGCGCCTATGACAAGCCAGACCAGCACGACCCACGGCGCGTAACTCGCAGGCGCCACGAGACCCACGATGCCCAGCCCGAAAAAGTTGATTCCGAACGAGGCCAGCAGCACCGGGATGAAGATGATGATCCCGAGCACCGGCACGACCACGTTCCAGATCGGGTTCAGCTCCTCGCGGTGTTCGCGCAGGTAAAAGACGAGGTTGCTCAGGTTGGTGAGGATGTAGATGCCGACGATGACCAGCGTCGCAATGGTGCCGAGCAGGGCGAATGCGTTCAGCGGACCATTGAGCGCGAATCCAAGGACCAGCGCCAGGGCGATGCCCAGCGCCCCCTGCGCGTTCACGGCCACGTACGGCGTCTTGAAGCGAGGATGTACCTTCGCCAGGACCCGCGGCAGGACGCCCACCCGGCCCAGCGCGTAGGCCACGCGCGACGCCGCGTTGGCGCCGGCGTTCGAGTTGGCAAAGGCGCTGTTGATGATGGCGAGCAGGACGAGGATCGAGAAAGGTCCCCACACCTTCGCCCCCAGGCCGTCCCACGGATCGCCGCCGTTGAAGGCGAAGAATCCCTTGGTGGGATCGGCGGCAACGTTCGGGCCGAAGTAGACGATCGCCCCGTAGTAGCAGATCAGGTAGAAGACGCCGATCAGCACGCAGGAGAGGATCACCGCGCGCGGGATCGTGCGCTTGGGATCCCTGGCCTCCTCTGCCAGGGGGGCCGACGCTTCGAAGCCGATGAACGCAAGCACCGTGTAGACCATCCCCGCGAACACCGAGCCCAGGCCGCTCGAGTTGCCGGTGTTGGGGTTGAACACGGCCAGCGTGTTGTTCGAACCGGCGGCGATGATCAGCGTGATCCCCAGCGCCAGGAACACCACGATCTCGAACGCGCCCAGCGCGACACCCGCCTCGGTCGAGATCCGGATGCCGCGATAGACGAGCAGCCAGACACCGATGCCGGCCAGGGCGGCAAAGGGCGCCCACAGCCAGGTGGGCGTGTTGAAGTGGCTGTTCAGGTAGACGCTGATCACGTTGCCGAAGATCAAATAGAGCAGCGGCGCGACGAGCGGCTCCGCGAGCATGAAGCCCCAGGCCACGAAGTAGCCGACCGTCGGATGGAGGCCGCGCGCGCTGTACGTGTACAGACCGCCCGCCGACGGCAGGTGCTTAGCCAGCTGGCCGATGCTGATCGCGACTAACAGGCAGGCGACCAGCGCAAGTATCACCGCCAGAGGCGTCGCACCGCCGGCGTACGTGACGGCGAAGATGATGGAGAACGCGACGGCCGCCGCCGGAGCCATGTGCGTGATGGACTGGAACAGGACCGGTGCCAGGCCGATTGCATCACGCTGCAACCGGGCCTCGGCAGTCGCAGGACCCTGGGTGCTCATAGCTTCCCTCCCCCTTTGAAGTGGCTCGGAGATAACACCTCACGGTCCCCGCGTCAAGTACAAATGGGTCCGTGGTCCTCGACCGGCGCGCGCTGAATCGCGCCCTCCTCGCGCGCCAGCTGTTGCTCGGGCGGCGCCGCGCGTCCGCGGCATTGACCATCGAGCGCCTCGTCGGCATGCAGGCCCAGGCCCCCAACCTCCCCTACGTGGGCCTGTGGGCTCGGCTGAGCGGATTCCGCCACCAGGAGCTGTCACGCCTCATCGAGTCAAAGGCGGCGGTGCGCATGTCTCTCATGCGCAACACCATCCACCTCGTCACGGCGAGGGATGCAGCCGGCCTCAAGCCGCTCTTCATGCCGCTGGCCGAGCGCGGCTACATGCACGGGAGCCCGTGGGGCCGCGACATGCGCGAAGCCGACCTCGCCGCCATCCAGCGCGCGGGCCGGGAGATCATGGGCGAAAAGCCGCGTACCGTGGCCGAGCTGGCCAGGCTCCTCGCCCAGAAATTTCCGGGGCGCGACGCGCCGGCGATGGCGTACGGGGTGCGCTACACGGTCCCGCTGATCTTCACCCCGCCACGCGGTGTCTGGGGCGCGGCCGGTCCCGTCACGCTCACCACTTTCGAGGCCTGGCTTGGCCGGCCGCCGGGCCCGGCCATCCCCGCGGAGCAGCTTGTGCTGCGCTACCTCGCCGCATTCGGACCGGCGTCCCCGGCCGACATGCGCGCCTGGTCAGGCCTGGCGCTGCGGGCGGTGTTCGAGCAGCTGCGGCCTCGCCTGAAAGTCTTCCAGGACGAGAAGGGCCGCGAGCTCTTCGACCTGCCGAGGGCCCCGCGCCCGGGCCCCGATGCCACGGCGCCGGTCCGTCTGATTCCGGACTACGACAACATCCTGCTCGCCCATGCCGACCGCACCCGGATCATGCCGGAGGGGCGGCACGTCGGCATTTTCAGCAGCAACGGGGTGATGCAGGGCGCGGTCCTCATCGACGGCTTCGTCCGCGCGATGTGGCAACCGAAGACGGAGCGCGGCACGACCGCGCTCCTGGTCACAGCGTTCGTCAGGCCGCTGCCGAGGTCGGACCAGGCAGCAATCGCAGACGAAGCGGCCGCCCTGCTCCAGTTCCTCGCGCCCGGCGAGAAACACGACCTGCGGTTTGGAGCAGTGAGAACCTAGGCCAGGGCCGCCCTGGAGGTCGGCTGCCGAGGTGTCGAACGTTCCGCCTGCACCAGGACGGCCAGGGCCGCCTCGACCACCTGCGGATTCCACTGCGTCCCGGCGCCGCGCTGCAGCTCGTCCAGCGCCGATTCCCAGGCCCTGGCGGCTCGATAAGCCCGAGCCGTGGTCATCGCATCGAGTGAGTCGGCGACCGGGATGACCTGCGCGATCAGGAGCAGCCGCAGTCCCACGGTCCCGTTCGGGTAGCCCTGCCCGTCATACCTCTCGTGGTGTGTCAGCACCAGGTCCAGCACCTTTGCATACTCGGAGAACGGCCGCAGGATGTCGAATCCGAGGCGTGAGTGCGTCTCCATCACGCGCCGCTCTGAAGCAGTCAATTTCGCAGGCTTCAGGAGGATCGAGTCGGGGATCCGGATCTTGCCGATGTCGTGCACCTTGGCCGCCAGCTCGAGCAGCTCGACATCGGCGGGGCTGAAGCCCAGCTTGCGGGCGATCGCGTGGGTGTAGATCGCGACTCGCTGGGAGTGGTTGAAGGTGTACGGATCGCGACGGTCGACCTCGTCGGCCATGCGCTCCATGGCCCGCATCGCGTCTCGCCGCATCTCGACGCGCTGCCGAAGCGACTGGTAGACCAGGAACGCCGGAACGATCGCGAGCACCGGCACCCAGGGGTAGTCGACTGCGGCGAAGGCGGCGATCGCCCCGATCACGTAGAGCGCGGCGAACTGCACGTAGACGAGCCGCTGCGTACCCAGGAACAGGCGCAGCGGGCTTCGCGACGTGGCGAGACCGATGGCCAGCGCGACCAGGAACAGGTTGGCGGCATACATCACGACCGCGGCCGCGATGAGGAACAGGGCGGCATCAGGTCGAGCTAGCCCCGCCTGCGCCGAAACGCCGGCGGCCGACAGGATCGCCGCCGCGGCCAGGGTGGAGAGGTAGGCCTGGCCGCCGTTGAAGACGACGTTGATCCCGACCGCCCGCATCGGCGGCCGCTCGCGGGTTGCCCGCACTTTCCGGAAAGCCGCGAGACAGATGTCCGCCGCCTGCAGCGCGCCGGCCAGGGCCGCGGCCTGCCACACGGGCAGAAGCAGCACCGCGGCGAAGAACACCGCGGTCGCGACGCTCACCTTCTCGCTGATGTTCACGTGCAGCGGGAACTCGAGTGCCAGGATCCCCGCCATCGCGAGCGACGCGATCAGCCACCAATCGCCCGACTCGGCCCGCAGCCGGTGGAAGTTCGCCGCGAATAGCCCCAGGGCCGCCAGGCCGACGGCCAGGCGGTAGACCTCAGAACGCCGGCGCGGCGCCATGCGCTACGGCGTTCGGAGCGTGAACGTCAGGTGGACTGGCGTTCCGCTTGTCCCGCTCTGCCTCGCCAGGACCGTCCCCGACCCGAGCAGACCGGTCGTCACCTCGTCCAGGGTCGCGTACTGGAAAAGCAGTCCCGTGGGCACGGTGATGGTCATCGAGACCACCGTCAAGGGGTGTCCAGCCCGGTCGTACGCCCGGGCGACGGTGTAGCTCTCGAGAGGCACGCCCAGGTCAAGGGGGCTGGAAGTCCAGACGCTGTCGTAGACCGGAACGACGTGCCCGGCCGGCGTGACGATCAGCACCAGCGGGTCCCAATCGCAGTACGTGGCCCACGCCCCAGCCGACGTGGGCGAGGCGACCAAGATTCCCGCCGCCAGCATGGCGGCCAAAAACACCCTTTTCACGCTTGCTTCCCTCCTGAAAAACGAACCCCGACCCTTGGAAGCAGAACGCTAGTCCGGCGCCAGTTGATCTCCGGTAAGAAATTTGTAAGTTCGGGCCACCGGCGTCTAGACGGAGATGTCCTTGCGCGAGAAGCGGAGGGAGGCGAGCGCGAGCGATACGGTGGCGACGACCACGACGACCGCCAGGTTGGCGAACTGCAGCCCATGCAGAAGTGGCGTGCCGTAGTAGTAGAAGGGCGAGAGGCGAAGCGTGGCGTCAGGCCACTTCAGGTCAGGCCCGACGAAGCTGAGGAAGAACCACCCCGCCAGCAAGAAGCTGATCAAGCCGGTGTCGGTTGCGGTCCGCAGCCAGCCCGAGGCGAGGTAGCCGATCGCGGCGATCAGCAGGCCGAGAGGGATCATGCCGAGCGTCGCCTCGGCGAGATTGACCGAATCGAGCCTCACACCCGCGATGGCCGCCGCCAGCGCCGACGCTGACAGGGTCAGGACGCCGATGACCGCCGTGGCGGTCGCCAGGGCGGCGAAGCGGCCCAGCAGCACGGCGATGCGCGATTGGGGGGTGGAGAGGACGATCTCGAGCCGGCCGTCGTCCGCGTCCGCGTTCCACCGGTTGACCTGCGTGACGGCGAAGGCCATCAGAAGGACTGGGAGCAGCTCGAACATGGCCCCGAGGAAGATCGCGTTGAGCGCGGTACCCCCGCCGCCGATTCTCTTGAGCACGTCGAGCGCCACCGAGGCGTTCGGCGAGCTCGTCAACAGGGTGTTCAACTTGTCGACGAGCTGCTGCACGACCACGACCATCCACGCCGCGAAACCAGCTATGCCGAGCGTCCACCAGAAGGTCGGCATCGCGACTGTGGCGAGGCTGCGCGCGTACACCGAGCCGAGCGACCAGTCCCGCTCCGGCAGCGCCCTGCTGGGGGGCTGTGGCAGGGCGAACCGACCGAGGCCGGGGACTCGCACGGCATCGCCGACATCGCGCCGCACGAACAGCGCGATCGCCGCCGCTGTCAGCACCGCCGCGAGCGCCAGCATGACGAGCATGCCGATGACGCTTGAGCCGTAGCTGGGGATGAGAGGTTTGGAGAGGTTGTAGTAGTAGATCGGCGACAGGTGCGAGAACCAGTCGGTGTTCGGGATCACGCGGTGGACCATGTCGACCACGATGAAGACCAGCAATAGGCCACCGGTCGCACCGGCCGCCGGTCCTCTCTCGTGCGTGAACTGGGAGATGAGCAGCGCCACGCCCCCGAACACAGCGCAGATGAGGGCGAGGTTGAGGCCGAACAGCCATCCGTCGACGAGGTTGAAGTCGGCCTTGAACGCGACGCCACCGAGATACGCCATCACTCCGACCACGACCGCCATGACGAAGAGGGCGGTCCACATCGCAGCGACCTTCTGCACCGCCACCTGCAGCCGCGTACGTGGTAAAGACAGCAGGACGTCGAGAGAACCCGTCTCCTCCTCGCCGCGCAGCATCCGGCTTGCCGCAAGCAGCGGCCAGACCGCCATCAGGAAGATGAAGATGCCGATCTTGAAGGTCGCATAGCCGCCTACCGTTCCGGCGGCGACCGGGTCCGCCGCCCAGGCAAACTGGGCAGCGAGGGCGGCCAGGTCGGCACGAGCCTGGGGCGTGCTGATCAGCGCGGATACGCTGGCCATCGGCGACACGATGACCAGCCCCATGCCAATGCCCCAACCGAGGATCGCGACCCGGTAGTCACGCAGGGTTTTCAGGTAGACGCTGCTAAAGAACACCGGCGGCCTCCTTCGGAGCCTGGCCGTCGCCCTCGTAGTAGCGAAGGAAGATGTCCTCGAGGCTCGGCTCATAGCTGGTCAGGGAGACGACCGGGTATTGCGCCGCGGCCTTGATGACCGCGTCGGCCGAGCCCTGCATCGCAAGACGGACGGCCGATCCGTCGCCGAGCCTCTCCACGTCCGAAACTCCTTCCAGCCTCGCGAACGCGACCGCCGGCACCGGCTGGGCAAAGTGGATCGTGATCTCGTAGCGCTTTATGTCTTTCAGCTCCGCGACCTCGCCGATACGGACCAGCCGGCCTTCGCGAATGATGCCGACGCGCGTGCAGGTCTTCTCGACCTCGCTGAGGACATGCGACGAGAGGAAGACGGTCCTTCCTTCATCGCGAGCCTCGCGCACCATGCCGTCGAACTCCTGCTGGTTGAGCGGGTCGAGGCCGCTCGTGGGCTCGTCGAGGATCAGGACCTGCGGTTGGTGCATGAAAGCCTGGATCAGCACGACCTTGCGCTTATTGCCCGTGGAGTACTGGCGGAACTTCCGGCTCGTGTCCAGGTCCAACCTCCGGATCAGCTGCTTCAGGTACGACTCGTCGACGCCCCCGCGCAGGTGGGCGAAGTATTCGAGGATCTGTCCGCCGGTCAGGTTCGGGTCGAGGGCAGGCTCGCCGGGCACGTAGCCGATGAGCCGCTTGATCTCCACTGAGTCCTGCCAGCAATCCTTGCCGGCGATGCGTGCGCTGCCGGCGTCGGCGCGCAGCAGCGCCATGAGCACCCGGATCGTCGTGGTCTTGCCGGCGCCGTTGGGGCCGAGGAAGCCAAATACCTCGCCCTCATCGACCTTGAACGTGACGTCGACGATTCCGCGTTTGCTGCCGTAGCTCTTGGTGAG
>Ga0099828_10000931_pt1 | contig 18740 bp, 22 predicted proteins | sample CZO8metaG_2_FD_79338 | JGI IMG/M metagenome (GOLD analysis project Ga0099828, IMG submission 79338) | Vadose zone soil microbial communities from the Eel River Critical Zone Observatory, Northern California, USA - CZOApr15con2H1.8 metaG | ecosystem: Environmental > Terrestrial > Soil > Vadose... | reverse complement strand
TCCGGAGCCCGGCGAAGAAGTCAGACGGTGCGAGCAGCATTCCTATTTGGACGAGGTGGGGCTGTAGGCCGGATTCAATCCGGCCGTCACCAAGGCGTAGTCGCCAGACGCCACCCACGGTTGCACGGCAACGGAGGGGGCACGCGGGGGAGGCCTGCCTCCCCCGCGCTTAGTCGTAAGCTGGCTTCCAGAGTGGCTTACGTCCCGACAGTCGTCGAGAACGAAGGCGGCAACCGCGAGCGGACTTTTGACATCTACTCGAGGCTGCTGAGGGACCGGATCATCATCATCGGCCGGCCCATCGACGACGTCGTCGCCAACCTCGTGGTCGCTCAGCTGATGTACCTGGCGGCGGACGATCCGGAGAAAGAGATCCAGATCTACGTCAACTCCCCAGGCGGTGCTGTGACCGCCGGCCTGGCCATCTACGACACCATGCAGTACGTGCGGGCGCCCATCTCGACAGTGTGCATCGGGCGGGCGGCCAGCTTCGGCACGGTCGTCCTCATGGCCGGGGCCAAGGGCAAGAGGTTCGCTCTTCCAAGCGCGACAATCCACATGCACCAGCCGCTCATCGGCGGCAAGGGCCTCCAGGGTCAAGCCAGCGACCTCGACATCCACGCCCGCGAGATCATCCGGATCCGGGGAGTGCTGAACGAGCTCATCGCCCTGCACACGGGCCAGCCGCTCGAACAAGTCGAGCGAGACACCGACCGAGACTTCTTCCTCACACCGCAAGAGGCTGTTGACTACGGTCTGATCGACGGCATCATTGCGCAGACGCCGGTACCCGTCCTCGCCGGAAGAGGCTGATCCGAAGGGTCAGCCACCACATCAGAGCGATCCCCAGACCGGCGGGTAGAGGCGCGGGCGCGAGGGCGGCGACGATCGCGACCAGGCTCAAGGCGAGCCATTCGATCCATCCGGCCTCGCCCCAGATGGCAAGCCCTACCGCCACCAGAACCAGGTCGGACGGCAGCGCGTGCGGAGACGACACGACGCCTCCGATCACGAGGATGGCCGCGACCGCGTTGAAGTCCGTGGGGCGCCGAGCCGCCAGGACGAGCGCGTCAGCGATGGCAAACAGGGTGAGCCCGATCAAGCCATAGGTCTGGAGCCCGGCCGGAAGGTAGACGGCGAAGTGCGGAAGCGACACCTCGCGGGCTCCGGTCTGGACCGTCGAGCTCAGAGCGGGAAGCCACTCCAGGACCCAGCGTGGGTTGAGGGCCAGCGTCGCCGCCAGCAAGACGACGCCGACCGTCGCCCAACCTGCCAGGACGCGCCACTTGCGCGTGAGCAGGAGGGCGAAACCGACCGGCAGCACCAGTTGGGGCTTGACGAGCGTGAGACCAAGGGCGAGACCGGCGAGGTAGGGGCGGGAGCGCAGGGCGACGGCGGCGCCGATCCCAAGCGCGACGATCCCGTCCAGCTGGGCGTTCAGCATCATCAGCGCGGTCGGCACCGCGGCGAAGGCGGGAAGGATGGCGGTTGGAGGTCTAGGCCGCGTCGCGAGGTAGAGGCCGGCGACAAGGCACAGAAGACCGAACAGCACCCACAGGCGCCCGCCGAGGTCTGTTCCGAGCAGGTCAAACGGGACGGCGATCAGCGCCACCCACGCCGGGGCGAGGAAGGGAAGGATGCCGTGGATGCCGAGCGTGACCAGAACGCGGCCGCCGGTGACGCCGAGCTCCACCCGGCGCTGGGCGTCGAAGTCGTAGAGGTGACCCGGGTCGGCGACTATCAAGCGCGCACCGGTGGCGAAGGCGGGCCAGTCGGAGTTGATCACATCGTCGTTTGGGAGCAGGGGGTATAGGAAGAAGGCGAGCGCCACGCCTAGGAGCGCGATGTTGCCGCGCCAGCGCCAGCGGCTCACGCGATGTCGACTGACATGCCGTCGCGCGCTGCCCGAACTTCGATGCCGAGTCGCTGCGTGAGGTCCGCGGCGAGCTCTACCGGATTTGCGCGCCAGACCGTCAGCCCGTAGTGGGTGAGGAATGCGAGCTGCGGCTTGGCCTCGCGGATGATGCGCTCCGCGTCCGCCAGGCAAAGATGCGGCAGCTCCGGGCGGCAGTTGAGAAGGACCGTGTGGATGATCATCACGTTTGCGCGGTGCTCCTCCGCGATGCCGTCGTAATAGGCGGAATCGGTGATCCAACCGAGCCTGTCGCCGAAACGAAAGCCGTAAGTCTCGGACTGGTGGACGTGCCGTCCGCTCGTGGTAAACGTGAGGCCGTTGACGGAGTAGGAAGTCTTTGGCGCCAGACGGACGATCTCCTCCGGGAACCGGCGCAGGTATTTGAGCACCACGGGGTCGTCGTCGAGTGCATCCGCAGGGCAGAACACGCGACCGCGATGCTGGAACCCGCCGTCGGTCATCGCCTCGATCATCACGTTGACGTCACCGGTGTGGTCGAGGTGGCGGTGGCTGATCACGATGGCGTCAAGGGTCGTCAGGTCGACTCCTCGTTGTGCGTACTGAACGATCGCGCCCGGCCCGGGATCGAAGCTGATGCGCGCGCCGCCCTCTTCGATGTAGAGGCCACCGGACGCCGCCACCTGCTTCGCGACCATGAAGCGAGCGCCGGCGGTCCCCATGAACGTCAAATTCACCTCCCCACTCGCTGGGGGCGCCGCGCAAGCGCGGTGGTGTCGGCGTCGCGAAGCCGCCGGGTGGGGCCTTTCATGTTTCTGCTACCTCTGAGAGCGGAACAGCCGACTTCTCGCCGAAGTACCGCTCGTACAGCTCGACCACCCGTTCGAGCGTATCGATCTCGTCCACCGGCTTGTCGTCGCGGATGCGCACGATGCGCGGAAAGCGCAGCGCGTAGCCGCTCATGTGGCGGCCGGAATGCTGGATCGAGTCGAACGCCACCTCGAGCACCACCTCCGGCCGCACCATCCGCACATGCCCCATGTCCTGCACCGTCATGTCGAGGAAGCGCCGCGTGAACTCCGCGATCTCGGCGTCGGTCAGCCCGCTGTATGCCTTGCCGACGTTGACCAGCCGGCCGGTCTGCGTGTCCTTGACCGCGAACGTGTAATCGGACAGCACTCCTTTCCGCTTGCCGTGGCCCCACTCGACCGCGGTGACGACGACGTCGAGCGTGGCGAGCGGCCGCTTCAGCTTGAGCCACGCCAGGCCGCGCCGCCCGGGGGTGTAGGGACTGAGCGGGTCTTTGACCATCAGACCCTCGTTGCCCCGCTCCCGCGTCTCGGCGAAGACGCGGTCCAGGTGCTGCGGGTCGGTCGCCACCTCGAGCCGCGCGAGCAGGAAGGGATGCTCCAGGCCAAGCCCCTCGAGAAGCTTGCGCCGCGCTGTCAGGGGCTCGTCGAGCAGCGTCCGGCCGTCGAGCCACAGGACGTCGAAGATGACGAGCACCACGGGGACTTCGCCGCGGAGCTCCGGATCCACCTTCTTGCGACCCAGCCTTCGCTGCAGCTCGAAGAAACGTAGGACGCGCCCATCGCGATGCGCCAGCACCTCGCCGTCGAAGAGGACGTCGTGCCCGATTCCGGGCGCGGCTTCAGTCAGCTCGGGAAAGGCGCCGGTGGTTTCCTTGAGGTCGCGTGAAAAGAGCTCGACTCGGGCGCCCTGGCGATGGAGCTGACACCGCACGCCATCGTATTTCTCTTCCGTCCAGACGCTGTCCGCGCCCATCCGCTCGAATGCTTCGCCCGGGGTCTCGACCGGGCTTGCCAGCATGAAACGGACCGGTTGAAAGAGCGTGATCGTGCTCGCCTCGAACTCTCCGCGCTTGCAGCGCACCGCGGTCTCGCCGATGTCGCCGGTGATGAGGTGCACCCGCTTGACCTGCGTGATGGAGACGCCGAAGGCCTCGGCGATCGCGGCCTCGACCAGTCCCTCGCTCAGGCCGATGCGCATCTCGCCGGAGATGATCTTGGCGAAGAAGCGTGCAGCCTCGGGGTGCATCCGGCGGAAGATCGCCTCGAGCGGTGCCGCCTTGGACGCGCCACGAGCCGAGCGGATCGCGTCCAGCGCCACCTCGACCTCCTGGAGCGTAACCGCCTCCGGCCGGGTGCGGCCATCGAGCGCTTCGCCGGCCCAGTCACCGAGGTCCGAATGCTTGCGAAAGATGAGGCCGAGCTCCTCTTCGTCCCGTCCCGACACCGTCGAGACGACCTTGTTCAGGGTGGACCAACCCAGGCCCAGGGTCCGGCGCTGCGAGGGAGGAAACGCCCGGCCGCTCATGTAGACGGCGGCGCGGCGCAGGTCGTCGTCTCCGAGGGTGCGGAAGTACGCCGCGAGGATCCGCACCTTCTCGAGAGTGGCGGGCGTGGCGCCGACCGAAGCGCCGGCGCGGGCGAATTCAAGCACGGGCGCCTATCGTAAGTCGGTATGCGGAGGTGCCCTTACCTCGAGGAATTGGTCAAGGACCAGCGCGCGTTCGTGCGCATCTACCGCTTCGATTGCCACGTCGACCACCTCTCCAAGCGCAAGTACGCGCTGAGCGACAGCCCGCCAATCTGCGTACGCAACTTCGAAGACTGTCCGCTTTACCAGGCTGAAAAACGGCGCGAAGACCACACAATTACCCGCTACACCGACTAACTGGAGCCCGCCACACAAATGAATTGCGCTGTCTGTTCCGCCCCTGCGCTGCCCATCGACGACGCTTGCGTCTTCTGCCACGCGCCCCTCGTGGAGCGTGACGACCCGCTCGAGCTCCTGGATTACCTGGCCGAGCGGATCCCTGCCGCGCACGTGAAGCGAGGCCACCTGAACCGGGGCCCGATCTCGGAGTTTGCCATCGACGTCAAGGGCCGAACGTTCCGAGCGCGGGTCAAGAATGACGATCTCGACCTCGCGCCACCCGTCGAGCTTTCGGCTTGGGTCGACCTGCTCCTCACGCGCCTGAGCGACGTGGCGGCCGCCGACCACGACATGCGCCGGGCGGTGCTCCGGTCGGGCTGGGCCCTCCGCTAGAGCGCCAGCGCCAGCTGCTCGTTCTTCTCGAGCGCCCAGGCTTTGACGCCGCGCCTGCGTAGAAACCGAGCGAAATCCTCGGTGTAGCCGTGGACGGTGTAGACTTGGTCCGCACCGGACCGCTCGACGACCTCGATCAGCTCGTCGAAGTCGCAGTGGTCGGAAAGATCGAATGTTGCGTCGGCGCCGAACATGCGCGCGAACTCGGCGTCCTTCGCCCAGCCTGATACCAGTGCGGTTCGATACCGCCCGAGGCAGCGCCGGATCTCATCCTTCCCGGCGGGCGGCGCGATGACGACCCGTTCGCCTGTGGGACCGCCGTCCAGCTCGACCCAGTCGGGCAGCGCCCGGCCGGCCACAGCGTAGTCGCGGGCGCAAGGCACGCACCGCTTCTCGAGCGCGAAGGCGAAGCCATACTCCGCCAGCGCAAGCATCACCTCCTCGGTCTTGCCGAGCGCGTGGCACAAGAGGACCGGCGTGACCCGGCTGTCCAGGGCGCGCCTGCACCACCTCGCGATCATCTCGACGGTCGAGTCGGGGTCGCCGAACCGGAAGTGCGGCCGCCCGTAGGTGCTCTCGATGATCAGCACTTCCGCTTTCGGGACATGCGTCGGGGCCACGCCCCCCGGTTGGCGCAGCTTGATGTCGCCCGTGTAGAGCAAGGACGTTCCGTCGTGCGCGATGTGCAGCTGCGCCGAGCCGAGCATGTGGCCCGCCGAATGAAGAGTGACCGTCGCCGTGCCGCGCCGCATCGGCTCGTCATAGCCCAGCATCCGCCAGCCGCGCGGCCGCCGCGACTCGGGAATCAGGGCGAGGGTTTGCGGGGTGAGCAGCGCCTCCTTGTGGCGGCGTGCGTGGTCCGTGTGCGCGTGCGAGATGAAGGCGAAGCTTCGCACCACGAGCGGATCGAGCCACAGGCGGTGGCCGGGCAGCGACACGCCGTGGTCCCAGACCACTTCGCGGGTCACAGCTTGACCAGCGTCCCCCGGGCAAAGAGATCTGCGGGCACGGTGACCCCGACCGCAGCGTACGCCTCGAACGGAACGCCGATGTCGGCGACGAGGACGCGCCCCTTGAGGTCCAGAAGCCCTGGTTTTGGAAGTCCGAGCGTGATGGTCACGTTGGCCCGAATGCACGGAGCGTAGGCCACGCCGGTGTCGGCGTCGAGCCCGGATGGCACGTCGACGGAGACGACCGGCTTTCCTGATGCGTTGATGGCCTCGATCCACTCGGCAAACCTTCCCTCGGGGGCGCGGCCGAGCCCGGTGCCGAATATGGCGTCGACGACCACCTCGGCGTCGCCAAACACGAGGTCGCCGGCGACTTCGACCCCAGCCTTGCGCAGCGCGTCCAGCTCTCGCGCAGCCGCTCCGTGTAGGCGGCTTGCATCGACACAGGACACAGCGGCGAGCCGGCCCCAGCGGTGGAGGTGCCGCGCCGCGGCCAATCCATCGCCGGCGTTGTTGCCGACGCCGCAGACGACGGCAGCACGCTGGCCGACGAATGTCGCGATCTGCCATCCTGCGGCCTCCATCAGCCAGTCGACAGGGATGCCGAAGCGCTCCTCGATGAGCGCGTCTACACCCTTGACCTGGCTACTGGTCAGTGAGGGGAGGTCGCTGGACGACAAAGGAGCAGTAAGGATCGTGCCGGTGGATGGATTCCGCTTGCGACACCGCCGCGCCAGTCAGCCGGGATATCAGCTGTGGCGTGATGGTGCACACCTGCGGGAACTTCAGGGCGGTGTTGCGGAAGGGGCAGTTGTGGATCGTCACCTTGATGCCCTCGGGCGCCTCCGACTGCTCGGCAAGGGTGCCGGCCCGACCGATCCACGCCACTACCTTGCGCATCTTGTCGTCGAAGGCGAGACCTTCGAGGTCCCGCTCGATGGCCGCGGCATGCCTTGCCGCGACCCGCTCGAAGACCTCGTCGAGCGCCTCCGGACCGCCCATCTCCTGGACCTCCTGGAGGACCATCGTGGCGAGCTGGCCGTAGCGCTTGGGGAAGACGGCGTCGGCCCGTTCGGTGAGGGCGAAGAGCAGGGCCGGCCGGCCGCGGCCGCTCCGCTCGGGCTGGCTACCCACGAGCCCGTCGCGCTCGAGGTTAGTGAGGTGCTGGCGAACGGCGTTGGTCGTCACGGCGAGGTCGTTGGCGATCGATTCCGCGCTGGAGCGGCCCTTGCGCCGCAGCAGCTCGAGGACTTCCATGCGGGTCGAACGGCCGGCGATCATGGGGGGCACATCCGGTCGCTACCGGGATACTAGCATGGGCTAAAACGATTTATTACAGGTCAACCTTGACAAAATCCGGGGCTCCCGTAAACTGTATCCGGAGGAGATAGAGGGATATGCCAATGATCAAGCAGGCTTCCCGGGCGATCGAGCACATGACCGCGCGCGAGCGGCGGATTCAGCGTGCCAAGTACGCCCGCCGGAACAAGATGCGCTACATCGACAAGCTCCTCAACGAGCTCGAGATGTTGAACCTGGCCGACCAGCGGCAGATGCCGCCGGTGCTCTCGGTCGCCATCAACAAGGTGATCGAGGAGTCGCCGGAGGTGACGGTCCTGGCGCAGGCCAAGCCCGCCTCGGTGATGGAGGCGATGGACGCTCTGTACGAGATCCAGGACAGCCTCATGTACAACCAAATAGAAGACGAGTAACTAACTCTCGCAGGTTCTTCGGGGCCGGTTTCGAATTCGATTCCGGCCTTTTTCCTTGCTTCTCAGGTCGCGGGCGCGGCGGAAAGAGTCTGAATCGCTTTGGCCAGGATGGGCAGTGCCCGGTCGACCATCGTGTCGGTCGCGGTCAGGGACAACCGCCAGTAACCAGGTCTCTCGAACGCCTCTCCCGGAAGGGTGTACACCTTGCGCTCGGCGAGCCAGTCGCAGAACTCGGTTGCGTCTGGGATTGGGCTCCGAGGGAACAGATAGAACCCCGCTTCCGGCAATGCGACCAAATACCCCATCCGCCGCAGCTCGGAGACCAGTCGATCCCGGCGGCGCTGCAGAGGGGCAATCTCGATCATCTGCTTCTCGAGCTCGGGCATCGCATGCTGCATGACGGTGTCGGGGACTGAGCCGCCACTCAGGGAGGCAACGATGAGGGCGAAGCGGAGCTGCTCCCGATCTGGCATTGCGGGTGGCATCGCCAGATAGCCGGCTCGCTGGCTGGGGGCCAGCAGAGTCTTGGAATAGCTGTGGAGCATGAAAGTCGCCGGGTAGAAAAGCGCCGGAGTGATCATGCGACGTCCGTCGAACAGGATGCGGGCGTAGGCCTCGTCGCTCAACAGGTAAATCCGCCGGTCGAGGCGTGCCGAGGCGCGCTCGAGCACTGAGGCCAGCTCGCGAAGCTGATCCTCCGGGTAGACGCGACCGCTCGGATTGTGGGGGGTATTGATGATCACGGCCCGCGTCCGAGGGGTGATCGCTCGCGCTATCGCATCAGGATCGAGATCGAAAGTGTCCCCGGCGAGCGGAACCTTGACCGGCTCGGCCGACTCCCAGAGCACCATGGCTTCATAGAAGAACCAGGGTGGCGACATCATCACGACCTCGTCGCCCGGGTCGATTAGAGCGCGGAGCACCATGGCAAGACCCGAGCTTGCGCCGCGGGTGAGGAAGACATCGTCAGGTTCGAGCTCGAGCCCCAGCCGTTCCGCAAGAGCCGCCGTGACCGCCGCAACGGCAGGTCGCCAGGGAGGTCCGTAGCTGTAGTAGGCAGGTGAGTCTGGCACCACGGCTTGCTGCACCGCTTCGATGTACGCTCGCGTGGCCATTTCCTGAGGGTTGCCGGCCAGGAAATCGCACGCCTCCGGATGGGTGAGATCTCGCGGTTGCATCAGAAAGCGCATCAGCGACGCAGCCGACGCAAGCGAGCGGGCGGTGTGGCGAGCGATCGGGAGGCTCGGCTCGGGCATCACTACTCCCATCCTCCGCTGACCGTGATTAGCAGAATCCAGCTCACGAACAGAGCGCAGATTAAACCGGCCAGCAATCCTGCGACAGCCAGCGACAGATCGAGTGCTTTGTTGAGCATGGGGCGGCTGAATGCGCCGATAGCTGTCCCGATCGCAACCAGGCCCAACAGCCCACCCAGCCAGATGCCGGCGTATCCACCCGGGAAAGGCCACCAGGGAAATTCGAGCAATAGCGCCACCGCTCCACACCCGACGCTAAGCACGGAGAGGCGCCGCCACGACGGCCGCGACCGCACAATGCCGATGACCCCAACCACCATGCCGGCCATACCCGCAAGCATCAGAGCTGAGGGCACTTGATATGGGATGAGACTCGGCCCGCCTCCACCTTTGCCAAACGGGACAACGGGTACGAACAGAGGCATGAGTATGCCGACAACAGTTGCCACGGCCGCGGCAATCAAGACGACGAACCAGCCCAATCTTTTACTAATCACCGCCGAAGAGAAGTACCTGGCCGCAGCAGGTCGCCTTTTGCCAGCTGCAATAGCGTGGGCTGATAGAACGTAAGCACCACTGCGTGCGCCACTGCGGTTGCAGGAATTGCCACGAAGAGGCCAGCCAGCAGTCCCGCAAGGGCGCCAATCCCCGCCAGTCGCAGGGTGCTGTTGCTCATGCCGACCCCCCGGGCCGATCGTCTCCCAAGATGTTGTTCTCGAGCTCTTGGAACCGTGCTGCAAACTCGTCGTCAGTCGGCTCGCCCTGCGACAACGAGCCAGGGTCGCGGCGTTGGCGGCGTCTGAAGGCATCGATCACGATCCAACCGATCAGCGCAACCACCAGACCGACTGGCCCGGCCAGACAGGCCGCGAGCAGGAAAGTTCCGATCAGAGCCCCAGACGCTGGATCCGCACGTAGTGGGAGCGATGTCTGGTCTTGCTGAGGGTCAGCCTGTGACATTGGGAGGCTCCTACGCTGAGCTGGTAGAGCTGGACGCCACAGTCGCTGCCATAGCTCGTGTTCCAGCGCATGGTGGGCGCCTGCGGAAGTGATTGACAATCGCGAATCCGATAGACGCCAATCCAATCGCCGTGACCAGCAGCAGGAACACAGCTGGCTTGTGCAAGTACTGGTCGATCGTCCCCCATGCAGGCTTGCCCAGCCAGACGCCGAGGCCGATGAAGACAGCCTCGTAGACAGCGATGGCGGGGGCCAGCCCGACAAGAAAGGTACGTCGAGGCACCGCGACGAGCCCTGAGAGATAGGTCGTGTTAATCCTCATGCCGGGTGTAATCCGACCCAGGAACACGGCGGCGGATCCGCTGCGTCGCAGTTTGGCAGTCAGACGATCAACCCGGTCGCCGGCATGCAGCAGCGCCGCAATCCGAGGCAGCGTGGCGCATCCGATCCGCAAAAAGAGCTCACGTCCACCGAGGGCTCCGAGAAGCGCTGAGACATACGCTGCCGGCACCATGACGACTGGGTTGATGCGACCCGTTGCAATCGACGCGCCCGCAACAAACAGAAGAAAGTCCCCAGGCATGAACGGCATCGGTATGCCCAGCTCTTCGAGCACGATCAACCCGCAGATGATCATGACCAGCGCGTAGCCGGAAAGACCGAGTAACCAGGCGATGGTTTCGCTCATAGGGCGACCATAAGCGCGGCTTCGCATGATCACATCGGGGTAGCGTCGCCTTATTTGTAGGGGTTAGCCCTCAGTGTGCGCCAGCGTGATAAGTGTGAGCCTGGCGATCAAGCGATTCACCAGGCTCCCCAGCGGTACGAGCTATTCGCGCGCCGAGACGTGCCTAGGAGTGGCTGAGCTCGACCGTGTCGCTCAGGCAGGAGGTTTTCGGGGCACATCGGGGACCGCCCCTGTTCGAGTAGGGGTTAGCCCTGTACCCGGTTCGAGATATGCAGTGAGATGATGCGGCGATGCCGGAGCGCGTGCTCATCGTTGACGATCACGCGGGGTTCCGCGGGGTTGCCCGCCGACTCCTGCAGGAAATCGGCCGACAGGTTGTGGGGGAGGCTGGTACGGGGGCGGAAGCGCTCAGAGAGACACGGCGGCTGAAGCCCGATCTCGTCCTTCTTGACATCCAGCTTCCCGACGTTGACGGGTTGGCGGTCGCCGCATCTCTGAATGCTGAGCCGGATCCTCCGGCCGTGGTGCTGGTGTCCAGCCGCGACGCCGGCGACTACGGCCCTCGCCTGTTGGGCTGTGGCGCGCTAGGCTTCATCGCCAAGGCTGATCTTTCCGCTGAGAGCCTGATGGCGCTGCTGGAAGCATGACAATGGTTCAGCGTCGGGCGATCCAGGGCGGCGCCGTGGCGCTGGTAACGCTGGCGTCCATCGCGGAGGTGAACGTCACCTTGTATTCCGACCACATCACGTGGCAGCTCACGGGCCCCGCCGGATGGCCGTGGTACCTGGCCCTCGTCGATATCCTGCCCGGGTCGGCTTTCATTCTCGCCGGGCTAGTTGCCTGGTCACTTCGACCAAGGAACCGTGTGGGCCTTCTGATGATTGGCGTCGGCGCAGGGCTGCTGATTGGGAGTCACGCGTTCGAGTGGAGGCTTGCCGCGGTCGGATTTGGGCCGGTCGTTCTCGACGTGGTTGGGATCGTCGGCAGCCTGTGGCCAGTCGTGCTCCTGCACCTGCTGCTCGCATTTCCGGGAGGACTTCTCGTCTCTCGACTGGATCGCGTGCTGGTCCGACTCTTTTACGTGGTCGTACCCCTCGCGGCTCTTCTCCCGCTCGTTTTCGGCTCCCCAGGCCTGGGCGATGTCAGCCAGTACCTCCCGGTCTTTGACGTGGTGGCCAGGGCTGCAGGCTTCACGTACCTCGCCTTCTTAGCTATCGGTTCCGGGCTCGTCATTCGCCGGTGGTTCCTCGGCGGACGCGCCCGGCGTCGATCCATGTCGCCGCTCCTATGGGCGATGGGCCCATACGCCGTCTTCTTGTTATTGCTTTATGCGGCACTGGTCCTACGGGCATTGATCTGGCACGTATCGTCAGGTGACTTCTGGTTGGTGCTCTTAGATGTGTCCCCGCTGTTCCTCGCAGGTGTGCCCGCGGGCTTCCTGATCGGCCTGTTGAGGTCTGGACTGGACATGTCGTCGGTTGGCGATCTGGTCGTCAAGCTGTCTGGCGGGCTCGCTCCTGAGCAGCTTCAACCAGCGCTTGCACATGCTCTCCACGACCCTTCACTGGAGGTCGCTTACTGGCTCCCTGCTCAGGAGTGGTTCGCAGACCTCGAAGGGAGGCGCATCGAGCTTCCGACTCCGGACTCGGAGAAAGCGGTGAGCGTGCTCGGTGACCCCGCCGGCCCGGTCGCTGCGCTCGTGTACGACTCCTCGCTCGTGCACGAAGGGCAGCTGGTGGACACTGCCGCCGCGGCTGTGCGCATGGCTCTCGAGAACGCGCGCCTTCAGGTCCAGCTGCGTGCGCAGCTGGACGAGGTGAGGCAGTCGCGGGCGCGTTTGGTCGAGGCGGCGGACAGCGAGCGGCAACGGGTAGAGCGGGACCTCCACGACGGCGCTCAGCAGCAGCTGGTGACCTTGCTGCTGTCCCTGCAGGCAACGAAAACAGAAGCGATGCGGCACTCAGATCCGGAAACAGCAAGACTGGTCGACGCAAACATCGCAGAGCTCAAGAAGGCTCTCGACGAGCTGCGTGAGCTGGCGCGCGGGATCCATCCGACGATCCTCACGCAGGCGGGATTGGTGCCCGCCATCAGATCTCTTACGGAACGATGCCCGATTCCAGTTGAGGTTAAAGGGGACCTTGGCGACGCCCGGCTGGCGCCACCTCTTGAGACGGCCCTGTACTTTGTCGTCGCCGAGGCGATCACCAATGCCGTCAAGCATTCGAAGGGGCGGCGGATGTGCGTATCTCTTGGGCGCGGAGCCAGTCTTGCGGCGATCGACATTTCCGACGACGGCGTGGGCGGCGCCGACCTATCTCTGGGTTCTGGTCTTCGCGGACTGACCGATCGGGTCGCAGCCGTAGGTGGACGTTTGGAAGTGAAGAGTGGGCAACCAGGTGGCACCACCATTCATGCCGAGGTGCCTTGCGAGTAATCGTCGCTGATGACTCCGTGCTGTTTCGGGAGGGGCTGGCCCGGGTCCTCGAAGGCGCGGGCTTCGAAGTCGTCGGCCAGGCGTCCAACACCGAAGAACTGGACCGGCTCGTGGCCGAGGAGACGGCCTCGCTCGTCATCCTTGACATTCGGATGCCGCCGACCCAGACGGACGAAGGGCTTGTAGCAGCCAAACGGATCCGGCGCCAGCACCCGGAAATGGGCGTACTCCTGCTCTCCCAATATGTCGAGAGTCATCACGCCCTCGATCTCCTTGGTCAGAGCCCGGATCATGTTGGCTACCTGCTCAAGGATCGTTTCGCAGATCTGGGCGAGTTCATCGATGCGGTTCGCCGCGTCGGGAACGGTGGGTCCGCGGTCGATCCTCGCGTTGTCGCGCAGTTGCTCGGCCGCAAGCGATCGCATGACCTGATCGAAGACTTGACTGATCGCGAGAAGTCGGTCCTTGCTCTTATGGCGGAGGGCCGATCCAACGATGCGATCGCATCAGGGCTGAAGATCAGTCCCAAGACGCTCGAAGCGCATATTGGCACCATCTACTCCAAGCTGGGATTGGAGCCGGCAGGAGGCGATCACCGACGCGTCCTCGCTGTGCTCAACTACCTCCGTTCGTCCTGACAACCCGGCGGATGACATTAAGAAGCGCATTCAGCTTGCTCACTGGCAGGGAGGCGACGGCCGCTCGTGAACGCGCCGGGAGTCGGCGCCCAAACCCTGAAGCTCTTGGCTACGGAAAAACCGGGAGCTTCGGCCTAGCCCTCGAGCCACTCGGTGACAAATCTGTCGCTGGCGTGAATGTCGATCTGGCGGAGCCGGCTGTCGCCGGAGTTCACGAACTTGTGCGGGACGCCCGGCTGGACGAGCAGCACCTTCCCCGCGCTCGCTTCCACGGTGCCGGAGCCGACAGTGAACTTCACCTGCCCCTTGAGGACGATGAAGATCTCCTCGTACGGATGCCGGTGCAGCCCCGGACCTTCCCCAGGCTCCAGGTCGATGAACACGAGGCAGACGTTGGCTCCGCCGAACTGGTAGCCCTGCAGTTCTGAATCGGCCAGCTGATCCCGCTCGACGACCACATACCCGGGCGAAGCCTCTTTCAACTTCCCTCGATTGTGGTCAGTTTGAGGCCCTAAGGAAGGCCAGCACCGCCGCGACCCGTCGGTGAACCTGCGGCTCCTCAGACAGGCCCAGCTTGGAGAAGATCGCGTTGCCGTACTTCTCGACCGCCGACTCCGAGACGGAGAGCGACTCCGCGACCGCAGCGTTCGTTTTGCCCTGCGCCATCTCGCGAAGCACGTCCTTCTCGCGCGGGGTTAGGGTGGCGAGCGGCGAATGCGCGAGCTTTCCGCGGCGCGCGAGCAGCGCCTCCACGACCACGGGGTCGATGACGGATCGTCCGGCGATCGTCTCCCGGAGAGCGCGGAGCAGCTCATCCATGTCACCGACCCGCTCCTTCAGCAGGTAGGCGAATCCGGCGGTCCCGTCCTTGAGCAACTCGAACGCATACGCGTCGTCGGCGTGTTGTGACAGCACCACGACTCCGACCCGAGGGTGCTGCGCCCTGATCCGGTGCGCAGCATGGATGCCTTCCATGTCGTGGCCAGGAGGCATCCGGATGTCGGTCAGAACGGCATGCGGAATCAGCCGATCCACCGCGTCGACGAGCTCCTCCGCGGTGCCGACGGCCGCCACGACCTCCACTTCGCCCGAGTCTTCGAGCAGCCGCCGTGTCCCTTCGCGCACCAGGTAGTTGTCCTCGGCGATGACGATCCGCAGCGGCTCAGGCACGCGATCCGTCCAGCGCCGGAAGTGTCGCGTCGAGGCGCGTGCCGGTTCCCTGGCTGTTGATCTCAATGCGTCCGCCGAGGGCTTCGACCCGGTCTCGCAGGCCGCGAAGCCCTGACTCGCGCACGGCGGCCGCGTCATATCCACGGCCGTCGTCGGCGATTGCGACGCGAAGCCAGGAGTCGCTCGACTTGATGGTCACGGTGGCTTCGGTTGCACCGGAGTGCTTCAGCACGTTGGCGAGCCCCTCCGCCACGACAAAGTAGGCAGCGCCCTCGATCTCGGGCGCGTAGCGCACCTCGCGCACGGCGGGGTCTGCGTCCACTCGGACGCCCACCGGCATTCGAGCGGCCATGGCGTTGATCGCCTCGACCAGGCCCTTGGAGCTGAGCACCGCCGGGTGTATCCCACGCGCCAGCGAGCGGAGATCCGCAAGGGCGTGCTGCGCGCTGCCCTGGAGCTCGGTCAGGGTCTCCACCGCGAGCGCTGGATTGCGTTCGATCTGGTTACGGGCAAGCCTTGCCTTCGCGATCAGGACGACGAGCTCTTGCTGGACACCGTCATGCAGGTCGCGCTCCAGGCGCCTGCGCTCGGTCTCCTGGGCCTGGACCAGCCGGGTTCGAGAAGCGGTCAGCTCGTCAGCCTGCGCCTCGAGCTGGGCAAGCCGGGCATCCAGCTCGGCGGAGAGACGCAATGTGTGCAATGCGTGACCGGCCTGCCCGGTCAGCGCCTCGGTGATCTGGCTGTCGCCGATCTCTTCGACCTCGATCTCGCCGACTTTTTCATCGCCGTACATCACCGCCAGCGTCTGCCCGAGGCGACCTCCAGCGCCCGGCGGCCAGGTCGCGGCGCGGGCCTGGCCTCCTGGCAGAGTGAGCCGGACCCGCGCCCGCCGGCTGCCCATGCCCCTGGCCACGGCCTCCACGATCATGGCGAGCGCTTGGTCGATGTCTCCGGCCGCCGGCGTCCTCGCCAGTTGGGCCAGAACTGCGTAAGGGTCGGCGGGCGCGCCGTAGACCAGCCGGTTGGCCAGCCTTTGCAGCCTTCTCCGCACGGGCTGGATGAGCACAACCACGACGGCCATGGCGATGACCGACAGCGGCACAGTCGGCCGGCCACCGGTCCCAAGCACGAGCCCGACGCCGACGACCACGAGCAGGTAGGCGATCGTGATGAAAGCCGCTAAGCCCGCATAGACGACGCTGCGGCTGATTACCACGTCGATGTCGTACAGGCGGTGCCGCAGAATGGCGACCCCGATGGCCAGGGGCATGGTCAGCAGCGCCAAAGGGATCAGGACGTCGAAGTAAGGCGTCTGATATGGAGCTTGATGCGTCACTGAAGCGACCGCCAGCGATCCCGCCCACAGCACAGCCTGCAGGCCGACCGCCGAGAAGAACCACTTGAGTTGCTGCCTTTCCGTGCTTGCCGATCTGCGGAAGCGGACTGCCAGGGCTCCAACCGCGGCGAAGAGCGCGAGCACAGTGAGCACGCCCGACAGCGTCGTCAGCAGCTCGAACATCCAGCCGAAGTGGGGCCATGGCCGATCAACGGCTGGAAAACCGAAGACCACCTGGCTGACCGATACCCATGCCACTTGGGTTACGAGACTGAAAGCCACCGCCCAGACGAGCGGTCTCCACCGCGGCGATGGAAGCCTGCCGTCAGGGAACACCGCCGGAATGAGCGCAAACAGGAGGCTGAACCCCGGCAACCAGAGCCAGCCACGCAGCCAGATGGCGAAGCCGGTGGCAGGCAGCGCATTGGCGTGTGTGATGGAGAAGGCCCCGTACGTGCCCGCGAACACGGACAGCCACAGGCTGAATCCGCCGGCGACGGCCAGCCATCCGACCGCATGGCCTGGATGGCGGCGCAGGATCAGCGCCCCCACGACCCCGAACTCGACCGCGAGCAGCGGAGCCAGCGCGCCCCACCAGCCGAACTCGAGCAGCGACGGCACGTGGGCGCCCTGCGCTGTCCCGAGATAGAGCGTGAGCGGGTAGAGGACCGCCTCGACCCCGACCAGGATCCAGGCGACCCGACCCGACGCCGGGCGTCGAAGCATCTTCCCGATCACGGCCGGATGTTCGCGCATCCGCGGCCGCGCGTCCATGTGGCTGGCCTCTCCCTGCGCCCTGGGGAATCCGGCACCACGGATTGGCATGCTGACTTGCTCGACCCTGCGCGGGTCTTGGCCGCAGCCTGTTGACCGATGCAAACCACATTCTCGAAGGAGGTCGTCAACGTGAAAGGTGCGATCTGGAGTCGGGTGGGGCCGGCCACCGGCCTGCTGTTCTTCGTTCTGGCGTTTGCCGGGTTGTTGATCCACGGCTACCCGGGCGTCCGGCCGACCAATGCTCAGCTCGCGGACTGGCTGGGGAGAGTGAGCCCGAGCCAGTTCAGGTTTGGCGTTTACGTGGAGGCGATCGCCATCGTGCTGTTGATCCCGTTCGCGGTTTGGCTGTACGGCCACATGCGGCAGGGGGCAAAGGATTCGTCTGCGCCGGCCTTCGCGATGGTGGTGGGCGCAGGGGTCTGGGTCGCGCTCACACTGCCGATCAACGAGTCTTGGCTCGGGCTGGTCGACCAGGCTCGAAACGTGGACATCCGGGTCGCGCAAACGGTGGTCTCGATCAACCAGGCGACTTACGACATGACCGGACTCGTCCTCGGTCTGATCCTCATCGCGGCTGGATCAGCCGCCCTTCGCAGTAGAGCGATGGCGCGATGGGCCGGCTGGGTCGCGGTGGCCATCGGCGTTGTTCAGGTGGTCATGTCTCCGCTCGGCATCGACACCGGTCCAACGGGACTACTCGCCTACCTGTGGATCCTGGGCGTCGCCGGCTACTACACCTTTCGACCGGCCGCCGAGCGAGAGCCTATCGGCGTGAGCGGCCGGCCGCTGACAGCCACCCGATAACCAAGAGTCAACTGACCGACGCGGGCCGGGCTTTCGTCAGCCCGGCCGTACTTTTCGGGCAGACTCAGGAGTGCTGGGCGTTCGTCGCGATCGCGGCAAACAGCGGCAGGTTGGCATCTCGCGCTGCGCTTGTGGAAGTCTCGAACACGAAGTCCATGCAGGCGTCGCCCCTCAGCCGAAAGCCGCCCATGACGCTGTAGCCCTTGAAGGGCTGCACCTGGGTCGGCCCGCCCGGCTCACCGAAGTAAAACCATCCAGTCGTCTCAGGACGGGCGACCTGAGCCCCCGCGCTGATGAACCTCGGCGAAGGGAACGAGGAAGGCGCGGTATCGTCCCAGATGACCGAGAGCCAGGCGCCGTTCGAGTCAAGCGCAAGCGGCGATCGAACGTTCTCGTTCGCAAAGTAGCGCTCCGCACCATTCTCCGAGACCGTTCGGTCGATGATCGGAACCTGGACGCTGGACCACCCACGCGGAAGCCCGAGCCGTACCCCGAGGCCGGTGTCGAGCTGCTGGTCGAGCGCCGGGACCGGTGTCTGGGGAATGAACCTCTGCTGGAACGCGGCCACGGATGGCGGAGACGCGCCGACGGCAACCCCGTACAGGTCGAGGTTGCGCAACACGTACATCGCGTAGGGATTTCCCCAATCGGCGATATCGGCGCCGAGGGTTGGTTTCTGGCTGTCGACTCGGACGGCGTTCAGCGTGGGCTGCCCGCAGTCAGGTTTGAAGCCTGCTGTCGGGCACTGGATCGTCGAAAGATCGCCCGCCGCGCTCGCCGGATCAGCATCGAGCCGGGCGACGATCCTGTAGAAACCAGGCGCCACGCTGATCTGGTAGGTCGACTGGCCCGCCGCGACCCGTGTCAGGACGTAGCGCAGGCTGTAGCGCGTGTAGCGCGAGTCGATGGCGAATACGGTCAGCGGCCCGCCGGCTCCTGCGACTGGGGCGATGCTCCCGGAGATCGTGCCTGGCGGCCCCAGAGCCGGGTAGGGGGCGCCGCCGCCTCCCGCGCAGCAGCAGGCAGGCGCCGACCAGAAGAGCCCGAGCAGCGCGATCGCGGGCGTA
>Ga0099828_10000930_pt1 | contig 18750 bp, 17 predicted proteins | sample CZO8metaG_2_FD_79338 | JGI IMG/M metagenome (GOLD analysis project Ga0099828, IMG submission 79338) | Vadose zone soil microbial communities from the Eel River Critical Zone Observatory, Northern California, USA - CZOApr15con2H1.8 metaG | ecosystem: Environmental > Terrestrial > Soil > Vadose... | reverse complement strand
GATGGCCGGGAGGGGGAAATGGTGGGACTGGGGCGCGCCATCGAGGGGTACATTAATAGTCTGGCCGGGGAATACCACGAATTGGTGGACTGTCACGAAGTACATGTCCGCCAAGTGGAGCACAAGATCTTGGCCTCGTGCCACTGCGCGATGGATGGCAGCCTCCCCATTACGCAGATCCACGACGTCACCGGCGCGCTCGAAGACCGCGTCAGGAAACAGTTCCCGCAAGTCGCGCGCGTCAACATTCACCCCGAGCCGGTCGAAGAACGCTAGCGTGGCTTATTCACCCTTCTTGCTGTTTCTGTGCAAGCGAAGCTCACGCGACCAGAGCAACGCCGCGAGCGCCAGCACGGCGGGGAAGCAGGGCACGACGTAACGCGGCTCGGGGGCTTCGACCGTGGTGAGGAAGATTGTCCGCGCGGCGAGATACGCCAGCAGCAGAGCGATTCCCCAAAGATTCGCCGCTTCGGGCGAAGGCTCGCCGGTTCCGGTTGCTCTACGGGCGCGCCAGGCCACCCAGATTCCGCCGAGCGCCAGCCCCACGTAGAGGTAATTCAGCCCCGCAAAGAAAATGGCCACGAGCACATCCAGAGGATTTTCGTCCCAGTGTTCGGGGATGGGCCAGATCGCGGCGCTGCTGGGGAGCAATTCGGTTCTCGGCGTGAACCAGATGGTCAGGGCGCGCTGGAAAGGGACCCAGACAAAGGTTCGCAGGGGATTCCGCGCGGTGCGCTCGCGGGCGATCTCGGCAAATCCACGGTCCAATTGGGGCGAAAGATCCAAATTGGGGCTGGCATTGTATTGTTCGAGCAAGGCGACGACGCGCGTCTTTTCCTCGGGCGAGTCAAAGGCCGTTTCTGGAAGCTCGCCGGTTTCTACTTGCTCATCTCCGATCTTCCAAAGAGCTGGATATACGTCGCGATAACGCGTCAGCCACGTCTTGGTCCACGCGTGATAGCCGAGCGGTGCATACTCGCTGGGAAGAGTGGTATAGCGCGGGGCGAGCAATCGCACTTCATGTAGAGTGATAAAGTTTCGAGCCGCCCAGGGCGCCAGTGGCAACAGAAACGCAGCGCCCATCGCCCCACCGAGACGCATGAGTTTGCGCCAGCCTAAACGCTTCCACCAGCGCAGTGTCAATACAATGCCCGCTGTTCCTACCAGAAATGGCATCTCCGGACGCACCAAGCTCGCCAGGCCAGTCAGGAACGCCCCGAAACACGCGACGGAAATACTTGACATCACAAACGGACGCCCTTTCCAGGTATACTCAGTGGTCTGCCCACTCACGCTCAACACTAAACACAGGCAGGCGGCTGTGGAGAGGAACGCCGCCAGCACCTCGGTCAGCACAACAGCAGAATAGTTCGCCACAAACGGGCATGTCGCAGCCAGCCATAGCCCGGCCAAAGCAACGCGTCGGCGGGCAACCGGGGGCGCCAGCGCGAATGCCAACAACGCGGTGAGAAGACAGGTACCTAGGTCTAATATAGCCTGAGACAACAAAATAGGCCTGATGGCGCGTCCAAGTAAGAGAGCGATCCCGCCCAGAAACGCCGGGTACCCTGGCGTCCGGAGGTCGGTGGGAACGAGCTGTCCGTTGATCCAAAGGCCGTAAACGTGGTGGTCGGCCAAGTTGCGCGCGAGTTGAAGGTATAGGGTGGTGTCTCCGGCGGAAGCGGGAAACCCTAGGACAAACAACAGCCGCAAAACCAGCCCCGCAAGTAACGCCAGGAACACCTGTCTGGGAAGTCCGGTGACGTCATTGGGCAGCGCGGGTATCATCGTAGCTGGGGAGGTTTCTCGCGTTGCGGTCATGGATGAGCGGGACCTGGATGGCTAGCTTGGAATAAACGCATGAGGCCACGCAAGCCCATATTCTATGATGAGCGGCGGCGCCGTTGGCGGCGCACGAGCCGCGTGCTGGAAATCAGCGGCGCGATTTTCACGCTCCTGCTCATCACGTTCTTCATAAGCGTGCTGGTGAGCCCCAGCTTGCCCGAGCCGCTGCTTCCCACCAACCGGAGCGCCCTGCACGCTGTGGTCGAGAAAACGCGCACGCGCACGACTCCTAAGCGCGCGGGGCGCCGCCGCCGCATTGCAGCCTTGGGACAGGTGCCGCCGCAAGGCCAGGTTCCTGCCACCTACGACCCGCTCCGGGCGGCGTTCTATGTGGGTTGGGACCCGACCTCGTTGGCCGCGCTCCAACAGCATTTCCGCGAAATTGACTTGCTCATCCCCGAGCGCATGCACTCGATTTCCGCCGATGGGCGGCTGGACGTCGAGCCTGACCCCAAGCTGGCGGCATGGCTCCAATCTCTGCAGCAAACCTCCAACATAGTAATCCCCACGATGCCGCTGGTGAACAATTCCGACGGCACAAAGTGGCAGACGGACAAGCTCGCCGCGATGCTGAACGATGAATCGGCTCGACAGAATCTGAGGCAGCAGGCGGTGCATTACTTGGCGCAGAACAAGAACGCCGGGCTGGTGGTGGACTTCGAGGAAGTTCCCAAGCGCAGCCAGAAACAGTTCGTTGTGTTTGTCGCGGAACTCGCCACGACGCTGCACGCCGCGAACCTCAAGCTGATGGTTTGCCTGCCCGCGGCCGATTGGGACTACGACTACGCCGGCATTGGCAGGTCCGCCGACGCCGTGATCCTAATGAATTACGACCAGCACTGGCGGACTTCTGCCCCGGGTTCCATCGCCGCGCAAGATTGGTTTGCCCGGAACATCATGACGATTGTGAGACTCGTGCCGCCGCAGAAGCTGGTGATGGGCATCGCCAACTACGCCTACGACTGGCCCGACAAAGCCGGAAAAAAGGCCCGCGAGGAAGCGCGCGTCGAAAGTTTTCAGGAAGCGGTGGTGACGGCCACGGAATCGGATGCGACGCCACAACTGGACCCGGATTCCTTGAACCCGTACTTTTCGTATTCCGACGAGCACAACCACATCCACCGCGTCTGGATGCTGGACGGCGTCACGGCTTACAACCAGCTTCGTGCCGCAGAACACGCCGGCGTGCAGGGAACGGCGCTCTGGAGGCTGGGGTCGGAGGACCCATCAATTTGGTCCATCTGGGACGTCACGCGGCCCGATGATCAAACTCGGGCGAAGCTCCTGGATATGCCCCCAGGCTACGATCTCATCTTGGAAGGCGAAGGAGACGTTTGGAAATTTGCGGATACGCCACGGAAGGGGCGCCGTTCTATCCGCTTCGATGCGGAGACAGACACCATCTTGGAGGACAACTACGAAGCCTTGCCGTCTTCCTACCGCATCTTCCAGATGGGGGCGGCGAAGCGCAAGGTCGCTCTCAGCTTCGACGACGGGCCAGACACCCAATTCACGCCGAAGATTCTAGATATCCTGAAGGAAAAGCAAGCCCCCGCGACCTTCTTCGTGATCGGCAGCGACGCCAACGAGGCCCTCGGACTCCTGCGGCGGGAATACAACGAAGGGCACGAGATCGGGAACCACACCTACACGCACCCGCGCTGGAATGACACCTCAAAGCGGCAGATTGACGTTGAGCTGAACGTCACCGAGCGCCTACTGAACAGCACGCTCGGCGTAAAGACGCTTCTGTTCCGCCCGCCCTACGGCATTGACCACCAGCCAGAAACCGCGGACGAGGTGGCGCAGCTTCCCATTGCGCAGGCTATGGGCTACTTGATCATCGGTGCGCGGATCGATCCGCACGATTGGGGCGAACCCGGCGGCATCCCTCCCGCGCCCGCCGACGTGATTGTGGACCGCGTGCTGGAGCAGGCGCGAGCCAACGGCGGCAACATCATCCTGCTGCACGACGGAGGCGGCGACCGCACGCAGACGGTGCTGGCCTTGCCGAGGATTATTGACGGCCTGCGTGCCGAGGGCTTCGAGATTGTCCCTGTCTCGAATCTGCTGGGCCAGACCCGCGCCGAGCTGATGCCGCCGCTCTCTTTCCGCGAGCGCCTGCTGGCCCGCGCGGACGGCTTCATTTTCACAGCATACGAGTGGTCGCGGCTGTTTGTCGCCTTTATCTTTGTCATGGGGATTGGCTTGGTCAGCGGCCGCGCGCTCGTCGTAGGGCTTCTGGCGCTGATTGAGAAATTGCGCCGGGCGCCGCCCGATCATCCCGAGTTTCAACCGGCGGTCAGCGTTCTCATCCCGGCGTACAACGAAGAGGACGTGATCGTCGATACGGTCAATTCGGTGCTGGAGTCCGACTACCCGCGCATCGAAGTCATCGTGGTGAACGACGGCTCCACAGACGGCACGGGCGAGTTGCTCGACGGGCATTTCGGCCGGAACCCCGCCGTGCGCATCGTCCACGAGCCGAACCGCGGTAAGCCCGCGGCGCTTTCGCACGCTCTGGCGGAGGCGACGAGTGGAATTATCGTCACCATTGATGCGGATACATCGATTGAGCCCAACGCGGTCACCAAGCTCGTGCGGCACTTCGTGAACCCACGCGTCGGAGCGGTCGCGGGCAACGTGAAGGTCGGGAACCGGATCAGTTGGCTGACGCGGTGGCAGGCGCTCGAATATGTCACCAGCCAGAATCTCGAAAAACGCGCGTTTGACCTGCTCAATTGCATTCCGGTCGTTCCCGGGGCGCTGAGCGCGTGGCGCGCCGAAGCCATTCAGGATTGCGGGGGCTTCACCGCGGACACGGTAGCCGAGGACACGGACTTGACCATCGCCCTTCGCCGGCTGGGCTGGAAGATTTCTTACGAGGAAGAAGCCATCGGCTGGACCGATGCGCCGGACACGCGCGAGGCCCTGGTCCGCCAGCGCTTCCGCTGGACATTCGGCACGCTACAGGCATTCTGGAAGCATCGGGACACGCTGGGGCGGAGCAAGTACGGCACGCTGGGGTGGGTGGCGCTGCCCAATGTGTTCCTGTTCCAACTTTTGTTGCCGTTGTTCTCGCCGATGATTGACCTGCTCTTCCTTGGGTCCCTCGTCATGTGGGGGCTTTCGCAGTTCCACTTCACGCACCTGCCGCAGTTTTGGACCGCGGCTGACGTCCAGCGCTCGCTGGTCTTTTTCCTCGGTTTCATGCTAATTGATTTCCTCACTTGCGTCGTGGCCTTCGCGCTCGAGCGGCACGAAGACTGGGCGCTGCTGTGGCCCTTGCTGCTGCAGCGTTTCTATTACCGGCAGATGATGTACATTGTGCTGTTCCGCTCCGTGATGGGCGCGGTGCAGGGCAAGCCGGTGGGATGGCGCGGCATCGAGCCCGAAGTCCCCGTTCCCGTCGCGCAATTGTAAAGTTCCGGATAAAGCGCACTGCTTCTCTCAAATTTTACCGCGCGCGTTGCGTGGTTGTGTCCGGTTCAGCAGGCGGTATAATACTTTGATGCCCAGGGGGAAAAACTCTGCGCCGATGCACGGCACAACGGTTTTGTGCGTGCGGCGCGACGCCAAGGTGGTGATCGCCGGCGACGGCCAAGTCACGCTGGGCGAGCACGTGATGAAGCACACGGCGCGGAAGACGCGGCGCCTGTTTAGCGACAAGGTTTTGGCTGGCTTCGCGGGCTCTACTGCGGACGCGCTTTCGCTCTTCGAGCGCTTTGAGGGGAAGCTTCAGGAGCATCAAGGCAACCTGGCGAAAGCTGCGGTGGAGCTTGCCAAGGAATGGCGCAAGGATCGGGCGCTGCGGCACCTGGAGGCGCTGTTGATCGTCGCGGATACGAAAGCCACGTTTTTGGTGTCCGGCAACGGCGACGTCATCGAGCCCGATGACGGCATCTGCGCCATCGGCTCCGGCGGGCCGTACGCGCTGGCCGCGGCGCGGGCGCTGGCCAAGCACACGAAGCTTTCGGCGAAAGAAATCGCTCAGGAGGCCATGCGAGTCGCCAGCGAGATCTGCATTTTCACGAACACTAATGTGACGGTCGAGGAGTTGTAGCGCGGCATGCGATGTAAACTGGGGCATTTCACGAATTCTCTGTGCCCTCAGTGTCCTCCGGGGTGAAGCGATTTCAGAGAAGGCTTTTACCACCGAGGACACCGAGAGCACAGAGAGACCCGGCGGCCCGGTAATTCATAAAGGCGGAACGTCATCATGGTGATTTATCTACCTGGAGAACAACGCGAACCCCAGCCCGCCCCGGAACCGTCGTTTGATGAGCTGACCCCGCGAGAAATCGTCGTGGAGTTGGACAAGTACATCGTGGGCCAGGCGGCGGCCAAGCGGGCTGTGGCCGTTGCCCTCCGCAACCGCGTCCGCCGTCAAAAACTCACTCCGGAAATGGCGGAGGACGTCCTCCCCAAAAATATCTTGATGATCGGCCCCACCGGGGTCGGCAAGACCGAAATTGCGCGGCGCTTGGCGCGGCTGGCCGGTTGCCCGTTCATCAAGGTGGAGGCTTCCAAGTACACCGAGGTCGGCTACGTGGGCCGGGACGTCGAATCCATGGTGCGCGACCTGGTGGAAACTTCTATTGACATGGTGCGCGAGGAAAAACTCGACGAGGTGGCCGAGCGCGCCGAGCAGTCCGCCGAAGAACGCGTCCTGGATTTGCTCCTTCCGTCAACGCCTCCCACTGCGATGGAACCCGCCGGCCCCGCAGCCCTGGAATCGCATCGCCGCGAGGCGGCGGACCGCACGCGGGAGAAGCTCCGCGCGCAGCTTCGCGACGGTAAGCTCGACCAGCGCCTGGTCGAAGTCGAAGTGCGTGAGCGCTCGATGCCCGCGTTTGAAATCATTTCCAACCAGGGCGTCGAGGAGATGGACGTCAATATCCGCGACATGCTCTCGGGGTTGTTCGGCCAGCAGAAGAAGCGCCGCAAGATGACCGTCGCCGAAGCCTTCGACTACCTGATCCAGGAGGAAGAGAACAAGCTGATTGACATGGATCAGGTGACGCGCATCGCCGTGGAGCGCGCCGAACAAATGGGAATCATTTTCATCGATGAGATCGACAAGATTGCCGGGCGGGAGACCGGACACGGCCCCGATGTCTCGCGCGAGGGCGTGCAGCGGGACATCCTGCCCATCGTGGAGGGCACCACCGTCAACACGCGCTACGGCATGATCCGCACCGACCACATCCTGTTCATCGCCGCGGGGGCGTTCCACATCACCAAGCCCTCCGACCTGATTCCCGAACTCCAGGGCCGCCTGCCGATTCGCGTGGAGCTGACGGCGCTCGGCGAGGGCGACTTTGTCCGCATTCTGACCGAGCCCAAGAACGCGCTGATCAAGCAGTACACGGCGCTGCTGGAAACCGAAGGCGTGAAGCTCCACTTCAGCGAAGACGCCATCGCGGCACTGGCGCGCTTCGCGGTGATGGTCAACGAGCAGACAGAAAACATTGGCGCGCGCCGCCTGCACACCATCCTCGAAAAAGTGCTCGATGAGATTTCCTTCGAGGCGCCCGACCTGAAGAAAAAAACCGTGAAGGTGGACGGCGCGTACGTCAGCAAGCAGCTTGCCGACATCGTTAAGAACCAGGACCTGAGCCGGTATATCCTATGACGCGATGAGCCGCGCCGCCTCCGCACCGCTGGCATGCTTGCCCTGCCTGCTGGCACTGGCGGTGTTGGGCGGATGCGCCGCGCCAGGCGATCCCACGCCGCGGCACCCCGTGGTGCCCGTGGCGGTCAGGGATCTAGCAGCACGGCAATCCGGTCCGGCCGTCGAGCTGAGCTTCACTCTTCCCCGCGAATCCACGGACCGCGAGCTTCTCGCCGGGCCTCCGTCCATAGAAATCTACCGCGTCGAGCTTGACCTTGGCGCCGCTCCTGACCGGAAGACGCGGTGGCGGCTCGCGTATACCATCCCCCAAGAACGGATCGACACGTATGCGAAGGGCGACCGCGTGGAGTTTCGCGATCCCCTCACGCCCGAGGACCTCTCACGGCCCGCCGGGGCCCCGCTTGTTTACATGGTGCGCACACAGGCCTCGCGGCAAGGCGCCTCGGGGGACTCGAACTACGTCACCGTTCGCATCTACCCTGCGCCGGAGGGCCCCAGCGGCTTGCTGGCTTCCGTCACGGAAAACGCCATCGCACTTTCCTGGATGGATGTTGCCTTCCCCTCGAGTGCCATGCCCTCTGGCTATCGCGTGTACCGCGCCGAAGTTGAATCGCCGCAGGGGACTTCCGCGCCAGACAACAAGGCGACGAATTTGAAATCACCTCTGGAGCTTCTTGGCACTGTTTCCTCACACGAATATCGGGACACGCAATTCGAATTTGGCAAAACGTACCTCTACACGGTGCGCGCGGTCGCCCAGTTCGGACAGGAGTTGGTTGAATCGGCTGACGGTCCCGCCGCCATTGTGACGCCCCGTGACACGTTCCCGCCGGAGGCGCCTGTGGGGCTGGTGGCTGCGGTGGTCCTTGCAACCCCGGAGGCCCCTGCTTACGTCGAACTGTCGTGGGCCATTAGCCCGGAAGGGGACCTGGCCGGGTACCGCGTTTACCGGGGTGAAGGGGACGACACACCGGGCGAGCGCATGAATGCCGACCTCTTGCTAAGCCCGACATTCCGTGATATCTCGGTCATGGCCGGTAGGGGCTATTCTTACCGCGTGTCGGCGGTAGATAGGGCCGGCAACGAAAGTCCTCTCAGTTCTGCGGTTCGTGCCGAAGTCCCGCAGAGTACTCAATAGAGATCCAGAAAGGCCGGCATGGAAGTCCGACCCAAGCTTTCGGACAGGAAGTGGCTTTTTTGGCTACGGAATGCGCCCTTGCGGACGGGGGTCCTCGCCGGGATTTATCTTTCCTGTCTTCTTCAGGCTTGGCTGCTGGTTGCCAATCGCGTTCCCGAACTCGAAGCGTTTGCCTTGCCGCGAAATCTCGCCGCGGCCGGCGCCGCTCTGCTGGCGATGGCGATGCCCGTATTGCGCTTTCGCAACCATCCGGGGAGAATGTTCGTCTCCGGAGTGACGGCATGGCTGCTTCTGACCCTCACGTATCGCGCGTCGGAGTTGTATTATTCGCTGTTGGAAAGCCGCATGGGCGCGTTTCATCTTTTCATGCTCGGCGCCGTCTCTTTCGGATTTGTAGCCGTGTTTCGCTGGGTGTATCTCCTATGCGCGGAAGTGCGCCATCGGCACATCGCCCGTGCCGAACACGCCGCCCTTGCCATGCCCCGGCGCCGCTCCGGCTGACTTCACTCATCTCACAAAAGGGACGGAACCACCGATGAAACTCTGCCGATTTCAGCCCCAGGTGGTGCCTGCCAATGCGGTGGGCGCGACCACGCATCCAGAAGTGCTTCAAGGCGTCATTTCCGGCGAAACGGTCCGCGAAGTTTCGGGAGATATTTTCGGCCGATGGAAAGTGACGGACCGATCCTGGCCTCTGGCCGATGTGAAACTGTTGCCGCCGGTCAACCCGAGCAAGATCGTTTGCCTCGGAAGAAATTACAAGGAACACGCCGCCGAATTCGGCAATCCGCTGCCGAAAGAGCCGATCATCTTTCTCAAGCCGACAACGTCGCTTCTGGCTCCCGGAGACCCCATTGTCCTTCCGCCGTCTTCGCAGCGCGTGGATTTTGAGGGAGAGCTCGCTGTGGTCATGTCCAAGCAATGTTTCCATCTGCGGGAAGATGAAGACGTTCGGCCCTACATCCTCGGGTACACCTGCCTGAACGACGTCAGCGCGCGGGATCTCCAGGCCGCGGACAAGCAGTGGACGCGCGCGAAGAGCTTTGACACGTTCTGCCCGCTGGGTCCCGTCCTCGAGACTGAATTTGACCTGGCTTCCAGCCAGGTCGAGACCTTGCTAAATGGGGTTAGGAAACAACACTCCGCATTGACCGAAATGGTCGTCCCGGTGGATGCTATAATTCGGTTTGTTTCCCAAGTGATGACCCTGCTGCCGGGCGATGTGATCGCCACGGGCACGCCGGCTGGCGTCGGCCCCATGAAGCCGGGCGACGTGGTCGAAGTGGCGATCACGGGAATCGGTACCCTGCGCAACCCGGTGGTGGCAAATTCGGCCTGAGCCTCGCGGCGGAAATCCGCGGTGCCGGCCGGGGAGCGATCAAAGGAGAGCCAACCCATGAAATTCTTTCTCGACACCGCGAACCTCGAAGAGATCCGCCAGGGCGTATCGCTTGGCGTGATTGACGGCGTAACGACGAATCCAACGCTGGTGGCCAAGGAAAAGCGCCCCTTCCGCGAGCACATCCTGGATATCTGCAAGATCGTGAAGGATGGGGTGGTGAACGCCGAGGTCGTTTCCACCGACACCGCCGGCATTCTCCGCGAGGCCCACGAAATCACCACCTGGCATCCGAACATCGTCGTCAAGGTTCCCGCCATCCCTGACGGCGTGCGCGCGCTGAGCGTGCTTTCCAAGGAAGGCATTCGCGTCAATCTGACTTTGGTTTTCTCTGCGTCCCAGGCGCTGATTGTGGCCAAGGCCGGCGCCTATTTCGTCAGCCCGTTCCTCGGCCGGCTGGATGATATTTCCACCGATGGCCTGACTCTGCTGCGCGAAATCATGGAGATCTACCGCGCGTACAATTTTTCCACGCAAGTTCTGGCGGCGAGCCTCCGCCACCCTCTGCATGTGATCGAGGCGGCGCGTATGGGAGCGCACATCGGCACCATGCCGTTTAAGGTGTTTGAGCAGCTCTTCAAGCACCCTCTGACCGACCGCGGGCTCGAAGGATTCCTCAAAGACTGGGAGAAGGCGCGCGAACAACTTGGCGATATATTCGAGCCGGCCCCTGCGCGCAAAGCGGTGCGTTGAGACACTTGGGAACCGATTGGCGGCTCCTCCTGGGAATGGCGGTGGCGCTGGGCGTCGCCGTGGCTGTGGGCCTGCGCCATTTTTTCCGGAAGCCGCACGACCCTGAAGAAGAGGAACGCCGGCGCCGCTCACATCTGAATCAAGTCGGGCGGATTGTGGAAGGATACGTCGTTGAGATCGTGGAGGCGCCGGGGACGCCAACGGCCAGTTCCGGCTCGGGACTTCTCTCCCGCCGCAAAGCGACGACGTCCAGCGCGCAGGATGACGGCGCGCGGCGCCTGGTCCGGTACAGCTACTCGATCTCCGGCATCACCTACGAGACGGCGCAGGATGTCACCGGCTTGGAAGAGCGCCTCTGCTTGGAGCGCCTCGCGGCGGGGCAGCCCGCCAGCGTCAAGTATGACCCCTCGAATCCCAGCAACTCCATCCTCGTGGCGGACGATTGGTCCGGCATAAAATGACGCTCGGTGCGTCCACAGACCCCATCTGTTGAAGACTTCCCTTTGAAGTGCCGCGACGGAGGCCTGCCGTGACAGGGAAGATCCTCATAGCCTTGGTGGCTGTTTTGGTTGCGGCCTCGCTGACACTCGGAGCGGTCTTCGCGGTTGTCTGGGGGACCATGGCGGCGGTTTCTGTCGGGAATCTGTTGCTGCGAATTCTGGCGGTCGCTGCGGACGCCTTGCTGGGGAGCCTGCTCCTGATCGGGTGCATCTATCTGGCCACCCAATTGGCCGTCCGCATCCTAGGCGTGGGGCGCGCGGAATTCCCACCTCCGCCTATAAGCGCGCCGGAGGAGGAGCGCTCCAAAAAGTAGTAGCGCAGCCATTGGTCCCTGTGCGAAAGTCTAGGACCGCAGACCATGGCTAACGAAACCAAGACCCACGACCGCATCGGAGAACTCCGCCGCCGCCATGCCGAGGCGGAAACGGGAGGCGGCTCCGAACGCCGGGAGCGCGAACACAAAGCGGGTAAACTCTCGGCCCGCGAGCGCATTGCCTTGCTGCTGGACGAAGGAACCTTCGAGGAACTCGACAAATTCGTCACCCACCGCTGCGAGGACTTCGGCATGGAGCGCCAGCGTCCTCTGGGTGACGGTTTCGTCACCGGCTTTGGGCGCATCGACGGCCGGCTGGTGTACGTGTTCGCGCAGGATTTCACCATCTTCGGCGGGTCGCTCTCCGAGGAGAACGCGCTCAAGATCTGCAAGATCATGGACCTGGCGATGCGCAATGGCGCGCCGGTGATTGGCCTGAACGATTCGGGCGGCGCACGCATTCAGGAAGGCGTGATGTCGCTGGCGGGTTACGCCGATATTTTTCTGCGCAACACGCTCGCCAGCGGCGTGGTCCCGCAGATTAGCGCCATCATGGGGCCGTGCGCCGGCGGCGCCGTGTATTCCCCGGCGATTACCGACTTCATCTTCATGACGCGCGACGCCTCCTACATGTTCGTCACCGGGCCGGAGGTCATCAAGACGGTTACGCACGAGGACGTCACGAAGGAGGAGCTCGGCGGCGCGATGACCCACAACGCGACCAGTGGGGTCGCGCATTTCGTCGCCCGCGACGATGCGGAGTGCCTGGCGATGGTCCGGGAGCTCATGAGTTTTCTGCCGCTGAACAATCTCGACGATCCGCCGCGCCGGGCGGTCTCCGACCCGCTGGACCGGGCCGACCTCGCCCTCGATTCGGTGGTGCCGGAGGACCCCTCGCTGCCCTACGACATCAAAGACGTGATTCACTCGGTCGCCGACGAAAACTACTTCTTTGAGGTCCAGGAGCACTTCGCGCAAAACCTGGTCGTGGGCTTCGCGCGGCTCGGCGGGCGGCCCGTCGGAATCGTCGCGAACCAGCCCGCGATCCTCGCCGGGGTGCTGGATATCAATGCCTCGGTGAAGGGCGCCCGGTTCGTGCGCTTTTGCGACTCGTTTAATATTCCGCTGATTACGTTCGAAGATGTGCCGGGGTTTATGCCCGGGACGCAGCAAGAGTGGGGCGGAATCATCAAGCACGGCGCGAAGCTGCTCTACGCCTTCGCCGAAGCGACCGTGCCGAAGCTGACCGTGATTACGCGGAAGGCGTACGGCGGAGCGTACTGCGTCATGTCAAGCAAGCACATCCGCACCGACGCGAATTTTGCTTGGCCCAGCGCCGAAATTGCCGTGATGGGGCCCGAAGGGGCCGTCAACATCGTTTACAAGCGGCAACTCGACCGCGCCCCGGAAGACGAGCGCGACCGCCTTCGCCGGGAGAAGGTGGACGAGTTCCGCGAACGTTTCGCCAACCCCTACGTGGCCGCCGAGCGCGGGTACATTGACGCGGTCATCGAGCCTTCCCAGACCCGCGCCAAACTCATCACCGCCCTGCGCGCGCTTGAAACCAAGCGCGACTCCAATCCCAAGAAAAAGCACGGCAACATTCCCCTGTAACGGGCGGCGGGGAGCAGTGCCGCAATTCCTTGCTCAACGCAGGGATTGTACGGCTAGACCCATCGGAAAAATGGAAAAGAACAAGAAGAGGAAAAACGTCAAAGCGACGTCTTTGAGGCCGGGAGCGAAGTGACCCCCTCGTTGGGCGATCAGCACCGCGAGGTAATAGGCGGTCGGCGCGGCCAGCACGCATTCCGAAATCAAGTACAGCCTCACAAATTTCCCTCGAAATAGAATCATTCCAGCGAGAAACACGAGCCAGCCCGCCGACACCCACTCGACCGGATAGATCACTCCATTGGTGAAGGAAAAATGGTTGATGAGGAGCACCGGAATGCCCGCGCGAGGATCGAGAACGAATGGCGGGCCGCCCGGCCAGCGGTAGATACCGATCTGGTAGAGGCAAAGCGCCAGCAGGTAGCCTCCCAGGAGCCGCGTCCTCCCGCGGCTTTGTTTCTCTCCGTTCACGCGTGAATTATTGCCCGCAGCGCCTGGCGGTGTCCATGTTTGGGGAGTGACCGATGGCTCGATGCCACGTGCTAGAATGGCTCCCGCCGTCAACGGCATTTTATGTTTAAGAAGATTCTGATCGCCAATCGCGGGGAAATCGCGGTCCGCATCCTGCGGGCCTGCCGCGAGATGCGCATCGGTTCCGTCGCGGTCTATAGCGAGGTTGACCGCGCTGCCCTGCATGTTCGTCTGGCCGATGAAGCCTACCCGATTGGGCCCGCGCCGTCGCGCGAGAGCTATCTTCGCATTGACAAGCTGATGGATGTGGCGCGTCGCGCCGGGTGTGACGCGCTGCATCCCGGTTACGGTTTTTTGGCGGAAAACCCAAAGCTTCCGCACGCCTGCGCCGCAAACGGCGTCACCTTCATCGGGCCTTCGCCCGAGGCCATGGAGCGGTTGGGCGGCAAAACGGCGGCGCGGCAGATGGCTGCGCGCGCCGGCGTGCCGATGGTTCCCGGTGTGAAGGACCCGATCGAGCAACTCGAGGATGCCGAGCGGATCGCGAGTGAACTCGGTTACCCCGTATTGCTAAAGGCTGTCGCTGGTGGCGGGGGAAAAGGGATGCGGCTGGTTGGGTCTGCGGCGGAGTTGTCCGCCGCGTGGCGCGACGCCGCCTCCGAAGCGCTCAACGCGTTCGGCGATGCGCGCGTGTATCTCGAAAAATATCTCGAGCGGCCGCGGCACATCGAGATACAGGTTTTCGCCGACGCGCACGGCCACATTGTCCATTTAGGCGAGCGCGAATGCTCGGTCCAGCGGCGTCACCAGAAGGTCATCGAAGAATCGCCATCGCCGGTCATGACGCCTGAGTTGCGGCGCGCCATGGGCGAAGCCGCTGTCCGCCTGGCGCGGGAAGCAGGCTACACGAACGCGGGAACCGCCGAATTTCTGGTAGACCCCGACCGCAATTTCTATTTCCTCGAAGTGAACACCCGTCTCCAGGTGGAACATCCCGTCACGGAATTGGTCACGGGCCTTGATCTCGTGAAGCTGCAGATTCGAGTCGCGGCGGGCGAGCCGCTGCCGTTTGCGCAGGACGCCGTGGCCCTTTCCGGGCACGCCATCGAATGCCGCCTCTATGCCGAAGATCCCGACAACAATTTCTTTCCCTCGCCCGGAAGGATTCTCTCCCGGCGCACACCGGGGGGCCCGGGGATTCGCCTCGACGACGGCGTGTACGCCGGGTTCACCGTGCCCACCGATTACGATCCGCTACTCGGGAAACTCATTGCGCGCGGTTCGGACCGCGCAGAAGCTATCGCGCGGCTGGAACGCGCGCTCGAGGAATATGCAGTCACCGGCATCAAGACGAATACGGCGCTCTTCCGGAGCATTCTGCGCGATCCCGAATTCCTTCGCGGCGAAATTTCCACGCGCTGGCTGGATGAGCGGCTCCCGCATCTCCGCGCGAATGGCCAGCAAGCTGCCGGGGACGATGCGGCAGCCCAGGACGCCGCCATTCTCGGTGCGCTGCTTCATGATCTCGGGTCCAATGGCCCCGAACGAACCACTGCGGCTACGCTCGAGCCCGAATCCCTCTGGAAACGCGAAGGGCGGTTGGAACAGGCAAACCGCAGCGATTTACCCACGCGATGAAATACGAAGTCCTGATTGGCGGCGCGCGGCGCAGCGTCGAATTGACCCGGGAGGCAGGAGAGTCATCGCGCGTCACCGCCGCGATTGATGGCCGCCCAGTCGAGGCCGACGCCGTTCAAGTTTCCCCCGGTGTGTACTCGATTCTTCTGGGTGGGCGGTCGCTCGACGTGCGCGTTGAAAAAGCAGCCGCGGGCCTCGTAGTACACGCCGCCGGCCACGAATATCGCGTGGTGATTGCGGATCCCCGCTCCTGGCGCCGCCGCGGCGGAACTGTGGAGCTCGAAGGCCGCCAGCAAATCCTAGCGCCGATGCCTGGGAAAGTTGTGCGCGTGCTGGTTTCCCCGGGCCAGCAAGTCGAGACTGGCCAAGGCCTGTTCGTCGTGGAAGCGATGAAGATGCAAAACGAAATCCGTTCTCCCAAATCCGGCGCAATCGAGCGCCTCTTTGCCCGGGAAGGACAGGCCGTCAACACCGGAGAAGTCTTGGCCGTTGTCGGTTAGATGCACGTCGCCGTAACCACGCCGTTGGCTCTTGGTTCTTGCGTGCGGTTATTTCGCGGCTGGCGGGGGCAAAGAGGCGGACGGCTTCGAGGGTACCACCACGGGGAGCTTGCCGGCGGACTCCATTACTTGTTGCGCGAGATAGTTGACGATCTTCGATTGGTCCCGCGCAGAGGCCAGGTACGCCGCGCGCAGCAATTGCTCTTTCCGATTGTGGAGGTTGTCGCGGACGGACTGCTGCACGGCCGGATCGGACAGTTCGCGTTGGCCTGGCGCCTCTTTCGCCACGAGTTTCAGGATCCGGTAGGAATCGCGCAGCACGATCACATCGCTAGTCTGCCCAGGCTTCATGGCCAAGACGGCCTTTTTCAGCGCCGGGTCACTCTGCGACAGCGACGATTCGGGCACGTATCCCAAGTCGCCCCCCGAGCCGGCCGAAGCGGGGTCTTCGGAGTAATCCATCGCTAACTTCGAAAAATCTGCGCCTGTGCTGAGTTGCTGCTCGAGCGCCGCTGCCTTGCGCTTGGCCTCCAAATCGGTCGTGGCGTCGTCATTTTTCCGGTTGCGCAGTTGCGGGTCCTTGCGCGGGGTGACGACGATCTGCGCCAGCCGGTACTGCGGCTCGGCGACGTTGAATTGCGCGCGGTTCTGATTGTAAAAGTCCTGCACGTCCTGATCGGTGATCGCAATCTTGGCCAGCACCTCGCGGTTGATCAGCTTCTGGATGGAAATCTGCTGCCGGATGTCGACTTTCAAGTCCTCCACCGTGTAGCCGCGCGCTTTCAATTGGCGCTGGAATTCGTCTTCCGTGTACGGGCTCTTGAACTCCGTAAATTTGTCCTCGACCTCGCCGTCGGTCGCCTGGAGGGCCAGCTTGTTCGCTCTCTGCAACAAAATCTGGTTGTTCACCAGTTCGTCCAGGATGTTCAGTTTCAAGGAGAGCGCCTCGTCCTGCGAAGGTTCCGGCGCGTCAGGATTGAGTTGCGTGCGGTAATACTTGTCCACATCAGCGAGCGTGACCTCTTTGCCGTTGACCACAGCCCATACGCCTTCGCCAGGTTGCGACGGTTTCTGGCAACCGGCAGCGGCCCCCAACGCCAAGACCGCAGCCGACAGGAACGCCCTTTGCGCATGACGCTTCAAACCGGCTCCTCTTAGATCCTTGGATGCAGAAGGAAGCCCGCTCGTGCGGTTCCAACCGCTCTTGCCTAGAGAATCGTTCAGGACTCTTCCAACCACAAGGGTCGAATCCTCCAGGCGTCTCAATAAGATGTGTTGGAACGGCACTAGGCTGCCTTCGTGACCCGCCCCGACCGTATGCAGGAGGTGCAAACGCGCACGTGCTTGCGGACGCCGTCCATTACCGCGCGCACCCGCCGCAAATTTGGATTCCAGCGGCGGCGTCGGGTGTTATTGGCGTGGCTGATGACGTTGCCGTAGTGCGGCATTTTGCCGCAAATTTCGCATTTCTGCGCCATGCTCCCCCTTCAATAAAACCCCCGTTTTACCGGAAAAAGTCTAACAGAGTTTGCGCGCCCCCGCATCCGAATTGTCACCTCGGCTCTCGGAATCGCACGATATGCACGGAATGGCCAGGACGCCTTGCGAAGGTTGTGCATCCTCTGGTCTAGATCTGCGAGTTCATCAGGGCCTGCTTCTTAGGAAGAAGGGGCCTGTTCACCTCGCGAACGCGATGGGAGGAAGAATCGGTGTTCGGAACGGTTGGAAATGCTCTAGAATCAGAATGACCCCAACAGTGGGCGTGTAGCATTCCAATCCCACGTTGAAACGGCGTCGCTTACACGTAAAGCGCGCCCGTCAAATCGCCCTCTCTTGGACTCAATCTGGACTCCGATTTTCCAGATCCCGAGGATCGTTCAGCCGGAACCGCGATTGTGCATGAAATCGACGTTGGAATAACTGCGGTCTGCTTGAATAAGCCCGACCTCAAGAGCCCCCAAAGCTATAGAGGTGGCGCTGACTGGGGAGGTGAAGCCCTTGTCGAAAGGGAATGGTTTCGGCCCACATTCCGATAATCCGACTTACCGGGCACTGACCGGTACCACTATCTAGAGTACCCAAGACTCGTGGGATTCAGGGGCGGCAGTGCGGAAAGCACAACGAGGTGTTGCATCCAGCGTCTGAAGCATCATTGCCGGGCAGCAATCGTATGTGCAAGGTTCTTTCCTCGCCAGATTTGAGGCGCAACGGCTTCGCTTCCGATTTGTGATTCGTTCCTGGGTAATACCACGGCAGGTAGCCCTCGTGCCAAATCTTCATAATCACATCTCGGTCGGACGGCACCAAAACGCGGTATTTCGCGTTAACGAGGCCAGTCCCGGACAAGAAATTATTAGGGTCAGACGCTCGATGGAAATCAACGCATGGGTCCAGAGGAGCGCCAGTAACAGCATCCGCAACCGTGCCCACCAAAATCCCGGCTTTCGGCCCCAGAAGGATAGTGTCAGTTGCCGGCGGACGGGAAAGCGACAATGTAATGGGGGCTATTTTGCTGTCGATATAGAAACCGCTGCTAGTATCGGGATAGCCTTCGTCTTCTTTTTTGGCGGTGACAGCAAACTTTCCTAACCACAGATGATTGATCTGGAAGTGCCCCAGTTCGTCCGTATCGGCGGAAGGGACCTTTGCCGCCAGTCCTCGGTCCACAGGGAAGGCAGAGACTGTTGCGCCTTTGGAGGGTCGCCCATCTTCGTAGATGACAGTCCCTTCGATTAGACCCGGACCTTCATCCGCCGAAACAACTCTCACAGCTGGCTGTCGAGCGCACGAACTCAGAACTGCTGCCACAAACAGCGAGACCGCTCCTATCCTGCTGCTCATAGTCCCATTCTGCCATACCTTCACTTAGAGTCTGTGGTATGCGGGGTCAAGTCCTGATAAACGTTAGCCGACCTTCCGCAGTTTTGAATCAACTGAGAATTTTTTGAGCACAAGCCTGCTTCGGGCAGCGAAGCAAGTGCTTTTGTTTGTGTCGGGGTTTCGTTG
>Ga0099828_10000929_pt1 | contig 18765 bp, 18 predicted proteins | sample CZO8metaG_2_FD_79338 | JGI IMG/M metagenome (GOLD analysis project Ga0099828, IMG submission 79338) | Vadose zone soil microbial communities from the Eel River Critical Zone Observatory, Northern California, USA - CZOApr15con2H1.8 metaG | ecosystem: Environmental > Terrestrial > Soil > Vadose... | reverse complement strand
GCCCGCGCAGCTCCGCGTGAACGCCTCGCGCAGCCGCTCGACCTCGGCCTCTCGGCCCACGAAGCGCGACAGCCCGCGCACCGCCGCCGCCTGCAGCCGGTAGCGTGCCGGGCCCGTTCCGGTCAGCTCGTACACCTCGACCGGCTCCGCGATCCCCTTGATCGGCACCGGCCCGAGCCCCGTCACGGCCAGAAACCCTTCCGTGAGCCGCCGGGTCTCCGGAGCGAGCAGCGTCGAGCCGGGACGGGCCAGGCGCTCCATCTGGGCCGCCAGGTAGGTGGTCTGGCCCACCGCGTTGTAGTCCATGTGCAGGTCGTTGTCGATGGCGCGCACCACCACCTCGCCGGAGTTGAGCCCGACGCGGATCTGCACGTCCACCCCCTCGGCGCGGCGCAGGTCGCGGGCCAGCCGGTGCACCTCCTCGTGCATCCGCAGCGCGGCGTAGGCGGCGCGCACCGCGTGGTTCTCGTGGGCCACCGGCGCGCCGAAGATGGCCATGACCCCGTCGCCGAGCACCTGGTTCACGGTGCCCTCGTAGCGATGGACCGCCTCCATCATCACCCCCAGCACCCGATCGAGCATCCGCCGCGCGTCTTCCGGATCGCGGTCGGCCAGGAGCTCCAGCGAGCCCTTCATGTCGGCGAACAGCACCGTGACCTGCTTGCGCTCGCCCTCGAGCGTCCCGCGCGAGGTGCGGATCTTCTCGGCCAGGTGCGGCGGCGTGTAGGTTTCGGGCGAGGCGAAGCGGACGGGCCCGGATGCCAGGATCGGCTGGCCACAGCCCCCGCAGAAGCGAGCGTCCGGCTCGTGGAGGAATCCGCAGCGCGGGCAGGCCGCGGTCACGCGGCTACCAGGGCAGCGGCTCCCGCGGGGCGAGCCCGCGGCGCGCGAGGCCGTCGCGGAGGGCGCGCAGGTGCTCCGCGGCCGCGCCGGTCACGCGCTCGAGCAGCTCGTGCCCCGCCTGCGGCCCGTCGTGCACCGCGATGACGCGCGCGAACTCCCGCGGGCCGGCGCCCTCGAACCAGCCCGCCAGCCGGCCGCGCACCAGGGCGCCGTAGCGGGCCACGGACGCGCCGTCCAGGAGATCGGCGGGGGCGGGCTCGAGCCGCCAGTCTTCCGGAAAGCGGCCGAGGTCCATGCCGTCGGCGAAGCCCAGGCCGAGCCGGAAGAGGCGGAAGGCCAGGTCGCGGAGCGGCGGGTCCAGGTCCGCCTCCGGCACCCCGCGGATCATGCGCTCGCCGGCCGCGAGGATGTCGTCCAGCCGGCGGCCCAGCTCGCCCGGATCGAGCCGGCCCACGGATCCTAGCGGCCCGTGAACGTCACCGGCTGCTTGCGGGCGAACGCGACCACCCCGTTGCGGAAGTCCTCGGTATGGCCGCTGGCCGCGATGGCCTGCGCCTCCAGCTCCATCTGCGTTTCCAGGCTCTCCTGGGTGGACTGGTGGAACAGCAGCTTCGCGCGCCCGAAGGCCTGCGTCGGTCCCTGGGCCAGCTCGCGAGCCAGGGCGGCGACCGCGCCGGGGAACTCGGCGTCCGGGTGCACGCGGTTGACCAGCCCCCACTCCATCGCCTCACGCGCCGAGAGCACGCGGTTGGTGTAGTGCAGCTCCAGCGCGCGGCGCAGTCCGATCAGGCGCGGCAGGAAGTAGGACGAGGAGCCGTCCGGCGAGGCGGCGATCCGCGAGTAGGCCATGGTGAACTTCGCCGACTCCGCGGCCACCACCAGATCTCCCGCGAGGGCGAAGCTCATCCCCCCGCCCGCCGCGATCCCGTTCACCGCCATCACCACCGGCTTCATGGTCCGGGCCAGTCGCGAGACCGCCCCGTGCAGGTAGGTGGTCAGCTCCTTGATCAGGACGCCGATGCGCTCCGGGTTGTCCGCGAAGTCCTTCACGTCCCCGCCCGCGCAGAACGCCTTCCCGGCCCCGGTGATCACGATGCACCGCACCGCCCGGTCCTCGTCCGCCTCCAGCGCGGCATGAAACAGATCCCGCCCCAGCGCCAGGTTCAACGCGTTGTACGCATCCGGCCGGTTCAGGGTAATGCTGCCGACCCCATCCTTCACCTCATACAGCAGCGTCTCGTACCCCATGTCACTCTCCAGTAGTGGGAATCGTCAGCCGTCTGCCGGTCACGCCCGACCGTAGCGGAGTGGGGTCGGGTCGGGGAGCCCCCTCCCCGGGACCGTGTCTTCTGCGCGCTATCGAAGTCGCCTACGTCCCCTCTCGTGGCTCGTCAGTGCCGCGTCACCCGGTCGCGAGTCAGCGTGTCCCAGGGAGGGGGCTCCCCGGCCCGGCCCCGCCCCGCGTCGACCGACCGCGACGCGTTGAGATGCTATCGGCGATCGCCCACGCGGTGAAGCTTGAGCAGGTTGGTGGTGCCGGTCACCCACATCGGCGCCCCCGAGATGATCACGATCACGTCGTCGTTCCGCACGGTGCCGTCGCCCAGCAGCGTCGCCTCCACTTCCTCGATCATCTCGTCGGTGGTCTCCACCTTGTGCACGAGCCGCGAGGAGACGCCCCAGAAGAGGCCGAGCCGCCGCTGCACCTCCGAGTACGGGGTGAGCGCCATGATCGGCACTTCGGGCCGATCCTGGGAGATGAGCCGCGCGCTGAAGCCGGACTGGGTGAAGGCCACGATCACCTTGGCATGGAGCAGCCGGGCCGCCTGGCAGGCCGCCTCCGCCACCGCCTCCGGGAAGCCGTAGGCCTCCGGCCTGGGCCGCGACGCGGCGCCGAGCGGCGCGGCCCGCTCGGCGCGCTCGGCGATGCGCGCCATCATCTGCACCGTCTCGACTGGGAACTGGCCGGTGGCCGTCTCCGCGGAGAGCATGATGGCGTCGGCGCCGTCGAAGATGGCGGTGGCCACGTCGCTCACCTCGGCACGGGTGGGCCGCGAATGCGTGACCATGGACTCGAGCATCTGGGTAGCCACGATCACCGGCACCTTGGCCAGCCTCGCCTGACGAATCACGTCCTTTTGAATAACCGGCACCTCCTCGAGCGGCACCTCCACCCCGAGGTCGCCACGGGCCACCATCACCGCGTCCACGAGCGGCAGAAGCCCCTGGAGGTTCGCCACGATCTCCGCCCGCTCCAGCTTGGCCACGATCGGCATATTGGCGCCCTGGTCGTGGAGGAACTTGCGGACTTCCTGGATGTCGGCGGCGGAGCGGACGAAGGAGATCGCCACGTAGTCCACGGCCTGCTCGATCCCGAAGCGCAGATCCTCGCGGTCCTTCGCGGCCAGGCACGACACCGGCACCGGCAGCCGCGGGAAGGACACCCCCTTGTGATCCGAGACGGGCCCGCCCGAGACGACCTGGCACTCGACCTCGCCGTCCTCCACCTTCTCCACCACGAGCTGGATCATCCCGTCGTCCATCCAGACGGCATCGCCCGGCCGCAAGGCCGCGAGGAACTCGGGATGATTCAGCGAGCTCCGCGAGGCCGTGCCCTTCACGGTGCGGGCGGTCAGCACGAAGGACTCGCCCGGGGTGAGCATGGCCTGCCCGCCCACGAAGGTCCCGAGGCGCACCTTGGGCCCCTGGAGGTCCTGGAGGATGGTGATCGGGCGACCCCAGCTTGCCTCCCCCGCCCGGATCGCCCGGATGACCTCGGCGTGCTCGGCGTGCGTGCCGTGCGAGAAGTTGAGCCGCGCCACGTCCATGCCCGCGGCCACCAGCCGGTCGAGCATCTCCGGCCGGCTGCTGGCGGGGCCGATCGTGCAGACGATCTTCGTGCGTCTCACGCGAGCATCCGGGCCAGGTACTGGCCGGTGAAGGACTTGTCCTGGCGGGCCACGTCCTCGGGCGTGCCGGAGGCGATCACCCGGCCGCCCTCGTGGCCGCCCTCGGGCCCCAGGTCGATGACCCAGTCCGCGGTCTTGATGACGTCCATGTTGTGCTCGATAATCACCACCGTATTGCCCTGATCCACCAACTGGTTGAGAACTTCCAAGAGGCGGCGGATGTCCGCGAAGTGCAGGCCGGTGGTGGGCTCGTCCATGATGTAGAGCGTGCGGCCGGTGGCGCGACGGCTCAGCTCGGTGGCCAGCTTCACCCGCTGCGCCTCGCCCCCCGACAGGGTGGTGGCCGCCTGGCCCAGCCGGATGTAGTCGAGCCCGACATCATGTAGAGTCTGGAGCTTCTGCTTGATGGAGGGCACCGGCTCGAAGAAGCCGAGCGCCTCCGCCACCGTCATGTCCAGGATGTCGGCGATGTTCTTGGACTTGTAGCGCACCTCGAGCGTCTCGCGATTGTAGCGCTTGCCGCGGCAGACCTCGCAGGTCACGTAGACGTCGGGCAGGAAGTGCATCTCGATCTTCACGAGCCCGCCGCCCTGGCATGCCTCGCAGCGCCCGCCCTTGACGTTGAACGAGAAGCGGCCCGGCTGGTAGCCGCGCACCCGCGCGTCCGGGGTGCGCGCCAGCAGCGTGCGGATCAGCGTGAACACCCCGGTGTAGGTCGCGGGATTGGAGCGTGGCGTGCGCCCGATCGGCGACTGGTCGATGTCGATGACCTTGTCGAGATGCTGCGCGCCCTCGATCCGGTCGTGGGCGCCGGGCCGGTCCTGCGCGCGGTGGAGCATCGAGGCCAGCGCCCGATAGAGGATGTCGTTGACCAGGGTGGACTTGCCGGAGCCCGACACCCCGGTGATCGCGGTGAAGGTGCCGAGCGGGATCTTCACGCTCATCCCCTTCAGGTTGTGTTCGCGGGGGTTGTGGATGATCACGAACTTGCCGTTGGCCTTCCGGCGGACGGCGGGCACCGCGATGCGCTCCACCCCGGCCAGGAACCGTCCGGTGAGCGAGTCCGGGTTCGCCATCACTTCGTCGGGCGTGCCCACCGCGACCACGTGCCCGCCCAGCTCGCCCGCGCCGGGCCCGAGATCGACCACGTAGTCGGCGGCCCGCATGGTCTCCTCGTCGTGCTCCACCACCAGCACCGTGTTGCCGAGGTCGCGCAGGCGCTTGAGCGTGTCGAGGAGCCGGCCGTTGTCCCGCTGGTGCAGGCCGATGGAGGGCTCGTCCAGGATGTAGAGGACGCCGACCAGGCTCGAGCCGATCTGGGTGGCGAGGCGGATGCGCTGGCCCTCCCCGCCCGCGAGCGTCGCCGCGGGCCGGTCCAGGGTCAGGTAGTCGAGCCCGACCTGGGCGAGGAAGCCGAGCCGCTCGCGGATCTCCTTGAGCACCCGGCGCGCGATGGCCATCTCGCGCTCGGACAGGGTCAGCGTGTCGAAGAACTGGCGCGCCGCCTTGATGGGGAACCGCACCACGTCGGCGATGGACCGCCCCGCGATCTTGACCGAGAGCGTCTCCGGCCGCAGCCGGGAGCCGCCACAGGTCGGGCAGTCCCGCTCGGTCATGAAGTGCTCGACCTCGCTGCGGGTGTCCTCGGACATCGTCTCCTTGTAGCGGCGATCGAGCAGCTTCACCACCCCCTCGAAGCCGTCGTCCGGCTCGCCGTGCAGGATGATGTCCCGGGTCTTCTTCGGCAGCTTGGCCCACGGGGTGTCGAGGCTGAACCCGTGGCGCTTCGCGAGCACCCGCAGCGTCTGCTTGAAGATCGCGGACGCGGACGGCCCCGCCCACGGCAGGAGCGCGCCGCCGGCCAGGGTCTTGGCGGGATCCGGCACCACCCGCTCGGGATCGATCTCGTAGCGGGTGCCGATGCCGCCGCAGTCCGGGCAGGCGCCGTACGGGTTGTTGAACGAGAACATGCGCGGCGACACCTCCGGGAAGGAGATGCCGCAGGCGGCGCAGGCCAGCCGCTCCGAGAAGAGGAAGGAGGGGCCGTCGGGCACCTCCACCTGCACCACCCCGTCGGCCAGCCGCAGCGCGGTCTCGAGCGAGTCGGCCAGGCGGCCACCCAGGTTGTCCTTCACCACCAGCCGGTCCACCACCACCTCGATGGTGTGCTTCTTGGTCTTGGCCAGCTCGATGTCCTCGGTCAGCTCACGAAGCTGCCCGTTGACCCGGACCCGCACGTAGCCCTGCCGGCGCAGGTCGTAGAAGAGCTTGCGGTACTCGCCCTTGCGGCCGCGCACGATGGGCGAGAGCACCACGATGCGGCTGCCCACCGGCAGGGTCATCACCCGGTCCACCATCTGCTGGACGGTCTGGGCCGAGATCACGTTGCCGCACTGGGGACAGTGCGGGATCCCGACCCGCGCGAAGAGCACCCGCAGGTAGTCGTAGATCTCGGTGACGGTGCCGACCGTCGAGCGCGGGTTCTTGGAGGTCGTCTTCTGCTCGATCGAGATGGCGGGTGAGAGCCCCTCGATCGAGTCCACGTCCGGCTTCTCCATCTGCTCGAGGAACTGGCGGGCGTAGGCGGAGAGCGACTCGACATAACGGCGCTGCCCTTCAGCATAGATGGTGTCGAAGGCGAGCGAGGACTTGCCCGATCCGGACAGCCCGGTGATCACCACGAGCTGGTCGCGGGGGAGCTCGAGATCGATGGCCTTGAGATTGTGCTCGCGGGCTCCGCGGACGACGATCCGGTCGTTGGCCATGGACGCTCCATCATACCCCCAGCGTCGATCGGCGTAAAACCGCGCGCCGCTCCGCCAGCACGAACAGCGTGAGGCCGGCCAGGGCGCCGGCCGCGGCGGCGTGAAATCCCGCCGCGAAGGAGACCCGCTCCACCGTGAACCCGACCAGGAGCGAGCCGAGCACGCTGCCGAGGTCGAAGGAGCCGGACAGTGTGCCCATGGCGGAGCCCCGCTCGGCCTCCGGCGTCCGGTCCACCAGGAGCGCCAGGAGGGTCGGATAGAACATCGCCACGCCGGCCCCGAGCATGATCGCGGCCGCCGCCAGCGTCGGCACCCGTGGCGGCAGGGCGAGGAGGAGGAGGTAGCTCAGCGTGGTGAGCGCCACCGCCGGCACGATCACCTGGGCCCTCCCGATCCGGTCGGACAGGCCACGGAGCGTGAGCCGGCCGGTGATGATGCAGATGGCGAAGAGCACGTAGAACCAGCCCAGGCTGCCCTCGAGCCCCGAGGCCAGCGCGTAGAGAGGCAGGAAGGCGTAGATGGAGCTATAGCCGACGTTCACGCAGACCACGGTGGCGGCCGCCGGCAGCGCGCGCCGGCTGAACCAGCGAAACCCCTGCTGTGGCGCGGGCTCGAGGGCCGGTGACCTGAGAGTCAGGATGAGCAGCGCGATCAGCGCCCCGAGGCCCAGCGCGGCCACGAAGCAGGGGCGGATGCCGCCCCGCCCGTAGAGCGCCAGCCCGAGCGGGGGACCGGCGGCGAAGGAGAGCGCGGTGGCCAGGAAGTAGACGCTGAGCGCCTCTCCCCGCCGGGCCGCCGGGCTCGCCTGGGCCACGAGCACCCCTGCCGCGGTGGCGAGCACCCCATTGCCACAGCCGAGGCCCGCCATCAGGGCAATATACGCGGCGGGAGCCACGGCTAACGGGAGCAGCAGGAGGGTCACGAGCAGGACCCCTACCCCTGGCAGCATCACGCGCCGAGCGCCGAAGCGATCCACCCACCCGCCGACCAGCGGGCGGAGGACCATCGACACGGTCGTGGACACCGCGAAGAGCAGGCCGACCTGCGTCTTGCTCCCCCCGAGGCCGACCATGTGCAGCGGCAGCGTGGCATTGAGCAGGTAGACCACGACGTGGACGCCGCCCGAGATGGCGAGGCAGACCGCGCTCGTCGGCGTGATCAGCGAGGTCGCGGTCACGGCCGCACGCGCCGGCCGAGCCAGAGCACGAAGGCCCCGACGGGCGCGGCCACCAGGGCTGGATAGGCGATGGCGGCGCCCAGCAGCCCGCCGCCCGAGCCGCGAAGCTGGGCCGCGGCCAGCCCGCCGAACACGATCAGCCCGACCACCCCGGCGGTGGCGGCGGTCCGGCCCTGGCGGGGCGGCCAGAGGGCGGCCGGTCCGAGCGCGCAGCCGGCGCCGCCCAGGGCGAGCAGGCTCAGCGCCCAGGGATCGACGGGCCACAGGCTCGCGAGCGCGGCCCCGCCGAAGAGGCCGGCCCAGAGACCCGGATCGTGACCGATCTCCCCGCCCCCGGTGGAGTCGAGCGCGCCCAGCCGCTCGCGCAGCGCGAGGCTCGAGGCGAGGAACGCGGCGAGGCCGGCGGCGAGCAGCAGCGCCTGGAGCGTCCGGCGCCAGGGCTCGGCGAAGAGCGCGTGCGCGGGCAGCTCGAGCAGCCGCTCGAGCGTGATCCCGCCGAGGAAGAGATCGGGCGCCTGGATCATCGCGTAGACCGCCCAGGCCTGCGCCCACACGAAGGCGAGCAGCAGCCCGCCCGCCGCGAAGCCCACGCCGTCGCCCGAGAGGCGCACCGTGAGGCCCGCCCGCAGCAGCGCGGCCGCGCCGGCCAGCAGCGTGACGGCCAGGCCGACGCGCTCGAGCCAGCGGCGGGGCCGGCCGTCGGCCCAGACCATGCCCGACGCCGGGGCCCCGGGGACCCGCTTGTCGGCCTCGAACCGCAGCCGCAGCGTCGAGCCGCGCGCGATCTCGTCACCCGCGCGCAGCGTCACGGTCTGCCCGGGCGCCAGCGTCCATTCGATCTCGGCGAGCCGGACGCCGTCCAGGGTGCGCGCGCGCAGCACGCCCCCGGCGGGCGCGGTGAGGCGATGCACCTCGTCGAAGACGAGCCGCGCGCCGCCGCGGACCACGCCGAGGTCGCGTCCGCTGATCACCCAGGGGCTCGAGGGCGGGAACCGGAAGGCGGGCTGGGTGGCCACGCGATCCCACGCCGCGATGGGCCCGAGCGCGAGCGCCCAGGCGAGCTGCAGCAGCACCACCACCGCGGCTACGAACGCGAGCGCGACTAGCAGCGGCGCCGTCCGGCGTAGCGGCCGCCAGGCCGTCAACAGCCAGCCGGCCGCCGCGGTGATCACGATGCCCTGCCAGCGGCGCGCGCCGAGCCAGGCCGCCACGTCGCCCGCCAGGGCGATGTTCGCCCAGAGCAGCACGCCGACCGTGACGAGCAGCGTGACGACGGGGAAGAGCGTCTCGCCAGGCCTGGGGTCGTCGCCCGGCGCCGGGCGGCCGGTGCCCCACCCCAGCACGATGAGGGGCGCCAGGGTCACCACGAGGCCGAGCCAGAGGCCGTCGGGCCCGCGCGCGGCGAGGGCCGCTGGCACCGCCAGCATCATCGCCGGCGTGAGCCACACGGCCAGGATGCGCGCGACCGAGGTCATTCGCGCGACGACGGGGCGGGCAGCGGCTCGGCGAGCCAGCGGATCGCGACGAGCACGGCCATCACCGGCGCGAGCACCCCACCGTACCACCAGAGCAGCGAGAGCCCGGCCACGCGGATGCCCGCCACCTGGTTGGGCAGCGCGCCGAGGAGGAGGAAGCCCGCGAGCAGGAACGCGAGCAGGAGGACACCGGTGGTCCGCGTGGTCACCGGCCGCATTATAGCGGGATGGTAAGATAGCGAGCACGAAAGGAGTCTTCTCCATGCCCGATGCGTCGCAGAAAGCCCCGATTCAGCGCGTGCTGGTGGTCACCGCCCACCCCGACGACTCCGAGTTCGGCGCCGGGGGCACCGTCGCCAAGCTCGTGCGCGACGGCCTGCACGTCTCCTACTGCATCGTCACCAACGGCAACAAGGGCTCGGGCGACCGGAGCATGACGCCCGAGCGCCTGGTCCGGATCCGCGAGGAGGAGCAGCGCAACGCGGCGCGGGTGCTCGGGGTGGAGACGGTGGACTTCCTGGGCTTCCCGGACTGCGAGGTCGAGGACACGCGCGAGTCGCGCCGGGCGGTCACCGCCGCGATCCGGCGCCACCGCCCGGATCGCCTCATCATCCAGAACCCGCACCGCACCAAGAACCTGGGCGCCTCGCACCGGGATCACCGCACGGTGGCGGGCATCGCGCTCGACTGCGTCTACCCGCTCGCCCGCGATCACATGGCGTTCCCGGAGCTGCTCGCGCAGGGCCTCGAGCCGCACAAGGTCCGCGAGGTCTACCTGATGTGGTGGGAGAACCCCGAGCTGGTCGTGGACATCTCCGACACGATCGATCTCAAGATCAAGGCGCTGGCCTGCCACGCGAGCCAGTTCAAGGACTTCGCGGCGGTGGAGCGGCGGGTCCGCGAGCGCGGCGCCGAGCTCGGCAAGCCCAAGGGCTACGCCTGCGCCGAGACCTTCGACCTCATCGCCCTCGACCGCTAGCGAAATACTTCCCCGATCCGGGCGCTTTCGCTAGAATCACGCCCGTGAAGCCAGGAGCACCCATCCCGGCCACCCTGACCGAGCTGATGGGGGGCAGGGCCGCCCAGGATCCTGACACCCCGTACTTCCACCTCTTCGACGAGGCGGTGCCGTACGGGCGTCTCTGGCGGGAGAGCGCGCGCTACGCGGCCGGGCTGCGGCGCGCCGGCATCGACCGCGGCGACAAAGTCTGCCTCATCTACCCCACCTGCGCCGAGTTCTTCTACACCTTCTTCGGGGCCCTCCGTCTGGGCGCGGTGCCGGTGCCGATCTACCCCACCCTCGGGGTGGAGGCGACCGCCAACGTCTTCCGCGACTCGGAAGCGAAGGCGGTGGCCACCATCGGCTGGTTCCGCACGGGCGTGGAGGAATCCCAGGCGGCCGCGCCCAATATCCGGCACGTGCTGGAGCCGAGCGATCTCGAGGTGGACGATCCCGCGCCACCCTTCCCGACCGCGTCCGCCGACGACGTGGCCTTCATCCAGTACACCTCGGGCAGCACCGGCCAGCCGCGCGGGGTCGTGCTGAGCCACGCCAACGTGGTGCGCACCGTCGAGTTCATGGCGGAAGCCGCGCAGCTCACCCGCGACGACGTGGTCGTCTCGTGGCTGCCGCTCTACCACGACATGGGGCTGATCGGCTGCGCGTTCACCCCACCCTGGAGCGGGGCACCGCTCCACCTCCTGCCACCCGATCTCAAGAACCCGCGCGTGTGGCTCGAGCTGGTCAGCCGGGTCGGCGCCACCTTCACGGTCTCGCCCGACTTCGGCTATCGCAACTGCGTGCGCAATATCCACGACACCACCGGTCTCGATCTCTCCTCGCTCAAGCAGGCGCTCTCCGGCGCCGAGCCGGTCCGCCTCAGCACCATCGAGGCCTTCGAGCGGAAGTTCGGCACGCAGAACCTCATCACGCCCTGCTACGGCCTGGCCGAGGCCACCCTGGCGGTGGCGATCTGGCCGCGGCGGACGCCGCTCCGCCTGGACAGCTCGGGCCGGTTCCTCTCGGTGGGCCAGCCCTGCCGCGGCGTGCGCGTGCGCATCATGGACGGCGAGGAGGAGGTCAAGGCGGGCGTCGAGGGCGAGATCTGCGTGGCGAGCCCCGGGGTGATGCAGGGCTACTACAACAATCCCGAGGCCACCCGGAACATCCTCTCGCCCGACGGCTGGCTGCGCACCGGCGACCTCGGCTTCGTCGACGCGGAGGGCTTCCTCTACGTCACCGGGCGGCTCAAGGACGTGATCATCCTGGGCGGTGAGAACGTGATCCCCGCCGACATCGAGGAGATCGTGGACCACGTGCCGGGCGTGCGCTACTCGGCGGCCGTCGGCGTGGAGAGCGCCCGCACCGGCACCCAGCGGCTGCACGTGGTGGCCGAGGTCCGCGAGCAGGCCGCCGACGCGGACGCGCACTCTCGCCTGGTCCGCGAGATCGTCCAGCGCGTCCGCGAGGGCCGGGGCCATCGCCCCGCCCGGGTGCTCCTGGTCCTGCCCAGCACCATCCCCAAGACCTCGTCGGGCAAGATCCAGCGCTCGCGTCTCGGGGAAATGATCGCGCGCGACGAGCTGCGCGACCGCATCGTCTACTCCTCCGGCGCCCGATGAAGATCGGCTGCCACCTGCCCATGTTCGGCCCCATCGGCACGCGCCACAGCGTGCTCACCTTCGCGCGGCGCATGGAGGCCCTCGGCTACGATTCCCTGTGGGCCAGCGATCACGTCGTGATCCCGCACCGGATCGCGTCGCGCTATCCGTACAGCCCCACCGGCAAGTTCCCGCTCGCCCCCGAGGTACCGTTCCTCGAGCCGCTCACGACGCTGGCCCTGGTGGCGGGCGTCACCGAGCGCGTACAACTCGGCACCAGCATCCTGGTGCTGCCGCACCGGAACCCGGTCCTGGCCGCCAAGATGGCCGCCACGATCGACCATCTCTCGGAGGGCCGCCTGGTCCTCGGGGTGGGCGTTGGCTGGATGCGCGAGGAGATCGAGCTGCTGGGCGGCAACTACGACCGGCGCGGCGCCTGGAGCGACGAGGCACTCACGGTGATGCGCGCCTGCTGGCACGACGCTCGCGCCGCCCACCACGGGAGTTCTTCTCCTTCGACGAGATCGGCGTCTTCCCCAAGCCCACCCGCGGCGACATCCCGATCCTGATCGGCGGGCACACCCCGCGCGCCCTCCGCCGCGTCGTCGAGCTCGGCGACGGCTGGCACGCCGCCTTCATCACGCCCGAGGCCCTGAAGGCGGACATCGCCCGGCTTCGGGAAGAATGCGTGCGCCAGAAACGCCCGTTCGACCAGGTCACGATCAGCGTGCGCGCGGGCCTGTCGCTGCGCGACGCCCCGCTCGGCGCAGACCGCAAGCCTTTGCAAGGCTCGCGCGACCAGGTGATCGCGGACCTGATCGCCTTCCGCGACCTCGGCGTGGACTCGATGCTGCTGGAGATGCGCTACCGCGACCTCGACGACATGATCAGCATCTACGAGGCGTTCGCCGCTGACGTCCGCCCGCAGATCTGAGCGCCCCCTCACCCTGCCCTCTCCCCCTCCCGGGGGCGAGGGTATGTGCGATCCACCCTCTCCCTGTCGGGAGAGGATCCCTGCGATGCACCCTCTCCCCTCTGGGGAGAGGGCAGGGTGAGGGGCCTACTTTGCGTCGTGGAAGATGACGCCTAGCGTGTAGCGCTCGCCGGAGATCACGCGGCTGACTCCGTGGCGGAGAGTCACGCGGTAGGCGCCGCGAGTGCCGCGGGCTGGGCGGTGGCGGGTGGCGAAGATCACGATCTGGCCGCGCGCGAGGGGGACCACCGAGCCGGTCGATTGCGCCCGCGGCCGCTGCTCGACCAGCAGGAACTCGCCGCCGGTGAAATCCTGGGCGGGGCGGCTCAACAGGCAGGTCATCTGCAGCGGGAAGGCCACGTCGCCGTAGAGATCCTGGTGGAGGCAGTTGTAGCCGCCCGCCTCGTAGCGCAGCAGCAGCGGGGTGGGCTTGGTCTGGCCGTGTTCGGCGCAGACCGCGAGGAAGCCGTCGAGCTCGGGCGGGTAGCGCCGCTCGCTGCCAAGCGTCTTCTCCCAGGCGCTCGCGATCGGCGCGAGGAGCGGATAGGCGTGGCGGCGCAGCCCGAGGACGACAGGTGGCAGCGGGTTCGCGAAGTACTTGTACTCCCCTTCTCCGAAGCGGAAGCGCGCCATGTCCACGCGGCTGCGGAACCGGCACTCGTCGGGGTAGAGGCGGATCAGCTCCGCGCACTCCGCGGCGGTGAGGAGCGGCGGCGTGGTGGCCCAGCCCCGCTCGTCGAGAGCGCGGGCCACCTCCGCCCAGTCCACCCGCTCGAGCCGCGCCGCGATTGAGACGGCGGGCTTCAGGCCGCGGGCCGGCATACTTTGCACGGCCGGTACCCCACCGAGCGCGCGTCGTCCACCGAGGCGAACACCACCCGATTGTCCGGGCGCATGTGCCGGCCGTGGATGCAGCCCACGCGGCACACGATGCGCGTGCTCGTGCAGCCCTCCAGCACCGGCGTGGTGCGCTCGAGCGCGGCCAGCCGGTCCTTCACCGCCGCGCCGAAGATGTAGCCGCCAAGGCCGCCGTCGCTCCGCCACACGCGATGGCAGGGCAGGATGAGCGGCACCGGGTTGCGACCGAGCGCGGTCCCTACCGCGCGCACCGCGCGGGGATTCCCGATACGCGTCGCGATCCACGCGTACGGGCGCGCCTCGCCGAACGGGATGAGCCGGGCGGCCTCGAGGACCTTACGCTGGAAGTCCGGCACCGCGGCGAGATCCACCGGCACCCGGAAGAAGGCGCGCTGGCCCCGCAGGTACTCGTGGATCTCCTCCCGCGCCTGCTCGGTCAGCCGCCGCGCGGCCGCGGTGGCCGGCTTCCCGGCCCGGCCGGTGCGGACGAGCGAGATCCCGCGCGGGGTCGCCTCGATGGCCAGCTTCCCCTCGAGCCGCGTCAGATCGGTCTCGGACTCCCGGGCCGCCGCCGCGATCTTGCGCCCCAGGCTGACGGGGGCCGTCTCCGGCCGGAAGTAGTCCGCCAGCAGCCGATCGAGCTGGTCCTGCGCCTGCGTCTTGCCGTCATTCATGGCCTGCTCCTCGCTTGCCGAGCTCGTCCCGCAGCAGGGCCTTGCCCCGCGCGAGCTGGCTCTTCACGGTATTGATCGTGATGCCCCGGATCCGCGCCAGCTCCCCGTAGGAGAGCCCGTCCACGTAGCGCAGGGCCAGGAGCACCCGCGCCTCGCGCGGCACCCGCTCGAGCGCCCGGTGCAGGTCGAGATAGGCGTCGGGCGGCCGGTGGTTGCTCGACGAGAGCGGCCCGGCGGCCGAGCGCTCGTCGTAGGCCGTGCGGGTGGCCCGGCGGCGCAGCTCGTCCACGCACACATTGGTGAGGATGCGGTACAGCCAGGTGGAGACGGCCCACTGCGGGTTGTAGCCGCCGGCCCCCGCGTAGCACTGGAGGAACGCGCGCTGCACCGCGTCCTCGGCGTCGGCCCGCGACCCGAGCAGCCGGCCGGCCACGGCCAGCAGCTTGCCGCTATAGCGCTGGGCCAGGTCGCCGAACGCGCCCTGGTCGCCCCTGGCCACCCGCTCCATCAGCCCCCGCTCCGCGTCCATCTCATGCCCTCATGGAGATATACGCACAACGGGACGGGAAGGGTGGAACGTTAGGCTTCGGTGTCCGCAGCGTCAGCCCGCAAACCCGATCCGGTGGAGCCTGACCCAGTCGACACACTCTTCGTGCGTTAGCCAACCGTGTTCTTTCTCATCTTCGGTCGGCGAAGGTGCTCTGTCCAATCGAGCCTCTCCTGCACGTCAGAGAAGAACTCTTCGTCGTCATCAATTCCTGTCTGTAGTCCCGTCCTGACATGAGCGCTCAGTAGCCCAACGTCAGCGGACGGCTCGCGTCGCCCGCGGATGCAGCACGTCGATCGCCCAGCCCACGTCCAGGCGCTCTCCCAGCCACCCAGGGCATGTCGTCCGCGCATGGACCCGGAGCCCCTGTGCAGCGTGCTGCGCCCGCAGCGTCCCCACCGGATCGGCCGGCACCGCCGCCGGCGGCGGCACCTCGGGCAGCAGCCAGCCGTTCGGCCGGCGGAACTGCAGCGCCCCGTCGGGCATTCGTTCGAGCTGATAGCCCTCCTCGTGCACCGCCCGGTGATGGCGGCGACACAGTAACGCCAGGTTCGACAGCGTCGTCGGGCCGCCCTGCGCCCAGTGGCGCACGTGATGCCCCTGGCCGAACCGGGCGTTGCACCCCGGGAAGCGACAGCTCCGGTCTCGATGCTGCAGCGCCCGCCGCAGCGCCGGGGGAACCGTGCGCGTCCGGGCTCCGACCTCCACGATCTGCCCCTCCGCGTCGTGCCGCATCACCACCCGGCTCGCGTCGCACGCCAGTCGCTGCCACGTTCCCGCGGGAACGTGGCTCCCCTCTTCCAGCACGGATTGGCCGGGTTGCTCCGGATCCGCCAGCACGGCAGCGTCCACGTGGACGACCACCTGGTACCGCTCACCCGGGGCCCCGGGATCGAGCTCCTGATGCAGCGCCGTCTCGGCCAGCAAGGCTAGCGCGTCCGCCTGCTGCTGCGCCCGGGTCGGCGCCTCCGCGGCCGGGTCGGTGACCGGCAGGGCGGCCTCGGTGATGAGGCGCTTCTGGTACAACGTCTCGCGCGCCGCGTCGAGGGCCCGCAGGAGCAGTGCGGCACGGCCTGGAAGGGTCCACGACGCGCAATCGCGGGGCGCGCCATGATCGCTCGTCTCCTGTTGCGTGACCGCGCATCACGGGCCGAATGCGAGGCGCTCAGGGCGCATTCTTTGACCGAACAGGAGCCACGGAGGGGCCACTTGCAAGGAGCTGTCAAGCAGGAGCGTGGAATATCAAGAGTCTTCCTGGCGACGAAGCTGGGACGCCGCTTGTAGCCCCCCTCACCCTGCCCTCTCCCCTGAGGGGAGAGGAAGAGATCGGGAGCTAGATCTTCTCGCCGAGCTTGTTCCAGTCGTCCAGGAACTTCTTGAGGCCGATGTCGGTGAGGGGGTGCTTCATGAGCATCTCGAGCACGTTGAACGGCATGGTGACCACGTGGGCCCCGGCCTTTGCCGCGTCGATGACGTGGAGCGGGCTGCGGATCGAGGCGGCCAGCACCTGGGTCTTGAAGCCGTAGTTCCGGTAGATCTCGCAGATGTCCCGGATCAGGTCCATGCCCACGTGGCCGATGTCGTCGAGGCGGCCCAGGAACGGGCTGATGTAGACCGCGCCCGCCTTGGCGGAGAGCAGGGCCTGCGGAGCCGAGAAGCAGAGCGTTTGGTTGACGCGGATGCCCTCCGCCGTGAGGTACTTCACCGCCTTGAGCCCGTCCTTGGTGAGCGGGCACTTGACCACCACGTTGGGCGCCACCTGCGCCAGCTCCTTGCCCTCCTTCACCATGCCGTCGAAGTCGGTGGCCACCACCTCGAGGCTCACGTCCCCCGGCACCACCCGGCAGATCTCCTCCACCAGCGGGCGGAAGGGGCGCTTCTCCTTGGCGATCAGCGAGGGATTGGTGGTGCAGCCGTCCACCAGACCCATCGCGACGCCCTCACGCAGCTCGCTCACATTCGCGCTATCCAGAAAAATCTTCATTCAACCCTCCCTGTCAGGCGCGCTCGACCCGGACCTTCGTCCCGGAGCGCACCGACTTGAACACGGTGGGATCACCCAGCATGCGACCGAAGACGTTGACCGGGCTCGCGGGCCGGATCTCGTTGCCCCGACTCGCGGGCGTTTGCCCGAAGAAGATGCAGAACGCGGAGCCGGGGGGCCAGTAGGCAAGATCGCCCAGCTCCACCACCTCGCGGGCGTCCTCCGCCTTGGCCTTCACCGGGATGCCGAAGTAGATCTCGTCCCCCCAGGTCTCGCCGGGGATGTCGAGCGGGAGCGCGTCCCAGACCGCCGAGGCCGTCTTCGAGGCATTCAGCACCGCGTCGGCCGTGACACGGCCCGCGGTGATCCGGATCTTCCTCTCCGCCATGTGGATTCGTCCACCCGCTCCGAGTGTAGCCCCGGGCCGCGGGAGCGGCAAGGCGCAGCCGGGCTCAGAGCCCGTGCCGGCGCCGGTAGGCGGCGAGCCGCGCCTAGAGGCCGGCGCGGTCCGGGATGCCCGCGGCCCCGTCGGCCTCCACGGACGCGGCCGCACAGCAGGCGGCCGCCACCGCCGCGTCCCACGCATTGCCCTCCCGGTTGTAAGCGATGAGCAGCGCGGCCGCGAAGACGTCCCCCGCGCCGGTCTCATCCACCGCCACCACTCGATCCGCCTCGACCCCGTAGCGCTCGCCGTTGACGAAGAGGGTCGCCCCGTCGGGCCCATGGGTGACCGCGCCAACCGGCACCTGCTGGAACCATTCGAACGCGTCCTTCTTGAACGGCTCGACGTCCTCGTGGCTGACCACCACCGCCTGCACGCGCGGCAGCACCACGTCGGCGTCCTCCCACGGCTGGGGCGTCAGAATGCCGCCCTTGCCTCGCTGGCGCATCCACCCCTGCGGCAGGGCCACCAGCGAGGTCTCCGGGAACGCGGCGGCGAAGGCGGGGTCCACTTCGCCAGTGACCGGGGCCAGGGCGCCCAGCGTCGCGTCCTGCCACTCCTCGGGCAGCGCCCCCGCCTCCAGATCGGCCGACCGGGCGAGCACCGCGAGCTCCCGCGTCCGCCCCCCCTGGCCGATACGGTTCTGGCCGATGCGAAACGTCGTGGTGCGCTCGGCGGGGACGTTCACGACGTCGATGCCGGCCGGGATGGCGTCGCGCGGAAAGTCGGGCCCGAACGAGGTGAGCAGGCCCACGCGGAGGCCCAGCCGATGCGCCGTCATCGCCGTGTAGTACGCCGCGCCCCCGGGCCGCGTCCCACGCGGCGTCTGGTCGAGCGTCACATGCCCGATCGCGACGAAGTCCATCAGATGCTCATCTGCTTGGCGATGATCTCCTTCATGATCTCGGAGGTCCCGCCGCCGATGGTCATGAGGCGGATGTCCCGGAAGAAGCGCTCGATGGGGTACTCGCGCATGTAGCCGTAGCCACCGTGGAGCTGCACGCAGTCGTAGGCGACCTTCTGGGCCATCTCCGCGGTGAAGAGCTTCACCATCGAGATCTCCTTCACCTCCTCCTCCCGGTCCCGGAACTTGAGGCACGCCGCGTAGGTGAGCCAGCGCCCGGCCTCGATGAGGGTGGCGAGGTCGGCGAGCTTGTGCCGCACCACCTGCTTCTTCGAGAGCGGCTCGTCGAAGGCGTGGCGCTGCTGGACGTAGGCGATGGTGTCCTCCAGCGCCCGCTCGCAGCCGGCCACCGCGTGCAGGCCCGCCACCAGGCGCTCCCGCTGGAACACCCGCATGACCTCGTAGAAGCCCTTGCCCTCGGCGCCCAGGAGGTTCTCGGCGGGCACCCGCATGCCCTCGAAGGCGAGCTCGGCGGTGTCGGAGGCGCGGTTGCCCATCTTGTCGAGCTTCCGGCTCACCGTGAAGCCGGGGGTGTTCCGCTCCACCAGGAACATCGAGATGCCGCGGTGGCGCTTTCCCTCTCCCCTCTGGGGAGAGGGCAGGGTGAGGGGCT
>Ga0099828_10000924_pt1 | contig 18813 bp, 28 predicted proteins | sample CZO8metaG_2_FD_79338 | JGI IMG/M metagenome (GOLD analysis project Ga0099828, IMG submission 79338) | Vadose zone soil microbial communities from the Eel River Critical Zone Observatory, Northern California, USA - CZOApr15con2H1.8 metaG | ecosystem: Environmental > Terrestrial > Soil > Vadose... | reverse complement strand
GCAACCCCGCATCGATGTTCCACGGCACGGCAAAGACCTGCCCACGGTACGTCACCGCCCGGATGGTGTTGGGCAGGAACTGCGCCTGTGCCTTATAGGGGAAAAACGCGTTCAAGGGCCGGATCCAGCCGGCCCGGCTGAACTCCGCAATCCAGATTACGTCCATGGCGAGGACATCGATCCCGCCGGAACCGCCTTCCAGATTGATGGCATAGATCTGATGCTGCTGGTCGGTGGAAGACGGGAGCGGTTCGGAACGCACGCGAATCGTGGGGTTCTCGGCTTCAAATCGGCGGATCAGGTCGTGAAGCGGGCGCGGATCGCCCGAGATCTTGCCGTGCCGGAAGACGATGGAGACCGTGCCCGGCTCGACCGCCGGAGGAGGCCCGCTGGAGGAGCAAGCCAGGAGCGCGGCGAGCGCGCACCAGAGCAGCCCCATGCGCCGGAGTATGGAGGCAGACGAGGTCATTCTTGGGCCGGCCTTCAACGCCGGGCTTATGATCGCAGTTGGGTGGTCAGTTGGGGGATGGGAATCCCGATCTTCTCCGCCTCCAACCGCTTCAAAATCCGCCTGCGCAATTCGTCCTGGATGATGTACTGGTCTGCAAAGTCCCGGACGTGCACATTCAGGGTGAAGGCCAGCGCGTTATCCCCGAATCCGGGAATGAGCCGCACGGTGGGCGCCGGCTCCGCCAAAAGCCCGGGGACGTGACCGACGGCCTTCGTCGCTTCCTCCACCAGCACGCGTGTGACATGGTCCGGGTCAGCACTGTACGAGACATTGACCTGGATCGATATCCCCATACGCGGCTCGGGTAGGGAATAATTGGTCAGGATGGCTTGCGTCAGCTTGTTGTTGGGGATGATCACCATGTTGTTGGACAGCATGCGGATGCGGGTGGTGCGCCAGCCGATGTCCGTGATATAGCCTTCCTGTCCCGTCTCCAGCCTGACGAAATCCCCGACTCTGATCGGCTTGTCGATCAGCAGATGGACGCCGGCAAAGAAGTTGGAAAGGGTATCCTGCAAGGCCAGCGCGACGGCGAGCCCTCCCACGCCCAAGGCCGTCAGGATGGGCGTGATCGAGACGCCCAGCCCGCTCAGGAGAATCAGCCCGCCGAGAACCCAGATGGTGGCATTCGCGAACGCGAAGGAAAGGCCGGTGGCCGGGAGCAGCAGGTTGTTCTTCCGGATGGCCTCCCGCAGTGTTGAACCCGCCACGTTCGCCACTGCGGCCGTCACCGAGATCACCAGCAGCGCATAGATGACCTGCAGCACGTGGGCACCAACGCGCCCAGGTAGGGAAGCAACATCGATCGCGACGTACAGACCGATCAGGACGCACCAGATCAGGGAGGGCAGGCGGAGGCTCTCCACCAGAATGTCGTCCATGCGGGTGGCCGTCTGGGAAGCCCATCGGTGGAGTGCGCGGAACGCCAGGTAGCGCAGCCCCAGCGCGAGGCCCGTCACGGCGGCGAAGGCCGCCAGGGCCTTGAACAGACTGATCAGTTCGGGCTGCATCGTAGGTATCAGGTCCTTCCCACCATTATAACCAAACCGTATAACCGGCGGCGGAGCGTGTCAATTTTTGATCAGGCCGAAGATTACCAGGAACACCACAGTCCCCACTGCGCAGGAGACCACGGTGACCACGAAGCCGGTTCGGAGCCACATGCGGAAGGTGATGGGCTTGCCTGCGCGTTCGCTCAATGAAATGGCCAGGATGTTGGCGCTCGCGCCGATCGGGGTGCCGTTGCCGCCGAACCCTGCCCCCAACGCCAAGGCCCACCACAGCGGTTCGATGGGTAATCCTTCCGCCTCGAGTGTTTTGATGATCGGAATCATGGCGATCACGAACGGGATATTGTCCACGACAGCCGAGAGGATGGCGGCAACCCAGATGAGGAGCACCGCGCTGAGTAAGAGGTGTGAACGGGTAAAATTCATGAGCAATTCGGCCGTTGCCTTCATCACCCCGGCAGCTTCCATACCTCCGACGACGATGAACAGACACGCGAAAAAAAGGAGTGCGTTCCACTCGACCTCCTTGAGGATGACTTCAGGATCAGGACGAATCAGGACAAGTGCTAACGCGGCGCCGGCAAAGGCAACATAGCCGGCTTGGAGGGGCACGAGATCCTGAAGGACAAACAGCGCGAGCACGAGGGCAAGAACCCATAGCAGTTTCCGAAGCGCGCTAGGGTCCTTGATAGAGTCAGCCGGCGTCAGGGATTGGAACGCCGTCTGCAGATCCGAAGTGACGTCTATTGGAGGACCGAAGGTGTAGCGCAAGGCCAGGAGAGTCGGATAGTACGCCACGACGACGACCGGCAACAGGATGAGCAGAAACTGGTTGAACGTGAATCCCGCGGCGGAGCCGATCAGCATATTCGGAGGATCGCCGATCAGCGTCGCCGTTCCGCCGATGTTTGAGAGCACGGCTTCTGCCATCAAGAGCGGTACCGCATTGATGCGGAGTTTCTCCGCGACCAGCAACGTGACCGGCCCGATCAGGATGATCACCGTCATATTATTCAGGAACATTGAAACGAGCGTCGTGAGCGTGCCGAGCAACACCAGCAAACGCCACGGAGACCCGCCTGAACGTTGTGCCGCATGGATTGCGAGGTACTCGAATACACCGGTTCTGGCCAGCATGGCCATGAGAATCATCATGCCGAGCAGCAGCGCTAAGGTATTGAAGTCAATGGCACCGAGAGCCTGGCGCTGGGAATAGAACCCCAAGAGGAGACCGGCTGCGACCATCGCGGCAGCCCCGACCCAGACGACAATGGTTCGGTGGACCCAGTCCGTCAGGAGGACGACGATGGTAATGAGGAAAATGAGGATGGAAACCCAGACTGCTGCCACCGGTTCAAACCCGAGAATCGGCCAGCAAGCGATAGGCCTCCCGATACCGCTCGCTGGTCTGGCGGATGACATCGGCGGGGAGGTGGGGCGCTGGCGGCCGCTTATCCCACTTGATGGAGATGAGATAGTCGCGCACGAATTGCTTGTCAAAGCTCGGTTGCCCACAGCCCGGGGCATACTCGGAGCGGGGCCAGAAGCGCGAGGAGTCCGGCGTGAGGACCTCGTCAATCACGAGGGGCTGGCCGGACGCCGGATCCAGCCCGAACTCGAGTTTCGTGTCGGCGATGATGACGCCCTTGGACAAGGCGTATTCGGCCGCGCGCTGGTAGATCTTGAGACTGACCTCTCGGACAAGTTTGGCCATGTCCGTGCCGATCAGTGACTCCATTTTGACGAAGGAGATATTCATGTCGTGCGCTCCCTGTTCGGCCTTCGTGGACGGCGTAAAAAGGGGCTCCGGCAGCTTCTGAGATTCGACGAGACCTTTCGGAAGCGCCTGCCCGCAAAGCTCGCCGGTTCGTTGATAATCCGTCCAGCCTGACCCGGAGAGATAACCCCGCACGATGCACTCGACGGGCAAGGGGGCGGCTTTCCGGACCAGCATGCTGCGACCTTCCAGGACGGCGTGATGCCGGTGACAGCTTGGGGGAAAGTCCGTGACATCGGCTGAGATGAAATGGTTCCACAGGATGTCTTCGTATTCCGAGAGCCACTGAAACCAGAAGGTGGAAAGCTGCGTCAGGACCGCGCCTTTCCCCGGAATGCCATCCGGCAGGACGACGTCGAAGGCGGAAATGCGATCGGATGCGACGATCAGCAGCGAGTCGCCAAGATCGTAGATGTCCCGGACCTTGCCGCGATTCATTAACCGTAAATCCTCGAATTGGGTCTCGAGGACGACCGGCCCGTCGAACGGAGAAGTCATAGGGGGAGCTTACGGGGAATTTGGATTTCTGGCAAGAGAAAATGGAGCGTGATTTTGCTACAATGACTGCTTGCGTCCGCAGTCTTGACTCACAGCCTGGCGGGACCGATGAAGCTGGTCAATAACCCTCCGAATCCTTTTGAGTCCCAGTACCGGGAATTTCTGGAGCCTCCGCCTTCGGTCAAGGTTCAGCTCTATGAGGACGATACCCGATCGATTCTGAGTCACAATGACAGTCCCGACCTCGCATTCCGGTGGAGCGTCAACCCGTACCGGGGCTGCTTTCATGCCTGTGCCTATTGCTACGCGCGTCCCACCCATGAGTATCTGGGGTTCGGCGCCGGGACCGATTTCGAATCGAAGCTGGTCATCAAGAGGCATGCGGCCGCGCTGCTGCGTGAAGCGTTTCTGAAGCCGTCGTGGCGGGGAGAACTGGTGGTCTTCTCGGGAGTCACCGATTGCTACCAGCCGGTCGAAGCGACCCTGGGCTTGACCCGCGCCTGCCTGGAGGTCTGTGCGGAGTTTCGCAACCCGGTTGGGATCATCACGAAGGGAGCGCTGATCGTGCGGGATCTCGATCTGCTGCGCCGTCTGCACGCAGAAGCCGCGGTCCGTGTCTATTTCAGCATCCCCTTCGCCGACGATGAGATGGCGCGAAAGGTCGAGCCGCAAGCGCCCTCCGTTGCCAAACGGCTGGGGGCCTTGAAGATGATCGCCGATGCGGGGATACCCACCGGTGTCTCGCTGGCGCCGGTGATCCCGGGCCTGAACGAGGACCAGATGTTTGACATTCTGTGTCGGGCGCGGGAGGCCGGCGCCCGAACCGCCTTCTACAGCCTTCTCCGATTACCCGGCAATGTGGAGCCCATCTTTCTCGAACGGATGCGGGCGGCGTTCCCGGATCGCATCAGGAAAATCATCACGCGGCTGCAGGAAGTTCGGGGCGGGGTCCTGAACGCCCCCCAGTTTTTTGAGCGACATCGCGGGCAGGGAACCTACGGGGAGATGCTGGAGCAGCTGTTCCTGACGGCCCGGCGCAAGGCCGGATTTTCCGAAGAACCGGATCCGCCCGTGCCGGCGACGTTTCGCCGCCCGCATCCGCACCAGACAGCCCTATTCTAAATGACCTCCCGCCATTCAGTCATCGACTCACGATCCGGCCGACGGCGGCCTTTCGTCGCCTTGACTGGCTGGCGATGCCATGGTACGGTCGCGCGCGCTGCTTATGCATAAGTACGTTCTTCAATGGATCGAGCTATTCAGACCCTACGTTGACGATTACGGATACATCGTGCTGTTCTTTGGGGTCATGGCAGAAAACGCTTCCTTGCCTGTTCCCGGGGAAACCATCCTGATTATCGCTTCCTTCTATTCCCACCACGGCCATCTGTCTCTGAGCTATGTCATTCTCCTGGCGACCTTGGGATGCATTTTGGGGGATAACATCAGCTTCTATGTGGGACGCAAGCTCGGGCGGCGCTTCATCACGCAATACGGGAAGTATCTACTCATTACTCAAAACCGGCTCGCGTTTGTCGAGCATTTCTTTGAAAAGCATGGAGACAAGACCATTTTCATCCAGCGTTGGATCACCGGAGTCAGGGTGATCGGAGCTTTGGTGGCCGGGACAACCCAGATGCCGTGGCCTCGGTTTGTGCTGTTCAACTGTCTGGGCGCCATTACGTGGGTGACGACCATTTCCCTGATTGCCTATGTCTTTGCGGTAAATCTTCCCTTACTGCTCAAGATCTTTGGCCGGTCCGGATGGGTTCTCTTGGGGCTGGTTGTTGCGGTTGGCTTGTATTTCTACCTCAAACGGCGCTTGACGGCCGATAGCGAGCCGTCTGCTCCTCTATAAAAAAAGACGCTGCGGTCTTTCCTGCCTAAGTCCCCGAAACTTCTGTTTAAATTCTTTAATTTGGCTTGACAGAGCCTATCCAGATTCATATAATACGCTGTTTCATAGATTTTGGCATTATCCGATCCGTGCAGAAAAATGGGAATAGTGCTGTCTTTTCACGGCGGTAGGGACGCCGCGTACCGTTCCTTTCCGTTGAGGGAGTAGTGTTGTGGGTGACCAGGCCCGGCCGGACGCGCGTTATGCTACGTAAGTAAAAATTGATTGTGGGCAGGTACCCGAGTGGACAAAGGGGGCAGACTGTAAATCTGTTGCCATCGGCTTCCAAGGTTCGAATCCTTGCCTGCCCACCAAACAGAACTTGTTCGACCCGGAGCTTCGATCAAATGCGACGGGATATGCAATACCTCCAGTGAGCATTAGCTGGATGAAAACTGGGACTCAAATGGGCGGGCGTAGCTCAGGGGTAGAGCTCCAGCCTTCCAAGCTGGCTGTCGCGAGTTCAAATCTCGTCGCCCGCTCCAAACAGAACTTGTTCAACCCGGGTGCCCACGTAGCTCAGTTGGCAGAGCACGTCCTTGGTAAGGACGAGGTCACGCGTTCAATCCGCGTCGTGGGCTCCACACAGAGCTTGCTCGACCCGGAGCGCTCAAGATTTTCGCGACGGGATAAATCCTCACGTGCTTTAGGCCTCGGACGAGTGTAAGGGGGGAGTTATGGCGAAAGCGAAGTATGAGCGGCGCAAGCCGCATGTGAACATTGGGACGATCGGGCATGTGGATCACGGCAAGACCACGTTGACCTCGGCCCTGACGAAGGTGATGGGCGACAAGGGGATGGCCAAGTACATCAGCTACGACGAGGTGGCCAAGGCGAGCGAGTCGCAGGGGCGGCGGGACCCGACGAAGATTCTGACGATTGCGATTTCGCACGTGGAGTACGAGACGGAGAAGCGGCACTACGCGCACGTGGACTGTCCGGGGCACGCCGATTACGTGAAGAACATGATCACGGGGGCGGCGCAGATGGACGGGGCCATTTTGGTGGTCAGTGCGGCGGACGGGCCGATGCCGCAGACGCGCGAGCACATTTTGCTGGCGCGCCAGGTAGGGGTGCCCTTTATCGTGGTGTTTTTGAACAAGGCGGACAAGGTGGATGACAAGGAGCTGCTGGACCTGGTGGAGCTGGAGGTGCGGGAGCTGTTGTCGAAGTACGAGTTTCCGGGGGACAAGATTCCGGTGATTACGGGCTCGGCGATCAAGGCGCTGGAGGGCGACAAGTCGCCGATTGGGGTGCCGGCCATCGTGCAGCTGCTGGAGGCGGTGGACACGTACATTCCGACGCCGGTGCGGGCGATCGACAAGCCGTTTTTGATGCCGATCGAGGACGTGTTTACGATCAGCGGGCGCGGCACGGTGGTGACGGGGCGGTGCGAGCGAGGGGTGGTGAAGGTGGGGGATGAGATCGAGATTGTGGGCCTGAAGCCGACGCAGACGACGGTGGTGACGGGGGTGGAGATGTTCCGCAAGGTGCTCGATGAGGGGCAGGCGGGGGACAACATCGGGGTGCTGCTGCGCGGCACGAAGAAGGAGGAAGTGGAGCGGGGGATGGTGCTGGCCAAGCCCAAGAGCATCACGCCGCACACGAAGTTCAAGGCGGAGATTTACGTGTTGACGAAGGACGAAGGGGGGCGGCATACGCCGTTTTTCAACGGGTACCGGCCGCAGTTCTACTTCCGGACGACGGACGTGACGGGGGTGGTGCAGCTCAATCCGGGGGTGGAGATGGTGATGCCGGGGGACAATGTGGCGGTGACGGCCGAGCTGATCTCGCCGATTGCGATGGACCAGGGACTGCGGTTCGCGGTGCGCGAGGGCGGCAAGACCGTCGGCTCCGGCATCGTGACCGAAATCCTGGCATGAGGAAGAAGGACGCACGGTAATGGCAATCAAACTCGACCAGCGGATCCGCATCAGGCTCAAGAGCTTCGATTATCGAGTGCTCGACCAGTCCGTTGCGGAGATCGTCGAGACCGTCAAGCGCACGGGCGCGAAGGTCGTCGGGCCGATCCCGTTGCCCACCCGTATCAATAAATGGACCGTCCAGCGCTCGACCCATGCCGACAAGAAATCCCGTGAGCAGTTTGAGATCCGGACGTACAAGCGGCTTATGGACATTATGGAGCCGACGCCCGAGACCATGGATGCATTGATGAAGCTGAACCTGGCTGCCGGTGTAGACGTGGAGATCAAGCTATGACCAATGGGCTGCTGGTAGAGAAGCTCGGAATGACTCAGGTGTTTCTGGAGGGCGGTCGCGCGGTGCCGGTCACCGTCATCGAAGCAGGCCCCTGCCGGGTGTCCCAGGTGAAGACCAAGGAACGGGACGGCTATGCCGCCGTCCAGTTGGCGTTTCGGGAACTGCCGGAGCGAAAGGCCGTCAAGCCGTCCAAAGGGCATTTTGCGAAAGCCAGCCTGCCGGTGTTCCGGTATGTGCGGGAATTTCGCCCTATGGGAGAGGTGCAAGTCGGCGCGACCGTGAAGGTGGATATGTTCTCCAAAGGGGAACTGGTCGATGTCACCGGGATCTCCAAGGGGAAGGGCTTTCAAGGGGTGATGAAGCGCCACCACTTTCGGGGCGGTCCTGCGTCGCACGGGTCAATGTTCCACCGCGCTCCCGGCTCAATCGGGAGTAGCTCCTCGCCCTCACGCGTCTGGAAGAATATGCGGATGGCCGGGCACATGGGTAACGTCCGCGTGACAACGCAAGCGTTGCAGGTCGTCGACGTCCGGCCCGAGGAGCATCTGATTTTCGTGCGAGGGGCGGTTCCCGGCGCGCGCGGCAGCCTCGTAGTCATCCAGAAGTCCAAGAGAGCCTCTTAAGGGCGAGGTGGTCATGCCCACGATCGATGTCGTTGACCTGAATCGCCGCAAGGTGGGAACCGTCGAGCTCCGTCCCGAGATCTTCGGGGTGGAGGTGAAAGGCCCGGTCCTGCATGAAGTCGTGCTCATGCAGCAAGCGGGCGCGCGCCAGGGAACGGCCTCCACGAAAACCCGCGGGGTGGTGAGCGGTACGGGGAAGAAGCCCTATAAGCAGAAGCATACCGGACGAGCACGGGCGGGGTCGATTCGGTCACCGCTCTGGCGGCATGGCGGGATTGTTTTTGGGCCGCTCCCGCGTGACTACAGCTATACGATGCCCAGGAAAAAAGTGCGGGGGGCGGTGCGCGCGGCCCTCTCCTCCAAAGTTCAAGGTGGGAGCCTGTTGGTTGTGGAAAATTTCCCTGAGTCCGACGGAAAGACCAAAGCACTGGCTACGGTCCTGAAGGTGCTTGGCCTAGCCGGAAAGACCTTGATCGTGGCCGGAGGGGATCAGGACCGACTCCGCCGGGCCGCCGAAAATTTGTCTCAGGTAACGGTCGTTTCTCCGGAAGCCGTCAATGTTCGTGATCTGCTCCTGCACGACGCCGTCTTGGTCGCGCGCCGGGACCTGGCCAGACTTGAGGAGGCCTGGGCATGACCCGCAATGCCTACGACATCATCGTCCGCCCTCTGCTGACCGAAAAGCTGACGGAGATGCGGGAGAACCAGCGCAAGATTGGTCTTCTGGTCCGGGCTGATGCCAATAAGGTCGAGATCAAAAAAGCGGCCGAGCGAGCGCTGAACGTGAAGGTCGAGAAAGTCAGCGTGATGAATGTGGGCGGAAAGATCCGTCGAATCGGGCGGATGGCGGGAAAGAAGCCGGATTGGAAAAAGGCGATCGTGACGCTGAAACCTGGCGAAAAGCTGGAGATCTTTGAGGGCGTGTAATGGGGATTAAAACGTTCAATCCGACATCTCCCGGCCGCCGTCAGATGACGGTGTTGACGAATGATGAGCTGTCCACTGGCAAGCCTGAAAAAGGGCTCTTGGAGTATATCAAGAGTTCCGGCGGGCGTAACAATCAGGGGCGTATCTCGATCCGCTTTCGGGGGGGCGGCCACAAGCGGATGTATCGGCGGGTGGACTTTAAGCGCGACAAGTCGGGCATTCCTGCGCGGGTCCACGCGATCGAGTACGATCCCAACCGGTCGGCCCGCATCGCGCTTCTGCAGTATGCCGATGGGGAGAAGCGCTATATTCTGGCTCCCGAAGGATTACGGGTCGGAGATCTTCTTCAGTCCGGATCAGACGCTGAAGTCCGGGCGGGCAATGCCCTTCCTTTGCTGAACATACCCACGGGGACGCTGGTGCACAATATCGAACTGAAGCCTGGCAAGGGTGGGCAACTGATCCGCGGAGCGGGTGCTTCTGCGCAGGTGATGGGAAGAGACGGCCTCTACGTCCAGATCCGCTTGAAGTCCGGCGAGATGCGAAAGATTCTGGCGACGTGTCAGGCCACGGTGGGGCAGGTCGGGAACACGGACCATGAGAATGTGACGATCGGGAAGGCGGGGCGTCAGCGGTGGAAAGGGCGCAAGCCCCATGTCCGCGGTGTGGCCATGAACCCCGTCGATCATCCGCATGGGGGAGGGGAAGGAAAGTCGGGTGCGGGCAATCCCCACCCGGTGACTCCGTGGGGGCAGAAGACCAAAGGCTATAAGACCCGGCGGACCAAGCGAACCGGGAAATTTATCATCGCCCGGCGGAAGAAATAACCCATGCCACGTTCAGTTGCCAAAGGCCCCTTCATTGATGCCCGGTTATTCAAGCGGATCGAACAGATGAATGCAGGCGGGGAAAAGAAAATTCTCAAGACGTGGTCGCGGCGGTCGACGATCGTGCCGGAGATGATCGGACACACGCTGGCGATCCATAACGGGAAAAAATTTATTCCGATCTATATCACCGAGAACATGGTGGGACACAAGTTGGGCGAATTCTCGCCGACTCGGTTTTTTAAAGGGCATGGCGCTGTCAAAACCGAGAAGGCAGTAGCCCTGAAGTAGGGCAAAGAGGAAGGCATCGAGATGGCGGAAGCGAAAGCGATACTGCGGTATGTGCGGATGTCGCCGCGGAAAACCCGTCCTGTGGTGGATTTGATCCGAGGGTGCGCTGTCACCGACGCCCTTGCCTTGCTGAAATTCACGCCTCGTGCGGCTGCACAGGTAGTGCAGAAGGTGCTCCTGTCGGCGGTGGCGAACGGTCAGCAGGCGGGCAAGGAGATCGGCGACGCGGACACGCTACGCGTGAGTCGGGCCTGCGTGGATAACGGCCCCACGCTCAAGCGGTTCCAGCCGCGCGCGCAGGGGCGTGCATTCTCGATTCACAAACGTACCAGCCATATCACCATCGTCGTGGCGCCGATCGACGCCAAGGCCAAGAAAAAGGCAAAGGGATAACCGCGTATGGGCCAGAAATCACACCCCGTCGGATTGCGGCTTGGCTATGTCAAACCCTGGATCTCCCGGTGGTATGCGGACCGCGACTACGCCAAGATTCTGCATGAGGATATCCGGGTCCGCAAGATGGTCAAACGCAAGCTCTTTCATGCAGGTGTCTCGAAGGTCGAGATCGAGCGATCCGGCGACCAGGTGACGGTCATTATCCATACGGCCAGGCCCGGGATCATCATCGGACGCAAGGGTGCTGAAGTGGACAAGCTCAAGGCCGACCTCGAAAAGATGCTGAGCCGCCACGTGTATATCACCATTAAAGAGATTAAGAAGCCGGAGCTCGACGCGCAACTCGTGACCGAGAATATCGCCGTGCAACTTGAGAAGCGTGTGGCGTTTCGCCGTGCAATGAAGCGGAGTGTGGCGTCGGCTTTGCGGTTGGGCGCCCAGGGAATCAAGATCCGCTGCTCGGGCCGGTTGGCCGGGGCCGAGATCGCCAGGACCGAATGGTATCTACAGGGCCGCGTGCCGCTGCATACCCTGCGCGCCGACATCGATTACGGGTTTGCCGAGGCGCATACGACGATGGGGCAGATCGGCATCAAGGCCTGGATTTACAAAGGCGAAATCCTTCCCACCGTGCAACACGGCAAAGGGGAAGCAGAACGGGACCGGCGGTAGGAGGCGGCAGTGCTCGCACCCAAAAAGGTTAAGCATCGCAAAATGCACAAAGGGCGCATGCGCGGAAAAGCCTACCGCGGCTCGCAGGTGACGCTGGGAGAGTACGGCCTCAAGGCGCTCGAACCGGGGTGGATCACGAACCGGCAGATCGAAGCGGCCCGCATCGCGATGACTCGGCACGTCAAACGAGGCGGCCGCGTCTGGGTGCGGATTTTCCCCGACAAGCCGATCACCAAGAAACCGGCCGAAACGCGCATGGGCAAGGGGAAGGGTAATCCCGAGTACTGGGTCGCCGTGGTGAAGCCCGGGCGCATTCTTTACGAGATGGACGGTATGACGCGAGAGGTGGCTCAGGAGGCGCTCCGCTTGGCGTCGCATAAACTTCCGATTGCCACCTGTTTCGTCGCGCGTGGAGGAGTCTGATGGAAACGCGTGCGCTCCACGTCAAAAACTTACGCGCTCTGACGACCGTGGAATTGGACGAGAAAGAAAAGGCCTTGAAGAAGGAATTGTTCAACCTCCGGTTTCAATTTGTGTCCGGCCGGGTTGAGAATCCCGCTAAAATCAAGCAGACGCGCCGGGAAATCGCCAGGGTGAAGACCATCCTCCGAGAAAAGCCGAAGAGCGGGTCCGGGCAAGCGGCTGGAGGAGGGGCATGAGCCAGACGGGCCACCCTGAGCAGGCTCATCGCCGGGAATTCGTGGGTGAAGTGGTGAGCAACAAGATGCAGAAGACCATCGTGGTGGTGGTCAAGCGATTGGTCCGTGATGCGAAATACGGGAAAGTGCTTCGCCGTGTGACCCGTTTGAAAGCGCATGATGAAAAGAACGAGTGCCAGGTGGGGGACCGCGTCCGGCTGGTCGAGACCCGCCCGTTGAGCAAGGGTAAGCATTTTCGTCTCCTGCAAGTCGTCGAGAAGGCCCGCGCACGATGATTCAGATCTATTCCATGTGCGACGTGGCCGATAATTCCGGGGCCAAAAAGGTCATGTGCTTCCATGTCTTCGGCGGAACCAAGCGCCGCTACGGAAGCCTGGGGGATGTCGTGATGGTGACCATCAAAGAGGCGATCCCGCAGGCCACCGTCAAAAAGGGGGATATCAGCAAGGCCGTGGTCGTCCGGACCACGAAAGGTGTCCGGCGGGACGACGGCTCCTATATCAAGTTCGACCGGAACGCCGTGGTGCTGATCAATGCCCAAGGGGAACCGGTCGGCACCCGGATCTTTGGCCCGGTGGCCCGTGAGCTTCGCTGGAAGAAATACATGAAGATCATTTCGCTCGCGCCGGAGGTGCTGTAATGCGTCGGCGGGGGTGGCTCAGCGCCAACCGTCCTCTCGACGAGCCGCCGAAGAGCCGGGTACGCAAGGGCGACACGGTCGTCGTCATCGCCGGGAAGGACCGCGGGAAGTCCGGGAAGGTGCTCGCCGTGTTGGGCCTGGCGCGGAAAGTCAGAGTCGAGAAGATCAACATGATCAAGCGGCACACGAAGCCGAACCAGCAGAACCGGCAAGGCGGCATCTTGGAGCGGGAAGCGCCCATTCATCTTTCCAATGTGATGATCTATTGCGCGACGTGCCAGAAGCCCACGCGGATCGGGTCCAAGACCATAACGGACGGGTCCCGTATCCGTGTATGTCGGAAGTGCCAGCAACCGATCGAGGCGCCTGAGCGGAAATAGTCATGGCCAAGCCTGAACGAAAACCCGCACCGAAGCCGGAGCACAAACCGGGGGCCAAGCCGGAACCCAAGCCGGCGCCGAAACCAGAGGGCAAGCCGGCGGCCAAGGCGGCGCCTGAGCCCAAGGGTCCGGTCCGTCTACAAGAGCAGTACCACAAGAAGGTGGTCCCGACCCTCATGAAACAGTTTTCCTATGGGAATCGGATGCAGGTGCCTCGGCTCGAATGCATTGTGCTGAACGTCGGTATGGGCGAAGCGACCCAGAACGTCAAGCTCCTGGAGTCCGCCGTGAAGGAATTGGCGACCATTACGGGGCAACGTCCGGTGGTGACGAAAGCGCGGAAGGCGATTGCGAACTTCAAGCTCAGGAAAGGGCTGCCGATCGGCGCCAAGGTGACGCTGCGGGGGCGGCGGATGTATGAGTTTTTGGACCGCCTGGTGGCCGCCGCGTTGCCGCGTATTCGGGATTTCAAAGGGGTCTCGCCGAAATCCTTCGACGGACGGGGCAACTACACGTTGGGTCTGAAGGAGCAGCTGATCTTTCCCGAAATCAAATATGATGAAGTCGCCTCGATCCATGGGATGGATATCACGGTGGTCACCACAGCCAAAACCAACGATGAAGGGAAGGCCCTGTTGGCGCACCTAGGCGTTCCGTTCCGAACCTGATTCGACAGGAGGTACCAGGACTGTGTCCCGATTGGCGTTGAGACTGAAAGCGAAGAAGGTCCCCAAGTTTAAAGTACGGGCCTATAACCGTTGCCCCAATTGCGGACGGGTCCGGGGGTTCCTCCGAAAGTTCAAGTTGTGTCGCATTTGTTTCCGTTTTCTCAGCCTCCGGGGGGAAATCCCCGGCGTGATGAAATCAAGCTGGTGATGCGATGGCGATGACCGACCCCTTGGCCGATATGTTCACACGGATCCATAACGCGGTCCGGCGCCGCCACGCGACGGTTCAGATGCCGGCGTCCAAGCTCAAGGCTGAGATCGCGCGAGTCCTCCACCAGGAGGGGTTTATTCAGGCCGTGGATCGTGTGACGGACGGCGGCCACCCGATGTTGCGATTGCATCTCCGGTATCAGGAGGGAGAGGTCCCCATGATCACGGGGATCCGCCGGATCAGCAAGCCGGGCAAACGGGTCTATGTCCGGAGTCCGCGTATTCCAACGGTCATGGCAGGCATGGGGATCGCCATTCTTTCGACGCCCAAAGGGGTCATGACCGGGACTGCGTCTCGCGCGCAGAAGATCGGCGGGGAAGTCCTGGGGTACGTCTGGTAAAAGGTCGCTCATGTCGCGTATTGGAAAAAAACTGATCCCGATTCCGAAGGGCGTAGAAGTCAAGGCCGACGCCCAGCATGTTGCGGTCAAAGGTCCGCTGGGCGCTCTCACGCGGACGATTCCTCCGGGGATTACGGTGGCGGTTGCCAATGATGATGTGGCAGTTACGCGGCTTTCCGATGGGCGGCACCACCGGGCGCTCCATGGGCTTGTTCGCATGGAGGTCCACAACATGATCCAAGGGGTGACGGCAGGGTTTGAGAAAACCCTCGAGATCAGCGGAGTGGGATACAAAGCCAATCTGGCGGGGAAGGTCATCAATTTTAATCTGGGCTATACCCATCCCATCGCGTTTCCGCTTCCTGAGGGGATTGATGCCAAAGTGGACAAACAGACGATCGTGACGATCAAGGGACGGGACAAATATCTCGTCGGCCAGACGGCCGCCAACATCCGCGCCCTCAAGAAGCCGGATGTCTATAAGGCGAAAGGCATCAAGTACGCCGGCGAGGTGTTGATCCGCAAAGAAGGCAAGACCGGAAAGTAGGGGTCGCCATGCTCGATGTGAGTAAACGGGAACAGGATCGGACGCGCCGGCATCGTCGGGTCCGACTGCGCGTGTATGGGACTCCCGATCGTCCTCGACTCAATATCTTCAGGAGCAATGCGCATATCTATGCGCAGGTGATTGACGATACCACGGGGCGGACCCTGGTCAGCGCGTCGAGCCGGGATAAAGAGATCACCGGTAAGGTTAAGAACGGGGGAGCCGTTGCGGCGGCGACGGCTGTCGGCCGGTTGGTGGCCGAACGGGCGCTGAAGGCGAGCCTCACGTCGGTCGTGTTCGACCGTGGGGGCTATCGGTACCATGGCCGTGTCAAAGCCCTGGCGGAGGCTTCTCGCGAAAAAGGGCTGAAGTTCTAGGAAGGAGTACGCTGAACCGTGAAGGTCAATCCAGACGAATTAAACCTGAAGGACAAGGTCGTGTACATCAACCGGGTGGCCAAAGTGGTCAAGGGGGGCAAGCGGTTTAACTTCACGGCGTTGGTCGTCGTGGGGGACGAGCAGGGGTGGGTCGGGATCGGCAAGGGTAAGGCGGCGGAGGTCCCCGAAGCGATCTCCAAGGCGGTGCAGCACGCGAAAAAGAAGCTCGTCCGAGTCACGATCAAAAACGGGACCATTCCGCACGAGGTTCGCGGGCATTTTGGCGCCGAGCATATCATGCTCAAACCGGCGGCGGCCGGGACCGGGATCGTCGCCGGTGGGGCCGTTCGCGCCGTGATCGAGCTGGCCGGGATTCACAACATCGTGGCCAAAACTCTCGGACGCGGAAATCCGTTCAATGTCGTGCAGGCAACCCTCGATGGGCTCAATCAATTGCGAGACCCCGACGAAGTGCTCCGCCTTCGCAAAGCCGTGGTTCCGCAGGCTGGATAGGCCATGGCGACGCCGACGAAATCCAAGGGCAAGCTCGTGATCACGTTGGTTCGGAGCACGATCGGGACCCCTCAGGCCCATCGCATCGTTCTGCGGGGTCTTGGGCTCCGGCGGATCCGCCACACAGTCATCCGCCCGAGCACACCCCAAGTCAAAGGGTTAGTGCATAAGCTCTCTTACTTGTTGGATGTGCGCGAAGCAGGAAAAGAAGCCAAATGAAACTGCATGAACTGAAGCCCGCCGTAGGTTCGAGGACACGCCGGAAACGGATAGGCCGGGGTATCGGCTCCGGTCATGGAAAAACCGCCACGCGGGGGCACAAGGGGCTCAAAGCCAGATCCGGCGGCGGGAAGCGGCCGGGCTTCGAAGGGGGGCAGATGCCCCTCACACGGCGCGTTCCGAAGCGCGGCTTTACGAATATTTTTAAGCAGGAATGGGCCATCGTGAATCTCCGGGATCTGAACAGGCTCGAGGGGACCCAGGATGTCACGCCGGAGGTCCTCATGCAAGCCGGTCTTGTCCGGGATCGAGGGGCCCACATCAAAGTGCTGGCGGAAGGGGCCCTCACACGACCGTTTCACGTCAAAGCACACCGGTTCAGCGCGTCCGCGATCGCCAAGATACAGGCCGCCGGGGGGAGAGCAGAGGTATTAGACGGTGCTTGAACGGCTGATCACAAACATTCGGAAAGTCTTTAACATCCCCGAACTGCGTAACCGCATTCTCTTTACGCTGGGGATGCTGGCGGTCTATCGCATCGGCGCACACATTCCGACGCCGGGCATCAATCAAGATGAACTGGCTAAGTTCCTCCAGAAGGAAGGGGGAGCGCTGCTGGGGTTTCTCGATATTTTTTCAGGAGGAGCCCTTTCGCGTATGACGATCTTTGCGCTCGGCATCATGCCGTATATCAGCGCCTCGATCATTCTGCAGTTGCTGACGGTGGTGATTCCTCACCTGACGAAACTGGCCAAAGAAGGGGAGCGGGGACGCAAGAAGATCATTCAATACACCCGGTTCGGCACGATCGGTATCGGGCTGATTCAGGCGTTCGGGATTGCCGTCGGGCTCGAAGGCATGAACAAGGGCGCGTTCGTCCAGGCACCGGGGTGGGGATTCCGTCTCATGACCATCCTGACCCTGACCACCGGCACGGCCTTTTTGATGTGGCTCGGCGAGCAGATTACCGAGCGCGGGATCGGCAACGGCATTTCCTTGATCATTTTCGCCGGGATCGTCGCGCGCTTGCCGGCCGCGGTCGTGCAAACCTACCAGTTGTTCGAGGTGGGCCAGTTGAGCGGCATCGCGCTGCTCAGTCTTACGGTCTTGATGATCCTGGTGATCGCCGCGATCGTGTTCCTGGAGACCGGTCGGCGGAAGATTCCGGTGCAGTACGCCAAGCGGGTGGTGGGACGACGGGTGTTCGGCGGGCAGAGCACGCATATCCCCCTCAAGATCAACACCGCGGGCGTGATCCCGCCGATCTTCGCATCGTCGATCATCGCATTTCCGGCGACGATCGCCGGATTCATCACGGTTGCCTGGGTGCGGAATATCGGGACGATGCTCGCTCCTGGGTCCGTGACGTATACGATCCTCTACGTCAGCTTGATCGTGTTTTTCTGTTATTTTTATACCGCGGTCGTCCTGAATCCCGTGGACATCGCCGACAACATGAAAAAATACGGCGGATTTATTCCGGGTATTCGTCCGGGGCAACGCACGTCCGACTACATTTACCGCGTGCTGAACCGCGTCACCTTCGCCGGCTCGTTGTACCTGGCCGTCGTCTGCGTGATTCCGGAGATCCTGATCTATAAATTGGGCGTGCCGTTTTATTTTGGCGGGACCTCGCTTCTGATCACGGTCGGGGTTGGATTGGACACGGCCCAGCAAATGGAATCCCATATGCTCATGCGAAATTATGAGGGTTTTCTGAGCAAGGGACCCATGCGGGGACGGAGCTGAGAGAGAGGGCTATGCGGGTGGTGTTTGTGGGCGCACCGGGAGTCGGCAAAGGGACCCAGGCTCAGCGCCTGGCTGTGGAGGAGAAGATCCCGCAGGTCTCGACGGGGGACATCCTCCGGGACGCGGTCAAACGAGGCACGCCGCTCGGTTTGCAGGCCAAAGACTTTATGGAATCCGGCAAGCTGGTTCCCGACGAGGTCGTCATCGGGCTTGTTCGTGAGAAATTGACGAGCGCGGAGTGCGCGCAGGGGTATATCTTGGACGGATTTCCCCGGACGGTCGCTCAGGCGGAGGCGCTGGATCGGATGTTGAAAGAAACGGGAAGCCCCGGACTGGACCATGTGATCAGTTTCGACGTCCCGAACGTCGAAACGATCCGGCGGCTGGCCGGACGGCGCAGCTGCCCTCGGTGCCAGACCGTCTATCATATCGTCTACGGCCCGCCCAAACGCGAAGGGCGGTGCGACAAGTGCGGAGAGGCGTTGGTGCAGCGGACGGACGACAAGCCGGAGACGGTCGAGGCAAGGCTCGCGGTATTCGATCAGCAGACCAGTCCGCTCATTGCCTACTATCAGAAGCGCGGCCTGTTACGTCGCGTCGATGCGACGGCTGCGATTGACCAGGTGTCTGCGCGGCTCCGCGCCGTGGTCCATCCTGCAAGGACGGCATGAACGAGATTGAACTGAAATCGCCTGATGAGATCGACAAGATGGGCCGAGCTGCGCGGATCGTGGCCGAAGTGTTGGACGCGTTGCGCCATCAGGTCAAGCCGGGGGTGACGACGGAGGAGTTGGATCGTTT
>Ga0099828_10000922_pt1 | contig 18820 bp, 12 predicted proteins | sample CZO8metaG_2_FD_79338 | JGI IMG/M metagenome (GOLD analysis project Ga0099828, IMG submission 79338) | Vadose zone soil microbial communities from the Eel River Critical Zone Observatory, Northern California, USA - CZOApr15con2H1.8 metaG | ecosystem: Environmental > Terrestrial > Soil > Vadose... | reverse complement strand
GCAACCAACTGGCTATTTGCCTAGTCCAACTTTGGAAACAGGGTCACCACCCGCTTGCGGCTCTGTATCAGATTTTGTGTAAGGTAGTAGTTCGTTAACCCTAGGGAGGTTTCCCTTGCACCGCAATCTCGCTGTTTGGGCAATTCTTGCCATTCCCGCCTTCTTGATGGGCTGCAGCGGCACCAAACCGCCTCCCTCATCGGGACAACCACAAAACCCACCGCCGGTCAGCGGTGTCACGGTGACGCCGTCGTCGGGCATGCTGAGCAAAGGAGGAACGCAGGCATTTTCCGCCACGGTGAGCGGGGCGACGGATCAAAGCGTGTTTTGGTCGATCGTGGGAGCGGTCCCGGATAGCGGGGATTCGACGCATGGTTTCATTGACAACGCGGGCGCATATATTGCGCCGACGAGCGTGCCAAGCCCTGCGACGATTACGGTAAAAGCGACGTCGGTAGCGGACGCAACAAAGTCCGGCACTGCGAGCTTGACGATTCAGGCGGGATCGAGTGTGAGCGTGGCGATCGCGCCGGCAAACCCAAGTGTTCCCACGTTTGGCTCACAGCAATTCACGGCCACTGTGAAAGGGAACGCCAACACCGCGGTTACCTGGAAAGTGAATGGTACCACCGGCGGGAGCGCGAGCACCGGAACCGTTTCGACCACTGGTCTTTTTCACGCGCCCAATTCCGTGCCCGTCCTTACGACGGGGAACAACAGCGGGCAGACAAGCCAGGTGGTGGTAACAGCGGTCTCACAGGCCGATTCGACCGCGTCGGATTCTGTTCTGGTCACGATTGTTCCGCCGCAGCAGAACGCGCAGACCTTCCCGACACCGCTGGGAGTTTCCGGAGGCAACGCCAAGGATAGTTCGACGAGCGGAGGCGTGACGGTTTGTTGCGGCGGGACGCTCGGCTCGCTCGTTTCGCGGGGCACAAAACAGTTTATTCTCAGCAACAATCACGTCTTGGCGGACAGCGATGGCGCCACCGTTGGCGATGCCATCGTGCAGCCCGGTTTGATTGACAACAATTGCGCGGTGCCGCCGACGGTGGCCTCGCTCTCACAATTTTTCAATTTGGAAAACGGGCCGGCGCCCAAGGTGGATGCGGCGATTGCACAGGTGGGAACAGGAACCGTTGATCCGTCTGGCAAGATCCTGCAACTCGGCGGCGCAAACCTCAACAATCAGCCTACTGATGGGCCGCCGCACGGAGGGTCGGGCGTCGCTGCGACGATGGGCCGGGCGGTAGCGAAGAGCGGAAGGTCGACGGGATTGACGTGTTCCATGATTTTTTCAACAGGCGTGAACACTTCCGTTGAATACCAGAAGGGATGCGGAACAGGTTCGACATTCAGCGTCACATTCACGAATGAAGTCGATATTACGAACGGGGGATTCAGCGCGGAGGGCGATTCCGGGTCTCTCGTGGTGACGCAGGATACCGCCGATGCAGTGGGGTTGCTTTTCGCGGGGTCGGACCAGGATACGGTGGCGAATCCGATCACCGACGTTCTGAACGGTCTGGCGGATCCGAGCAATCCTTCAAGCAAACCGGTTATTGTTGGAGCCCCCTCACCACATCCGGTGGCAGCGTGTAGCCTGCCGGGACCGCAGTCAGCCATGGCCGCGCGGCTGGCGTTGTCCAAAGTGGTTGCGTCTCCGGATGCCTTGCAGGCCGCGACAGGGGCGCTGAATGCGCACGCTTCGGAAATTCTCGCGCACCCTGAAGTGCAGGCCACGGGGGTCGGCGCGAGCTTCGACAATCCCACCGAGCCCGCGATTCTGCTGTTCGTGAGATCCGCCCAGCCGCGCGCGAATCTTCCCACACAGATCGAGGGCATCCGCACGCGCATCGTTGAAGGCGAAACATTCGAACGCCGCGGCGCGGTGTCGGTGGAAGAGAGCGCGGCGCTCGAACAATCCGCCGCTCCCGCGCAGCTTGTCTATCCCATTTCCGATGCGGAAGTGGCGCGAGCGAAGGTGGTGCACGCCGCGCACGCGGACGAATGGATGAAAAAGTCCGGCGTGCAGGGCGTGGGAATCGGCTCGAGCGTCGATTCTCCCGGGGAGGCCGCCCTGGTGATTTTTCTGATCCGCGGCGCGGCACACGACGCGATTCCGCCGGTCATCGACGGACTCCGCACGAGGGTGCGCGAATCGAGCCGCTTCCGGGCTGGATTCGGCAATCTCGAGCCTCACCGCAACTGCTCGCATGCGGCTAGGAACAATGCGAAGGCCAAGCCGCGGTAGCTACCCGTTTTAATCCGGCTATTCCAGACGAAGCATAGCGAGGCGACGTCTAAAGCCCCACGGCACGGGGCGTAAAAGAACGCTTCGGCCGAGTATTTCCTTTTCTCCTTCCCTTGCAGACACCCCGGGCGTAGAATCCGCTCAAACTCTAGCCGAACTCGCTCCGTCGGCCGGCTCATCCTGTCAGGAGGCAGCTATGCGACGTTCACTCCTCGTCTTGGGTGCGTTTCTGCTCGCGAGCGGCGGCGTATTCACGGCGCGGCAGGACAACGCACAAGAAAAACCGAAAGATTCACAAGCGGCAACAGCCGATGCGAAAATTTCTCCAGAGGAGGCGGCGCGCAAAAATCCCGTGCCTGTTACGGCGGAAGGACTGGCCGAAGCGCGGCGCTTTTACAAGTACCAGTGTGCGATGTGCCACGGCGAAGATGGCGACGGCAAGGGCGATCTTGCCGATATCATGAAACTTAAATTAAATGACTGGCGGGATAGTTCCTCGCTCGCCGGAAGAACCGACGGCGAGCTTTACTACATTCTGACTAACGGGAAAGGACAGATGGTGGCTCAGGGCGACCGTACCAAGGAAGAGTTGCGCTGGAAACTTGTCAATCTGGTGCGTGCCTTCGCGAAGAAAGACTCCAAGGAGAAACCCGCTGCGGAATCTCCGAAGTCGTGATTCGAAGCGCGCACTCGCACTAACGAAGCGAATTAGATGCAAAGAGCGGGGTGTGCTCACCCGCCGCATGCAGCAGGTACCTACCTGGCTGTATTACCCTTCGGTATAAAAGCAAATCAATCTAGGAGGGAAGCATGGCTCATCCGCCGAAGTTTTTGAAGCTGGTCGACGACGCGAAGAAGCGCGTCAAGGAAACCAACGTGCCGGACGTGAAGCGCCGCATGGATGCGGGCGAAAAATTTATCCTGGTGGACGTGCGCGAAGACAATGAATGGACCAAAGGCCATATCGTGGGCGCTGTTCACATGGGCAAGGGCGTCATCGAGCGCGACATTGAGCAGCGCTGCCCTGACACCAATACCAAGTTGATTCTGTATTGTGGCGGCGGTTTCCGTTCCGCGCTGGTGGCCGACAACCTGCAGAAAATGGGCTACACCCAGGTGGAGTCGATGGACGGCGGCTGGAGAGGCTGGATCGAGGCAGGCCTGCCGACGGCGAAAGACTAAACTTCATCAGGAGGAGCAGCTTGGCAAGACGGATGTAGACGCCAGGCGTTTCCAGGACACCCTCAAGGCTAAGTCCTAAAGAGAGGCAGACAGGATAGGCCTGCGGTCGCAAAACGGCCGAGGGCCTCAGTCTTTGCTTCGCCGATTCTTCGAGGCTTTCGTTCCACTACCACCCTCTTGGTTGTGCAAGAACGCTCTCAAAAGTATCCTTTTGTTGACTCCCGCGTCTAATCCTTCTAGAGTCGAATCAGGATGACAGGTAAGAGACTATTCGTTGTTCTGGCAGCGTTTGCTTTGTTGGGCCTGCAATTTGCAGACTGTATGTCTGCAATGACGCCCGACCCGCAGAGTATGAAGTGCTGCGGCTCGATGCCGTGCGATCCATCGAACCAGAGTCACGATTGCTGCAAGGCAATGGTCTCCTCGCAATCTCCCAGCGTGTTGCCGAGTCCGCATGTTTCGCTACTCCCACCCCTTGCAGTTTTGTCACACAATCTCCCAACGCCTGAAAATATCCGGAGTCTTACAGTAAGTCGTACCGATTTTGTAATTCCACAGTATTCACCGCCTGAGCTTTACACCCTGCACGGCTCTCTTCTGATCTAAATTTTGTCCTCTCGGTGCGGTAATGCACCGTGCATCTCCTCTTCTGTCCAAATTGTCCATTTGCCCATCGTCCCTTGTGGCAGCGACGCATATTGCGCACATGCCAAAGACCATTGAAGCAAACATGCATTCTCAGGAGATTGCGATGTCACCGATTGATCGAATGACTCAGATTAGGGCGTACCCGCTGAGGCGGATTGTGCCATCCCTGCACGGGTTCTTGTTGTCCCTTGCTCTCGCCACTGCCGCTTTTGGGCAAGCAGCGGCAAGCCATAACGCAGAGGTCACCACTCCTCTGGCTGATTTGCTTCAAGAGGCAGAGCAGAACAATCCACAGATTCAGGCTGCACGCCAAGGCTGGCAGGCCGCGAAGCAGATTCCGTCGCAAGTCTCAACGCTTCCCGATCCGCAATTCAATCTGCAGCAGGTCAATGTCGGAAGCCCAAGACCTTTCGCTGGATATACAAACAGCGATTTCGCCTATATTGGCCTCGGGGTCTCTCAGGACTTTCCCTACCCAGGAAAACTGCGACTAAAAGGCGAGATAGCGAAGCGAGATGCTGAGGTTGTGCAGCAGCAGTATGAGTCCGTACGCCGCTCGATCCTCGCCGGAGTCAAATCGGCATACTTCCAGCTTGCCTATCTCTCCAAGACGCTAGGAATCCTTGAGAGCGATGGAGAACTGCTCCAGCAGGTTGAGAAGGCAGCGGACGCACGCTACCGCTCGGGGATGGGGAACCAGCATGACCTGTTACAGGCGCAAGTTGAGAGAACCAAGTTGCTTCGCGAAATCGCCATGCACCATCTTGAAGTAGCTAAGTCTCAGGCGCAGATCAAGCAACTTCTCAACCGCTCGCAATCCTCGCCGGACATAGAACCCTCCGAACTGCCCGAGACGCCACTTCCCAATACCTTCGAAGAACTCCTGTCCGCGACGAAAGCCCAGAACCCAGAGATATCTGGCGCGGAGAAGATGGTTGAGAGGCAGAAACTGCAAGTCGATCTTGCACACAAGGATTTCTACCCGGACTTCAATGTCCAATACATGTTGCAACGCACTGACCCCACTCAATTTCGTGCCTACTACATGCTCAGCATTGGCGTTCGCGTTCCCATTTATCGAGGCCGCAAACAGCGCCCCGAATTGGCGCAGGCGGAAGCTGAGCTGAACCGTTCCCGCAGTGAGTCGGAAGTTCAGTCGCAACAGGTCGCCTTTGAACTTCGAAGCGACTACGAAACCGCCCAGAAAACCGCCGAGTTGCTGAAAATTTATCGTGAAGGGTTGCTGCCGCAGGCGCGTGCAGGATTCCAAGCGGCCATTGCAGCCTACCAAAACAATCGTCAGGACTTTCAAGCATTGCTGGCATCGTTTCTCGATGTCCTCCATTTAGACGAGGAGTACTGGAAAAGCGCCGCTGAACGAGAGACGGCATTGGCTCGACTCGAACAACTCACCGGACTGTCATTGCGCGGGGAAGGAGCAAAGAGATGAAAACCTATCGCACAGGGTTTTTGCTGGCATTGATTGGAAACATCGTGCTCGCCGTCGTCCTCGTTGGGTTGTGGCTCCACTATCGTGCAGCGAAGCCGATGGCGGATGCAGAAACCGGGCCGTCGAACTCCTCCGCACAGAGCACTACGGCCAGTTCAATGCCCACACCCGCTGCATCCACGGAAGCGCAGTTGGTTCCCGTACAAATCTCTCCACAACGGCTGCAGAGCATCGGCGTGAAGATGGCGCGAGTCGAGAAGAAGGTTGTCGATGATGACATCCGCATGACTGGAAATGTGGCCTTTGACGAAACTCGGCTGGCCTACATTCAATTGCGATACTCAGGCCACATCCAGAAGGTCTTTGCGGACGCGACGTATCAATACCTTCGCAAAGGGCAGCCGCTTTTCACCATCTACAGTCCCGACTTGGTAGCGACTGAGCGCGAATACCTCGTGGCGAAACATAACCAGCAGCGCGTATCCCAGAGCACGGTATCAGGGGTAGCTGATGGGGCGGCTTCACTTGTCGAGGCGGCGGCTGAGCGACTCAAGCAATGGGGAGTGCCCCAGCGCGAGATCGCCAGGCTGGAATCAACCGGAGAGGTACAACAGGAACTCGAAGTCGATTCTCCGGTGTCCGGCTACATTACCGAACGCAATGCCCTTCCCAGTCTTACCGTGCAACCGGAAACACGGCTATACGCAGTGACTGACCTCTCGACTGTATGGGTATTCGCCGAAGTGTTTCAGAACGATTTGGGAAGGATCAAGATTGGCGACCGAGCCACGCTGACTGTTGACACCTATCCTGGCCGCAGTTTCGCGGGCCGCGTGAACTTCATATATCCCCAAGTAGACATGATGACGCGGACGGCGCGTGTGCGCCTGATCTTCTCCAATCCCGGCATGAAGCTCTCACCAGGAATGTTTGTGAACGCCGTGTTGAAAGTACGGCTGGGGAAACAACTGGTGATTCCCGCAGGCGGTGTGTTGCAGTCCGGCACGCAGCAGGTCGTATTTGTGAATCGAGGAGATGGCTACCTCGAACCGCGAGAAGTGCAGTTGGGCGCACGCGTTGGAGATGATTATGTGGTCTTGAAAGGAGTAAAAGAAGGCGAGCAAATCGTTACTTCCGCAAACTTCCTCATCGATTCTGAGAGCCAGCTACAGGCCGCGATTGGCTCGTTCACTCCCCCACCACCGGGGGTGGGTAGCGCGGGAACGATGAATGCCCCCCACGCAACCGTCGAGCTAACTACGGAGCCTGATCCTCCACACAAAGGGAGCAACACCGTTCACGTGAAAGTCGCAGATTCGAGCGGCACGCCCATTCCGGGTGCAGAAGTCTCCGTCACCTTTTATATGCCCGCAATGGCGGCAATGGGCATGGCAGCTATGCGAACCCAAGTTCCACTTAGTGACAAGGGAAACGGCGTTTACGATGGCACTGGGCAGTTAGAAAGCGGCGGCACCTGGCAAGTCACGATCCTCGCTAAGAAGAACGGGCAAACCATCGCCAGCAAGCAACTGAGCGTCAACGCCACGGGAGGGATGTAACGTGATCGCCCGCTGGATTGACTGGTGCGCGGAAAATCGCTTCCTGGTTTTTATGGGGACGCTTTTTCTCGTGCTCGCAGGAATTTGGGCGTTGCGCCGCATCCCGCTCGACGCGCTACCTGACATTTCTGACGTGGAAGTCATCGTTCACACTCCCTGGACAGGTCAACCGCCAAGCCTCATCGAAGATCAGGTGACCTACCCCATCGTCACCACGCTTCTGGCAGCGCCACATGTCAAAGCGGTGCGTGCTCAAACAATGTTTGGCGATTCCTACGTTTTCGTTGTGTTCGAGGATGGAACTGATCTTTATTGGGCAAGGTCGCGAGTTCTCGAGTACATGCAGCAGATCACGGGCCGTTTACCTAGTGGAGTTCACCCTGTCATTGGGCCGGACGCAACAGGGGCAGGCTGGATCTATGAGTACGCTCTCGTGGATCACTCGCATCAACGCAATCTGGCCGAGTTGCGAAGCCTTCAGGATTGGTATCTCCGCTACCAGCTCGAAACCGTTCCGGGTGTGGCCGAAGTCGCCACGATTGGCGGATTTGTTCGCCAATATCAGGTCAATCTTGACCCCAATAAGCTCCGCGCTTATGGGATTCCCCTTTCCACGGTGATTGAGAGAGTCCGGGCCAGCACGAGTGAAGTTGGCGGACGACTGCTCGAAATGGGAGGCGCGGAGTACATGATTCGCGGTCTGGGATATCTCCACTCTCTGAGTGATCTCGAAACTGTCCCCGTCGCCACAAAAAACGGCACACCAGTGATGATCCGTGACGTAGGAACTGTATCCTTCGGACCGGATACCCGGGAAGGTGTAGCCGAGTGGCAGGGCGAAGGGGAGGCCGTTGGCGGAATCATTGTCATGCGCGACGGGATGAACGCCTTAAGCGTTATCGATGGTGTGAAGAAGAAGCTCGCAGAGATCAAGTCGTCCTTACCGCCGGGCGTCGAGGTAGTCTCCGGTTATGACCGCTCGGGTTTGATTCACGCTTCGATTGAAACTCTGCAACGCGATTTGCTGGAAGAGGCGCTCATCGTCAGCGTCGTTATCATCATTTTCCTGTTTCACTTCCGTTCTGCGCTGATTCCGATTCTCACCCTACCCATCGCCGTTCTTGCGTCATTCGTCCCGATGTACTACCTCCATGTCAGCTCCAACATCATGTCACTCGGTGGACTCGCACTCGCCATTGGAGTCCTCGTCGATGCAGCCATAGTCATGGTCGAGAACGGCTACCGCCACCTCTCGGAACATCCATTGGCAGACTCAGGGCGAATACCAGAATCCGACAGAAAACGTATCCTCATGGATTCCGCCAAACAGGTGGGACCCGCGATCTTCTACTCTCTTGTCATCATCGTGGTCTCTTTTCTTCCGGTCTTCTTGCTGGAGGCTCAAGAGGGGCGCATGTTCCGGCCTCTCGCGTGGACTAAGACACTCGCCGTAGGCTTTTCTTCGCTATTGGCGATTTCGCTTGTTCCAGTACTGATGATTTTCTTCATCCGGGGACGGCTGCGCCCAGAGTCGAGCAATCCGATTTCACGGATTACTCAGGCCATCTATCTGCCGCTTCTCCGCATTTGCCTGCGCTTCCGTAAAACCACGCTACTGCTCAATTTGGTGTTCTTGGTTCTCACCCTGCCTCTTGCCTTGAAGATCGGGAGTCAGTTCATGCCGCCCCTCTTCGAGGGTTCTGCCCTGTACATGCCGACTGCCTTGCCGGGAATCTCCATCGGCCAAGCATCGCAGCTACTCCAGGAACAGGACCGAATCATCAGGACGTTCCCCGAGGTCGAGACCGTCTTTGGAACTATCGGGCGCTCGGACAGCGCAACGGACAACGCTCCGCTGGACATGTACGACACAACCATCATGCTCAAGCCCCGCGAGAAATGGCGTCCGCGGATGACCTACGAAACACTCATTCAGGAGATGGATGCGAAACTTCAGTTTCCCGGTCTGTCCAACACCTGGACCCTGCCCGTTGAGAACCGCTTAGACATGGAATTAACCGGAATCAAAACGCCTCTTGGAATGAAGATCCAAGGGCCGACGCTGGAAGGCATCCAGCAAGTTGCCGGGGAGATTCAGCAAGTCCTCTCGACCCTGCCGGAAGTGCGATCAATTTTTGCTGAGCGCGTGTCGCAGGGTTTCTACATAAACGTGGAAGTCAACCGACAGGAGGCAGCTCGCTATGGCCTGACAGTCGCCGATGTACAGCAAGCAGTAAGTTCGGGCATAGGCGGAGAAATGGTCACGGAGAACATCGAAGGTCGAGAACGCTATCCCGTGAATGTACGCTACAACCGTGACTTCCGGGACAACGTCGAAGAGTTACGGCGAGTCTTGATCGCAACGCCCGCTGGCGCACAGATTCCGATCGATGAAGTCGCACAAATCTCTTTTTCACGCGGTCCATCCATGATTCGCGACGAGGATGGAACCCTTACGGGTTACGTTTACATCGATTTGAACTCGAAGAATTACGGCGGCTTCGTCAAGGCCGCCGACGCGATGCTTAAGCAAAAGCTACATCTGCCAGCGGGTCACAATTACAAATGGTCGGGAGAATATGAATTTGAATTGCGGGCAAAAGAGCGGCTGCAATTGATTTTGCCAGTCGTGTTCTTCGTCATTTTCTTGTTGCTCTACATGGTCTTTCATTCTATCGCCGAATCGGTTGTCCTCATCTTTCCGACAATCTACGCACTCACGGGCGGTTTAATCCTTCAGAAGCTGCTCGGATACAATTTCAGCGTTGCCGTTTGGGTTGGCTACATCGCCCTTTTCGGCATCGCTGTGGAGACAGGGGTTGTGATGGTTGTCTATCTTCACGAAGCCTTGAATCGACGGCTGGCGTCGGGCAGGCCGTTAAAGCATGAAGATATTGAAGAAGCGATCATCGAAGGCGCGGTTCAGCGGCTCAGGCCAAAGCTCATGACCGTTTGCGTGGTGCTGGCAAGTCTCATCCCTATCTTGTGGGAAACGGGAGTTGGCTCCGATGTGATGAAACCCATCGCCGCCCCAATCGTGGGCGGCATGATAACGTCCACGGTCCACGTTCTGATTCTCGTTCCCGTGTTTTTTGCTTTGATGAAGGAACGCGCATTGCGGCGCGGCACTCTGCAAGCCGGAGTGGCGGCGCCGAGCACAGAAGGGGAAAGTTGGCTGGGGCGGAAGGATTCGAACCTTCACCATCCACATTAACAGTGTGGTGTCCTACCGGTTGGACCACGCCCCAGCGGCGTTCTTCGCGCCGACCCGGTCAGGGTCGTACGAAAGCGGATAGACCTGCCGCATCGGGTGCGACGAGGGATTCTTTTAAGATACCATGGCTGCGCATTTCCCAGGCTCCCCTTGCGCAAAAATTTATCTGTCCATTCACAACTCTGGTGCATCTAGACATAAGAAAGGAGAGACCAGCCAAAGCAGAACGGGCGGGACACGACGAACGACGGGCAATTTGATCCGCCGGGCGGCAAGGTCCCACTTCCGCGACGATAACCCAAAACGTGTAAAGCGGTATAACGGCTGATTATTTGAATGATTTGCAGAAGCAAATCGATTTGCTGAAACCAACTTTGTAGAAGTTTCCATTTTGGCGGAAAAGTTGCATTCCGGAAAGTTTTGTTGGAAACTATCGCGTCAAGCGTGACCCGGGTTTGCGCTTCCCGGTTCGATTGTGGTGGACGCTCAGGCAGTGGCTCCCTCCCGGCGCCCTCCTCCGTCAAAGCGCAACACAAACATGGCGCAGATTTTCCACCGCAGCACGAATTTCATCTCTCGTTTCAGTGTGTTCTCGGCTATTTTCCTGGCTGGACTCGCGCTCACCGCTATTCTCGGAGTCGCTCGCTCGCCTTACCTTACCAATCAGAATATTTCACGCGAACAGCCGGTGCAGTTCAGCCACAAACACCACGTTGGCGATGACGGAATCGATTGCCGCTATTGTCACACGGGCGTGGAAACCTCCGCGGTCGCCGGCATTCCCCCCACGAAAACCTGCATGAACTGTCATTCGGTGCTCTTCAATACTGCGGGCTACCTCGATCCTGTCCGCGAGAGTTACCGCACCGATCAGTCCATAGCGTGGGTGAAGGTGCACCGCCTCGCGGATTTCGTCTACTTCAATCACAGCATTCACATCAACAAGGGCGTGGGCTGTTCGACGTGTCATGGCTCGGTGAATCAGATGCCTCTGATCTTTCAGGCTTCTCCTTTGTTGATGCAATGGTGCCTGGATTGCCACCGCAATCCGGAGCAAGCGCTCCGCCCTCGGGATCAGGTGTTCAACATGAATTGGAAAGCGCCGGCCAACCAAGCGGAGCTCGGCAAGGAGCTAAGGGAAAAGTATCAGCTGCGGACGACCGCGGAACTTACCAACTGCTCGACGTGCCACCGATAATGGACAGAATGAGCGATCACGAAAAAACTGAGCGTTTCGAGACCGCCGCGAAGTCGAACGGGCAGACGCACGATCGCGCCGGTCACGCCCACTATCATCAAGACGATCATGAGGAAGATCCGGCGCTTCACAATCACCGGCTGGATCTGGCCGCCGTCCGCGCCAAATTGCAAGCGAGCGCGGGAAGCGGCAAACAATATTGGCGATCGCTGGAAGAGCTGTCGAAAGACCCGCACTTTGAAGAATTGCTGCACCGCGAATTTCCACGGCAGGCTTCCGAGTGGGATGAGTCGGTGGATCGCCGCGACTTTCTGAAATTGATAGCCGCTTCACTGGCGCTGGGGGGAATTTCGGGCTGCGGCCGTGCGCCGGAAGAGCACATTGTTCCGTACGTGAAGCAGCCGGATGGGTTGGTGCTAGGCAACCCGCAGTTTTATGCCACCGCGATGCCTTTTGGAGCCGACGCAATCGGCTTGCTGGTTGAGAGCCACGAAGGCCGTCCGACAAAGATCGAAGGCAATCCGGACCATCCATCGAGCCTAGGAGCGACCGACGCTTTCACGCAGGCTTCCATTCTCGATTTGTACGACGCGGACCGCGCGCAAACGGTCACGCATCTGGGCGAGATCAGCACCTGGTCGGCATTTTTGGACAGTGCGCAAACGCTGGGCGCGGCGAGCAAAAGTTCGAGTGGCGCGGGCCTGCGCATTTTGACCGGCACGATTACTTCGCCCACACTCGCAGCCCAGTTGGAATCTCTCCTGAAACTTTATCCGCAAGCGAAGTGGCACCAATGGGAGCCTGCGGGCAGCGACGGCGTGAGCGAAGGCGCAAAGCTTGCCTTTGGCCGCTATGTAAGCACCGTCTATCGGCCGGAAAACGCCGAAGTCATCCTGTCGCTCGATGCGGATTTTCTTGCCAGCGGGCCGGGCCACATCCGCTACATGAAAGAGTTTTACCGGCGCCGGAATCTGGATGAGTATGTCGAGGCCGATCGCCTCGGGCTCGAGATGAACCGGTTGTACGTGGTTGAGCCCACCCCGTCAGTCACGGGAGCTTCCGCGGATCATCGGTTGCCGCTACGCGCTTCCGACGTGGAGCTCTTCGCGTGTGCGTTGGCCGCGAAGGTCAGACCCGTCACAAAGCTCGACCCCTTGGCTGTTGCCCTTGCTGCCCTGGTCCCGCCACCTGGAACTGAAAAATGGCTAGACGCCGTGGCCAAAGAACTCATCAAGAATCATGGTAGATGTCTTGTCATCGCCGGAGAGCAACAGCCCGCTTCGCTCCATGCGCTGGTGCACCTGATCAACGCCGCGCTGGGCAATGTCGGCACGACGGTTTACTACACGGAGCCTGTCGAAGCGAATCCCTTGAATCATCTCGAATCGCTGCGCGTACTTTGCTCCGACATGGATGCCGGCAAAGTCGAAACGCTGCTCATTCTCGGCGTGAACCCTGTTTACACCGCGCCGCACGACTGGGATTTCACCGCCAAACTGAAAAAGGTCGCCACGGCAATACATCTGAGCTCTCATTTCGACGAGACCTCGGACTACTGCCACTGGCACATCGCCGAATCGCACTTTCTCGAAACCTGGGGCGATGCCCGGGCCTTTGACGGAACCGTCAGCGTTATTCAGCCGCTGATCGCGCCGCTCTATCGCAACCACTCCGCATACGAGGTGCTCGCTGCCTTCAGCGACAAACCCGGCATCTCCGCCTATGACGCGGTTCGCGACCGTTTGAAAGCTGCCAACCCTGGCGCCGATTTCGAAAAGTTTTGGCGCAAGACATTGCACGACGGAGTTGTTGCAAATACAGCTTTCGCGCCGATCACCGTGGCGGCGAAGTTCAATCCCGCGAGCCTTCCTGTTGCGAAATCCGCATCTGCGGACGAAATCGAATTCCTTTTCCGGCCCGATCCGACTATTCATGATGGCCGCTTCGCCAACAACGGCTGGTTGCAGGAATTGCCCAAGCCGGTCACCAAGCTCACCTGGGACAATGCCGCGCTCGTCAGCCCCAGAACCGCCGAGAAGCTCGGTTTGACCCACGATGTTGCGTGGCGCGGCGGCGAGCACGGCAAGATTTATTCAAACATCGTGGACATCGCGCTCTCGAACAGCAAAGTCACCGCAGCCGCATGGATCCTGCCCGGTCAGGCGGATGGTGTGGTTGTGCTTCCGCTCGGCTATGGCCGCAAGAAAGCCGGCTATACCGGTTCGAACAAGGGATTTAACGCCTACATGGTGCGCACTTCGGACGCGCTTTGGCGCGCCGGCGCTCCGGCAAGCGCGGTGAAAAAGACGGGCCACGACTACCCGCTCGCCTGCACCCAGTATCACTTCAATATGGAAGGCCGCCAGATTCTGGCGACCGGAACGCTCGAGGAATACCACAAAAATCCTGCGTTCCCCCACGAGGGTGCAGCGGCCCCTCCGCAGGAGCTTTCGCTCTACAAGGGCAAAGAGGAATATCCGGACGTCCGCTACAAGTGGGCGATGGCCATCGACCTCAACAAATGCAACGGCTGCAATGCCTGCGTGGTGGCATGTCAGTCGGAAAACAATATCGCGGTCGTAGGCAAGGATCAGGTCATGCGCGGGCGCGAGATGCACTGGATTCGCATCGATCGCTATTACAAGGCCGAGACGCCGTCCAACGATCCCGCCAACTACAACGATTCGCTCGACAATCCCGAGACGTTCTTCCAGCCGGTGCCTTGTCAGCAATGCGAAAACGCGCCATGCGAACAGGTTTGCCCCGTGGGCGCGACCGTCCACAGCGCTGAAGGCCTGAACGACATGGTCTATAACCGGTGCATCGGGACGCGCTACTGCTCGAACAATTGTCCCTACAAAGTGCGCCGGTTCAATTTTCTGCGTTTCCAGGATTGGGAGACACCTACGCTCAAACTACTGCGCAATCCCGAGGTCACCGTGCGCAGCCGCGGCGTCATGGAAAAGTGTACGTACTGCATTCAGCGCATCAATACAGGGCGCATTGAGGCGGAAAAACAGAATCGCGCGGTGGGCGACGGTGAAATCGTCACCGCTTGCGAAGCGGCTTGTCCGGCCGAAGCCATCGTCTTCGGCGATGCCAACGACCCCAACAGCCACGTCTCTAGGCTCCGCGCGCAGAAACGCAACTATTCGATCTTGAGCGAACTCAATGCGCGGCCGCGCACGACCTATCTTGCTGCCGTGCGCAATCCAAATCCTGAGCTTTCGAGCGCTGCCGGGTCATCGCGGAAGGAGCCGGCATGAGCGCCGGGCAACCGCCACTCGACTCACCCGAGATTCGCCGGCTCACTCCGGTGCTTGGGCCGGGCTACACCTTCGGCTCGGTCACGGACAAAATCAGCGCGATCGTGCTGACGCGTCCGACATCCCTCGGCTGGTTTGTAGGTTTTGCGATTGCGTTCAGCCTGATGGGCATGATGACCATCGCCATCGCATGGCTCGTCATTAAGGGCACAGGGATCTGGGGAATTAACATTCCCATCGGCTGGGGCTTCGCCATCGTCAATTTCGTTTGGTGGATCGGTATCGGCCACGCCGGTACGTTGATCTCCGCCATCTTGTTCCTTTTGAATCAAAAGTGGCGGACATCCATCAATCGGTTCGCTGAAGCAATGACGCTTTTTGCCGTGGCCTGCGCGGGAATTTTTCCGCTGATCCATACCGGTCGCCCGTGGCTGGCGTACTGGATGTTTCCCTACCCCAGCACCATGGGAATCTGGCCGCAGTTCCGCAGCCCGCTCATCTGGGACGTTTTTGCGGTCTCCACCTATGGGACGGTTTCGCTGCTGTTCTGGTTCGTGGGCTTGATTCCTGACCTGGCGACGTTGCGCGATCGCTCCGCTAACAAGCCCGCGCAAATTATTTACGGCATGCTGGCCATGGGATGGCGGGGTTCTGCACGCCACTGGCACCGCTACCAGTCGGCTTATCTGCTCCTCGCGGGGCTGGCCACCCCGCTGGTACTCTCCGTGCACACGGTGGTGAGCTTCGATTTCGCGATCGCCATCGTTCCCGGATGGCACACGACAATCTTCCCTCCGTACTTCGTGGCCGGCGCCATCTACTCGGGCTTTGCCATGGTTCTAACCATCGCGATTCCGCTACGCAAGGCGTATGCCCTGGAAGATTTCATCACCATGCGGCATTTGGACAACATGGCCAAGGTCATGCTCGCGACCGGGCTTATCGTGGCCTACGGTTACTTCTTCGAAATTTTTATGTCGCTTTACAGCGGAAATAAGTTTGATGTTTTCCTGGTGCAACAGCGCCTTCACGGGCCTTACGCTCCGTTTTATTTCGCGCTGATTCTGTGCAACATACTGACTCCCCAGCTGCTGTGGTTTTACAAGATGCGCCACAACGTGGCGGTTCTCTTCATCATGTCCATCGTGGTGAATGTGGGCATGTGGCTTGAGCGCTTCGTCATCGTGGTCATCAGCCTCACGCGCGATTTCATGCCCTCTGCGTGGGGCCGCTACAGCCCGACATTTTGGGATTGGGCTACCTTCATCGGCACGATCGGCATGTTCGTCACTTTGATCTTCCTGTTCGTGCGCGTTCTTCCGGCGATCTCCATCGCGGAAATGCGCGAGCTGGTAGCGGAAACGTCCGAGGAAAATAAATAATGGAGCATCGCTCACACCTTTACGGCGTGATGGGTGAGTTCACGACTCCCGAGGAGCTCATCGAGGCGGCCAGGAAAGTCCGCGAGGCAGGCTACCGCCGTTATGACGCCTATGCCCCTTTTCCTGTGGAAGGCCTTTCCGAGGCGATGCACCTGAAGCGCAATCTCGTGCCGATGATCACTCTCCTTGGCGGCCTGGCTGGCGGCCTCGGGGGTTTCGGTTTTCAGTATTGGGTGAACGTTTCCAGCTATGCCATGAATATTGGCGGGCGCCCGCTGAACAGCTGGCCGGCATTCATTCCCGTCACTTTCGAACTGACTATTCTCGGCGCTTCACTCTCCGCCGTTCTCGGAATGCTGGCCTTGAACGGGCTGCCTCAACCGCACCATCCGGTTTTCAACGTTCACCGCTTCTCCCACGCGTCGACGGACCGCTTCTTTATCTGCATTGAGGCGCGCGACAAAAAATTCCATCTGCCGGAGACCGCCCGCTTCCTCCAAGGTCTCAAAGCGCATCACGTCTCCGAGGTGTCCGATGACTGATACCTCGAGCATTCACTTTCGCCTGTGCGCGGCAGCGTGCTTGTTCTTCCTAAGCGGCTGCCAGTTGAAGCAGGACATGGCCCATCAGCCCACGGCCAGGCCGCTTTCCCCCAGCGAATTCTTCGCCGATGGCCGGTCGGAGCGCCCGTTGCTCGAAAACACCGTCGCGCGCGGCGCCCTCGCAGACGACGCGTTTTTTGTTCCGAAGGATTCCAATAATTTCCCTTTGCGCGTGAATCAGGAACTCCTGGAACGCGGCGAAGAGCGGTACCAAATTTTTTGCACGCCCTGCCATGGTTTGCAGGGTGACGGCAACGGCCTGATTACCATGCGTGGCATGAAGCATCCGCCCTCGTATCATCAGGACCGCTTGCGCCAGGTGCCCAACGGCTATCTCTACGACGTGGTCACCAACGGCTTCGGCGCCATGCTTGGCTATTCCGCGCAAATCCCGCCGCGCGACCGCTGGGCCATCATCGGGTATGTTCGTGCGCTTCAACTGAGCCGCAACGCTCAGGTGGCCGATCTCCCCGGCAATGTGCGGGAAAAACTCAAAGCCGGAGGCTCCGCGAAATGACCGCGCGGAACTACAGCGCGCCCGATAGCGTCGACCGCCTGCAGCAGCGCGCGCTTGTCGCGGGCATCGTAGGTTTTGTCCTCATAGCCATCGGCTACGTCAGGACGCCCGACCAGTTTTACCATTCCTATTTGATCGCCTTCATGTTTGTGCTGGGTTTTTCGCTCGGCTCTCTCGCTCTGCTGATGCTGCACCATCTCACGGGCGGGCATTGGGGCATCGTGATACGCCGTCCGCTGGAAGCAGCGGCGCTCTCGCTCCCCTTTGTCGCGGTTCTTTTCCTGCCGATTGCGCTGGGCATGAAATATCTTTACAAGGAATGGCTGGAAGCGCCAAAGACCGGCGAAGGCGCTCTTTCGCATCTGCAGCAGAGCTATCTCACCCCGAGCGCCTTCCTTGTGCGGGCTGTGATCTATTTTGCCATCTGGCTGCTGCTTGTCTTCATTTTCGATCGCTGGTCCAGGAGGCAGGACATTGACCGGGAAGATCGCGCATTGCGCCGCCACATCAAGATGATGGCCGGGCCCGGCATCATCCTGTACGTCTTTGTTATGACGTTCGCGGCCATCGACTGGGTGATGTCGCTCTCGCCGCACTGGGCTTCGACGATCTACGGCTTCCTATTTGTGGTCGGGCAGCTCATCTCTGCCATGTCTCTGATGATTGCGATCGTGGTACTGCTTTCCCGGAGCGAACCGCTCGCCGGGGTTATCCAGGACCGCCACCTTCACGATCTTGGCAAGCTCCTGCTAGCTTTCGTGATGTTGTGGGCCTATTTTGGTTTTTCACAGCTTCTGATCATCTGGTCCGGCAACTTGCCGGAAGAGATCACCTTCTATCGCAGCCGCTTGTACGGAGGCTGGGGCGTTGTGGCCGTTATCGTGTTGGTTTTTCATTTCTTCGTGCCGTTCTTCCTCCTGCTTTCGCGCGACTTGAAGCGCAACGCAAAGCTTCTGCCAAAAGTAGCCATCTGGCTTATCGTCATGCGCCTGGTCGATCTTTTCTGGCTGACGCGGCCGGAATTCACGTCGAACGCCATGCCGAATTGGCTGGACGTCGCCGCTCCTCTCGCTCTGGGGGGCCTGTGGCTTTATTTTTTTGCGTTCAACCTGAAACGGCAACCACTGCTTCCCCTGGGTGATCCGAAACTCGAGGAGGCCATTGAGCATCATGAGCACTGAAGCTCAAAAGTCGGGTCATGACGCCGGCCAATTGCCGCGCAATGACGATGTCACGTTCGAACCCACTGACATCAAACCGCGGGGAATTCTTCTTTCGTTCGTTTACCTGGCGATTGCCGTTATCGTTTCGTTTGCCGCCTGCATTTACATTTTGAAGTACGCCGCCAACTTTGCCGCCGAATCCGACGCTCCTCCTCCTCCCGTGCGGCAAGGAACCTCGCCAGCCCTCCCTCCCGAGCCGCGCCTCCAGGGAGTGCCGGGCCATACCACCGACCCGCAACAAGATCTGCGCGACAAAATAGAGGAAGACACGCGCGCCAACGAGAAAACCGCCTGGATTGATGAAAAGGCCGGCATCGCTCAGATT
>Ga0099828_10000916_pt1 | contig 18891 bp, 19 predicted proteins | sample CZO8metaG_2_FD_79338 | JGI IMG/M metagenome (GOLD analysis project Ga0099828, IMG submission 79338) | Vadose zone soil microbial communities from the Eel River Critical Zone Observatory, Northern California, USA - CZOApr15con2H1.8 metaG | ecosystem: Environmental > Terrestrial > Soil > Vadose... | reverse complement strand
GCGCGGGCCGGGACCTGCGGGGAAGCGCGGGCCGGGACCTGCGGGGAAGCGCGGTCACGGCATGCCGGGAACGCGCAGCACGAGAAGGAGGAGTCCGTGGCCTACCGGGCACCCGTTGCCGTCGCCCTGGATGCGCCTGATCTGGAGACCGCGGCGCGCTGGGCGGGTCTCGTCACGCCCTACGTCAGCACGGTCAAGATCGGGCTTGAGCTTTACCTGCGCTACGGGCCGGAGGCGGTCGCGTCGATCCGGGGCGCCAGCGGCGTCCAGGTGTTCCTCGACCTGAAGCTGCACGACATCCCGGCGACGGTGGCGGGCGCGGCGCGCGCCGTGGCGCGGCTACGGCCGGGAATCCTCACGGTGCACGCTGCGGCCGGGACGGCCGTTATCCGCGCCGCGGTGCAGGCCGTCCCGGATACCAAGATCGCCGCCGTCACCGTGCTGACCTCCCTCGGCGACGATGACCTGGCCAGGATCGGGATGGCGGGCCCGACGCGGGATGCCGTGCGCCGCCTGGCCGTGCTGTCGGTGGCCGCCGGGGCCACCGGGCTGGTCTGCTCCCCGCGTGAGGTGGCCGACGTCCGGGCCGAGGTCGGGCCGGAGATCACCCTGATCACGCCCGGGATTCGCGCGACCGGCTCGGATGCCCAGGATCAGGCGAGAGTCGCGACGCCGGAAGAGGCGCTCGCCGCCGGTGCCGACCTTCTGGTCATCGGCCGGCCGATCACCGGCGCACCGGACCCTGGCTCGGCGGCGGCCGCGATCGGGGCTTCGCTGCGGCGGCTGGCCGCCGCCGGCTGAGTTCCTGCTAGTTTTTGGGCCGTACCGGATCCGGCAACAGCCACCCTGAGGCCAGGCACATGTGGTAGTCCATCTGACTACTTTCAGTATTGCCGCATGTGCGCAGAGTAGTATCGGATAAATTGTGGCATGACAAACGGGGGTTTGCATTGCCGTGACGAGCTGAACTCGCTAGTTTCCCCTCGCGGAGCGACTTTTTCGATACGAAACCCGAGGTGACCACGCGTGGCTCTTCCTCCACTCACCCCCGAGCAGCGGAACGCAGCCCTGGAGAAGGCTGCCAGGGCACGCAAGGAGCGTGCCGAGGTCAAGAACCGGCTCAAGCACGGTTCGACGACGCTGCCCCAGGTCCTCAAGGAGGGCCAGACTGATGACGTCGTCGGCAAGATGAAAGTGTCGGCGCTGCTCGAGTCCATGCCTGGCGTCGGCAAGGTACGGGCCAGGCAGATCATGGAACGGCTCGGCATTGCTGAGTCGCGGCGCGTTCGCGGTCTCGGCGCCAACCAGCGGGCCGCTCTGGAGAGCGAGTTCGGCGGCGATATCTGACCGAACTCAGGGAGACCAGGGGCGGGGACGGGGGACGAAGGCCGGTGGCCGATCCGTCGGCCGACCGCGCGCGCGGCGCGGCCGTGGCCCAGGCCCCTGTCCCCGCTCGGCTCACCGTGCTCTCCGGGCCGTCCGGCGTCGGCAAGAGCACGGTCGTCGCGAACCTTCGGCAAGCGTCGCCGCAGATCTGGCTCTCGGTTTCCGTCACCACGCGGGCGCCAAGGCCCGGCGAGGTCGACGGGCGCGAATACCGCTTTGTCAGCGAGCGCGAATTCGATGAGATGGCCGCCAGCGGCGAGCTGCTCGAGTGGGCGCGGTTCGCCGGGCACCGGTACGGCACGCCGCGGGCACCGGTCGAGGAGAAGCTCACGGCTGGCGTGCCGGTGCTGCTGGAAATCGACCTGGCCGGCGCGCGGCAGGTGCGCCGCGCGGTACCCGGTGCCCTGCTCGTATTCCTGGCGCCACCGTCCTGGGAAGAACTCGTCCGCAGGCTGACGGACCGCGATACGGAGTCCCCTGAGGTCATCCGGCGGCGACTCGAGGCCGCTCAGGTAGAACTCGCCGCGGGCAGCGAATTCGATATCACGCTCGTTAACACGTCGGTCCAGGACGTCTGCCGCCAGCTGGTAGCCTTGACCGAGGCCCCATCGGGCCGCTGACGCGGTCCTGGCCGCGCTCCCTACCCGGAAGGCACAAGGTGGCAGGAACTCCCGCCCCGGAAGGCATCATCAACCCGCCGATTGACGACCTGCTGAACGTCGTCGACAGCAAGTACGGTCTCGTCATCATGGCGTCAAAGCGGGCACGGCAGATCAACGCCTACTACGCCCAGCTCGGCGAGGGACTGCTCGAGTACGTGGGCCCTCTCGTGGAGACCCGCGTTCAGGAGAAGCCGCTCTCCATCGCGCTGCGCGAGATCAGCGAGGGGCTGCTGACCGCGGAGCCGGCGGAGTCCTGATCTCAGGGCCGGGCCTGGCTCCCGGCCGGGCATCCTGCGATGCGGATCATCCTCGGAGTCGGCGCGGGCATGGCCGCCTACAAGTCCTGCGAGCTGCTCCGGCTGCTCACCGAGTCAGGCCACGACGTCCGGGTCGTTCCCACCCCTGACGCGCTTCGCTTCGTTGGCCAGGCAACCTGGGCCGCCCTTTCCGGCCAGCCCGTCACCGCCGTCGCGTGGGATGACGTCCACGAGGTGCCGCACGTCCGGCTCGGCCAGGCGGCCGACCTGGTCCTGGTTGCGCCGGCCACCGCGGACCTGCTAGCCCGCGCTGTGGCCGGGATGGCCGGCGACCTGCTCAGCGCGGTGCTGCTGACCGCGCACTGCCCGGTCATCTTCGCGCCGGCCATGCACACCGAGATGTGGGAGCACCCGGCGACCCGGGCCAACGTCGCCACCCTGCGCGAGCGCGGCGCGGTGGTCCTCGATCCGGCGGCCGGCAGGCTCACCGGCCAGGATTCCGGGCCAGGCCGGCTGCCGGAGCCCGCTGAGCTGATGCGGGTCGCCGTCCGGGTACTTGCGCGCGGAGCCGCCGGGCTTGCCCTCGACCTCGCCGGGCGGCATGTCGTGGTGTCGGCAGGCGGTACCAGGGAAGAACTCGACCCGGTCCGTTTCCTCGGCAACTGGTCATCCGGGCGGCAAGGCTACGCGCTGGCCGCGACGGCCGCTGCCCGCGGCGCCAAGGTCACCCTGGTGGCCGCGAACGTGACGCTCGACGACCCGGCCGGGGCGCGCGTGCTGCAGGTGACGTCGGCCGCGCAACTACGCGACGCCGTGCGGGAGGCGGCGCGTGACGCGGACGCCGTGATCATGGCCGCCGCGGTCGCCGACTACCGGCCGGCGGCCAGGAGCGACGTAAAGATCAAGAAGACGGGGACTGCCCCGGAGCCGATCCGGCTGGCGGAGAATCCCGACATCCTGCGCGAGCTGTCCGCTGACCGCTTGCGGCCCGGCCAGGTGATCGTGGGTTTCGGCGCCGAGACCGGGGACCTGCTCGCGAATGGGCGCGCGAAACTCGCGGCAAAAGGGTGCGATCTGCTTGTCGTCAACGAAGTGGGACACGGGGTCGGATTCGGCGTCGGCGATAACGCAGCCATCGTGCTTGCCGCCGACGGGACGCAGACGCCAGTCTCCCGTGGCTCGAAGGCGGCGCTTGCCGACGTGATCTGGGACTTGGTGGCCGGCATGCTGGCTGGCTGACCGGGCAGCGGGGCGGCGGCACGGATACACTTCGGCACAGTCTCGTCCCCGCGGACAAGGGAGTCAGGTGGCCGGTCGTCTTTTCACTTCCGAGTCTGTTACGGAGGGCCATCCTGACAAGATGGCCGACCAGATCAGCGACGCCATTCTCGATGGCATGCTCAAGGGTGACCCGCGAAGCCGCGTCGCCGTGGAGACGATGATCACGACCGGTCAGGTGCATGTCGCCGGGGAGGTGACCACCGAGGTCTACGTCGATATCCCGGAGATCATCAGGGAGAAGATACTCGACATCGGGTACGACTCCTCCGCGAAGGGATTCGACGGGGCCTCGTGCGGCGTTTCTGTGTCCATCGGCTCGCAGTCTCCCGACATCGCCCAGGGCATCCGCGAGGCATTCGAGCACCGCGAGGGCGAGGGCGCCGACGAGCTTGACCGGCAGGGCGCCGGCGATCAGGGAATGATGTTCGGCTACGCCTGCCGGGAGACCCCCGAGCTCATGCCGCTCCCGATCATGCTGGCGCACCGGCTGTCCCGGCAGATGTCGGCAGTCCGGCGCAATGGCGCGGTGCCGTACATCCGGCCTGACGGCAAGACGCAGGTGACGATCGAGTACGCCGGCTCCGAGCCGGTGCGGCTGGATACCGTGGTGATCTCCACTCAGCACGCCCCGTCCATCGACCTGAACGAGCTGCTGGCACCCGACTTGCGTGACCAGGTGGTCGAGCCGGTGCTTGCCGGGCTCGATCTTGACACCGCGCACTACCGGCTGCTTGTCAACCCCACCGGGCGGTTCGAGGTCGGCGGCCCGATGGGCGACGCCGGCCTGACCGGCCGCAAGATCATCATCGATACGTACGGCGGGATGGCCAGGCACGGCGGCGGCGCGTTCTCCGGCAAGGATCCCTCCAAGGTGGACCGCAGCGCCGCCTACGCGATGCGCTGGGTGGCCAAGAATGTCGTCGCGGCCGGCCTGGCCGACCGCTGCGAGACCCAGGTCGCCTACGCGATCGGCAAGGCAAAGCCAGTCGGCCTGTTCGTCGAGTGCTTCGGCACCGAGCGGGTGTCGGCCGAGCGCATCCAGGAAGCAGTCCTCCAGGTTTTCGATCTGCGCCCAGCGGCGATCATCAGGGACCTTGACCTGCTCCGCCCGATCTACTCGCAGACAGCCGTCTACGGCCACTTCGGCCGGGAGGAACCGGACTTCTCCTGGGAACGGACCGACCGCACGGATGCTCTCCGGGCGGCCGCCGGGCTCTGACGGCCGGGTGCTGACGACCGGCCTCAGCACCGCCGGCCTCAGCCCGCCGGGCCCTGGCGGCCGGGCGGGGGCCAGCGCCGGGCCGCCTGCCGGACCTCTCTGGTAGGACAGAGCCGTGGCAAGTCCAGCCGGGCGCAGCGCGAAGGCACCCTCGAAGCCGCGGCAGTCTCCGGTCGCCGCGCACCGCCGGCCTCAGCCTGCCAGGTCCTGGCGACTGGTTCTGGCGGCCGGGCGCGGGCCAGCGCCGGGCGCCTGCCGGACCTCTCTGGTAGGACAGAGCCGTGGCAAGTCCAGCCGGGCGCAGCGCGAAGGCACCCTCGAAGCCGCGGCAGTCTCCGGTCGCCGCCGCGAGCCTGCCGGTGGCGAAGGTGGCCGTGGACATGCCGCTGGCGCATCTGGACCGGCCCTTCGACTACCTGGTGCCGGAGCGGCTGACGCTTGCCGCGCTGCCTGGCTGCCGGGTCCGGGTGCGGTTCGCCGGGCGGCTGGCAGGCGGCTACCTGCTGGAGCGGGTGGCGGCCAGCGACCATCAGGGTGGCCTGGCCTTCCTGGAACGGGTGGTGTCGCCCGAGCCGGTTCTGACGGCTGAGATCGCGGGCCTGGCCCGGGCGGTAGCCGACCGCTACGGCGGGACCCTGGCCGACGTGCTGCGGCTGGCGATCCCGCCGCGGCACGCCGGCGCGGAGGCCGCAGGCCGGCCGCGGGCCCCGGTGCCACGGCCGCCCGGCCCAGATCGGGCGCCGCGGCCGCCCCGCCCTGACCCGGGTCCGTGGGCCCGCTATCCGGCGGGCCCGGCCTTCCTCGCGGCACTCGCCGACGGCCGGTCACCGCGCGCCGTCTGGTCGGCTCTGCCGGGCCCGGACTGGCCGGGCGAGATCGCCAGGGCCGCGGCGACCGCGGCAGCGGCCGGCCGTGGCGCGCTCGTCGTGGTTCCTGACGCCCGCGACCTGGACAGCGTCGATGCCGGTCTCACGGCGCTGCTCGGCCCGGGATCGCACGTCTGCCTGTCGGCAGGTCTCGGTCCGGCTGAGCGCTACCGGCGCTGGCTCACCGTGCTGCGCGGCGGGACGCTCATCGCGGCCGGCACCCGGTCCGCCATGTTCGCGCCGGTGGGCAACCTCGGCCTGGTCGTGCTCTGGGACGAAGGCGACGACTTGCATGCCGAGCCCCGGGCGCCCTATCCGCATGCCAGGGAGGTGCTCGCGCTCCGCGCCCACCGGGGCGGCGCCGCGGCGCTGATCGGGGGCTTCGCCCGGACGGCGGAAGCAGCCCAGCTGATGGCCGCAGGCTGGGCCCGTCCCCTGGGCGGTGACCGGGCGGCCGTACGCCGCTGCGCGCCGCGGGTCACCGCGGCCGGGGACGACGCTGAGCTGGCCCGGGATCCGGCGGCGCGCTCGGCCCGGCTGCCAGGCCTCGCGCTGCGCGCCGCCGGGGATGCGCTGGCGAGCGGCCCGGTGCTCTTCCAGGTACCGCGGCGCGGCTATGTGGTCGCCGCGGCCTGCGAGCGGTGCCACGAGCAGGCCAGGTGTTCCGCCTGCGGCGGCCCGCTCGCGTTGCCAGCGCCGCGATCGGCCGCAGTCTGCCGCTGGTGCGCCGCTCCCGCGGCGAGCCCGGCCTGCCACAGCTGCGGGCACGTCGGGCTGCGGGCGCTCGTCACCGGGGCCGGCCGGACCGCCGAGGAACTCGGCCGCGCCTTCCCTTCCGTTCCGGTGCGGACCTCCGGCCGGGCGGAGGTGATCACCGAGGTGACGTCCGGGCCGGCGGTCGTCGTCGCGACGCCTGGTGCGGAGCCGCGGGCCCAGGGCGGTTACGCCGCGGCCATCCTGCTCGATGGCTGGGCGCTGCTTGGACGGGCCAGCCTGCGTGCCGCGGAGGAAGCGCTGCGCCGCTGGATGAACGCGGCTGCGCTGGTCAGGCCCGCGTCTGACGGCGGTGCCGTGGTAGTGGTCGCACATTCGGGGCTGCCCGCCGTGCAGGCGCTGATCCGCTGGGACCCGGCCACGCACGCGGAGCGGGAGCTGGCCGAGCGGGCTGCGCTCCGGTTCCCGCCGGCCGTCCGGATGGCGGCGCTGACCGGGCCAGGGTCAGCAGTCAGGGAAGTCCTCAGCGCCGCCGTGCTGCCGCCGGGAGCCGAGGTGCTCGGGCCGGTTCCGGCCGGGGGGGAGCCCGCCCCCGGCGGCGCCGGAGCAGGCGGCGAACAGGTCAGGGCACTGATCCGGGTGCCACGATCCGGCGGCCTGGCGCTCGCGGCCGCATTGCGGACGGCTCAGGCGGTCCGCAGCGCCAGGAAGGAGGCCGGCATCGTGCGACTCCAGCTCGACCCTGCCGAGCTGATCTGACAACGCCGCCGGAGGCCGTAGGGTTGCTTGGGTGGCCACCTCACGAAGGACCCCGAGCGCGAGGGTCGGCCAGCCGCATCCCGGCAGGGGCGCGCGCGGGGCCGCCCGGGGCAGCGCAGTAGTGCAGAGCAGGCCAGACGAGACGCCGCGGCTGCCGCCGGTGCGGCTGGCACCACGGGAGGAACTGGCGGCAGCCGCGCGCGTGGCGCCACTGCTGCGCGCGGCGCGCGACCTGGCCCGCTGGTCGCAGGACCGCCAGCGACTCCGGGCGGGATGCGCGCTGCCGCCGGACGCGGCAGCTGCCGTCGCGGCTGACCTGGAGCTGTCCGCCGGAGAGGTTGAGGCGGCGTGGCGGGTGGCCGCGGCGACCGGGATGGTCACGCAGCCGGGCAGCCAGGGTCCGGCGGCCGCTCGCGCCGACGTGCTCGCATCGGGCGACGCGGATGAGGTACTCGCCGCCTGGCACGGCGCGCTTGAGGTGATGCTCGGAGCTGAGGACCTGGACGGGCTGGCGACTGCGCTCTACACGGTCGGCGGCCCGGTCCGGATGGAGGGCCTGTTCGACGCGTACGCGGCCGCGGCGGGTACCTGGCGCGGGCCAGGCGAGCCGGAGCCAGCCGCGGGCCATGACCAGGCAGCGGCCCTGTCCTGGGCGCTGGAGGCGCTAGCCGACCTGGGCGTCGTGGAACTGGGTACCGACGAGTCGGCGGGCGGGCTGACCGTCGCCCTGTCACCACTCGGCATCTGGGGCGTGCACCGCAGGCTCAGGTCGCAGGGATGGCATGTGCCTGTCCTGGGCGGCGGCGGCAGGGATGGCGCGCCGGGGCTGCTGGCGACCCTGGCCAGCTGCGACGCCGAGGACGGCGAGGCTGAGATCGCGGTCTGGCTGGCGGCGCGGACCGCATCCCTGGCGGCGGCCGAGCTGATCCAGGCGGCAGGCCGCGGGTCGCCAGGGCTGCGCGGCGCGGCATTCGCCGTGCTTGACCGGATCGGCGCGGATGCCGTGCCGGCCGTGCGGGCCGCCCTGGCTGAGCCGGTGCTGCACGCGCATGCGGCGGTCTGGCTGCACGAGCACGGCGAGGAGGCTGACCTGGGCAGGGAGGATCGGACCTGGCTGCTGGTCGACCTGGGAGCTGGCCTGCTTGAGGAGGCGGATCCGCGGGACGTGGTGGCTGAGCTGCTGCCCGAGCTGCCGCCAGACGCGCAGGCGGAGATCGTGGCTGGCCTGTGGCAGGTCAATCACCCTGGGGTGACGGACCTGCTGACCGCGCTGAGCGATCATCATCCGGATCCGTCCGTTGCCAGGGCGGCCCGCAAGGCCGCGTTCAAGGCCAGGTCGCCATCGGCCAGCGCAGGAGGCCAGCCTTCATAGACTGAACGGCGAGCGATGCGCAGCCATCGTCGTCAGGAAAGGGAAGTCTGTTGAGCGTCAAGCCGATACGCCTGTTCGGTGACCCGGTCCTGCGCACGCCGGCCGAGCCGGTGCGCGACTTCGACGCCGAGCTGCGCAGGCTGGTCAAGGACCTCACGGAGACGATGCTGGATGCGCCAGGGGTCGGGCTGGCCGCGCCGCAGATCGGGGTGGGGCTGCGGGTTTTCACCTACTACGTGGACGATGAGCTCGGCCACCTGATCAACCCTTCGCTCGACCTGTCCGCGGAGCAGGAGACCGACGACGAGGGCTGCCTGTCCTTCCCCGGTCTCGCGTTCCCGACGCAGCGCGCCCTCGCAGTGGTGGCGACCGGCTTCAACATGCATGGCGAGCCGGTCACGCTGGAGGGCACCGGGCACCTCGCCCGGTGCGTGCAGCACGAGGCCGATCACCTTGATGGCGTGCTCTTCATCGACCGGCTCGACCCGGATCAGCGGAAGCTGGCGATGAAGGAGATCCGCGCCGCCGAGTGGTGGGGGGAGCCGGTGCCGACGGTGAAGGCTTCCCCGCACCCGATGCACGGCAAGGCTCGCTAGCCCGATGCGCCTGGTCTTCGCCGGCACTCCCGAGGCCGCCGTGCCTTCACTCGCAGCCCTGCTGGACTCCGGGCATGAGGTCGCGGCCGTGGTCACGCGCCCCGATGCCCCGGCCGGCCGCGGCCTGCGGATGACGCCGAGCCCGGTCGCGCAGCGCGCCGAGTCGGCAGGCGTGGAGACGCTCAAGCCAGCGAGGCCGCGCGATCCTGACTTCCTTGACCGGCTGCAGCAGATCGCCCCGGATTGCTGCGCGGTGACCGCCTACGGCGCGCTCGTCCCGCAGGCCGCCCTGGATATCCCCCCGCACGGCTGGGTCAACCTGCATTTCTCGCTGCTGCCCGCCTGGCGCGGCGCCGCCCCGGTGCAGCACGCCATCATGCACGGAGATGACATCACTGGCGCGACCACCTTCCGGCTGGTGGCCGAGCTCGATGCCGGTCCCGTGTTCGGCGTGGTCACCGAGCCGGTGCTGCCCACCGACACGGCCGGCGATCTGCTGGCCAGGCTCGCGAGGTCCGGGGCAGGCCTGCTGGTGGCGACCATGGACGGGATCGAGTCCGGCGAGCTTACCCCGCGGCCGCAGCCGCCGGACGGGGTGAGCCTCGCTCCCAAGATCACGCCGGAGCGCGCGCGGATCGACTGGCGCCTGCCCGCGGCGGCGATCGGCCGGCAGATCCGGGCCTGCACCCCGGAGCCGGGCGCCTGGACCGTGCTCGCCGGGGTTAGCCTCAAGATCGGGCCGCTGGCGAGCGTCGCCGTGACGGAGCCCGGCCCCCCGCTTGACCCCGGCGAGCTGCGCGTCAGCCGGTCCGGGGCAATCGTGGGAACGGGATCCCGGCCAGTGCAGCTCGGTGCCGTGCAGCCGCACGGCAAGAGGCGCATGCCGGCCGCCGACTGGGCCAGAGGGCTGCGCGGGCTGTCGCCGGCCGGGGCCCGGCTGACATGACCCCTCAGCCCGGCAGGCCCGGCTCCCCGGGCCGCTCCGGCCCGGCGGCCCGGCGTGGCCAGCCTGCCGGGCGTCACACGGCGGCCAAGCCCGCCACGTCGGCCAAGCCCGGCGCGGCGGCCAAGCCCGGCACGCCAGCTAAGCCCGGCGCGGCGGCCAAGCCCGGCACGCCAGCTAGGCCCGGCACGCCAGCCAAGCCCGGCGCGGCAGTCAAGCCCGTCACGGCGGCCAAGCCCGGCCCGGCCGCCCGGCCCGGCCGCTCCCGGCCCGCTGCGGGCTCGCGTGCCGACCCGGCACGGTCGGTCGCCTGCGAGGTGCTCCAGGCCGTGGCGCAGCGTGATGCCTACGCGAACCTGATGCTGCCGTCCCTGCTCAGGGAAAGAGGGCTCACCGGCCGGGACGCAGCGCTGGCGACCGAGCTTGCCTACGGGACGCTGCGCGGCCAGGGCACCTACGACGCGATCCTCACCGTTTGCAGCGACCGCGCCCTGGACCAGATCGACCCGCCGATCCGGCATGTGCTCCGGCTGGGCGTGCACCAGCTGCTGGCGACCCGGATCCGTGCCCACGCGGCGGTAGCGACCTCCGTGGATCTCGCCAGGGACCTGGCAGGCCAGCGCCCGGCCGGGTTCGTCAACGCGGTGCTCCGCAAGGTGGCAACACGCGACCTTGCTGCCTGGATCGAGATCTCAGCGCCAGGCCGCGAAGCGGATCCGGCCGGGTACCTGTCCATCAGGTACAGCCACCCGCGCTGGATAGTTACCGCGCTGCGCGATGCGCTGGGCGAGGACCCGGCAGGCGACCTGGCCGAGACCGAAGCCGCCCTGGCGGCCGACGGCACGCGGCCGAGAGTGACCCTGTGCGCGGTTCCCGGCCTCGCCAGCCCGGCTGAGCTGATCACCGGCGACAGCGAGTCGGCCCGCTGGTCCCCATTCGGCGTGTACCTGGCCGCGGGAAACCCGGCCGAGGTCGCGGCGGTGGCTCAGCGCCGTGCTGCGGTCCAGGACGAGGCGAGCCAGCTCGTAGCGCTGGCGCTGACCCGGGCGGCAGCCTGCGGCAAGGACACCCGCTGGCTCGACCTGTCCGCCGGGCCGGGGGGCAAGGCGCGACTGCTCGCCGGGCTCGCGGCGGGCCAGGATGCCTACCTGGTCGCGGCGGACGTGCGTCCGCACCGGGCCGGGCTTGTCCGTGCCGCGACGGCCGGCACCGGCCGGGCCGGGGTGGTCGTGGCCGACGGCACGGTGCCCGCCTGGCGGGAGGGGGCATTCGACCGGGTCCTGGCCGACGTGCCGTGCTCTGGGCTCGGCGCGCTCCGGCGCCGGCCGGAGGCGCGCTGGCGGCGGGCCCCGGCGGACATTGCGAGGCTCGGCGAGCTGCAGCGGGGACTGCTGGCCGCGGCGATTGACTCGGCCAGGCCAGGTGGCGTGATCGGCTACGTCACCTGCTCGCCGCATCTCGCCGAGACCAGCGAGATCGTGACGGCGGTCCTCGCCGGGCGCGGCGATGTCCAGCTGCTCGACGCGCCCGCGATACTGCCCGAAGTGCCGGACCTGCGCTGCCCGGCTCCCGACGGCCGGTACGCGCAGTTCTGGCCGCACCGGCACGGCACGGACGGGATCTTCCTGGCACTGCTCCGCCGCACCGCCCCGCCGTCCTGACTCGGTGGCTTCTCCGGCCGGCAGCCCGCCCGACCGCGTTGCTGGCATTATGCCGTGGCTATCATCGCGGCTAAGTCCCATCGACGCTGCTGAGATGCGCCGACCTGAAGCTCACCGAACGGCTGGGTCCGCCGCAGCCCCGCCCGGTCCCCCAGCCCGCCCCCCGTCCCGCCCCAGGGCCGAGCACAACCCGTTGAATCCGGAGTTCAATGGCACCCAACTCGTTCAGCGCCATATCGAACGGGTTGCCAGGCGCTGCCAGCGCGACCGGACCGGACGAATCGGGCACCGCCGCCCTGGGGTTCTATATGTGCTGCATCCACAGATTCGTCTCGGCGTATGTTCCGCAGTCTCGCTCGCGGTCGATATCGATGGGCTCGAGTGCGTCGGGCACGATGTACTGGCCGGTCTCCGGGAAGGCCATCTTGGCCCAGTCCTCCCAATCGGCCACGGTGCCAGTAACGATCATGGAGTGGAGGGCTGGGCTGAGGATGCTTGCGCCGAGGCGCTGGTGGGCGCGGATCCACGGGTCCAGGTGCAGTCCGTCGGCGCGGGCCCAGCGGGCGAAGTTCTGCATGGGCGTCAGCGGGTAGCGGCTCTTCAGCGTGGGCCGGACGGGGGCGATCACCCTTTGCAGTCCGGCGGCAGCGGCTCGCTCGCGGAGCGCGGTCAGGGCCTTCCCGGCCAGTCCGCTGCCCTGCCGGCCCGGTCTGACAGCGGCGGCCATGACGCAGAGGGTGTCAGCCGGGATCGAGTTCTCGTGGCCGGTCACGGCGCTGATCAGCGCCCCGTCGTAACCGCCGGGGAGGGAAGCGATGCTGCCGTGCCACTGGATCGGGACTCCCCAGCCGCCGGTAACGACCTCGCCGTCGTCGAGCAGGAGCACGTCGTATTGCGGGAAGTAGGTTTCGACCCGGCCGATGTACTCGTTCGAGATTGGGTCGTGAAAGATGAACTCGGGCCAGACCGGGCGGAAAGCAGCTCTGACCTGCTCTTCAAGGTCAGGCCGGGCGGAGTTGGTGACGATCTCTAACTCACCCATGTTGCCCTCGCGACGCGTCGGCTGCTGCCCGCGCCCTACCGTACCTGCGCGGGGCTTGCTCCTCCTGTCCCTTTCCTGCCAGGCGTCATGATCCCGGTGAGGGTCCGCCGGGTCCAGGGTGGGCGCAGCCGAAGCCCGCGGAGCCGGGACGCAGCCATGCCCGGTGACCAGGCAGAACAGCCGCCCGGAAAGATCATGGACCAGATGTTGGTACATGTAGGCTCGCCGCTGTGACGGCATTATGTACCATCAGGCTCCGGCCGGGTCCGCCCGCAAGGCCTCCGCTGATGGCGTGAGCATGTTTCCATCGAGGCCCGCAGCCTGTAGTTCACACCGGCCGGTGGGCCCGGATTGGCTCCACGGCGCCTCCGGTGCGGCGTGCGCCCGCGTCCCAGTCCATGACGTCGTCGCCTGCGTTCAGGTGCGGTACACGTCCCGCCGGTGGCCGATGTCCACCACAGTGACCACCCGGGCCTGGTCATCGACCCGGTAAATGATCCGGTACGTGCCACGCCGTGCGCTGAACCGGTCATCCAGCGGCGGAAGCAAGCGCTTGCCGACACGGTGCGGTTGCTCCAGCAGCGGGCCGGTGATGAACTCGTAAGCCGCGGCGGCGACCGCCTCCGGCAGGATCTCCGCAAGTGCCCGCCGTACGGTCGGCGTGGCCCGCAGCGCGTAAGGCTCGCCCTGCGGCTGCTGGCTCACCCGCCCGGCGAGCGCCGGCGTTGCATGGCTTCGGCGAGTTCTTCCGCCGAGACCGACTCGCCGCGGGCCAGTTCCGCGTCAGACGCGGCGAGGCGGCCCATGGCGTCCGCATCGCGCAAGATCGCGAGGGTTTCCTCCAGCCGCTCCAGGTCCTCGATGGCAACCAGGACCGCAGAGGGGCGCCCGTGCACGGTCACGGTCACCCGCTCGTGGTGGTCGTGCACGCGGCCCACGAGTTCGGAGAGGTGGCTCTTGACTTCCCCTAGCGGCAGCGTGGTCATAGTCAAAAGTATGACCAATCGCGCCCTGAGTCAACCAGGCCGCGGCCCGCTGAGTCTCCCGCCACGCCAGCGCCCACCGGCAGCGGCAAGGGTGACCGCCGCTAGGGGCGACCTGCACCTACGTGCACGCCGCGCCGTGGATCCACGCCTGCCCCGCCCGGGAAGTTCCGCACCCGGTCAGGATCCACCACCCACGCATGCTGGATCCGGCCCGTCCCCTCATCCCCGTACCGGCCCCCGCTGATGATCTTCCGGCCCGTCTCGATCACCCGCCTTCTCCCGGCCAGCTTGCACAGCACGTCGGGCGAGGGGCAGCGCATCACCACCACGCCGCCAGCTGCCGTGGCCGCCACCTGGCCCGTTCGGGCTCGCCCCCGGCCAGGCCCTCCCACGACTGCGCCGCTACCTGCACCGCCAGCCCCCAGCGATCGGCACCGCTCGGTCAGCTCATGCACCGGCACCCGCCGCGCCACCACCGAGAACTCGGCGCACCACACCTGGCCGGGGAAGTCCGGGGAGGTGTCCGGCCAGTGCAAGTAGCCGTCCGGCACGTGCCCGGGCCGCCCGGCGGACGGGCCGAGCCGCCACCGCAGCCGCCACTCGCTACGCCAATACGCCGCCGCGCCCTCCTGATGCAGAGCCTGATGCCGAAGGGCAGGCCGGGACGGCTATCTGGCTGCGCTGGTCAGTGCGCGGCCGCCGGCGCCGGCCAGCTTGCTGCCGCCGATGTCGGCCCGCTCGCCCTGGGCGTAGCCGGCCCCGTATCCGTTCCCGCTGTAGGTGACCCTGGCGGTGCGCGTCACCGGGTAGGCCTGCTCCACGTTGCGCCGGATCACCAGGGAACGGTCGGCAAGGACCAGGGCCGTCCGCGAACTCGCAGCGGCGCCGGGCGAGGTCGCCTGGCTGGTGGCCGTGTGCTCGGCGGCACGGACCCGGGAAATGACGGCAGTGGCGAAGCCGAGCAGCCAGCTGCGCCGCCAGGCCCGCGGGCTGCTACTCCAGGCGGGTACCTGCGCGCCGACCAGGCCGTGCCACATCTGGACGAGCACGGAGGTGTAGAGGAGGTCCGCTCGCTCGATGTCGGATGCGTAGCCGAACATGTGGATCCTGGTGCCTGGCTTCGCCCCGGTCAGGACGATGCACTGGCAGCGCAGCGCCGATCCGAGGCCGCACAGCAGGTGCGCCTTCACGCGCGCCCAGGGGTTGTCGATGTCCAGGATGCGGTTGTCGGGATGGTCGGTCTCCGGCCGGTCGGCCGCGAGCAGCGCCCGGTCGATGCCGTACTTGGCCATCAGCTCGGCGGCCTTGGCCGTCAGTGCCTGTGCCTCGGGTGGCGTCACGCTCTCGTCTTCGGCCTTCGCCAGTAGCTTGCGAACGCGGTCCAGCAGCCTGCTGGGTGCCTCAGGGGTCAAGTCACGGCCTCCTTGCCGGTCGGGGGGTTCGAATACGAGATCGAACGATAACCTGGGGCTGCGACATTTTCGCCGCGCACGATCGGGCGCGGCGCGAGCCGCGCAGCCAGTCTGGCACGCCAGCCCTACACTGGCTGCTGAGATGACCGTGCAGATCGCGCCCAGCATCCTGGCCGCGGACTTCGCCAGGCTCGCTGACGAGGCCGCGGCCGTGGCGGCCGTGGCCGACTGGCTGCACATTGACGTCATGGACGGTCATTTCGTGCCGAACCTCACCATCGGGCTGCCGGTGGTGGAAGCGCTGCTCAAGCACGTCGGCCTGCCGCTGGACTGCCACCTGATGATCGAGGATCCGGACCGGTGGGCACCCGGCTACGCCGAGGCCGGGGCGGGGAACGTGACGATCCACGCGGAGGCGGCACAGGCCCCGGTCAAGACATTGCGGGCAATCAGGGCAGCGGGCGCGCGAGCCGGGCTCGGGATTAACCCGGCCACCCCGGTGGAGCCCTACGCCGACCTGCTGGCCGAGCTCGACATGCTGCTGCTGATGACGGTGGAGCCCGGGTTCGGCGGGCAGCACTTCCTTGACCTGGTACTGGCCAAGGTCGGCAGGGCTCGTCAGCTCATCGCGGGTCACGGGACGGCGATATGGCTGCAGGTGGACGGCGGCGTCAGCGAGGAGACCATCGGGCGCTGCGCCGAGGCGGGGGCTGACGTGTTCGTGGCAGGCTCGGCGGTCTACGCGGCCGACGACCCGGCCGCGGCGGTCCAGTCCTTGCGCTCCCTGGCCGAGCGCGCCAGCAGCGCGGCCGGGCCGGGCTGGCTCCCTGGCCGCCCGCCGCCCGCCGCCAGCCGCTAGCCGTCAGCCGCCGGTCGTGGCCGGCGGCTGCGGGCGCGCATGCTGGCAACCAGGTCGCGCGGTGCCTTCGCGGGCGAGCCGGCCGAGTAGGGCGGCTGCGGGTCGTACTCGATGCCCAGCTGGATCGCCTGCGCCAGCTCGGCGCCGCCGATCCGCCCGGTGAGCTCCAGCGCCATGTCGATCCCGGCGGAGACGCCGGCGGCGGTGATGAACTTCCCGTCGATCACCACCCGCTCGCTGACCGGCTTAGCGCCGAGCGCGCTCAGCTCGTCAAGGGCCAGCCAGTGCGAGGTGGCCCGCCGGCCGGCCAGCAGCCCGGCGGCGGCCAGGATCAGCGATCCCGTGCAGACCGAAGTCGTCCAGCTGCTCGCGGCATCGGCTGCCCGGAGCCACTCGTGCACGACGCCGTCGGCCATCTGCTCCTGCTGCCCTGGCCCGCCCGGCACCAGCACGATGTCGGGGTGCGGCACGTCGCCGAGCGCGGCGTCGGCGGTCAGCCCGAGCATCCCGGTGTCGGCACGCACGACACCAGGCCGCTCAGCCGCGAATACCACGGTGGTGCCGGGCAGCCGGGCCAGCACCTCATAGGGCCCGACAGCGTCGAGGGCGGTGAACCGGTCGTAGAGCAGGATGACGATCTGCACGGGGACGTCCCTTCCTGTGGCGATCAGAATCGGTGCCGGTAGCCCGCGGGGGAGACGCCGAGCGCGCGCGGCCGAGGCTCGCGACGCGAACCTGGTAAGCCGGCCCGCCCGTGCCGTGGCCGGCCTGATAGCGGCCTGCGCCGGTGAACACCTCGAGCGGCCCCGTGATGTCGAGGCTCTGCACGCCGTCGAACGCGGCGATCAGGACGGTGCGGGCTGGCATGGCCTCATCGTCTCCGCACCTGGCGATGACCGCAATGACGTTCTTCCCACCTTTCCTGCCATCGGCGAGCCCGTGACCACCGGCCGGAGCGGCTGGCCGCAGGATCAGCGAGAATCTTGGCAGTGTCCTGTCGATCCCGGCAGACCCGTTCGTCGTAGAGGTACCGGGGCCAGAGCGGCTAGTACCGGCGCGGAATCAGCAGACAGCAAAGGAGACCGGCATGACCGAGTACGTGATCCTCATCTACGAGAACGAGGATGCCTACGTGAACCCGGCGCCCGAGGTCTGGCAGACGGCCATGGAGGCGCACACCCGCTTCGCGGCCCAGGTGGGCGAGAAGGGCGGCAAGCTTTCCGGCGGCAACGCGCTGCAGCCCACGGCCACCGCCACGTCGATCCGCGGCGACGTCGTGACCGACGGCCCGTTTGCCGAGACCAAGGAAGCACTCGGCGGCTACTACCTGATCGAGGCCAGGGACCTCGACCATGCGCTGGAGATCGCCAAGCTCTGCCCGGCGCCGTACGGCGGCGTCGAGGTACGCCCGGTGATGGACACCTCTGGGGGGTGAGCCGCCGGGCAGGCAGCGGCGGCAGCACGCCGGGCCGCAGCGAGCCGGGCGGGGGCGCCGATGCCGGCGCGGCCGTCGCCGACGCGCACCGTCGTGAGTGGGCCTTCGTGCTCGCCGCGACGGCGCGCGTCGCGCGGGACATCGACCTTGCCGAGGAATGCGTCCAGGACGCCTACGTGGCGGCGCTGGATGCCTGGTCACGGCAGGGCGTCCCGCGCAACCCCGGTGCCTGGCTGACCACGACGGCCCGGCGGCGGGCGCTCGATGCGCTGCGCCGGGACCGGACGCTGCGGGCGAAGCTCCCGCTGCTGATAGAGCCGGACCCGCCGCTGGCCGGCGGCGGGACGGCCGGGCGCGGCGGCGGAACCGCGGGCGGGCGGGCGGAGGACGACGTGATTCCCGACGACAGGCTCCGGCTCGTCTTCACCTGCTGCCATCCGGCCCTGGCCAGGGAGGCGCAGGTCGCCCTGACGCTGCGGCTGGTCTGCGGCCTGACGACCGCGGAAATAGCCCAGGCGTTCCTGGTGTCGGAGCCGACGATGGCCGCCCGGGTGACCCGGGCGAAGAAGAAGATTTCCGTCGCCCGGATCGCCTACCGGGTGCCGGGAGCGGCCGAACTGCCTGACCGGCTGGATGCCGTGCTGACCGTCGTGCACCTGCTCTACACCACCGGTCACACGGCCCCTGGCGGCGAGGGCCTCGTCCGCGCCGACCTGGTCGACCGAGCCATCGCGCTGGCCCGGATGATCCGGACGCTGATGCCGGACGAGCGGGAGGTCCGCGGCCTGCTCGCGCTGCTGCTGCTGACCGACGCGCGCCGGGACACCAGGGCCGATCCGGCAGGCCGGCTGCTTCTGCTCGAGGAGCAGGACCGCTCCCGGTGGGACCGCGACGCGATCGCCGAGGGGACCGAGCTGGTGGTCGGCGCGCTGCGCGGCGGCTGCCCCGGGCGGTTCGCGCTGCAGGCGGCGATCGCCGCACTGCACGCCGAGGCGCCCAGCTACGGCCAGACCGACTGGCCGCAGCTGCTCCAGCTGTACGACGAGCTGCTGCGCGCCTGGCCGTCGCCGGTCGTCGCGCTGAACCGCGCGGTGGTGCGGGCCATGGTCGACGGGCCGGAACCGGCGCTGGCCGAGATCGCCGCCCTGGAGCGGGACGGACGGCTGGCTGGCTACCGCTACCTGCCCGCCGCCAAGGCGGACCTGCTGCGCCGTACCGGCCGCCGGGCCGAGGCGGCGCAGGCATATCAGGCGGCCCTGGAGCTGACCGAGAATGCCGCCGAGCGCGATTTCCTGGCCGGCCGGATCATCGAGGTCACCGTCCGGCCGGGCGGCGCCGGGCCGGGCTAGCCAGCAGGGCCGCCGCCGGGCCGGGCTAGCCAGCAAGGCTAGCCAGCGGGGCTAGCGAGCAGGGCTAGCGAGCAGGGCTAGCGAGCAGGGCT